>JACCEA010767224.1_pt1 | contig 29182 bp, 15 predicted proteins | sample 7449851 | NCBI WGS metagenome assembly JACCEA01 (sample SAMN15323453, study PRJNA562643) | freshwater metagenome | isolation source: river surface water | place: USA:Blue River Watershed | collected 2017-08-18
TGGAAGAAATTCCTTCGGCGCTATCTTTCACCAAGTTCCCAATGGGGTCGTACTCGTAGTTTCCTGCCGATTGGTTGTCAATATCATTGGCTGCTGCGGAAGCAGAAACAGCATCTTCTACAAAATCAAGTTGGTTGGTTCCCGGGCGGTAACGATAGGTCAGGTCATCCATTTCAGGGGGAGCACTGTTGTGCTGATTTCGTCTTAGAGATTGAATGTTTCCGTTGGGGTCGTAAGAATAGGTGCTGGCATAGTCTTCAATAAAGCTCCCCTCCCAAGCCTGAGACGAAGGATTGAGGTCGCTGGCGTAGGTGGCCGACCTAATTCGGTTGAGCTGATCGTATCGGTACTTGGTCAGCAGAGGCGCAGGCAAATACTGCTGTTGATTGCTTTCGGGAATGGAATTTACGGAAAACGAAATATTTCCGTTGTACATATTCGTTTCTTGGGACTGCAATCGACTCATATCCGCATAGGGAGAAAAGTAATTTCCCGTGGTTTGTGCTGCTGCGGTATAATCTCCCTGGAAGTAATGAAGGGTGTACCCAAAGGCATCCCTCGCAAAACTGCTGTGGTTCGCTTGGTCTGACTTGAAGGCACTGGATTCCATATTGCCTAGAAACACTCCAAAAAGACCCATTGGTGATCCATTTTGAAAGTGTTCGTCGAACAAACTTTGAACGTATATATCCCCTAACCCATCCTTTCCCATGTCTTGCTCGGGAGAGAGGTACTCGCTGTTAACTGCCTTTATCCATCCCATCAAAGTATATGCATAGTCCATTCCCTGTACGTGGTGCTGGCCAAGTTCTATGCGACCCAAAGGTCCGTGGTGATAGTAAGAATAACTGGCATCACGATCAAGACGATGAAACGAAGGCCCAGAATACACGCCGGTTAAACGATTGTCGTCGTCATACTGGTAGCGGTGAATGTATTGGTCTTTTTCCCCACGTTGGTACACCACTTCATTCACCTTGGACGAGATCAAATCATAATCGTACTCAATCTTTTTGTATCGGTGGTTAGAAAGGCAAGCGGCAAGCAGGGAATCTTCTTGAATAACCTCGTACACGTTGTTCACATTATCGTAAGTATAGTGGGTAACGTGGGCAGCTTGGAGGTTCAATTCGGCACTTCGGGAAGCGTATGTTGCGGTGGCAGCAATGTTCTTGCGTAAATGTTGAGGAATTCCATTTGTAAATGGAATGGCATTTGTTAAGCCCACAAATGGATTCGTATCGTAATAGGTTTTAACAATCTGCTCTGCTGATGGAAGAGCATCCATGAACCAATCTTGTAATTGAACTTCATCGATTGCCGTAGCCATATTCATGCCTCGATAGATTCGGCTACCATCCCGACTTTCAATGCTAAATGGAGCCAATAATTGGCCAACCTCAACCATTCTCCCTTGAGAATCGAACCGGGTGTAACTGTATTGATGGGCAGCTTGTTGAAGGGCATTTTGTGAGAGCACCAACCTGCCAAGGCGATCGTAGTAGAACTCACTTATTCCTCCATCGGGGGTATGTTGCCAAACCAATTGGTCCAAGGTATTGTAACGATAAGAGCTAGATTGTTGGTGTTGATTGAAAACCGGATGGGGATGGGTGCCATTTCGGTATCCTTGAACCTGGGAGATTTCGGCATTTGAAAGCATTTTTACTCCAGCAGGAGGTACTGTTTGCAACAAATGACCATTGCGATCGTAGTAATAAAGGGTGAAGTGAAAGTGTCGGGAGGTGTGAGAAATAGTTAGAACTTCGGTATTCATAGATCGCATACACTTTTCTTGAAGCTTTTGGCGAAACTCTTGTCTCACCTGTTCAAGATATTGGGAATAGGCTAAATCTACGTTAACTTGATTCGATAGTTTAGAATTTTCCTCACAGTCTTTGAAGGCCATTGAAGAACCAATATCAGTGGCACTGCGGTTACATAGGCTATCCGGGGTAGAATAATTCCAGTAACGTTGAAGGGTCATAACAACCAATGCGCTGTCGGTTTCAAAATCACCTGCTGCGTTGCATTTTTTCAAAAAATCAATGTATTCGCTGTATTCTAAATTAAACCCAAGTTGGTTATTCAACCGGTTCCGAATAACGTCGGTAGGAATTTCGCTGTACCGGTTTAACAACCAATTCATCCCATTAACGGTATAAAATAATTCTATCTCCTTCAAGGCTGATTTTATGCTGTCGCAATCAATGCAACGCTTACATTGAAGCGAGTCGGGCAATGGATTCGTTAAGTAATAAAGTTTCAATGCATCGGAATTGGCCAGGGAAAGCGAATAACCATTGCCTTCATAAAACAGCGTATCATTGAAAGGTGTGCGTGAATTGGGGCGGCAACAGGTGTCGCTTAATGGATGGGAATGGCTGAATAAATCGTGTCCATAGGGTTTGGGTGACGTAATACTGCCGGGGTCGCACAGGCCAGGAACAAACGTGGCATAATGACGAATGACTTCTTCAAAGGATTTGTATCTAGGGACATTTCCACTTTGGAAACGAGGGGAAACCGTTGATGATCCCGTTGGATTTTGATCATCACACCCGTAAACACAAATTTGAATGAGCTCTTGACGAATGTTATTGTAGGTTAAGCCACCAGAATCTATTGCGCAACCCGAGAGTTTCTCCATCCAGTAATCAGCTTGGCTTTCACAAAGCGTTTGGCAATGATTGGTCATTTGAATGCTTCCTTGCCCAACTAAATTCGATACGGTAGCTGAATCAGGGAAAGACAACGGAGGTACATAAAAACGAATGTTGTTGGTATCTAGTGCAATACCTGAGCTGGGTAAACAACCTTGGTATAGATTCATTCGATCCCGGTTCTTTCTTGATAAATAAATGGTCCTAAAGACATCCCAAACCAAGTTTTTCATCCCAATATTAATGGTATCTCCCCAAAAAGCAATCCATTGATTGATGGTGATAGCTGGGGTATTGAGGTTGTAATAGGTTTGAGCCGCTGTTACCCAAATGGAGGAACCATTGCTAGTGGGACCAGCAATGTCATTCATAAACGAAATCATGGCGTTTCTGTTCGAAATGTTTGCTGTAGAGTAAAACGGATCTGGGTAACTACCAGGAATAACGCTAGGCGATTGCAGGTTAAGCACAGGGTTTTGGTGGTCTTTTAATGGATTAAGAAATCCTTTTTTAAACGCATCAACATAGGAAGACGTCTCCATCATTCGACTATCGTAGTCATGACTTAGGGAATCAGCCAAGCAGGCTTGATAACGGCAGTATTCAGGATGGTACTTTACAAGTGATTGCGCCCAGGACGGTTGGAAATTAGCCAGAAATTGTTGAATGGTTAATGTTGATGGTGGGTGATGGGTGGTATCCCCGGGAAGAATTACAAAAGAGGGGGTGCCTTGCTCATCGTAATAGTTTTCCCGTTGGTAATACCCTGGAGTAACGGTGGTGTTAAAGACCGATCCGTTGCGATTTATGGTGTCACCATAAATCCCACCAGGCATGACATCTTGCAACATGGTAGTGTAGATTACAGCGCAGGGTGATACTTGCTTGTTGCATAAATCCTCACACGCCTGTTGCCTAATCGAATACTCTAAATTTGCTTGAAGGGTATCTGAAAATGACAACACATAGTTTGGGGCGCTATTCAAAATGTTTTGAAGGTAGTTATTTCGGAATGAATTCTGGGTCCCTAAGGTCGCTTTACACTGTTGGCAAGTTTCCCCACAATTGCTTTTTCCCATTGATAACGTCATGAAATCTGAAGGCTTGCGGATGCATTGATTTATTGAATCTTGAATAAACCGATCAACTTGCCTTTCAATATTTGATTGATTTATGGAAAGAGTTTTGAAAATGGTGTAGCTCCCGGAATTTAACACTACAGAGGTATCGAACGAACTGGTATCCAACGTACAACCGGATGAATCGCCAATGGTGCTCGTGTACCTGAAAATTTCATTGCCGCAGCCATCAATCAGATTAATGGTTAAATCATAAACACAGTCATGACATAATTGAACACAACTGTTCATCGTATCGGATTTTATTCCGTAATGAAACTGGTTCACCGTATTGTTTTGATCAACAAGAAATGTGTAGGTGGAATATGCCGTAGTTCCATCGGTACTCATCGTAACACTTTGAAGGGCGTCTTCCACATGGATTCTTTGGCCTTCAGCAAATCCTTGAATGGTATCCAAATTACCCAACGAATCGCCGGAGAGTGCGGTTGCAATAACTCGACCTTTTAAATCGGTGTACGAAAGGCTTACCTGCCCATTCGGGTCAACAACCATGGTTTTTGAATAGTGCTTCGAAAAACCAACATTGTTACCAAACAATGCGTCCAACTCATTCTGACTTGGAACACCATAATAGGTGTACGTTTCATGGCCACTTCCCATTCGATGGAATTCCCCCATCCCACTTTGTACCCTAATACGATTGGTATGGTCTGGTGTAAACAAGGTTTGCGTATAAGGATAACCATTCGCCAAAGGAATGAAATGTTGGAAAGTTGGAGTCGTAATATCCCAAGAGTTGGACAAGGTGTTTTCTGAAGAAAAATACCGAGATGAACCTGAAATTGTTGATAAAACAGGAGAAACAGGAAGGCAGGAACCTTGTTTCAAATCGTAATCTTTGGGCAATAAATTACTGTCTGTCCTTGCTATTCGTGTTAAGTTGGGCAAGTATTGAATCGTTGTAATCCCTTCAACCGGTGACGGTGTAATTTGAATGCTGGGCCTGCCTTCCATATCGTAATGCGTTTCAGAAGCCAAAACATAGGGATCTGATTTGATTTTGGTTACGGCCTGACGCTGCCGAAGGGTCCCATCGTAGTAAACCATACTCTCTTTGAATTTTGATTCTTCGGAAAAAGCAATTTGATACTGCCAATTCTGCAGAGGCTCGTGCTGAAAAACATGGATCGACTGATTACCACACCACAGTCCCGGAACTCGAGTCTTAAAATCGCTCCCGGTGTACGAAATGGGCCGAATGCGCCAAAATAAATACCCTTCTTCACTCAAGGCATTCAACTGATAACCATTGTTTCTAAGGAGAATGCGCGTAGAATTGTTCCTCCAATTGGGTTGGTATCCCGGTGGAATAACCCCAACTTCAGGAGATCCATCAGCATTAAAGTTTCCCGTGTAAAATTCCTCAAAATAATATTCCAACTCGTACTCCTCTGCTCCAACAATGGGATCCCAATTCAAGCGATAAATATTCGGAACAACGGTTCCATGGTAACCGCTTGGCGTAGTTTTAATCAGTGACTGATTCAATTGACTATTCTTTAACAAGGGCGTGACTTGTTGTGAGGCATCCAACAATGGAACGGGGTAATAGCGATCAATATCAAGCTCTCCTTTCAATCGAACAAAGGGAACGTAGGTTAATCCACTAACGATACTTTTGACTGTAACTTGAATGAAATGCGCGTCTTCAAAAGAAAAAATATCCATCTCTGCATAATTAACTCCTTTACCTGGGTCATATTGAACCCGAAGCGGAATATTTGAGTACGTTCCAACGTTCATTGACGGATTATTGAGCCAAGCCCGTGTTTCGTATTCAATGTCAACCAACATTTCAACAACGAAACCAGAAACACAACTACTCTCCAATAACTCTTCATTCAACTCCAAGACCAATCGATTGGTTACTCGTTTGTGCTTTAATAAATTCAGTAAACTAGATGAAGGTAAAGTCCGACTCCCCCAAACCGAAGGAAATAGATTATCCTGTACGGAAAGAAAACCCTTCGTAGTTATTTCTTCCCCAGATAATACATGAATCTTGGTGGGCTCAAGACCACCTAAGGCGGAAAAGCAGGAAAGAAAAAATAATCCTAAAAACAAACACATAAGCTTCCAATCACCTATTCTCTTGCGCATAAAAAAAACTGCCATAATCTATGATTTAATGAACCAACAAACGATAATTGGAATATTTTTTGGTTAAAAAAACGTTGCTTCCCTCGATCGAAACGATATCAGAAATTGAAAAATCTTTCTCGGTTAGCAAAGTTTTAAAATCGAATGCCGAATACTCGATGTCAAAATAGGCAAAGGGTTTTCCCCCAATTGGGCCATTTCCGGCATCATCGAAAGATTCTGGTTTTGGAAAAAAACGCATTCGTGCGATTACTTTGGATTTAGAGAAATACTTGATCTCCAGCTTTTTGAATTGACCCATTTTATAATTCAGTGATAGTAAGGAAAATTCAGAATCCAATTGTTTTGCTGAACATTGACTAACATTTTGGAAAAAGGATAACATGTCTTGTTCAATACCTTTATTCAATGAATTTTTGCCGTAAACAACCTTTTGAAACACCACGGTTTTGGTATCATGAAGCACAGAAATTTGGTATTTACTGTTTCTAATTGAAATTACTTTTGGAGAAAAGGAGTTAAACCAAAGGTTTTTTTTCTTTAAAGAAACCATTTCCGTATGAATGGATTCGCCTCCTGTTTTTTCAAACATTCGAGTCGTAATAACGCAAGAATAAGCTTCCTTTGATACCATGGAAGCTGCAATAGCTTCTAATTCTTTCCGAACGATTCCTTCATCGGAATTAGTTGCGGAAATCAAAAAAATCACACTAAATAATAGTGCCCATTTTTTCAAAAATAATTCCTTAAAATTAATACGTGCCATCTGCTTTGCGTTTATATTTAATGGAGTTTTGGCGCACTTCTTTTAAGGTTACAATACCCATTTCGGTTTCACGTTTTATGCGTATCAGGTTGCCTTCCTTGTCATATTCATAAAAAATGGCAAAATTGTTGGCGTCTAATTTTGCCATCAATCGATGAGTAATATTATGGTAAACATAGCTTTCCATATTCCCATCTGCCGGATAGGCCCGTACATCATCAAACCACGTTTTCACTCCATTAGCCGCCAATGCAATGGAAATTTCAGTAACCCCATTTGGAATTATTACTTGACTTTCAATGCGTTGCCAGCCATCGATAATTTTTCCACTCGGAAGAAGTGTAATCATTTGGAAGGAACCATTAGCCAACCTTATTTTAACTTCTATGTTTGCATTAGAATAGGTTGTATCTGCAAAAGAATTGGGTTGATTTTCTTTTACCCAACCTGAAATCATATATTTTCCAGCTGATGGTGAAAAACGTATTAATTGATCATCCGAAGTGGATTGATAGTTAATCGCTTGATTTGGAAGGTTATTGTTAGGGGATTCATAATCCCGAATCATTTTAGCCTTGCTTCCTGGATCTACCTCAAGTGCATACAATCCAGAATGTGCTTCAATGGCAGAAAGACGAACATTGGACCCTAATTGATCTTCAAAATTAAAGTGCCTCCTTAAACAAGTTGCATTTCTTTCATAGTAATCTTCAAATCCATCAAAACCCATTTGGGTTCGTTTGGAATTAGAGGCTACTGCTATTGGCAAATAGTTATTGTAACCAAATAAAACCGAGGAATAAATACCAAGAGCATTCATATTTTCAAGTTCCTCCCCTTGTGGAGATACATTGGTTATTTCATTACTCCAAACCCATTTATTTACTCCATTAGAAGTGTTTTTGATCCAAGGGGAATGGGGATATGCTTTTACAAAAAATGGTTCAAAACTTTTAAATCCACCATCGGATTTTAATCGAGGGTCAAAATTGGAGGAATACTTGCGTTCTCCATGATAAACATAATTTTTTGAAGGACGCCAGTTGCCTAAAACTCCAACTTCATACGGATTAACCATGGAATAAGAGTTGTTATCATAACAAAAATCGTTGTTTGGGTTAATGGGCAAACAACTAAACGTGGCCTTTGCCGTGATTACAGAACCATTGGAAGTTAGAAAATTGATGGTTATGGATGAATCTGTACAAACTGCAAAATTTGATTGAACAGACCTTAAATTAAAAACAGATAGGTTTTGAGAAAATTTAATGGTAGCGGTGCAGGAATTATTGGAAGGTAAATGATTAGAAAGTGCTGATACAGCCTGAATTTTCACCTTCCACTGATTGGTATTGGATAACGATCCGTAATCAAGGGAATACATATTCCATGCACAATCCAGTTCATTCTGAAAAATTTGATGATACAATTCGGTGGTTAAAAACTTATTTGTTAATGAATTAGTCTCAATTCCAACACAATTGTCCAATCGTTTTTCTGAAATATTTTGGATTCCACTATTAAACCTTAAAAATGAGTCAATTAGTGAAATGAAATCCAAATGAGATTGCTTACGAGGGTCGCATTGCCCAAATTGTTTTAATAAATATGGTTCCGTTCTCCATTTGTCTTTAAATTCAAATGCCGAAGCATTCAAGATATCTTTCGAGACATCCAATTGCAATGCGGTTTGATTTTGATTTAATGGAATGTTTCTGGTTAAGAAAGATGCAATTGATGTGGAAGCCAAGTTCTTTCGACCCGACCTGATTACTTTTAAGAAATACCTGTTGGTACTATTGGCACTTGAATTACAAATTGAAGCACCTTGTTTATCAATAACATTTAAATTTCCATCACCGGAGTAAATCCAACCTTTTTTCACAAAAATTGTGTCCCCATTGATGGTTTTTGAAACTACCATTAACTCATCCCCTGGGATAAATAAATCATTGGCATTTAGCCAATTAGGCAAAATAATTTGATTGGAAAGTAATTCAACGCCATCGATTGACATACCAATGTTTCGATATGCTTGTCCCATCCCTTCATAAACCCAATGTGCTGGGAAAGTTAGGTTATATGAATGATCGTTAAATTCATTTTGGATTTTGGTCATAAGTACTTCACCCGTTTGACCATCAAATAAGACATTCTCGGTTGAAACCATGCTTCCTTCTTGCTGGACTTCAATTTTTTGAAGGATTCCATTTCGGTTAATGACTTTTACCAAAACTGCAGAATTAAATTGAGTTTTATCTTGGGTTATGGAAGGAAGTGGAATCGGGATGGAAATAACTGCAGGTAGGACGATAGAAAAGGTTTCTTGGTTAAAATTTATTCCAGAATTAAATAATTCACTTTTTTCTTCTCTCATATCAACTACTACATCCATCTCTACACCAACTTGTTTCATCGAAATTTCACCATTTGGGTTAATGGTTAATACTTCGTTATCAAGTCTCCTAGGATCTTCTTTATTCCTTTGGTATAGGTAGTTAACACCGGAAAATGGTTTGTCTTCACCTTGTTTATATGAATGGTTTCCTTTTGGTTTCCCATGCATATCATTCAATTCAACAACATAACCTTGAGAAAAAACAACACTTTCCTTGGAGTATTTATATAGAATGCTTGGAATAATTGGCTTATCTCTATCGTGTTCTTTTGGCGTAACCCTAACAAAAGTTGGAAAATCCTTAGCGGTGTAAAATTCGGAAACCTCTTTTCCCGAATTTGAAGCATAATTTTCACTACTTGCAAGGGAAGTAACTGTAATTTTACTGTAACCAACGGTGGCAGCTGGGAAGTAGGATTCACAAGCTGGATCTTCTTGAAAATACTTGGTATCGGGTGCCATTTTATGTTGAATGGTTATTGCACGAGGCTGTTTCAAGGGATTTTCTTCCCCACCTGCAATGGGCTCATAAGACGCTACACCTGAACTAATTTCCTTCCCATTTTCTATGGTCGTGTATCCATATTCTTGTCCGTATTCAGCATTGATTACCCCCAAATTATTTTGAGTTGCCATATTTGCCCAATTATCATTTAAGCGAATTCGTTTTACCCTAATTCCTCCTCCCAGCTTTTTCTTTTTTAAATTATTCAAACGAATCCAAGATTTTCCAACTGTAATTTTACTCGCAAAACCTTTGCTTCTTAATTCTTTATTAAACCCTAATACCATTTTTTTTATATCATCGGCCATGGTAGCCAAAGCAGACATATTCTTTTTGGCATCGTTTGATGCTGGAGCATAAGAACCTGGAAAAACTAGTTTTGGTAAATTAACCCTTGCATAATTCCAAGAATTCTTCGAAATAGCATGTGCTGAGTTATTTCCATCAGTTTTCTTATCATTATCACCAATGGGTGTACTTTTTATACGTAGGTAGTAATAAATTTTATCATTGATGTTGATCGAACCGACAGGAAAAGAATGATCAATTTCAGCCCAACCTCGAATAAATTCATTCCCTCCTTTATTATCTACATCAACTAAGGCATTAAAAAACAGGTCATTAACCCCATCAATGTAGTCTTGAGCTTCATTCAATGAAGAAGGTTGATTTTGGCTTGGAACAAAATACAGGTAATTAGCAAGTAAAAAATTGCCACCTACCTTCTTGTAAAGTGTACCGGTGGTATCTAAATCACCAGGATTGAATGAAGTTCCTGCGATTTTATACATTTCCATGGCTCTTTGATTCTGCACATATGCATAATCGTCGGACTCATAATCAATGTTTATCACTCCACCCGTTGGCAAGTAAATCTGGGAAAGTGTCCAAGCTTGAGCATACTGATCTGCTAAATCTTTGTTTTGAACCGTATACGGAAATTCAAATGAAAATAAATCATTGATTTTCGGAGGTGCATAATTGCCCCAACGATCATAGGCTTTTAAATGGTAAGACGGATTAAAAGAAGAGTAATTAAATTCATACGGAGTAAGTTTGCCTTTGTTGGATTTACCATAAGTGAAATAAATTTTCTTAAGTGTAAGTTTTCCAATGTTATTAACTAAGTTGTTACTGACATTTGGAATGCCATTGCAAAGAGAATATTCATATTCAAAAAATACCGTTTTTATTGGAATTGCTTGAACCCCATTTTTAAAATAATCATTTTTCGAATACAAGGCGATTTTATCCAATTTATACATTCTTTGCTGAGAACTGGCGCCTCCAGCAATCCCATTTACGCCCAATCCATCCTCTCTAGGAGAAATGCTAAAGATGGCAATCTGTCCTTTATTCTCAATAGAATGAACATAGTACAATTCCTTTTCGCCATAAATTACGTTCCCTTTATCATCTCTAGCATCAGTTTTACTACCCTCGTTGTAATTGGCCATATTTTCTTCTACTGGTACCCGCCACTTGTAAGAAGAGTTAACCCTTGAATACGAAATTTTAATGGCAGATCCTAAATCATCATCACTTACTCCATTTCCAGTTAAGTCAACGTAGTCTGGCGAAAGTACTTCCGTTAATAAATAGGAATGGGCATAACCTGGCGTTTTTATGGATTCGAAGAAGTTGTCATCTCCATTATTATTTTGAACACTTGCATCATTTCCAGAGTAACGGTAAAGTGCTTTTGGAAGATTAGATTGCCCAATTTTGGAAGGATCCAATGCAAAGCTTGTTTCAATTTGTAAGTTATTGTAGGCAGCTATCCCATAAACATAGCGCATTCCATCTGCACCTAAAGCAACAACTTCCCCAATGTGATGCGATTTTTTGACAGCATTATTGGTAGAATAAAGGGTAGGATTATTTGAATACAAAGGGGAATTAATCCCGTAAGTAAATCGCTGTTGAAGAAAGCCAATTTTTGAAACTTCCTCGTTGGTTAAATAACTGATGCTTTGATTCCTGATGTCGCGTTTCTTCCGGTAAACACTGGAGGTGTCAATTCTAGTTGCCTTCATGTTGTTTCCATTAAAATCAAAGTATTCCAAACTATCTTCAGCAGAAACTATAGAAAATTTATTATTTACTACAATCCTTGCAGGCTTATTGAATAACATGGAATTAAAAAAATCTAAATCAGCAACAGTTTTTTCACCCACTCCTTTAAAGTAAACTTCTTCAAAGAGGGGGTCATTATTCGTTCTTTTGTTCGAAACATGGTTTTTAAAACGATTTCGTTCGCCGCTCCAACTTCCATTTTCAGTTTTTGTCCAAAACGAATTAGCGTCGTATCCAAAATGATTGATGTTGCCAATTCCAACCTCACCAGAAATAGAAAAATTCTTTCCAGATGTTCTTGATTCTTGATCAGATAAAACGGAAATATTACTTTTGGTTGGCTTGAATACACCTCCAATTCCTTGTCCAGAAACAGAGTAAACATCATAAGTGTGCTGAGGTATGGGTAAGTACGATTGTTCAACACTATATGCTCCCTCTTTTTCCCGATTTATATCTGCAATTCCATCTTCACCACGATATCGATCATAAAAAAAGCCATAAGACGGATTGGTAATTGTATTGACAGCTAATGATTGTTTGGAATAATATCCTTTAATATTATAATTGGGATGCATTCCTAATAACTCATAACCTATGGTAAATGATCCGGCTACTCCGCTACTAATGAAAGGCATGGATACAGATGGAGTGTACGTTCTTCCTGAAAAAGAAACAGAACTTCCCAAGTTTACCGATCCTTTAATGGAAAGAAATTTTTCTTTCTTATTATCTGAGTTTTCGTTATTCCGAGAGGACGATGCTTTAAACATTTTTCTTTGTTCTGCACTGATTCCAAAGTTGAGTTCTTTAACTCCCTCTCTAGAATTAAATCCGCTTGAAATGGAAGCAGTAGCTTTCGTTTTTGAAATAGTATTAGCATAAGAAATATTGGGGCTAATATCAATTCCTGATTGTGAATTGGCACTTAATCCCAATCCTGCCGTCATTTCGCCCATACCCTTGTTACCACCCGAAAAACTAGGCGATAAAGAAAACTCATAGCCTACCCCTTTGTAATTGTTGTAATTAACACCAAAATTCATAGATAACCGCATAGAATAGAAAGAATCAATTTCATTTGAATTTCCGGATGACTTTATCTCTTTACCAAATAACTGAATTCCAGCACCTAAGCTTCCACCATAGGTTTCGTTAGGCTTGACGTTAAACTCTTTAACTATAGGATCTCCTTTAAAGTCATCAGGCAATCCGCGCATATTTCGATTAATGACTCCTGGATTAATATTCCAACCCAAACCAACCCAACTTGCTTCTTGATCGGTTGAGATTCCGGAGTGATAGGAAATATTAATTGGATATCCTCCAACATCTAACAAAGGAATATTGTAATTAAAATCACCGGTAAACAAATCAACCATTTCACTGGTTCCAACAGGTTCAAAACTTTGTACCTCCGGTTGGGAAGGTCCTCCGGTTAATGCCACTGCGGTTATTGGCAGTAATGTATCTGTAAGAATGATAACAGCTAAAAATACTGCGATGGATTTTCGATTTCGTTTTAACATTTTTCTTATAGTTTTAATGCTGGAATTTTAGAAATTTTATCTCCTTCAATTTTCATTATTATTTTACCCAATGCGAAAATTTTATCATCGTAAATAATTGAAATATTTTCGTTCAGTTCAGGTTTTTTATCTTCGAAACCAATCATTAATTCAACAACTGGAGATAATTGGTATGTCCTTTCATAATGATGAATGCTACAAGGAATAGTGTCTTTTCCAATGACCATTTCTAAATCCTGGTTGATCATGGAGCTGAAATACTGAACTCTTTGATAATATTGATCCTTCGATTGTGCGTTCAAAAGAAGAACATCTGTTTTCTTATCTACGGGAATCAATTTTAAATTAAAATACTTAATTCCATGATATGTTTCAAGAACTGAATCAAATGAATAGCGATCAAATTCCCCGTGAAATTCATGAAGTGCCATTAATTCTTTAGGCAAATACTTTAATTCAATTCTAACTTCGTTTTTTTCTTCTGATTGGATTAAACCATTCCTAGAATCATTACAATATTGAGCAAATTCCATCGGTGTTAAGGATGTTTTGCATCCCATCAGGCCAATGATTGCTAATAAAAACAACTTCCTCATTACAAATTTGAATTAAATACAAACCCAATCTGATAAACTTCACCTTTGGTATTGCGAATAATACACAGGTACCGTTTACGTGAAACAAAATGCGCAGCTTCTTCAAGATCAATTTCAAAACAATTGAATCCTTTAACTACGTTTTTATTGATAAACCCGTTTGAAATTAAGCGTCCTTTAGTATTGTAAAAGGCAATTTTTAATTGGCCAGAGTCCAATATTTCCTCGTAGCATACTCTTAAATTATTGAACAAGAAATGATTAGTTAATACTTTGTTTTTTTCTAACAAAACATAATCCTTAGCTTGGATGAGTGTTTTGGAAGTATCGTATTTAAACTCCCAAGCCTCCGAAGTAGTTAAAATTTGTCCAGCCGAAACCTTTTGAATTTGCCAAGCATAGCGCTGGTTAATTTGAAGAGGGGGAGCATCAACAGGATATTGGACGGAGTTCGTTCTTAAATTATTCTTTATGAAAAGAGGCAAATTCGTTGAAATTGCCTCTTGGGCCATTTGATCATTGGAAATCGCTACCATGTAAAAGCGATAAAACTCACTTGGAATGGCGCCGTCTGCCATTGAAGGCAATTGAAACATACCGGCATCATTAAAATTCCAAATAAAAACAGGATGAGGAGACTGAATCGTTTCTTTATCCTCTGGATTGATTAGAAAAGGTCCATTTGACACATCAGAGTAGAGTTGGTCACGATATTCTCCTACATTTTTTGCTCCTTGAAAAAATCTTGCACAATAGGTATAGCTACCAGCTGGCAATAAACGATTTAAATTGAGGTAAACAGCAGAAGCAACACTTCCGTAATTTACGGTAGCAATGGATAGATTATTTTCCTGAATGCTGAAGAATCCAGACGGGATTGTAAATGGATTCGTAATGACTTGAACTAAACGATCGTTCTGAAAATTAGTAATTGTTACCTCCAAACTTACCGCGATAGGACTGGAGGTATTCACCACATTTAGCTCGCACAAGGATGGAGGCGTTAAATTGTAGATGGAAAACCGCGGCATATTTACTTGAATTTGTGCAACAACACAAATTGGAACCACGAATAACATCACAACAAAAAATAGTTTCTTTACCATTGTTTTAAAATTTACATAATAAACGAATGCTCTCACTGTAAGGAAAGCGATTTAATAGGGATGGATTAAATAGGCTATAGTAATTATTGATTAATAGTTTTTCAATTCGGGCTTCAATCGAAAAATAACGATTATATTGATATACTGTAGAAGCAAGATATCCGTATTTATAACCATTTTCCATGGAATAGGTAGATCTAAATGCAATATTGTAAAGCAGCTGTTTTTTGAGGGAATTTGAATAATTCATTTCAATAAATCCGATCTGCTGCAATAAACTTTCAGAGTTAAAAAATCCATTCCCAGAAATATTGATGTTCCCCCATTTTCTATTTCCAAAAACCGCATTCAAGTTGATGTTTTGAAGGGCATAATCATTGCCACCATTTCCAATTCGATAGTAAGAGTAAACAAGAGAAATAGATTTAAGAGGATTGTCTAATTTTTTAGAAAAATGAGTAGCATGAAACGTGGTGATTAAATTTCGATTTCGCAGGTTAAAAAAAGGTTCTAAAGAATTAGCACTTTGTGTAAAGGGACTGATATTCAATCGAAAAGAAGTATTGCTTTTGGGTTTCCATTGAACAGTTGCACCAGCAGTTTGTAAAATGACCTGATAGGGTAGAATACCCAATAAGTTATCCTGATCCCTGCGATAAAATCCTGAAAATTTAAGTCGATCTGAAATGGCTTGGTCGATTTTAAATTCTCCCCTAACATGGTCAGAGCGAATAAATCCGATACCCAAACTCTTAAAAAATGGATCTACATATCTTCCTGTGATGATCCATTTTGTTTTGGTTCTTTGAAATCCCCCACTCCATCGAATGAGTGCTGCATTGGATTGATAAAATGGGGCTATTCTTTGATAATTATTCCACTGTGAATCTGCAAAAGTAATGGCTGTTTGAAGGTTAGAATTGCCATAAACGAATTCTATATCATTCATTTTTCCCAATTGCTTTCGAATATCCACTTCACCAACCCAGTTCTTTGCTTGTTGTGGAATTGTAGGGTTATCGAAATGAAATGTAGTTGCAGCTGTTCCATTCGCGTACAAAAAGCCAAAAAAAACATGCTCTGCATCCAATTTCCCTTTACCAATTTTCATGTTTAAGATTCTTCTTCCAAAGCTGGTGGGAGCAAAATCAAAAAAGTTGTGTAGATTCTTTAATCCAAATGGTTGATCTAAAGAAGAATTAACTTGTAATGGATTGAAAGCTGTGGTTCCATAAGAAAAAGCGCAGAAACCTTGCCCTTTTTGAATCTCAGTATTGATCCCATTGATTGGGATTCCGTTCAATGTAAACGTGCAATAACTGGGATATACTAATCCTACCTCAAATTTTTTCAGATATTGAAGATTACGCAAAAACGGATTGGAGAATACAATTTCATTTGGCGACAATTTCTCTAATTCTCTCTTTTTTTGCATCAAAGAATCAGCGATTAATTTTTGATGAATTACCTCCTTCTTGGATTGTTCGAAATCTTTTAAAGTATTTTTAATGGTATTGAATCGCACATTTGCATCATCAATTGAGTGAAATCTCGATTTCCATTCACTTAACCCTAAAGAATCCAGGGTGCTATCACTATCCCAATTAGCTTTAAGTAGCTCCAATGAATCTCTTTCATTACTTAAGCGATTTAAAAAACTAGGATTGAAGCGGGTTGATTGTTTTATTACTGCAGCATCAGCATTTTTTTGTGCTAATTCAGTCCAATAACTGGTATTGCTAAATGCTTTTGCTCGATCTGCTACTTCAGTCTTTACCGAATTGATATAGGATTGGTAATCGAAAGAAAGTCTAAAATAATTATTTAGGCCATAATTAGAATTGATATTTGAAACGGAAAAACTTGCTTGTATTGGAATGCTTACTATTTTTAATGAGAGGTTCCCCTCCGATTTAAAGTAATTAGATGGCCGAAGTGAATCTAAGGCAAATGGAACAATTCCATTATAATGCCCAATGTTCATTTGACCATGTATGGAATTAAAAATCTTGTTTTTTTTCATTTTTCCATTTCTCAAAAATTGAACTCGATTCCATCTCTTTTCAGGTTTTATAGCTTCCTGGGCATTCAATGGAATGAAAAATCCGAAATGGAGCAAGCAACAATAAACTGAAAATACTTTCGCAATCATTAAATACAGTTAAATTGAAAATCAAGCGATATCAACCATTTTTTTTAATTAAAAGAACTATCAAAGTCCATTTCCCAAATCTCAACTTTTATTGATCACTTTTGGTTTATTTTTACTTAAAGTCCATTAATTTTTTTTTAACTTTTAAGGAACATAGCCATGAAATCAATTAATATTTCAAGTTTAGGCTGCTTTTTGAATCAAGTAACTACATAGGTTTGCAATGGAAATAAATCATTAACTTTTTTGCTTTCTCCGAACGATTGGAATTTCATTCATTAATATGATCAACAAGGTCGATAAATTTAGTTTACTCAACTAAGCCTAAACCTATTAAAATACATTTTTTCATTTATCATAAATTTTACACTTTTGTTAAATAAAACTACAAAAAAAGTTTACTATTACAAAACATTGTCACATAATTACAACATATATTTAATAAACCAATTTTCATTAAATTGAAAATTAGTGCTATAAGCTTTTCATTAATGCCAAGAAAAAAATCATGGAATTTAATTATGCCCCCCTTAGCGAGCATTTTTGAAAGTGAGAAAATAATTAATTTCAAAGCATTAAGAACCAAGATTCAGCCCTATCCAAATTGCGGTTTTTATTGAGTTCTTTGTCCTGTAAAAGGTGTAGTGGAGAAAATACCAGAATAAGGCATATTCTACCGAACCATTTACCAATGGCGTAAGAAACTCGGTGGCATAGAAGCCAAGGAGCTCAAGTAAATTAGAGAATTGGAAGTGAAGATTGCCCAATTAATCTAGATGTATGCTCATCGCGATTTTGTTATTGCCCTCGTAAAAGCACTTCGAGAATTGATCAATCACCCAAGAACTATGGCAAAGCAAAATAGCCGAATTTAGGAAGGCTTGTAAATGTTTAGCCATGAGTCACAGTAGTTTGGGTTATAGTTCAAGGAAAGCAAAAAGCACCTCAACGGTAACAAAGCCAATTAATTCGAAAACTTTGCTGATATTCGCAAACAAGCCTGCATTTAGATACAAGATAACAATCATCAAAAACCGCAAGTCGTATTGGAAGGCTACCTACAGTTGGATATCGAAATAAAAAATTAAGTTCAAATGGGCTGCATTCCGCTTCGGCTTCACTCCTATACGCCAAGGTAGCATACCAGAGAACCGATGTAATTTCCTATTTGGATTGGAACTCAATCGGGGGAGATTACAGTACCGTTTTAGCGAATGATCGAAATCGTTTGGTGTTTGAACATCACCTTATCCTGGTGGAATTGGACACATCTTGAATTTACCCCACCTTTAATCAACTCCAAGATAATCTGAAGTTGGTGGAAGCACCACCCTTTCAACCAAACTGAGCAATTTGCAGTTTTGTTGTAAATGGAAGTAAAGAGTTGGTTTATTTTTGAAAATACCATTTGGATCTTTCTTTTGAAAAATCACTCTGAAAGAATCCCAAAAACACATAGCAACTCATTGAATATCAAGTCATAGTATCCTTCCCGAGTATTTTTGAAAATACACTAAATGAAAAAGGAGAAGCTTTCATTACCCAGTTAAAGGAACAAGAATTGAAAAATGTTTAAAACGGATTGAGCGGATGATCCTTATCCAAGATCCGTTAATCGATTCAGTTGAAAACATACGTAATTTTGAACTAAGATTTACCACAATAATTTGCAAAAGTGAAAATGTATTAATCCAAATTAATTTGCATTAATACGAATTACCACACCTATCAGGTGATTCCATTTCTGGTTACCCATCTCCAATCATAGAATTCATTCTGACAAAGCCGGTTAATCAACAAGAATTCTTAAGATCAGTATGGGAGAGTTCTCTCTCATTATTTCCTACATCTCGCGAAGATGATGATATGGATCCTTGGTACTTTGAAGACCATAATGGATATACTTCTATTATTGAAAATAATGAAATCGAAGAATTGATCAAATCGCTCAAAAAGAACAATGTATATTCTGGAAAAGTATTTCCATTAGAAGATTTGAAAAGAATACCTTGTTTAAAAATGAGTTAATCATTTCGACTTAGTAATCTTTAATTCGAACGGATTTTTTTTTAGCATCATCCCTAATCAGGTTTAAATTCTTCTCCATTCCAAATCAGATTCTCTAAGATTTTATCATTGATTTTCCCATTCAACCCTCATTAAAAAAACCTCTCCGGAGTTCAGCAAATTTTTTTTCCCATTTTAAATTTTGTTCTTCTCTAAGCTTTATACAATCAATTGGGTATTTAAACCTATCAATCAAATACTTGATGAAAGCATTATGAAACATTGACTTCTTTAAGTATCCTTTTCGATTGATTTGATAATAAACAAAAGAGACCTCTTTGCAGGAAGGATTTTTGTCGTCAAGAAATTCTGTCAGAACCGCGCAAAAAAAGTGAAAGGATAGTTCATCGATAAATTTCTCCCTATCTTCTTCTTTAAATACCCCTTTTTTATTCATAACTGCCATTGCAATTTCTTTTTGATTCTTACGCTCGATTTGTTTATGGAGGTTAAGTAAATAGTCTTTGAACCTCCATAACGATTCTGCTTGAACAACAAGGTGGTCGCCATTAAATTTATACGGCGAATCTTCCCTTTGGAAAATGCAATAATCGATTGGAATGCCTTTGACAATATGTTCAGTAAAATGATTTCGAATAGTCATTAATTCCTCTAATGTGAACACCCTATTCCAAAAAAATCCTACTGCTAATTCACCACTAACCAATAAACCATTTTCTAGAATAGCATTAATTTGCTTAATTGTGCTGTGTATGAGAATATTTTTTTCTTTGGAATTTGAGTATTGATCTTGGAAAGTATGGCAATACCTATCAAATAAATCAGTTACTAATCTCTCAAAATTACTCTTGCAATAAGATCTAATTTTAGATTGATCGAATTCAGAAAAATCAGTTAATTCAACTCTTTTTGGTGCATTTGCACCAATTGCAAGATTGTAAACTTCTGAGTTACTAAGAATAACCTCTCCTTTTTCCCAATTTAAATATTGTGGCATAATTCTAAATGTCTAATGGCCTCCAAATTCTTTTCTTCAGAAGTTTTTCTAATGTACTTCAGAAGCATACTTTCAGTTTTGTGACCTGTTAATACAATTAATTGAGCTGTGGGTATTTTCCCATAATAATTGGTCGCAAAGCTTCTTCTACCAATATGCGAAGTAAGAAGCTCGAATTTTTTAAAATGTCCTCTCACTTTTCTTTTGGTTTCAGAATCAAATATATCACCTTCAATTACTTCATCCAAACCTACCAATTCTCCTATTTTCTTTAGGTACTGGTTGTACTTTTGGGATGAAATTCGCCTCGGAAAATTCCATCCTAGTTTTTCTAAAGTATAAAACAATTGGGAGTTTCGAATTATTGGACTGATGATTTCAATTTTAGTTTTCTCCTGAATGTATTCGATAACTCTGATTTTTACACCATTTCCCAAATTCTTGCGTTTTATCATAGAAGCATTAAATCTCATAAAATCAGAAATTCTTGCACCAGTACCACAACTAATCACCAGCCAATCTCTAACATTATTAAGTCGTTCATTTTTAAAATCAAACTCTGCAATTTTCTTAATTTCTTCTTCGGTTAAATAAATAGCTTTACTTTCCTCTTCGTCAAATTTCACCTTCGCCCTAAGCATTTGATGGGTTTCTACATCATAGTTATCGTAAGCAAAATTTCCGATTGTTTTAATATTTTTGAAAATTTTCCCAACGTAAGACATACCATAAGATTGTTTTGAGCAATAATTTTCATACTGCTTTTTGAAATCCCAATTAATATCTTTAATCCGAACTTGCTTTAATTTCATTAACTTTCCTACTTCTTGAACAATATCGTTGGTCCTTCGGTATTTGCTTATCACAGTATTAGATAGCATTGCACCTTTAGCTGCAATGTAATTTTCAACTTGAGTAGAAAAAAGGCTATTATCCCCATCGACTTTAGAAACTCCTAATTCTCTACCAACTACCTTTTTAAACCAATTTGAGTCAATTTCGGATGGATGATCTTCTTTATTCAGGGCATCCCATACATTGGATTCTAGCAGTTTCAATTTTGCTTTCAACACTTTACACTCTTCATCACCATTGGTTTTGGGAAAATTCTTTTTCTTATCCCAATTGGATTGATGAATAAGGTAATTTGTTTTTACTTTGATATCGAGATTCTGACCTCTAAATCGGAAGTAGATGGGGGCTATTTCAGCTTTCGTTTGAAGAAGGAAGTTAATGGTTGGCATACCAAAATTGTTTCGACAAAGGTAAGAAAATCTAGCCCGTATTTAGCCCGTATTTAGCCCAAAACAATTCAAATTACTTCAACTTACTTCAGACCAACCTAATTAGGAATTTATCTAAATAACTATTTTACAGCACTTTACAAGCAAAACAAGCTGAATTAGCACGAATCAATACGAACAGGTTCGAGTCCCAGCGGGATCACCAAAAAGAAGAAGCCTCACATCGTGAGGCTTCTTCTTTTTCATTTTGGCCCACATTTAGCCCACATAACACAATTCTTGCGATTATTCTATGGCGTTTAAAACGCTCGGTACCACTGAACCATGGGAATGGGTACCGGAAGCCATTCGCTGTTCGCATACATGCCCGTAAATCCAAATTGGAAGGCAGACGATTCCGATTGATGGAATCGTAATCCCGGAGAAATGATGGCCAAACCATTTTTGGTGTATGCTCTTGGATTCCCAAACGGGTCCAATTCGGTTGCAGATTTCGGCAAAATAATGAACGAATCAAAAACCAAAGATACCTTTTTGCCGATTTTCGACATGCCAGCTAAAGAAACCAGCGTTCTTCCATCGCGATCTCCATTGGTCCAAATAGCGCCGTAACCGCTACTAAAATTGATGTTCCTTTTTGCATTTCCAAGGGTTACCGCAGCAAATGGTAAAATTCCACCATAATCGGGTGCCGCCCAGGTCCCTGTTCCAATCAATCCCCCCAAAGCAATGTGAAGATTATCAGCAATTTCCGTAGAATATTTGATGGTAGCAATCATGGGAATTCCAACCCAGCTCGTCATTAACCCAACGCCCAACTTGTCTGTAACACTAAATTGAATGTCTGGTCCAAACAAGTTCCACTGAATATACCCCGATTTCTTTTTCAACGGCAAACCATTGGTGGTTAAAAAATATCGGGTACAAAACTTCTCTTCTCCAATGTAATTTCCACTTTCACTGAACTCCGATAGTTTCACCAAGGTAATTTTTGAAATCACAAATTGAGGAATGTACAATTCCCTCCCCTCTTGGGTTTTAAAAAGAATTTCTCGGGAATTATTGGAAAGAATTTTTCCTATCCAAATTGTTCCATCGGTTTGTAACACAGAAACAACTTGATTGGTGTCTGTTTCCTGAGCGCTTAACCCAGCAAAAATGTTTAAAAACAAGAAAATAAATATTAGCTTTTTCATATTTTTTTTCTCAAAGGAACGATAAAAAAAATGAAAAAACGATGACTAAAATCAGCTTTACGACTCTAAGAGCGATTTTAGTTCTTTCTCCACTTTTTCCGCTGTTGGAAGCATTTCTTTTTCCAAAAATTCGTTCAGCGGAATAGCGGGTAAATTCAAAGCACCGTGCACGCGAACCGGCTGATCGAGGTATTGGAAACACTGCTCATTGATTCGGCCGGCCAAAGCTTCAGCAAAGGAATTCAAACGCTGTTCCTCGGTTAAAACCAACACCTTCCCATGCTTTCGGGCCGTCTCCATCACCAAGGCCTCATCGCACGGATACAAACTTCTTAAATCGATAATTTCAACCTTTCCAGGGAAGTTTTTCGCTGCTGCTTCGGCCCAATAAACACCCATACCGTACGTGATAACCGCACAAGAATCCCCATCTTCCAAAGCTTCCTCACTGCAATTCAAATGAACTCGCCCCTTTCCGATAGGAATAACATAATGCTCATCAGGCTCCACCGTTTTAGCCCCAGCAGTACCGGGAACTTTACTCCAATACAAGCCTTTGTGCTCGAAAACAACCACCGGATTGGGATCATAATAGGCCGCCTTTAATAAACCTTTCATGTCGGCAGCATTTGATGGATAAACCACTTTTATGCCTCGAACACTCAAAATAGCACTTTCAATACACCCACTATGGTAAGGCCCTCCGCTTCCATAAGCCCCGCATGGAACACGAATTACACTGGAAATAGGAAATTTTCCACGGGTTAAATAGCAACTTTTAGAAAGCTCCACGACCAATTGATTCACCCCCGACCAAATGTAATCGGCAAATTGAATTTCCACCATGGGTTTTGCCCCAACGGCCGACATTCCGGCGGTAGAACCAACCAGATATGCTTCTTGGATGGGTGTATTGAAAACCCGGTTATCTCCAAATTTTTCAGCCAAGGTTGCCGCCTCACGGAATACTCCGCCCAACGTTCTACCTACATCTTGTCCGTACAACAAAGCTTCTGGATGTTTCGCCAGAATTTCTTCGCAGGCGTGCAAAGCAGCATCTACCATCACCACAGGTGTTCTTCCTTCCGGTGACCGCTCCCCTACCTCGGCAGTTATGGGCGTTGGCGCAAATTCATTCTCAAAAACCGATTCCAAAGGCGGATTAGGTGCAGCAACCGCTTTATTCCAATCGGCCTTCACCCGAATTTCTGATTCAATCTGAATGGCTTCTAGCGTGTCGATCGTCATTCCAGCCGCCAAACATTCTTTTTTCAACACGGGAAATGGATCTTTGGTCGTGTGCGAGGCCAAATCGTCATCGCTCCGATACCATTCTTTGCGCACGCCTGAGGTATGGTGTCCTAACAACGGAACGGCAGCATGAACCAACATGGGTTTCCGTTTTTCACGAACGTAATCGATGGCCGTTTTCATGCCTTCATAACTTTCCGAAAAACTGCTTCCATTGACCCTCATGCGCTTCATTCCCTTAAATCCTGAAGCATATTCATAAGCGTCCATGGCGCGCATTTCTTTTCCCGTGGCAGAAATACCCCAATCGTTATCTTGAATCAAATAAATAATGGGCATTTGGTGCAAAACGGCCATTTGAAATGCTTCAGCTACTTCGCCTTCCGTTACACTTCCATCTCCCAAAGAACATAAAGCAATGGGTGGAATTTCATTGTGCATCAAGCCATGACGTTCCATGTATTGAATTCCTTGAGCCATTCCCGTAGCAGGAATCGCTTGCATTCCTGTTGCTGAAGATTGGTGTGGAATCGTGGGAAACCCATCTCGCTTGAGCGAAGGGTGTCCGTAATAGGTTCTTCCACCAGAAAACGGATCGTCGTTCTTGGCCAGCAGTTGCAACATCAATTCGTAAGGCGTTAGGCCAAGTCCGAGCAAAACCGATTCATCACGGTAATACAAACTAACAAAATCGACAGGGTTAAGGTGAAAAGCCGTTGCCAATTGGATGGCTTCATGTCCTTTTGAAGTAGAATGAACATACTTAGCAATATCACGATTCTCATCATACAAATCGGCCATGGCACGTGCTGTACACATCAAACGCCAAGCTTTCTCTAAAATTGAACGATCCATGTTTACAAAGGTACTTCGAAATTGAGAAGGGTGGAAAATGCTAAGAAAAAATGATTTAATTTCGGGGCATGAAATTCATTTGCGTTGGAAGAAATTATGCCGAGCACGTTAAGGAGTTGGGCAATAAGTTGGAAGAAAAACCACTCATTTTTTTAAAACCTGAAAGTGCCTTACTGCAGAATGGAAAAATTTTTGTTCTCCCCGAGCACCTGGGCAGCATCCACCACGAGTTGGAAATCATCTTAAAAATCAATCGAAATGGGAAGTGCATCGATCGTGAATTTGCACACAAATATTACGATGAAATTGGACTAGGGATTGACTTTACGGCCCGAGAACTTCAAAATGAACTGAAAGGAAAAGGACATCCTTGGGAACTGGCGAAAGGCTTTGACCAATCGGCTGTGGTGGGGAATTTTATTCCAAAAGAAGAAATTAATAATCCGCAAAACATCCATTTCCACCTTATGAAGAATGAGGTTCAAGTCCAAGAAGGATTTACGAAAGATTTGATGTTTCAATTTGATTATTTAATCCACTACATCAGCCAATATTTCACGTTAAAGATGGGAGATATCATTTTCACAGGCACTCCTTCTGGGGTAGGACCAGTCCAATCCGGGGATGAATTGGTAGGATTTTTAGAAGGTCGAGAGCTGTTAAGAACTCCGATCCGTTAGTTGGAGCTTGGATCTTCTTTTTTCAGCACTTCGTTAATTTCGTATAAATTACGATCTAGCTCTCGGCTGTGATTATCGATTTCGCTCATCAAAAGCTGGACGTCATCCATCATTTTTCCTTGGTACAAATCAACCAATCCCATGATGGTAGATAGCGGTCCGCGAACCCGGTGAGAATTGTAATACGCCACCTCCCGTAGTTTGTTGTTTTGGTGAATAAGCTTTTGGGTTCTTTCTTGAATTTTAGCTTCCAAAACACGATTTAATCGGTTCAACTCTTCCGATTTTTTCTCGATCTCTTCATTTTTGCGATGAATTTCACGGTTCTTAGCAGTTAATTTCAAGTTGGCCAACTTCATTTTCCGGCTGAGGCGATGCGTTAAAATAAGGGAGGTTGATACGAACGCCAAAACGAGTCCGCCGATGATCATCAACAGTCGGTTGCGTTCGGTAAGTTCTACCATTTGTGAACGTTCTTGTTCAACGACACCCCATTGAAGCGAATTGAAAAATGACTCTTGATGTCCGGTTCGCTCCTCCAAAATCAGCTGATCCTTCAAGGCGAGTAATTTTTCTTGATTAGCCAAAATTTGAGAGGTATTGTTTTGAACCTTTGCTAATTGAAGCCCCAATAAAAAGGTTGACTCCTTTGTTTTAATGTCTGGTGTATTTTGAACCAATTGAACCGCCTCTTCCTGCCATTGATTTGCTTTGGCCAAATTTCCTTCTCGAATCTCAATGGCACAAAGTTGATTTTTAGCTTTGGCTAGATGGATTAAGTTTTGACTTTTTTGCGCCAATTCCAAATTCAAAATAGCATCTTTTCGTGCTAAACCGTATTGATTTAAGCTTGAATATGCCGTAGCACGGAGTTCATTCAAAGCGATTTTTAAGGGCAAACTTTTCTTTAACTCGGGTGAAAGTTCCACTTTTTTCAAAATTTCCAAACCATCTCCAGGTTTTTGAAGAAAAATTTGAAGCTCGGCCAAATCTGAATAAATGTAGGGTAATACCAAATCAAATTTAGATTTCTGTGCAAATTCGACCGCTTTGGTAAAGCTCTCATTGGCCTTTTCATAATTTTTTGACAAAGTACTTCCTTTACCCATCAAATGGTAAGCTAGGGTAAAATCACTATCCTCTCTTGAGTTTTGAGCTAATTCAAAACACAAATCGCCCAACCTGAGTGCATTTCTTATAGAACCTACTCGACAAGCTTTAATTCCATTGGCATAAATGGTTGAAATTTCTTGATGCGAATTGTTCAGTTGGGAAGAATCTTCCCATTCATTCGTTTCTCTCAAGGTTTTTTCAACAACTTGGGAAAAGTTTCTAGGCAACATTGATTTTTCTTCTTGCTGTTGAGAACAAGAAATAATCAGGATGACTGAAGCAAACAAAAACAAAATCCTGAAATTCAACGACATATTCACCTTTGTACGTGCAATATATAAATTGTTTTTTAAATATCAAAACAAAAAAGAAAAAGTTGTAAATTTGAGAATGCGTGGAATCTTCCTTCTTTTTGTCTTCTTATTTGCTGTTTCTTGCAAAGATGACACCCCTTACATTCCAGTAACGAACACGCTTTGGCCCAAAATCCCTACCCATCTTCAAAAACCTAAAAACAATGGGATTTTGTTTAAATTTTCCCATTTCTTTTGGAATGATTCCATTGATGGATTGGATCAACGATTTCAAACGGATAGCAGTTTTCAATTTTCGTTCAAATTCACCAACCTCAAATACATCATTTCCAACCTTGAATTAAAGAATCAACAAGGAAATTGGGTTCAATTTCCTCAACAGTACGGATTGATTAACCTTCAATTAGGCGTTGACTCCTTTTATCTGAAAGAAATTCCCAATGGCACATATTCACATGTGCGATTTCAAATTGGTTTGGATTCTCTGGAAAATCACGGAGATCCACAACGATGGCCTCAGTACCACCCCCTTCATCCCTCCTATGGCCAATTGCATTGGGGGTGGCAAGGTGGCTACATTTTCCATGCTACCGAAGGAAAAATCATTCGCAATGCTCAAGAAACAGGATTTTCATTTCACTTGGGAGGAATCAACAACAGAACCATCGTAGAACTTCCTACATCACCCATCTACATTTCGAACAACGTCCAGAAAATTAAAATTAAACACGATATTCATCGTTATTTCTTCGGAAACAATCCAATTGATTTTTACCGCAATCCATTATCCAGTCATTCTGAGAATGACACGATATTTATTTCTAAGTTAAGGGGTAATATTCCGGGAAGTTTTAAAGTAGATTAATCCATGATCATGGATTCCCCAGAGGCGTTTAAAAACTGGTATTGATTGACCGAAAAACTAGAGTCAGAATCCAATTTTATCCATTTACCGTATTTAAAAAACCATTTCAAACGCTGGGAAACAATTCCTTTGGTGAGATAAGCATGGATAAAAGGGTTTACACGAAGTTGAATGATTTTTTCATTCTGTTCGAAAAAGATTTGCTTAAGATGTAATTCCAATTCATCCATCAGCTTCATGGAGGATTGAATGGTACCTGTACCGTTGCAAGACGGACAGCTTTCGGTGACTTCAACGTTGGTTTCTGGGCGAACGCGTTCTCGGGTTAACTCCATAACGCCGAATTTTCCGATGGGGGTTACGGATGATGTGGCTCGATCTAATTGAAGCAATTCCCCCATTTTATCAAACACCATCTTTCGATGGGTTGGGCGCTTCATGTCGATAAAATCAATCATGATCAAACCGCCCATATCGCGAAGGCGAAGCTGACGGGCAACTTCCTCACAGGCATCGAGATTGATGTTCAAAACATTCATCTCTTGGTCTTCTTCCTTCCGAATTCGATTGCCCGAATTAACGTCGACCACGTGCATGGCCTCCGTATGATCAATCACCAAGTAAGCACCCCCTACGAAGGTAACGGAACGGCCGAAAGAATTTCGAATTTGACGGTCAATCTCATACACTTCAAACAAGGATTTATCCTTTTTTCGGTAGTGTTTTATGATATTTTGAAGTTCGGGAGAAATTCCGGTAACATACTTTTTTAATTCTTGGAAAAGAGCTTCTTGATCAACTACAATTTCTTCAAAAGAGTCGTTCAAAAGATCACGAAGCATTCCAATAGAACGATCTTCCTCCTTCAAAATGCACTTTGATGCCATAGAAACGTGGATATTGGCAAAAGCCTTTTCCCATTTCTCCAAGAGGGTATTCACTTCATTTTGAATATCGTCAACACTGGCATTTTCAGCGGCAGTCCTTAGAATGAAACCGTAATTTTTGGGTTTAACCGCCAAAACGGCTTGCTTGATGCGTTTTCGTTCCTCAAGCTCTTTGATTTTTTTTGAAACCGTAACTGAATCTGTGAAAGGCATCAAAACCATGAATCGTCCAGGAATGGAAATTTCGGAAGTGAGTCGAGGTCCTTTTGAACTAATAGGTTCTTTTACAACTTGCACCATCACCAACTCACCACGATTCATCAAATCTGCAATCTTACCACCTTTATCGATGGGCGATTGGATTTGAAAATTTTTCAAGGTACTGTGATTACGTTTTCCCTGCAATCGATCTTGAACAAATTTTCGGTAAGAATTGTATTGCGGACCCAGATCGAGATAATGCAAAAAACCATCTTTTTCGGTACCAACATCAACAAATGCCGCGTTGAGGGACGTGGATAGTTTCTTCACTCTTCCCAGGCAAATGTCTCCCACATGCAGACCCTTTTGGGCAGCATCACGGGTAAACTCGACCAGCTTTTTGTTTTCACAAAGAGCAATTTCCATCGAGTTATTCGAGGTTTGTATGTAAAGTGATTTTATAGCCATAAACAGAAATAGGGCGAATGGAAATTCGCCCTTATCCTAGGGTTAGAAAA
>JACCEA012146024.1_pt1 | contig 29136 bp, 13 predicted proteins | sample 7449851 | NCBI WGS metagenome assembly JACCEA01 (sample SAMN15323453, study PRJNA562643) | freshwater metagenome | isolation source: river surface water | place: USA:Blue River Watershed | collected 2017-08-18
AAAGTGAGATTTCTCTCTTTTGTGAATATGCTTGACATGACCCTTCACCCGATTAGTTGACCTTACGTCACCACTTTGTTTGCATCAGCCCATCGCAGCAAAGCAGCTAAGATATGTGGTAACAAGTATAGATATTTTATAGTGATCATAGGCAATCTAATATGGTCGATGGATATTATGAATTGCTCTATATGTGGTATATCGATTACAGGGAAAATAAGATGGATACAGTAGTGTGATTTCTACATCGATATTCATTTCCTACTTTGATTTGATGATATTTTTACACACATATTTTGTTTGTTTTTGTTGTTCTTGAGATTGCTGTGATTCTTATTCTACGATATGTTGAGGAGGATAAGTTACAGCTTTTCGTGGACAGTTATATCGGCAAAATTCGTGTGCTCTTGAAGATGCATGTACCTATATAAAGTATATATTTGTTGTGTGTTAATTGCGGAGACCCCTATTTTTTGCTATTTTATTTAACTGTATTTTGTTGTAGTCGGGTCTAATAGATTAGTGAAATGATAGTCGATGGGGAATTTGTACAAAACGGACCGTTTCTTGTTGTGCTTTTTTTTGGCTTGGCCACCTGTGGTTTCAACAACTTTTGCAGGAAAGAAGAGTAAGAACGATCTCAGAATTGCGGTACGTTGTGTGTCCAGCGCAAGATGTTTGTTTGCAATTATTGTAGCCACTAAGCTTAGGATTGCAGTGATTGTTGTGATATTTGACCGTTGTGTAAAGTTAGGTATCAAGATGACAGTAGTCAATGCGTCCTAATGAACACATTTAAGATAGATTCCCCCCTCCGCTTCATAGTTGCGGCTGCTCTGTTCACAATGTAATCAGTTAATATGACCATGCATTGAGGTGTTTATTTCACATTTTTTCTCTTGACAATTTTTACGTGCAGGATTGAAGATAATTGCAGTATGGTCAGAGAAGATTCAGAATTAAACTCACATTAGCAGTGCATCCTACTGAACAATTAATATAAAAGTCAACATTGACCGCTATACAAGAATATATCCGCAAAGAAACATTATAGATACAAGCTACCCTCTACTTTTCTATGATTGGAGACTGTGTACCAACCATACACTAATGGTAAGGCTAGTAACCGCAATATGTACATAGGAACTACCACAACAAAGCTACCGCCAGCCCCCCCTCTGTTGTTGACCACCACCTGGTCCATAATGTCCACCACCACTTCCCCCTTGTGGCCCATAATGAGAGGGTGCACCACCCCCACTTGGCGGGCCGCGTGGAGGACCCCGTCCACCAAATCCCCCTGGTCCGCCACCTCCTCGACCACCAAAACCTCTTCCGGTACCGTTGACTAAAGCAGTATTCGCACCATAGATTGCGTGGCCCTTAAACTTACGCCACATCTTGATACGATTAAAGAACGGTGCCTTTTGCAATATCGGTGGTAACACGAGAAAGCTTATCTGCGACCCTCGAATATAAGCAACTTCTACTCTGGACTCAGTTCCGTCGGGGGCGGTCTTAACACAATCCTGTGTGCAAATATGCCTGCATTCAGCGATGTAATTCAACGCTCAACTCGAAACTTACCTTAATCATACAATTCATGTTATCTTGAGCGTCTTCCAAAGTTCCTTTATAGACGCATCCATTCTTCAATTCCACTGATACAACACCACCAGTTGCATCGTGAAGCAGAATGACAGGAATGCCAGCTCCGCGTTTACCTGTCACAGACACTATTGAAGAGCGTACACAAGGTTCATGGACTAATGAATACACAAAATACCCTTCATGTATGTAACTTACTTTGTTGATGAAGAAGTTAAACAGGAGAGGACGTCTTTAATTAAATTTGCAATCAATCTTGCTCTGGAATTCATCTGGTTGGATAATCTTTTCTTTTTTTACTTGCAAAATCACGAATTTCTGGTGGAAAACGATTTAGTTGTTTGTGCGTCTTGTCCGCCCACAATCAATAGTTGGTATTTATTGTACAATATTATAACAATAAATAGGGTGAATACAATAATTAGCTAAAAATTAGCATGAATAATAAAGGGAGATGTGTGTTGCTCGTTCTATCGTCTTTTTAGTCTGGTTACAGGGTTTGGTTGTTGCTTGCGGATCCAGGACTCCATTTTTCTCTTTCTCCCAACCATGGACAATCTTCCATGTGGATAGGCGTTTATCTGCTGAGATTGGAAAGAGTATTGGAACGAAGCAACCACCTGCAAGGCTACGGTTTTCACCATGGCGGACATTAAGTGCCGCAAGTGCGACCAGTTCTATAATTATGGACTCTAAAAAGATGGAGCCAATTGATGGTATTGCCTCCAGCGATGATGTAACATCAAAGAAAATGTCTCTTTCTGCAACGAATTTTAATGTGAACAAGAGTGGTAACAGTGGGTTCACTTTAATGAAACTTAAGAAAAACTTCATGGAATTCGAAGGTGGGCTTCAAACTTTTGTAATAGACAGTGTTCAATCGGTGGGTTTGTTGTGGAAACGACAAACAAAGGGTCTTCAATCGTTGACATACGACGAATATCAAAAATTACAGAATGCGCAAGCAGATTTATTTCGTCTCTCCTCCATAGGATTCCAAATGAAGTTTTATAGCTCTTATTTTGCGATTTTTAAATTTGCTATACCTTTTGCTACGTCATTGATCAAAGGGCAAAATCCATCCACTTGGCGAGATTTTCCATTGGCCTTTACCAGTAAAACCAATCAAGAAGTTTTGAAAGAGATAGCATTTGAAACAAAGTTTCCTTCTTTGATTTCATCATTTGTGGAATATAAGATAATGTGTCTCAACGCAATTGCCTCCGGCGATCGAACTATCCAAGCACCGCTAGAGAAGGGATTAGATGTAATAGAGCGTTCTTTTCGTCTTCTGGAAAGAACGAAATCAACAGACTCGGAACAAGAAGAAAATTGCCGAATTCAGAAGACTTTAGAATCCTTGGAGCCGTTTTATACTTATGTAAAGCGATCTAAGGACACCAAGCAAAGAAGATCCAATAAATTGTTGGTCAAAGGATTGCCTTCACCGATTGTTGCCAAAATAGTTAAATATCTGGGTGGTAGCCCATATGGAGATTGGCCAATTTTGCGCTCACTCAATCATGCTACGATGAATCAACGTATAAATCAATTACGGGATGAGGACGATGTGATTTCAGCAGTTGGAGTAAATGCACTGACTTCAGAGCAGACCAAAAATGCTTGTTTACTACGGTAGGTCCCTTCCAAAAACTTATATATTGTGATTTGTTAACAGCTTTATCTCATTATTAGTGGTATCAGTTGCAGTGGGAAGGTAGAAAGACGATTGAAGAACGACCTCCAATTATGGCTTGAATTGATTCAAAAGCCACCTCGCACGCCAGGTGTTGAAACCAATGATCTGAATAAACGCTTGGCACTTATGACTGTTCATGTTGTCAATGATGCAAAGAAGAATCCAGCTTTTAAGGAGTTTCAGGCACTTCTTCAATGAATTTCAATACATCTGTATCCTTTATCCGTTAATTCGATTATTTATGTTCTGAGTTTAGTTAAAGTCACGATGTAAAAGGATGCACGCGAGAATTATTGGTGCAAAACCTATATTCTATATTCGTTCACAGTTTGTATATATGGTAGTACTATGGCACATAAACCCTGCTATTAAAACCAATAAGCATCTAATAATGAAGAAGACAAATCGCCTATTTCAAAATGCATATTCTTTCTTGATGAAGTGTTAAGCTTTTATCACACAATATATCCTATCAATCTATAAACAGCTCCACTAAGATTGACATGAACTTCAGTCAAAGTTACTGTAGAGAAATTCAAACTTTGATATTTTGTTGTTACTATCTAGGTACATTGTCAATGTACCAAGGAAATTAATAAAACCTTCTTTTTCGGTCAGTTGTCCGGTCTTAAACTTGGTATTAGCATCAATTGACACAAAATCGCTGACTTTGGAAACTCCTCCATTGCCTGTGGTTACAACCATAGAATGATGATGTTGACTGCCTTTCTGCTTGCTACTATGATGAGTATAATGTGATGCATTTCCACCGTACGGTGTACCTGCAAGGGTGCTGAACCTTCGCGGTGGATGTAAAAAGATGTTATATCGATCGGATGAAGGTTCAGGGTGAGAAACAACCCCTCCAGCGGCAGAAGATGCACCTGATACACCATCACCCGCTCCACTAGCATTTGCCGGCCATTCAGCATTGTGGGCACGTTTCTTATTGGCGCGTTGTTGTGATTTAGTAATTAATGCCTGAACAGTCCCTTCAGAACCAGAAACACCTTTTGATTTGGCACCATTAGATCCAGACGAAACTGCAGTGGTAGCAGAGCCATTCACGGGATTCCCATCTACTCCAACTTCTGAAACAGTTCCTTCAGGGTGTAAAACTGCTCCTTCCATGGTCATTGTGTATATCTTTGTTCCAGTAAAAGAGAAAGAACAAACAATGGAACTGCCTTCCAAATGCTGATTAGATGCAGCAGACGTTGAATTTAAAGCTCCACCACCCAGGGAACTGTTGGCATCCATTGTTGGAGGCGAAACACCATTAGGATTCCCATTCATGATACCATTGGCTCCAGTTCCGGTACTATCAGCACCATTTGCAGTAGCCGTTGTGGTTTGTCCCAAAGGATTCGGACGATTATTATTTCTTATTCTAAGCTTGGTCTCTAACATCACAATCAAACAATCCGGAATGGTAATAAATGTTTGAGTCCAAAATTCATGTATTGCTTGAATGCCATGAATTTCAACATATTTTGGAATAAATGGATTTTCCTTAACAACACATCGTTGGATAACAATACAATCTGGGGTGCAATAACTTTCAAAAAAGTTTAATAATGCTTTGCTTTCACCCGAATTAAATGCTTCAGCATACATTTTAGCATAGTGACGTCGTTTATCGTTCTTTGAGACCATCATTTTCCGTTTTACAGGCCCGCCTGGGATAGTTGGTGGAGCTGTTACAATCTGGCCTGTCAATATGTTCGGCACCATCATAGTTGTGCCGTTGTATACAATTTGTTGATTCGGGTGATAGACAACACCATTATGATAGATTGTTCCGGGAACAGCACTGGTCATCATTTGGTTGCTCATCATCATACTATTAGGATCTTGATGATGACCGCCACCATCAGGTTGAATCATGTTGCTGTTAAGAAATGCGATAAAATCGTCATCTTCTTCAGCAAAAAGAGAATCATCTATTTTAGAATATTATTTGCATATGAATTGAAATTCGTCACTACGGCAGAAGAAAATCTTACCATTCACATCCCATAAAATGAAATCGTCGTTGAAATCAAAATTTTCCATCTTGTTTTCTAAATTTTCAATTATTGTTGATGAACTGATATCTCATTCCGTCGGTTCAATGTTCAATATAGCTACCAGTAGACGCCGTTTAATTTTTTTTATTAATATGGAATTAATAATAGATGATGGAAGGTATCGCCGCAGGCTGCTGCCAGCTGCTGCTGCTGCTGGCTGCGCTGCTGTGTGATCTGCACGTGGCGGGGCTCCTGCTGCTCTCTGCTCTGCTGCTGCTGGCGCTCTGTGAACCCTTTTGGCCTAGCGCTGCTACTTCCTGCGAATAAAATAACAAAAAAGCATAAATTTAATTAATTAAAAAAAGAGTGATAAGATATTCCGAACCACTATTTTCTCCAACAAAGTTTTCTCCAATTAATTTAATCATCCAAAACATCCTGTAAGCCTAAGATGTTTAGGAAGTAATATCGATTTATAGAACAAACACTTAAATTAACAAACACCACGACGAAGCAGCAGATTATAAAACACCAATGAACAGAAATCAATAACCACTTGATAACTCTTACTCAACATTAAAGATAACTAAACCACTTGGTTATAATACAGAGGTTATCAATCTAAATCTTGTACATAGATTGATATTGAAGGAAGGTTGTGACTGACATTAAAAGCTTGATTTCTATCATAAGCTATTTGAATAGTATTACATAAAAAACACTGTAAGTTAAGTGCACTTTACATTTAGATGGACTCTTTTTCTATCATCTCCGCTGCAACACTGGCGGTATCGTCCAAATCTTCCACAATTGGAACATTGGCTTGATACGATGAGCGGCGAAATCGTTGGGGAGATTCTGTTAAAATATCATGTTCGGTAGAATAAAACCAACTAGACAACCATCTGAGTACAGGTCGGTTATGTAACATATTGTTCTGCGATAGCGACGATTTGTGATATTCCAATTGGTTCGTAGAATTAAGATTTTGAGCAGATTCTAGCTCTTTCTTCAAGGTCGCTTGCTGAACAGCAAGTTCAGCTTGTTTGGTTATAATATTTTCATTCTGTGCAAAGATTGCCTTTGCTACAGCAGATGATATTGCTGTAAGCTGTTCATTATTCAATAACTTTTTTCTTTTCTTAATGATTTCAGAATCTTTTGCACCAACCTATGTAAATATCAATCGATCATATCCTAAGACTTACTACAGTTAATAAAGAAGGTCGTTCATACCTCGAAATCATCCAATGTCCAACCGTGTTTACGCAAGCATTGCAAATGAATTTCTGAGGTGATTCCATTCTTTTGCCGAAATTCCCTTAGCGTTTCGCGAGCATCCTCAGTTAACTGTCAATATAACTGATAAAAAGTGACACAATATATGTAAGAAAACACACATACCCCAAAGTCTCCTTCTAGTTCCTTTTTCAGTAAAATTTCATAATTACTAATCAGCTCTAATTTAGGCGCCCTAAAGTTAAGGCCAAACACGGAAGACATAAAAATAAACTTCAAAGATCATTTCAACTTACCCTTTAAAACCCGCAGTGAAGTCATCAGAAGTCCAGTCCAAATCTTTTAACATTCTTTCATGGTCAATGGCACTGATACTATATGTACTACGAAACTTTTCTAACATTGCTTTTGTTTGGTCCTTAATTTCCCCATCCGATATGGCTCCAGTCAAAAGTTGACGATAGCGGGTCTTGATCTCTTCTTCCCACGAAGATGTCATTTTTCTGTTCAAATCATCAGAAATACATCGTTCAAATACTAATCCTAGTGATGGATGTTCATCCAATAAATGAATTAAATCATTAAATTTCCAGTAATAAACAACACAATCTTCTTCACTAATGACATCGGCATAGCCTTGTTGGCCTTGTTGTTTGGATTGACTATCCGCCGACTTCACCGCTATACTATCTTCCAATAAAGCAATATCATCGTTATCAATATCTTTCTTACGCTCTCGAAACAGATTCATAATACGACTTTGAATATTTTCCTCGTTGTTCCACGGAGTTACAATACTGCTGACATTTGTAACAGCACTACCTCCAAGAGACACAGGATTCTCAACAGCTGTTTGCGGTTGATTGCCCCAAAATGATTGTTGTTCTTGTGCGTCTCTTTGTTTTTGACGCAATTCCATAACCTTGGTTTGCCAAGTAAGAAATGACATGGCACCCACAAATTGATTTTCATTGATGGTCCCAACTTGATTACCCTTTTTATTTACCGACAATTTACCTTTTACAACCAAGAAGACACGAGTATTCTGCTTACGTTCATCAACCAAACGAACATCAGCTTTTAATTCTTTTTTCTTTGCAATCGACATTAAATGCATGAATTCGACAGGCGACATTCCACGAGGATAAAATAATTTCTTATACAGATAACGTTGATCATCCGGTAAATTTTTTGCATCTGTAGATTCTTTCCATAGAAACCCAATCATAACAGCGTTAATCAAAAGAAAAATGGAATTCCAACGAATGGGAATCCATAAAGGTTTTTCACGGTAATATTGAAACAGAATGGATAGAGTAATACCAGAAACGGCATACATACGCAAATTCAAAAAATCATTTTCCAAATAAGACAGTGCAAGAAAGATGAATGATCCGTGTCCGGCGAGGTCACTAAACGTATATGTGTATTCGTTGTACCCAGCAGAAGGGGAATTACTTGATTGTAACGAAAAATAGCGTTTTGCTGTCATTTTTCCTTTGATCAAAAGGAAGTATCTCCGTATCACTGCCAGAAGTTCTGCTGCCAAAGAAGCATGACTTCCAACACTGGGACCATTGGGGTTTATCATTCCGGATGGATGAACAGCAGCAGCATTTGATGGAGTGGAATGATGAGAACCTGATGAAGAAGAAAAGCGTTTGGTAAATCGTGAAGGAGTGCGACTGAATATTGGTGAGCATTTTCGCATCAAGGGTGAAATCTCATTCTGAAATAAACTATGATGACTTCCCAATATCTTCCTTTTGCTCCGAAATTTGGTGGTGTTGCGGCACAACGAGAACATACTTGCTCAGAACCAATCTTTACCCACGATATAGTCAAGTTAGCACCGCAAGAAATTTTACGTGGCGGATTGGAAAACGATGCAGTGCGAACGCCGATCCATGCACCAATGGAAGGAGTCCAAAGTAATGGTATTGATTTATAATAAGAATTCTGTTTTGTTGTTGCCAGAATTTCGTAACCCCTTGTCCGTTGGGTACCAGCGGGTAGAAACATTTAAAATGTAGACTTTTCTACCTCTTCAATTGACTGGAGCAGAATACATAGTAATAGATCAAGAGGAAGTATTTAATCGATCCGTCCTGTAATAAGTGTGCGTTAAATTCTAACCAATGACACTCCTTTTAAATTAGAGCATATTTCGTATCGCAAAAATGAAAGATACGCCTTCAACTACATAGCATCCGCACCCAAAATCTTCACGGGATCGTATGGTCTGTCCAATTTGTTAACTTTAAGGTTCTCAATATTGGAAACAACTTCAAACCCTTTGGTAACCCTACCAAACACTGTATGTTTGTTGTCGAGCCATGGAGTCGGAACCGTGGTTATGAAAAACTAGAATAATCGGTCGTCAACCTTGGAGATATTATCAGAACATAATTGCTTACTTGAGAGCCGTTGGTACCAGGGCCAGCATTGGCCATAGAAACGGTGAAAGGACGGTCATGACGCAAGGTTCTCACAAATTCATCCTCGAATTCTCCGCCCCATATTGATTGTCCGCCAGTACCATCCCCCAAAGGGTCTCCTGTTTGAATCATAAAGCCTTTTATAACTCTATGAAAAATAACATTATCATAATAACCATTCTTGATGTGAGTTGTAAAATTTTCCACAGTTTTTGGGCAATCGGATGGGAATAATTTGATAACAATGTCACCCAAAGTTGTATGTAAACATGCTTCAGTAGGTAACTCAGCCTTATTTGACTGATTGTTTATCTGATTTTTCTCATCCTCAGTAGGCTTCTCATTCAACTTATCTCTACTTTCTTCGGACTCATCAGGTTCGCGATTCGAAATGCAATAAAATCGTCTTCTCTTGAAGCTGGTTGCAAAAATTGTTGGGTCAGGGCGGTTTGCTTCAGCCATTAATTCATCTGCTGTTTTTTGCTCCCCTCCTGGTTTATCTCCTGTTCGAGCGAGCAAAATCTGCTGATCAACAACAGGAATGCCTTGATACAAAGCAATTCGTAAAAATCGTTCGGCTTTCTCGTGCGATGCGATATAACGAACAACGAGATTAGTAGCAAGACTTACCACTTTGATTCCTCGCAATGACGCAAAAATGATAAAATTACTGGATTCATCGAAAACAACATTGCATTGAGATAAATCACTGGCACATGATTCTAACTCTTTCTCATTTGTCTGCCTTCTAGCCAAATCAGAGTCCTCAAGTCCAACAACTTGAGAATTTCCTGTTGTATAGACTGATAATGACTCGTCATATTTCTTCAATAGCTTCCCAGTCACAAAGTCAAATACTCGAATTTGTTTATCACGCGAAAAAGTTGCAAACATATGACCATTAGGTGATACTATAATCGAAAATGGGGTCGTACGAGCTTTTGCAAGGTCATATAAATCAGTCTCCGATTTGAACTTGAATGTTGTGAACTCGGAAGGTTGCTGGAAAGAGTTAATGTCCCAATATTCAATCATTCCTCTCGCATCAATACTGACCACTGTTTGAGCATGAATATTTAAAGACATGGAACTGCGAACAAATCCAAAATTATTAAGTTTACAAAGCAATAGCGTAACAAGAAAAACACTTACATTATTGGGGTCATGTGTATATTGATAACTTGAAGGGGAATGGAGGATGCATCCTCCGCTTTAAAAACGCAAATTTTCGGGCTATTTAAATCAGAAATAGCAACGCGATCAGAAACATTCCTTGTCCCGCCCAACCAAACCGCACTGTTTGGTGTGAAGTCACACTCTATCATGTTAGACATATCAAAACCAATAACTTCAAATATTTTCACCATTTTATCAATGGAAGTAGTTGCTAATAGCTTTTGATCAGGAGATAATGCCATATCATGAATGACACCGAGGTGGGCTTGATAATGCTTCACAAATTCAATTGATTGCATCATTTTCTTCCAAAACTTTACGTGTCCATCAGCAGAACCAGTGACAATGAATTCCGTCAATTTCGAAACAACTATATGTGTGACAGCATCACGATGCATATATGAATGTTCATAATAATCTGCCTTGGGAAGGTTTTCCAAATAGAGAGGTTCATATTGGGATGCTACTTTGCGTCGTTTAACGGTTGTTGCTGAACCTGCATGGTCATTGCTCGCAGGAGTCATATTTTGAGAATCATCTGATCTCTTGTTCGAAGACACCGGCTTCGGACCGAAGTCTTCGTCATCACTACTTGAATCAGACATTTTCAACTGCAAGCAAATCCAGTTGAAACTTGTAATCACCTGGTATATTGTATTGTAGATATCTACAAAAAGTGGTACTGTGTATTCCCACCCCAATCAATTTGGTTTTGTTGTCAATTACATTTGTGCCCATCAATAATTGGAATTCAACAATGATGATTTATAATCCATGTATTTCAAGTTTTTCTGGAATTCAAGTTTTTGTCGATACGATTTCGTGGTTGTGTGGTTGGGCAAGCACCACCAGCCAAAAACTCCTTGAAAATTAGTTGAACGATGTGATAATTTTATAAAATTCATTCCAAGTATTGTAAATCAACTTGTAAGTCATCTAGCCTTTCATCCGTTACTGTCTTTATGTGTGTTGCAACGCGGTTTGGCTTTTATTGGAGTGAAAATGGTGGAGTCTTCGATATCTCCTTGATTGGAAACCGTTCATAATGAGCTCGAGAAATCAAGTTGATGATATTTGTCCACTATTGGTGCTGACTTTTTAGAAGACTGGAATTCGTGCTTTCGTTTAATATTGCGTCGGCAGATATGTTTCAGCTGCAACGAATGGGTCTTCTTTAGAGTCTACCGCTTCAGCATAATCTTCCCTTATTTTACTACTACTTTACATAATATTTTATTGGAGTCATTCTTATTGCGGGTTCATTTATTTTAATAGAAAAATGGCCGGAGATCACCGTGTTACCTTGCGTCGTCGTCACGCTTTCCGCACCACCAACAACAGAATCAAGACTATCTTGACTCCTGGTAAGTTCGTTGGATCATGATCGCCTTGGATTGTCTCTAATCCATTGATTAGGTGGTCACCACGTTGCTCAGTACCTCAGTAAGCAAAGAAAGGGTGTTATCTGCGGTGATTGCCACACCCCATTGGCTGGTATCAAGCACATGGATAGCAGAGGATTCAAGAATTCTAAGCTCAGAGAGAAGACCGTTTCCCGTGCTTATGGTGGATCCAGATGCCACAAGTGTGTTCGTGACAGAATCGTCCGCGCTTTCTTGATTGAGGAGCAAAAGATTAGTAAGAAGGTGTTAGCTGAGAAGTCCAAGAAGGCTAAGAAGGAGGCTTAAATCTTCTTTTAATCATTACCTGGAATGAATGTAAAATATTAAACTCATATACCTCAAGCTTTTCATAATTGAGTATATGTGCTGTGATATTGGAGTGATAATTTTGAAACAAACTACCGCCCGTCGCAAAACTGAACTTAACACCAAATAAAAAAGAAAATTCTACAGCCAATTTTATTTTCCAGTGGAGGGCATTGGTGCGTTCATTTGCACCCAAGTGTACAAACCGGAACCAAAAATTACCAACAATATGCCGAGGATACCATTCACAGTGGCCTCATTTCCCCATATGTAAAATGCTAATAGACTCTGTGGAGCAACGAAACGACATGTTAGTGATGAGAGCAGCGATGAGAGTCAATTGCAAGTCATTTACCTGTACGGCCGCCTTCGCAGTCCCAGAAATATTATGTGTTAAAGGACTTGTTGCTTTGACTTGCATAACAGTAACCAGACCAATACCAAAGCCCATGACGCCAGTAACAGTCATGCAAAACCAAAAGAAAGGAGACACCAACCGCTCAATATTTTCCACTAGAACCTGATCATAGGTTTGCTTTGAAATAAAAAATTCATAGGAAAATTAGTTTGGTAACTCACATGCCATTCGAACATAACAATCAGCGGTAAAAACAGAACAGACGCATTGAAATTATTGTAATAGAGCAACATAGACTTATCGTTATCAACCACAGGCAGCATTTTAGATGTATAGATTGAGTTCAAAGAGACAAACACCGATGACAGTACACCAGCAGAAGTTCCAAGCAAAGAAAAGTTGATTTCACCATTGATACCCAAAATAAATCCCAATATTACCACTAGCAGCGTACTGCAAGTAACAATACTAGTCGATTTACCCAAGAAAAGGTATGTGAATAGAACATTGAAGACAAGCGACAAACAACGAGCTACGTTATCTAAAAAAAGCCAATGGAGCAGGTGAGGGTGGAAAATTGAGGTGTCGATATTTCAACTCACAGAATGAAACTTCCACGTATTGCAAGCACAAGTTATTGAAGGTGATCATGCCAACGAAGATTAATGACAAGGGAAGCACGCCCATACCAGCGTTCATTCTGTATTTCACTACTGGAAACTCATCAAAGAAAGATTTGAGACCATTTTCTCGAGTATAATCACCAATCTTCCCAAGTATTATGCAAATTAGGCAAGTGACAACGCATTGAAACCTAATAAAAAGGTGAGATGATGTTGAACTGACTTGCTCTATCTTATTACCATGTAATGAATAGAGGTGCCGGGATGGAAGATCCTGGACTAGATAGAATCATTTTATTCAGGTAAACCATCGAAATGGAAACCACCCAGTAACTGGCAATGACCGTGGCAATATACGTTGTAGAACTCATGTTTCAATTTAAAGATGGTTTCAAATTATTTATGTGTGAATCAATCCAGAATAATAAGGCGCCCTATTTTATTATACATAATCCCAACCAGCAAATCAAATGCATAAGAAAAACATCAAAACAACGGCAACTTTAGAATATATTATGCTTCATTGTATGTCTTAAAAAAATAGGACATCGAACTGGATAGAATTGACTACTTGGGAACCTTCGTAAATTTCTCTCCCACCGTTGATAATATGCGTATGACTCTTATTTATTAGCGTCCCAGCGAACTATTTTTGTAAAAAGTGTCTTGGTGCATTTCCAAATTTGCTTTGTCCATGGGTACATGTATATGGTATATTTATAATAATAAGAGAAAGAGAGAGAGTCCTCACATTATTTGCCTTTGTAGTCTCATTTGTAGTGAAAGATGAAGAAACGATGAAACGTTCAAGAGATGAGTTTAACAAACTTGGAGAGAGTTTTACCCTCCCTGAAGCCCTTAGGTTTCGGTCCAGTGGAATGGACAAAGCTGTGACGATGGAAAGTGGCCCAGTTAAAATTTTGCACATACCTTTGACACAAAAATCTTCTCAGAACACACAACGAAGCTTCATACCATCTTGGATTTCAAAGCCTTTCACAACCCAATCAAAACCACAATCCCACAGTAATGCAAGTGATACTAGATCTCGATATCGTATCACACATGGCGTAAATCGTTCCTATATTTGCAAAATTCCAGAAGATTATTTTCACGAAGACCAAATCATTGATCCTTCCCCTTCACCCGATGAAACAGTTCCACCAAACACATCAAATGGAGTTGCCAATATTGATAGCGGTTGTAGAAAACATGAAAGTTCCGGTGCCTTCAAAATGATTCCTTCAGCATCGTTAAGGCAACATGCATTTGCATCCGACAAGGATCCCTCCAATAATGTGAATGGCCATCAACTTTCAACCAAATACGATGATAATCTGGTTTACGAGGAAAATTACGAATACCCAGCGAATGAACAACTGCATTGGGAACCATCACCATCACGCAATGTTCCCCAGATCCACACAACTAACGATGGCACTTATAATATGAAAATTAATACTGATAAAAGAGGAGATCTCAATAACTTCCCTGGAGATCAAAAACTGTTGACGATAAAATCAAATGTAAAAGTAAATCAAAATGATCATTCCAATCCATTGTACCATTTTTCTGATGATGGTCCCCTTGATGAAGATGCTCTACTTGACATGTATCTGGCGAATTTTGAAATGGAACCTGCTATTTCGAGCAATAATACCGCTCCGTGTTGTATCTCCATCGATTCACATGGGAAGGCAGAAAGTGCTCTGAATACTGATGACGATAAACGGTATGTAAAACATCAGGCAGAAGTAGGTTTCGAAGGTGATAATAATAACACCAAAACACATATAGCTTATGTTGATGTAAATAGCCAGAAATTGAACGTTCGGATTGATGAATTATCTGTCGCAAAGGAACTTAAATCTGCTATTAACAAGAAAGATATTGGTGCTATATCATTGGGCTCCTGGTATTTCGACAAGCGGGCCAAAAAACGAAAATATTTGGCTTTAACTGGTAAAGTCTACGTCGGATCAGAAGCAATGAGACGTTGCCAACTTGATCAATATAATGAACAACACCCAGCGATTCGACTGAGAACGGACTTAAAGACTGGTTGTCAATTTGCTTCAGTAACAAGACGTCTTGCCCTATTATATAGAGAGTTTTCGTTGATTCCTAATTCATGCACTGCCACTGACAGTAAAGAAAATCATTTGTTGACCATGCTCAGCACGTGGGGATTACCAGAAAAGCTAGTAAATAAATATAAGATGCACAAAATTCAGAAATTGTTTCCCTGGCAAATCGATTGTTTAATGACCAACCAAGGAAATGTACTGGATGGTAAAGAAAATTTAGTTTATTCTGCTCCCACATCAGGTGGTAAGACTTTGGTTGCTGAGATCTTGATGCTGCGACGACTTGCTCAGACAATGCTTATTGGAGATCCAAAGAAACAACTTGCCCAGATGTCCGATCAAGTGCAACGTAAAACTATTTTCTTTGTAGTCCCTTTCATTGCATTGGCAGAAGAGAAAGCATGTTATTTCCAAGATATTTGGGCTGACATGAATGTTGGTATTCGTGCATATCATCAAGACAATGGTCTTGATAATACTCTTGGTAAAGAAGTTGAAGTTGTCATTTGTACCATTGAGCGTGCTAATATTTTGCTGAACCAACTTCTAGATGAGCATCGTGAGGCGCAGTTGTCGATGATAGTCATCGATGAAGTTCATTTATTATCCGATCCTCAACGTGGTTTCTTACTAGAAGTTATGCTGAGCAAAGTGAAATACTTGCAAGAAGCAAAAATGTTTCCACACCACGTTCAGATTGTTGGAATGAGTGCAACTTTACCAAACATTCAGGAATTAGCATCATGGCTACATGCATCGCTATATGTCACAGATTATCGTCCAGTGAATCTTGATATGTTCGCGTGCATGAATAGAAAAATTTTTCGTTGTAAAGTTCAACAGAACCATAATCAAGGCCCAAAGCATCTGCCGGGCATAGAAAAGATTGACGGAAATTGTGTAGATCTTGTACAACACACTGATAAAGCAATATCAATTGCACCAGAAACATCATTTGAGTTCAATAAAATAGCAGAATCCGGCGATGTCCATTCTATACATGACGTGGAGGAAGAATTGAAGTGCATCCCTTCTCGCCGACATCTTATTCATGATTTGTCCAGTAATTACGTTCCTTCAACGTCAACATTGCCAGAAGCAAAAATTGGCATTGATGCTACTGCGCCAGAAAAGTTTGTACCTACTACTGCTTCTTTGCCTCGTCGGCCATCAGCATCAGTTTTGTCTAATGGTTTAAAGATTTCACACAACTCTACCCTTGAGAGTGTAAGAAGTTATGAAGTCGATAGGCAAAGCGATCTTTCTTTGAACCATGGAAACGATTTCCTATCGTCTATCGTGAAGGATCGACAAGAACATAGCGACCCACAAAGAAGTATTCTGGCACCAATTCCTCCAAGTAAACCTAAAGGTATTGAAATTATTCCAGCATCTATGGATGGTCTGAGTAATCAACGGCCCCAACTGGCACATCGCAATGTACCAAACACAATTGGTGGTTTGTCGGAATATCACAATGGAGCACCAATGCCCTCTACAATCACAACCCAAGTCCCTCAAAATTCTATGCAAGGATATAACTCCTTTCAAATGTTTTATGAAACAGCTGAAGCTTTGAGGGTTCCAGGTGCACATATCCACGTTCCTTCTGTATTATCAAACGATTTTAATGCGGTACATACCGGTGGGGGTATACCACCAATTACAATAAACGTGTTCAATAATTATTATTTTTGTCCTTCTGATTTCAACGCTGATAATGTGAATGGAAGGAATACCCGCAGTCTGACCGGATTTGAAAGTATTCCAAGCGATAGCAACTCATTTATTGCAGCTCATAGAGCTCAACCAATGGGATCGACAACTAGCCTACCATTGCAACATAACTCAGGACATAATTCATCAAAAACACAGCCACCGTTGAGATCAATGGCTGCATCGAGATCTTTATTGGAGCAAGTTCAAGCAGCATCGTCAGCAACTCGCACTTCCTCCTCTTTAACTGTCAAAAGTATTGACTCTAATCAGCCGCTTGCAATGATTCCTGAAGAACTATTTGAAGATGCTGGATACAGGAGCGATGCTACTCTCCCACCTGCATTGATTATGCCTGACCTAAAATCAGAGCCAATCATCGACGATACAAAGGAAGGATTAACGAGTGTGGAGTCCAATTTTCCTCCTGCCAAAACTCGAGCAGAATACATTAAAGTACCAAATGCTGATGTTTTTTGTGAGTATAACACAGTTGATAAAGAGTCTACAATATCAGCCCGCACTGTAGAATACGAATGCTTGCGAGATTTACCTTTTGATAATATTGCTGGTGGTTCAACACTAATGACTGCATCGAGCATGATAAACAACGGCAGCAACAACCAACCACAAATCGATGGGTTCAGAGCACTTTGCATTGAAACTATTGAAGAAGGGAAAAGTGCTTTGATCTTCTTAAATAGTAAGCGCCGCTGTGAAAGTTCAGCGAAGATCATTTGTGAAGTTCTGCATTGGTATCGATCAACTGTACATAGTCAATCTATGACGGGCATTCAGCCAATTATGATGAGACCGATCTTGCAAGGAGCAAATCGGCCTCAGCAACAACACATACATGACTTATTTTCCGCAAGCTCTATTCAGCAAAAGCGAATGCATTTGATTGATGAACTGTCACAAACGCCTGTTGGTCTTTGTCCAATTTTAAGAGAGACAATCGTGTTTGGTGTAGCATACCACCATGCCGGCCTCACTCATGATGAGAGAAAGTTAATTGAAGATGGTTTTCGTAAAGGCATTCTGCAAATTTTATGTACAACTTCGACTTTATCTGCTGGAGTAAATTTACCAGCAAATCGAGTTATCATTAGGTGAGGAATCGTAAGCGTGGTTATTAAATTAAAATTTTGAGTCATATCTTTCTCTCTGGATATTATACTTTGTTGGTAATTTATTAGGTCTCTTCAGATGGCGGATCAATTAATATCTGTAGCAACATTCCGACAAATGTGTGGTCGAGCAGGCAGAACAGGTTTTGATAAACAAGGCGAAGCAATTATCATGCTTGATAACGGCAATGACAAGGTTGATGGGCGGTTGCGTCATCACTGTGATTACCTTCTCACTTCAGAACTTGATCCTTTGAGGTCCTCTTTACATTTAGGTTGGTAACAAGCTGTTTTATTTGGATATCTCGTTTGTGTCTGCAACTGCAATAATATTCTTTTTACCTTTTAGGAAATGGGGGAGGTCTCGAGAAGCTGTTATTAGAAATGATCACCTGTGGACGTTTAGTTAAAGAGCAGGAAGTTCTCAACTTCGTATCGTGTACTCTAATGAATGTACAATTACCACAAGAGCAAGTATTTGAATTGGTAAAAAATGCGGTAATTTTTTTAAAGCAGGGTGGCTTTATTCAATTGTCAACTCAAGGTGTTCTGGTACCATCAGCATTGGGCAAAGCAACCATGTTGTCTGGTATTGCTCCAAAAGATGCAGTAGAAATTTTACCTTCATTGTTGCAAGCTCGTTCCAAATTATTGCTTCACCACGGAAATGCTGGTTTACATCCTATCTTTCTGGTTACACCGCCTTGTACACTTGCTCCACAGTACATTTCTCCAGTTAATAAATCCAATTCAAATGGTCCACAAACAAATTCTAGTAGTCTAAGTCACTACAGTGGAAGCACTGGAGGTATTGAGCCTGATTGGGATAATTTTGAGAAACTAGTTGATTTATTGATGAAGGATTATCCCGAAATCAAGCAGCTATTAGCTTGCTTAAACATTGAACATGCTCATCTATTAGCTTGCAAATTCAATAAACCATCCATTCAAAGTGATCGATACAAGTTGTATAAGCGTTTATATAATGCGATTTTATTATTTACTTTGATTCAAGAATGGCCTTTGAATAAGATTTTATCTTTCACATCTCTTGCTTCTTCAAATGGTAATGGAAATCGTGGGAGTAGCTCCACTACTTCTTCGTCTTCTCGTGGACAATTACAACAACTGCTAAAAGATGCATCGGCGTTTTGTGGAATGGTGATTGTTTTCTGCAAGAAATTGAATTGGCCTATGTTAGTATCATGCTTTGAGGAACTAAACACTCGATTGTCTTATGGAGTTGCATCAAAGGATGTGCTTCCACTTGTTCGTATAGGCAGTGATGTCATGTCTGTTACAAGAGCGCGTGCCTTTGTAAAGCAAGAAATAAAAACACCTTATGATGTGGTTAGTGTTGGTGCCGAACGTTTAGCGCAGATATTAGTGGACTCTCTACCATTTCATGAACGAAATGCATTAGAAATGCTCCATGGAAATCTGGCAGTGGGATCGAATGACAAGCGGCGCTGTAATGGTGACATGTCGGAAAGTATGAAGACCCCTAAAATGAACAATGGGAAAATTTTTCATGCGTATTTACGATTAGCAAAGAAGATCATTCAAAGGTAAGCGATTAAATAGACTAGGGTTTATTTCTCATATCGTCGATATTGTAGAGCCAATGAACATATTCAAGACGAGTTGCGAAGAAAGCAATTACCATTGTATTGACGATATCAGAGCTAATGTCGGCTTGACGTAAGTAAATGACCAAATAGTTTTGACTTATATGAAGTTACGTCGTTTTCCGTCACAACAAAACAAATAAGGATACCATAGTTTTTGAAATAATTTGTAAAGTTTAAAACAATTAATAATTGGCTACAAGGGAACATGTCAAATTATGACAAGAACATTGGATTTCAACTTCCATACTCACGACAAATATAAACCTTCAAATTCTGTGATCGACGAAAAAGTTTCTGCCCCTTTGATAATTTACATAGTAACATCAGTTCCATCACCCTATCATATCAACATAAGCAGCAATTCATAAAACTGATCAACCTGAATCTCAAGTTATAACAATAACAAACTTTGCCCACCAATCAGTTCGTGTTTTCTCCATGAAATTGACATTGAATCCAGGAGATGTATGTAAATTCGAACTATTTACACGAGTAGACACCAACGATCGAAAGGCATTAGAATGGATCTCAAACTTAATATGTTCTTTGCTAACAATTGTTGGCCTTCTTCCGTACCCAAACAAGAGAACTGCACCACCACAAGCACTGACAATATTCTTCTCTGCGTCAAAACCCTCCGGACCAACACTAAACGGAATAACTTCTACACCTTCTTTTAAATTAATGTTTTCTATTTCAATCAAAGCATTAGAATGATTAATAATCAAGCATGCACAACAACGTGAAGGATTAATAATATAATCATGATTATATGTCCAATCAAAAACACTTCTCCATACGATCTTATCCAATGATGCATGATAACTGCGATACAATGGTTCTGTGATTGGCAATGTAGCATCTACTTCGCTAAGGTAAATTTTAGCAGTTTTCTTAAATTGAACATCGGAAAAACGATTCTTCGTGCATTTACCTTCATTGGCAGTACCAAAGATGTAACTTTCTCCATTCATTGTCGATCCTACACTACTAGAAAATATCACTTTTGCTTCGGGATGATCATCCCCATCACTCTCTGATAATGATAGTTTTCTATTTTTACCAGAACCTTGTGAATAAATATCATTGTCTAACATATCCATGACTACCTCTGATGGTGGCATGGCAGTTGGACATCCAAATAATGTGCGATATCGAACAAAAGTATCGTAAATCAATATTGCTCGATTTCGAGTTGATATTTTTACTGAATTTAGAATTGAACCTTTCTTTTGATTTGTTGAATATTCAACGAATTCTAAAGTATAATTCTGATGATCACTACGATATAAACTAACATGTGATAGAGTAGATACAGATACTGTCGATATTACCGATAAAGATTTTGTGATGATCATAACATATTTCATAGAAACAACTAATCCTGCAGGATCGTTTTCTTTCAAATCATTGACCTTCGAAGGTAGTTCAAATGCAGCTAAAAATGTATCACTATAATTTTTTTTAAAAGCAATTTTATTAACAAGTTGTTGTCCAATCGCAGCAAAAAGATCCAAAGGAACTAAGACAAGATCAGACGATAATACTTCGGGTTTGAAAAATGCTCTAGCTGGTCGTCTATGACTGACAACCAGTGCATTGGATAACTGATGGTTAATACCAGTGGCAACATTCGCAATACCTTCAGTGACTCCAATCACAGGCTTTACAGCTGCTCCAACCAATCCTTTGCCAACACCAACAAAGAAGCCCATGGCACCACTTTTCTTAGTTTCTTCAATTGGAGATGTCACAAGTCCTGACAAACCTGAAGATATTCCACCAAAGACACTTTCTCCAGCGGCTTTAAAACCTGCTAATGCACCACCATTATTCGTCATCATCTCTCGACGCTTTTCTTCATTGCGTTGGATAAACTTTTTATCGCCTGTTAGTGTGGCCATGTTACGTGCTACCAATGCTACTCCACCGGTCGCTGTAGTAACAATTGTAGCAGTCGAACCTACCACTCCTCCTCCTACACCTTTCAACAGCTTTCCTGTACCAATACCAATTCCTTTCACAAAATGTATTGGACTCTTAGTTAATCCTTGATATGGCTAATCATTAGTATTATCATTATATTATTGAGAGAGAGAGAGAGAGAGAGAGAGACCGTGATGAGCGAGTAGCAAACAAACAATTGCCAAATAATACCTCGTAAAAGAAATCTTCCACACCGCTTCCAATCTTCTTATACAAACCGGCTGGTTTCCCCAATGCATTCATGGAAAGAATAAGATTCTTTGTGAGACTAATTAGATTATGAGTGAAATCATTGATAATCTTCTGCAGAATACGATCGGTTAAAGTAGACACCGATTCCATTGCATCTTGAGCCTTGAATGATTTGATTTTTATTGCAAAATCCTCCACAGGACTCACAGTTTCAATTTTTGTCATCCAACGTACCATAGCTGGAATCTCTTTCTTACTACGAGGATAATGTGACGGTGAAAAGTTAATTACAACTTTGATCGGATGAATTTCTAATGATTCGATAACAATTTTATCAGTTTGTGCTTTCTCACATTCTCGATAAATATCTTTTGAAATTTCTGCAGTAGAAGTCATTGATAATTCCTTCATAACACTGCTATTGAATGATTCTGTCAAAGATATAGCAGAAAACCCTTCAGAATCGACACCAGCAAGTCCTTCCAATAAATCACGATGAAGGTCACTCATGTAAAGAAGAATAGATGCAGAATCAATAGAAATACGTGTCTCTAACATACGGAATCCTAGGTACTTTATTATAGACATTTGTTGCTCTTTTGGACTCTCTTGTACGAGCATGAAATAGATAAATGTGTTTGTATTCATTGTCTCATCATCACCTTCACCAAGCCCAATCTGGTTGTTCGAATCCGGAAGGGATTTCTCAGGACTTTGAGGTGCAGACTGATTCTCACCTACATTTGCACTGGATCCCACAGTAGTAGTTAAGAGTACGGGATAAATGACCGATTGAGAATAATTATCGATTTGAGCACCTTGTACTGTAAAAGAGAGCATTGTTGTAGCATTCTCAAACTCTGACGCAGAAATCAAGGTTAAAGCCGATTGAATACCGTGAAGGTACAACGTCAAAAACTCTCGACGATTTGGTCGATCAGCTATCATCGATACTGCAACGCAATCTAATTCTAAACGAAGATTGAAATCATTGATTCGCAATTGATCGACCATATCTTGACTTAGAGCGCTCATTCGTCTTGATGCTACGGATGGTCTGCTACCGTGCTTTCCAGTAGGGGACGCTATACCACCAATTTGTAAAAATTTACCATGTGCATTAGTTTTAACTTGCACACTTATACGAGAATTCACTCGAACTGAATGTCCTACTTTCTCCGTTGGTATAGTTACAACATTTTTTGCAGTATCAAAAGAATATTCTTCTTTTCCATGCGAATTTGTGATAATTTGACAACCGAAAGCAATGTCCATTTTGGAGTTTAGATCTTGATCAGCCCAGCCATATGCACGCCATTCACCCGGAGGAACGATCAATTCGAACCTTTTTGCATCATCTTCAGTGGATAGGTTGGTCCATCTGGCAAGTTTCTTCATTAGTTTCACAACATCGAGAGAATTTTGACGAACAATAATAGTTTCATTCGTGGCATTACGAATCGAGAAAGAAATAGTACCCAAGCGATAGAATTTACTTGAAATTGGATCTCGCCATATTTTTGATTCCCATACAGTGATGGTAATATAAGACGGATCACCAGGAGCAGAAAAGCGAACATCGATATTCAAGACGACCGGATCGCTCGCCAGATCTAAGATTTCTTCATTCTCATTAGGATTGACCTTGCTTTGTTTTTTGGGTAAAAGAATGACGCTTGTTCCAATATCATTAATATCAACCTTACCGATGCTCCAATCACTATGAGTTGTGCGGAAAATGATATCAGTAGAATCAGTCTTTTTGCCCATTGCATGCCATGCCCTTGCAGATAGAGGTTCCAATGGGAATTCTCCTCCATCGCCATTGGACTGCTGTATAAAAAGAGTTTGATCCCGCATTGCATTGATCACATGAAATGCTGGAGTTACATGCAACACGCGCGATAAATCCGGAGCAGTGGGATACGGCATGAGGTGCGCTGCAATACTGTAAGTCCTATTCGTAGAGGCGTCGTACACATCAATCTTCGACTTCGCGGTACTTAAGGATTCCATATCAATTTGATTTGTTTGTGCAGATCCTCGATTCACCATGATCAAGAATTTACCATTTAATGGCTGCAATAAAGCCTGTCCAGCCATACCATATATCCATCTATCATTGGACGAAGAAGACGAGGGTAATATACCAAGTTCATTCCATGAGACAGTTGTATTATAACTGACAGCTTCCCACATGCCTCCTTCTTTGCGATCACCCAATCCAGTTGCAACGCTAACAGAAAGATCTGTTCGATCACACAACAGAACTTTAGAATATATCAACAAAGTAACAACACGAGAGCTGTTGACCGATACTCTAAGGCTATAGAATAAGCACTTGCCACTTCGCTCATGCACAAGTTTACAAATGAGATCGACATCTTCATTCACCGCTGGTAATTTAACTTTTTCAGTCTTTGAAAACCCACCGATCATGGGAACAATTTCTAATTCGCTACCACTCTCAAAATTGAAAAGAGATTTGGTTTCACCCGAAGACAAAGAGACCTGATCAAGTTTTTTCGAAATATTTTTATAGGCCAGATTCAAATCGCAGGGCAAGCGATTGATGACTTCCATAAGCGCATAACAAGTTACTACAAACAATCCATCTACCTCTTGTGACATGATTCCAACCTTAGAAGCAACTTGATATTCATCAAAGAATGAAACCCGAGAAAATTCTGGACTCTTTGTGTCTTTTCTGTTTGGATCTAAAAACAAAGGAATGCCTTCTGTCCACGTACATTTTGCATTCAAAGTTCTCATACGGAATGACTGTTCATGAATAGACTTCAATGGAATACAACGTCTAGCACCTTTCTTGATGATGAAAGTAGTGCTGGAAACTATCGATCCCATACTAAATTCAATATCAACACCCAAATCATTTACTATTACCTTAGTTGTTCTAACAAATATTTCTCGAGATTCATCTGGTTTACAAATAACTTCCCAAACTATATGAGGGCTACTTGGTGCGACTTCTGCAAAGGATTTTCCTTTGGTCGAATATGGAGAGCTTTGGAGACCTTGTCTACTTGGTTGTAAGTGATAAATCTTCGGTTTGGTCGCGGTCGCTGTTGACAATTGACGAAGAGGTGTGAAAAGACCTTCATAATCATCTCGAAAGCACATGTATAAAATGCGAGGTCGAGACCAATCTAATGCGGAATCATCGTTCAGATCCGATGGGCATAGTAGTTCATGCAAACTACCATCGTCTAGTCGCATAATACTTATATCTTTCGCAGCATCAAAAAGTTCCACTGCAATACCCAGCTGATTTGAGAATTTCAATGGTGCTACAATAGAACGTGTAGTTATGACATTAAGCTGCGAGCGAGAAACGAGACTAATTGCATTCGTAATACATTTCAAGAGTGTACCCGTGACATTTAATTGGATCATCCCAATATTTTTAAGTAACAAGTTGGTTCCTTTCGAATCTTTTGTAAGACTCATCGATGGCATCCAACGTTCAATGACCGGCTCCCAAACATTCAAAAAGATGTTATAGTAGTCCATATTTACAAAGATTGAACCTTCAACACAGAATCCAAGTAGAGGTCCACCGCCTCGAAGTACACCAGTATCTATTTCTAATCTTAGTAATGGGTTGTTTTGGCTATTACAGTCATTAATTAGAACAATTGTGACTTTGGTTACAGTACTCAAGACTTCATATATACAAGAATCAAATGCTGGGGGTTTCCAAGCTCTGCTGTCGTCAACCACCTCATCGATGGGATCATCAATCAAAAAGATATGCTGTTTCTCAATCAGGTTACCATCACCGTCAATGTTTGGATCTTCTTTGTTTGATGTCATTCGACCAACTATTGCCCCAGCCAATACCAAGTCGTTTAAAGACACTCGTATAAAAACATCAGATAAACAACAAAATACTACTTTCAATTCTAGCAAGACATCTTTTTCTGATCGACGTGTGAAGTCCACGTGAAGATTTGTTGGATCAATTATTCGATGGATTTGATGGGGAGCTGACAAATTGCGCACTACAATCAATTGTGATTCTTCAGCAGTGAGAGAAACTTTTTCTTCTGATTCTTGAATATCACAGGTGAATACTTTGCGGTATACCAATCCAATATTGGATTTACCAACAATTGCTCGAGAGGAAGGGGACTCAGGATTCTCAATCAGCAGTAGTTGCGGATCAAGTATATGTAAACGAATGGTGATATCATCTTGTACAACACTTTCAGATTGAACTGCTATATCATTTGGATTACCACTGTCATTTTCGTCTTCTTCATCGCTTGAAAATATTTCTTTCACGTCAGTAAAAGGTTCAATTACATCAACTACGGATTCTATCGGTTGCTTGTCATTAGATTGAATTGACGAAAGAACATTCAACCAAGCATCCACATTCACCATAACAATTGCCACAAGATCGAGGATTACATCCAAATTAATAACCAGTTTTGGCGACATAATTTTCACTTCAATACTCATCACATTAACTGCATATTGCTTGAAATCAACTTCTAACATTTCCTGATGATGAAGTTGAGGTTTATTCCTCTCAGAAACTTCAAACGAATGTTGGTTTTCACATCCTGAAGACGATAGTAAGGCACGGAAAGCAGGGGAACTAGACAATGAACGAAGATCAATAATATCGACCGAATGGAGTTTTGCAAATCCTTTAGACAAATCATGCATCTGATAACTGAGATGCAGGTCGTTGACATTGAGTGAAAATGCTATTTCACTCGGATTTTGACCAATATTTCTGTTCGAATTGTCAGAATTCAAGATATGCAACGACACACGCTCTAAAGAAAAATCAAATAGAGACCCACCAAGAGGACTAATAACATGTGGGGGGGTACCTTCTTCTAATTTTTTGACATTCCTATTATTGATCTTTTCTTCAGAGGAATTCTTTTTCGCAGCGTTTGGTGACGTGCTGATCACGAGAACGTTGTATGCATTAATTAATTCGTCGACCAATGACTTATATCCCAACGTTGCCTTATCATCCAAGTACAAATTAATAACACTTATTGTAATACTCATGTCCATTGCATTACCACCATAAAAAGAAGAATTTTTGCTGGAAAAGCTTCGTAAAGTCAAAGTAAAAAGATTAGACAAATCACTAGTAACTACATCTGATTGAGCCAGAATTAAATAAGGAAAGTCGATAGGCCTCTGAGAATCAAAAATGGTTAGAGAGTTCAAAGTGCAAGTCATTGTATCATCAAACAATCGTTTGTATAATTTGTACTCAATCTTTGTGAAAGCAATCTCTATAAAATGTGAATTATTGCTGGAAAATGACAATCGCAAAGCCAACTTGTTCAATAAGAAGGTGACACCCAATCCAACAGCTTCCTTGTCGATATTTACTGTCGGATTTGCGGAAGGGGTTGGTCTGGTGGGTGGCACATAGTTTGCGGAATTAAGATTTGATGCAATCATGCTACTTCTGGCTCTTTTGGTTCGAACTTCTGCTTTGTCACTATTAAGGCCAGAAAGAAGTGCTGCAACTGCCTGACCAAGTCGCACAATTTTTTCCGGTGTGAATTCAGCGCGAAGCTCAGGATCAACTCTGGAAAATACCGACAGTTCGGAAGATTCCTTGTCGTTCTTGGAAAGGATCGCTGATATATCGAAAGGTTTGATCAGATATAAATCGTCTTTATCAGAGGTAATGGTCAGCGCATTTTTTGCCACTGGCATTGCGATATTAATATTCTTTAATTTGATATCCCATTTCATACCACATGCGTTCAACAATCCATCAAGTGTCAAAGTACCAGTATCCAAAATAGTACATCGTTCTGAATTACCCATATCTTCTGGGAGAATGATTTTTGGTGCATCAATATCAATCTTTATCAACAGATCCGTTTCTGGCATTGCAGATTCAGCAGAATATGTTTCCTTTAAAACAGGGTTATTACTCACATAGCTGTCGTCAGCAGTTCCAAGAATAACAAATCCAAGAAGATGTTGTAGACAGTGCTTATTCCAGGTAATAATTAATGGTAACGCCCGAATAAGCATAACGGATTTTGTGGGTTCAATATCAAAGAAAAGCTCAAATTGGGATCGTGATGGACTGTCTTTCTTTCCTAGTTCATGTGACCCACTCCGAGTGGAAGGTATATCTTCCATCGCTGCCATACATACCAAATACTTATTGTACGGCTTTGCACTGCAAATATCTTCAATAGAAAAGTTATCCATACCCAGTTTCATTGACATATTCCCATAGCGCATTTCCATACCAAATGACAATGCCATTTGTAACTTCGCGAATGGGATTCGATTGTATGTCAATGATAATGTTGAACTTGTCCGTACAGCGATTCGCAGAGGAAAAACTTGATTAGCTACAACCGAACAATCTTCCGTCATGCGCTGCAGTTTGGTTTCAATTGTCCCCATCAGAGCAAGATCTTCTTTGTCTGCAAAATCGGGATGGTCTGTTCTATCACTGTCTGATATAGAACCAAACCAACTAGAAATATAATCAACGGTCGATTGTGGAACTACCATTTTCTTAGATTGATGATTGCTGATCTCCAATGAACCCAAGCGTAATGCTTCTTCTCTAAATATCGCTAATGCCCCCAAAGGAAGCAAGTCTTCAATCGAACGAATTTCATCCTGATACTGTGGTGCAGGTTTCTCACCCCGAACTTTCGCTAATGTGGTCTTCACATAATTTTCCTTAGTGATAGATATATATCGATCCTTTTTGCGCATACATGCCGACATAATGTTCATCTGCATGCGAGAAAAATAATCTTATATAAACAAGTTGACACAAATCGTTTACCTTGTTACTCAAACTGATATCACGACCAGTTACTAACCGATACGCGTACTTCCACCATTCACGGGCTGAAGCATTTTGCTTCGGTCGCAAAGCGGGACGAAACATTGCCATTTGTAGCTTCCTATCAAGATCACCGAAGCTCTTCTTTAAAGCCATTAATTGTCTTAGTTGGTCCTTATCCATGGTAAATGGCATTTCTGAGCTTTCCACCAACATATCCACTTTTGGAAGAAATTCCGTACAATCCATTCTTTGGGTAAGTTTTAAAATCAAATTATTTGGGGGAGATAGAATATATTGCTTTTCTTCAATAAATTGACCTTTAGGGCTCTTTTGCTCAACAACTTGGTCATCCATAAGTTGAACTGGTCTCATGGCCGTTGCTGCAACAAATACTGTAACAACTAGCACAGAAATAAAAGATCCAGTTGCTAGAAAACCAAAGACTGCCAAGAAGAGCCAAAAATATAAAATGTTCTTTTTATGACGTTGCCATGCATAAACGATGACCGACTTGGGGGGTCTTGGCATTGAGATTTCGAAAAATTCATTCCATTCATCGATTGACATACTCATATGGGAATGACCGAAAGAATTCCAATAAACACCACAATTAATAATTTTGCCAATTTTATAAACAGCCGATTGGGAGGCATTATCCGCGTTGACCATATCTCTCTTGACAAACTTTGTATTCCAAAACTCATCGCAA
>JACCEA011902584.1_pt1 | contig 29133 bp, 30 predicted proteins | sample 7449851 | NCBI WGS metagenome assembly JACCEA01 (sample SAMN15323453, study PRJNA562643) | freshwater metagenome | isolation source: river surface water | place: USA:Blue River Watershed | collected 2017-08-18
GACGTCACGAGGACAGTCACCGCATGTGATGCCACGTACGCAAGCGTACTCAGACATACCCTGGTCTAGTCGCGAAGCTTTAAGTATCGAGCAGCAGCGCGATGCCGCTCGAGGGGCTGTCCCAAAATGTTTGGTGCCAGCTATAAAACCCCCGCAGCCCCACGCACCCGCTCGAAGACCATGCTGGAGACCTCGTGGAGCAGCCTCGTGGAGCAGCCGGTGCGCTTCGTCAAGCACGCGTCGCGGTGGGCGTTCGTCTTCGTCGTCTTCTACTTCGTCCACGCCTACCTGCGCCACGAGTACCACGCCCGGTGCTCGCGCGACCTCATCCGCGTCATCCTGCTGCAGCGCTCCGACATGTGCGTGCAGCTCGGGCGCGTGCTGTCGGCCATCGAGACCGTGTGCTCCCAGGACGTCATCAAGCTCATCAGCGTGCTGGCCTGAAGGAATTTATTGAATTCCCCTGGGGAACACCGTCGCCATGACGAACTTGACCTTGCCGCTTGCCTCGTCCTGGACCAGCTCTTCGTACACCGCCACGGCGGTGGGCGCGACGCCGGGCGGCGGCATGCGGTTGACGTCCCATGTCAGCTTGCCCGCAACGGGCGTCAGCGGGAATCGGTTCTTCCCGCTGTCCATGGACACCCAGTGGAAGCACCGCGCCGCCAGGAGCGCGTTCTCGAAGGGCGACAGCCGCCCCACCCGCGCCTGCTGCTCCAGCGTCGCGCGGTGCGCCTCGGGCAGCGACAGCCGGTCCGCGTGGAACCCCTCGACCGCGCGGTGGATGGCGTTCCACACCATGGACAGCCCCGCCATGTGGCCGCGCAGCACCAGCCGCCGGTACACGTCCACCAGCGTGCGGTGCTCGCTGTGCGGGTCGCGCACCTCCGCGAGGCGGTCCTGGGGCAGGCCGTCGCCGGAGAACAGCGACTTGATTTCCCCCTTGCACTGCTCCAGGACGCAGGTCAGCACGACCATGTCCTCCCAGCAGCCGAAGACCTGCCCCCACAGCAGCAGCAGCGCGTTGCCCAGCGACACCTCCATCTGCGCGGCCTGCAGCACCAGGCGGCCGGAGGAGGTCAGCTCGCCCTCCATGGCGCCCAGGTCCGCGGACGTCAGCCGCCGGTACCGCGCGGCCGAGTAGGGCATCGGCTCCCCCCGCAGCGTCGCCCGCACCAGGCCGTGGAAGTGCAGGAAGCCCAGGGCGTCCGCCACCTGCGGCAGCGCCGGCGGCGTCAGCAGGGAGCTCAGGATGGCGAGCGTCTCGGAGAGCCGGTGGCGGCCCAGCATCATCATCGCGATGTCCGACACGTCGATGTCTGACACCTTGGGCGCCGGCAGCGCCGGCAGCCGCTTCAGCACCCGCTCCGGGTACAGCAGGAACGCGGTCCCCGGCCCCGTGCGCCCCGTGCGCCCCACGCGCTGGCTGATCTGCCCCTGCGTCGCGTACCCCGAGCCCACGCTGCGGCCGTGCAGCCTGGGGAGGTACCTCACCTTGACCTCTCGCCCCGTGTCCACCACGTAGCGGATGCCGTCGATGGTCAGGGACGACTCCGCCACGTTGGTGGCGAACACGACCTTGCGGTCGTAGGCGCCGTCCTGCCGGTACGCCGAAGCGTCGATGGCCAGCGCCATATCGTCCTTGTTCAGGTTGGCGTGCACGGAGGCGCAGTACACGCGCGCCGTCCCCTGCTCGTGCAGCTTCATGCAGCAGGACACGACGTCCTTGACGGAGGGCACGAAGGCGATGATGTCACCCTCCTTGGTCTCCTTGAGAATCTTGACCACCGTCGCCACCGCCGCGCCGACCGCCGACGCCGAGTCCCGGTGCTCGCGGTCGGCGTAGAAGCGCGCGATGGGAAAGTTGGGCTTGCCCGACACGTGCTGCACCGCGGTGCTCAGGCCCTCGAAGTAGGCGGCGTAGGGCGCCGTGTCCATGGTGGCGCTCATGACGACCAGCCGGAACTCGGGGCGCCGGCGCAGCACCCCGCGCAGGAAGTACAGCAGCACGTCCGTGGGCACGGGGCGCTCGTGCGCCTCGTCCACGATGACGCCGCCGAACGTCACCAGCAGCGGGTCGCCGTACAGTATCTTGGCCAAGAGGATGCCGTCGGTGATGTACAGCAGCCGCGCCACCGGCGACCGCGAGGCGTCGCCGCGGTAGCTGTAGTCCACGTAGCTGCGCAGCGGCACGTCGAGCGCTTTGGCGCCGTAGGTAGCGTTCTCCTTGGTCGTCGTCCGTTTCGGGTTGGTGATGGCCACCTTGCCGCCCCGTGCGACCTCCATGAGCTTGAGAAGTACGCGGGGCACGATGACGGTCTTCCCGCTGCCCGTGCCGCTCGTGAGCAGCGTGACCTGCTTGTGACGGAGGTTGTTCAGGAGCTCGCGCATGCTGTCGCGCTGGTACAGCGGCAGCGCCGACCACTTGGCCGACAGCTCCGTGTAGGCCGGGCTGTAGGGCTGGCCCGTCAAGAAGTTGTCGTGGCGTCCCGCCGCGTCGAGGAAATCGTCGTCCATGGCTCCCGTAGTAGTAGTATACTCGCGCGAAAATTGCCGCAAACATTTCCGGTCCTCCATGCAACAAGAGCGCAAGCCATGACCGCGACCGTTGCGAGCCCCTCCGAGGCTCTGCGCGTCATGCTGTGCGTGACGCACCCCGCCAATCAGAACGGCTACTCCAAGGTCGGCTACGAAATCGCCAAATGCCTCGCCCAGCACGACGACATCGCCCTCACCATCTTCGGCTTCCAGAACTTTCACCACGTGAGCAACCACCGCACGGACTTTCCCTCGAACGTACAGGTGTACGACGCCTGGGCGAACGAGGAGCCCAAGACCGTTGGGTTCGGCGTCAAGCAGATTCAGGAGTTCGTGCGCCTGAACCGGCCGGACGTGGTCATCCTGTACAACGACCTGATGGTCGTGACGCAGCTGCTGTCCGAGCTGCGGGAGGCGCGGGCAGCGGCGGCGGGGGGGAAGGGCTTCAAAATCATCGTCTACATGGACCAGGTGTACCTGCACCAGCGCAAGGACTTCATCGCCCAGGTCAACCGCGACGCCGACCTGGCCATGCTGTTCACGCCCTTCTGGGAGGACGTGGCGCGGGGGCTGGGGGTCACGCTGCCCACCTGCAGCCTGCCGCACGGCTTCAACCGCTTGACGTACTACCCCGTCGACCGCGGCCTGGCGCGGCGCTTCTTCAACCTGCGCCCCGAGGACTTCATCGTGATGAACCTGAACCGCAACCAGCCGCGCAAGCGATGGGACATCTGCCTCCAGGCGTTCGCCGAGGTGCTGAAGACGCACGCCGACCATCCCATCAAGCTGCTCGTCGCCACCGCCATGCAGGGCGCCTGGAACCTGCTCGAGGTGTTCGAGCGGGAGCTGCAGAAGCGCGGCATGACGCTGGCCGAGGGCATGAAGCACGTCATCGTGCTGGACAACCCGCAGCGGTTGTCGGATCAGGACATCAACACGCTGTACAGCGCCGCCGACATCGGCATCAACACGTGCGACGGCGAGGGCTTCGGCCTCTGCAACTTTGAGCACGGCGGCGTCGGGGTGCCGCAGGTGGTGCCCGACATCGGCGGATTCAAGGACTTTTTCGACGCGGACAATGCCAAGATGATGAAGCCCGTCATGACCTACTACGTGGACACCTCGCGCGACGCCGTCGGTGGCGAGGCCGAGCTGTGCGACTACCGCGACTTTGCGCGCGCCATCATCGAGTACTACGAGGACGCCGCGCTGCGCGCCGCCCACGGCCGGGCGGCCCGGGCTCGAATACTCAAGAATTACGATTGGGTGGAACTATGCTGCAAGCTGAAGCGCATCTGCTGGGCGGTCCACCGCGGCGGCTCCGCCCAGCCCGCGGAGCCTGCCGAGCCTGCCGAGCCTGCCGAGGGCGGGCAGCCGGAAAAGGGACAGGAGAAAACGAAGACGAAGACACACGGCGGCAGGCGCCTGAACAGGCGCAGGCACGCCATCAACAAGCGCAGCAGCACCATTCGAGAACTCCGGCGTCAGCTCGACCTGCTCATGCTGCACGCCAGCGACGACGACGACGACCATTGAGCGGCGGTCACTTCCGGTTGAGCGCCTTGACAAACTTTTGCAGCTTGGATTCGCGTTTCGCCGGGACTGTACTCTTCGCCGGCGATGACCACGGTCTCTTGGATGACGCGGTACTTCTTCTCCTTGGGCTTCCAGCGCGGTCGGAGCCTGGCCTGCTGCTGCTGGGCGCGGCAGGGAGGGTCCGACGGCATCCGTTGCGTGCGGCTGCGCGCCGCCCTCAGTTGCGCGAGGCGCGCCTTCATCCGCCTCACGCTGTCCGCGAGTGCAGCGCAGCTGCACGAGCTGGGGCCAAGCACAGCTCGCCGAGGGACGAGCACTGCGGCGGCCATGGTCGGTGCGTGACGTGCGCTGGGCGCCTCTATGTGCACGAGTATTTCCCTCGCACAGTGTATACACGATGCCTCCGAAACGCAGCGGGCCCTCCTCCACCAAACGCGCCGCCATCAAAGGCGGCGCCCCCTCCGCCGAGCTGCCCGTCGCGCCGTTCCGGCCCATCCTGAACGAGCGCGACGCCTACCCGTGGCTGCTGCTGCGGTTGAACAAGGGGCAGGGCGTCGTCGTGCAGAACGGATGCCTGGCGCACATGGACGGCTTCCTGACGTACGACACGCAGAACGTGGGCGGGGTGTGGCAGGGGGTGCAGCGGCTGTTCTCGCAGGGCAGTTTCTTCATGAACGTCGTGAAGAACGACACGGACGCGCAGGGCACGGTCGCCGTCAGCTCCCCCTGCATCGGCTCCATCCAAGAGGTCACGCTGTCGGAGGGGGCGGAGGGCGTCCGCGAGTACATCTTCAACGAGCAATCGGTCATCGCTTTCACGTCCAACGTGGAGGTCAGCGCCACGCTGCGCTTCCAGGGGGTGTTTGCCGGAGGGCCCGTCTTCCAACACGCCAAGCTCACGCCGGGCACCGGCAGCGGCAAGGTGTGGATAAGCACCTTCGGCAACCTGTCGACCATCCGACTGGCGGCGGGGCAGAGCCTGAAAATCGACAACGACTACTTCGTGGGTTGCAACGCCTCGACCGCCTTCGGCCTGTCCACCTTCTCGCCCGCGGCCGCGGGCGTGCTGAAGGGCATCAAGAACTTCCTGATCACGCCCTACGCCTTCGTGTTCGAGTTCAGCGGCCCCGCGACCGTGCACGTGCAGACCAAGTCCCTGAAACGCTTCGCCAACCAGCTGGCGCCGTTCATGCCCGCGGCATCGTCCTCGTCCTCGTCCTCGTCGCTGCAGGTGGGGGACAGTAGCGTCAGCTACAGCACGGGCAACGGGGCGAGCAGCAGCGGCGCGGGCGGCTGGTTCGGCTGGCTGGGTGTTGGGACTGCCGCGGCCGCGGCCGCGGCCGGCCCCGCTGTTGTCGCCGTGGCCGACGCTGCCGAGGACGGGAATTTCGACGACGACCAGGAGCAAGTGGGAGGCGGCAACAAGCGAGAAAAAGTCGTGGTGATCACCCAGGGACGACCGAAGGCCGTCGGTCGCAGGGGCGGCAAGCACACAGGCTGAACAGTCAGTTCGGGACGTATTGCAGTAGACGGTCGACCCCGGTGCGCTTCTGCAGGAGCGTCAGGATGTTCTGCAGCCCCCGCACCCACGAGCCGCCGCGAAGTCGGATGGCCGGCACGATGATGCCGTCCGCCGCTTCGTTGGCGAACACCACGTGACATCCGGGGGGCACCACGGTGATTCCGTGCGCCCGCTGCAGGTGCGCCACCACCTGCCGCAGCGCGTCGCAGTCGACGCGCTCTGGGTCAGGGTCCGTCGCGAGGCACACGACGTCGAGCATTTGTAGTATAGAGAGATGAACGCCAGCTACGGCGGCGACTGCGCTTGGATGGTCTTCGCGTCGGAGCCGACGCCTGAATAATGTGGCCCGGATCATGGAGTGTCCGTACGCCGTGCTCGAGGTCGACCGAGGGTGCACGACGGAGGAGCTGAAGCGGGCGTACCGGCGGCTGGCGCTCCTCCACCATCCCGACAAGAATCCCGCGGACCCGGGCCGCTTCACGCAAATCAACGCGGCGTACGCCGTGCTGAGCGACGAGGACAAGCGCCGCCACTACGACCTCCACGGCACCGTCGACCCACCGCCCTTGGATTTCGCGCAGGTGTTCAGAGACATCTTCGCCGACCTGCCCCACGGCTTCTTCGGCCGGAGCGACGAGCGGGAGGATGCGCCGCCGCCGCCCCTGAAGCCCGAGGTCGTCGACGTGCCGGTGGCCCTCGCCGACGTCGTGCACGGCTGCCACAAGCTCATCGAGTACGAGGCTCTGGACGCGTGCCCGTCCTGCGGCAAACAGCAAGCGCCGTGCCCCGCGTGCGACGGCCGCGGCGTGCAGCACCTGCGGCTCGGGTTCATGACGGCCGTATCCACGTGCTCGGCGTGTGGGGGGCGCGCCACCTCTGCATCCGCCAAGGAGGATTGCCAGGCGTGCGATTCCGCCCGCACCGTCTACGTCAAGAAAAGCTTCGACCTGCACCTGCCCGCCGGGCTGCCGGACGGGCATGTCCACGTCCTCAAAGCGCAGGGCTCGTACGACGTCGACGCCCGCGCCCACCGCGACCTGCTGCTGCGCTTCTCCTACGAGGCCCCGGGGGAGGGGGGCGGCCCCTCCGTCGACCCGGACACGCGCGACGTCCACCTCGCGCTGCCCGTGACGCTGGAGGAGGTGCTGTGCGGGTTCGACAAGCAGGTGGCGCCCTACGGCGACCGGTTGCCGCCCGTGCAGGTGCGCACGCCGGCCTACGTGAATCCCAGCAGGCCGATCGTGTTCGCGCAGCAGGGGTTGCCCGCGGTCGACGGCGGGCCGCGCTCCGACCTGGTCGTGCACCTGGAGGTGACCTACCCCCCCGAGGGCAGGTACGCGCGCTTCCACGAGTTCTTCTGCCGGATCTTCGGGCCGCGCCGCGCCGCATCCGCTACCTCCACGTGAGCAGGCTCTGCGCGTCCCCGGACACGCCCACCAGCGTACCGGCCGGCAGCGCGACGCGGTCGTCCTCCGCCACCCTGGCGGCCTGCTCGCTCGCGCGCCACGGCTCCGCCAGGGGGCAGGTGGACACCGCGCAGGGGCCGAAGACGTCGGTCTCCCTGTGCGTGATGAAGACGTGGTTCATCAGCCCGGTCGCGGGGTCCCACGCGGCGATGCCGTCCTCGTGCGCGAACATGCGCATGCCCGCGCTCAGGTGCCTCACGAACAGCCGCAGGATGTAGTACTTGCCATCGCGCAGCGGCGGCAGCCCGCCCGTGGCCCCCACCAGCGGCGTGTGCAGCAGCCCCCAGTCGGAGCCCGCGTCCTCGACGCCCTGCCAGTACATCCACGCCGAGGGCCGCAGCGTGCGCAGGTCCCGCAGCACGTGCTCCGCGAAGCCCGCGTGCCCGCTCTGCGCGTACTCGCTGACGACCAGCTCGCCGCCGCGCGTCAGCCGCCGCAGCGCCCACCGCAGCGCGGCGTTGTCCTGGAACGCGGCGACCACGCGCGACAGCAGCCCCGCGGGCCGGAAGTTCCTCACGGTGTAGGTGTGCACGGCCACGCGGTCGCCGCGCTGCCGGCTGGTGCACCGGCGCCACAGGGCGTCCAGCACGCTGTTCTCCTCGTGCACGGAAACCTGCGGCACGCCGCCGCGCTGCCGCAGCGCCCGCACCACGGCGTCGGCCGTGCCGCGAGAGAAGTAGCACCCCTCCTGCTGGTTGGAGGGGTGCACCCACATGGGGGATAGCGGCTCGTTGAAGGGGCTCACCGCGGCGCAGTCGATGCCCTCGCGCTGGCGCAGCTCGGACACGACGTCGGCCACGAAGCCCGCGAAATCGCCCACGCGGTCGGGCCGCAGGTTGTCGCGCAGCCTGCGGCCGTGGCCCTTGCTCGACCCGGAGGCGGTCCAAAAGTACGGCGGCGAGTTGACGAAGGCCTCCACGCGCAGCCCCGGCGCGACCGCCCGCGCCGCCCGCAGCACGTTCAGCTGGCGCCGGTCCAGCCGCAGGTCGATGCCGCCGTCCTCCGTCTTGCAGCAGGGCACGGCCCCGCCGGTGCGGTACCCCACCGCGCCCGTCGGCGGCGAGCCCCCGATGTTGTAGCGCACGATGTTGAGCCCGAGCTCCCGGAAGAGCTCCTGGCACACCGCCGCCGTCTTATCGGCGTCGTCGCCGATGGCGTCCGCGAACCAGCACAGCGACGTCCCCCACCCGTACCACGCCCAGCTGTCGTCTCGATGATGAATCATTACTTGCCCGTAGACTTCTTTTGGACGAGCGCGGCCGCGGCCTGGATGGCCGCCACGCCGCCGTCGCCAACAGCGAACCCCTCTGGTCTCTTGCTGCCGTACGCCACGCCGGCGACCACGGCGAGCAGCAGCAGGGCGAACAGGATGGCAACGCGGTGAGCAGGCATCGTGTATACATGTCGCCTCCATAAAAAACGGCCGTGACGCTGACAAAGACCTGCAGTACCGTGAAATACGGCAGAAAAATGGTGGCGTACACCCTGTGCCCGCTGGATGCCTTGGAAGCCTGGCGACCGTTCGTGCCCCCCGGCGCGCGGTGCCTGCTTCTGCTGCAGGGCATGCCCGCCTACGACGAGCACGCCCGGCCCATCCGCATCATGGACCCCCGGCCTCGGGTGCTGGTGCTGCAGGCCGAGGAGGGCGAGGCCCTCGTCCCCGACTACCGCGACTTGCCTGGCCACGGACCGGAGGACGTCACGGTGCGGCCCGTGCCCGTGCTGTTGGACGCGGGCGCCATCATCGGCGTCGCGTACGCGGCGGTGTCGAACGGACCGACGGCCATCGCCGACTGGCAAGCGGCCTCCCGGGGCCTGCAGCAGCAGCAGCCGCCACAGATAGATTGGGAGGCCCTGAAACATATACTCGCGGGCCCGGGGCAGGCCCCTGCCGCGGCGGTGGGGTGACAAAAATTGTGGCAGGCATTGGTAGTCATTCATGGACCCCTACAAGGTGTTCAAGGTGAACAAGGATTTCGTTCTCGATGATGTAAAACGCAAGTACAAGCGCTTGGCCGTCAAACTGCATCCCGACAAGAATCCGGGCAACCCGCGCGCCGCCGAGATGTTCCAGGCCATCTCGCTGTGCTACCAGCAGCTGCTCGAGGACTACTGCACGCGCGCCGCAGACCGGCAGTTCTCGGAGCTCAAACAGGAATCGCTCGCGGCCAACGAGCGCGCCGCCGCGGCGGCGGCCCCTGCGCCTCCCGCCTCCCCGGGCAGGGGCGGGGGCGCAGGGGCGCGCTTCGACCTCGAGTCCTTCAACCGCGTGTTCGAGGAGCACCGCCAGCGCGACGTGCTGGACGAGGGGTACGGCCGGTGGATGCAGGAGACGCCCGCGGAGACGGACGTCGCGGAACGGCTGCGCACCACCCTGTCCGTCGCGCGGGTGAACGCGCACCCGACCGCGCTGCACACCGCCGCGCCCGGCACCACCTACGAGCTGGGCCTGCAGCGGGTGCAGGACTACAGCGCGCCGGTCGTCGCCCACAACAAGCGCGCGGGCCTGGTGTACACCGACTACCGCGTGGCGCACACCACCACGCGCCTCATCGACTCGGACGACCCGGACAACGTGCGGCGCAGCTTCGCCAGCGTGCAGCAGCTGCAGGAGCACCGCGCGGACGTGCGCCACTCGATGACGGAGCGGGAGGCGGCCGCTGAGGCGCGCCGCCGCGAGAAGGAGGCGGAGGCCGAGGAGGCGCGGCGCGCGCGGCTGCGGCGCCGGGACGCGCGCGCCGCCGAGCAGTTTGCGCGGGTGCACTTGTTGCTCAAGGGCACCGAGGGCAGTGCGATGGATGCGCGCTGAATTTTCGGGCGCGTGCGAATAAGGAGACTATGTCTGCGGACTCGCCCACCAGCAAGCGCATCCGGCTGTCCGAGGGCGGGAGGGACTCGCAGGTACTGCAGGACGAAATCGACCGCCTGCGGCTCGCGCTCGAAGACGCCGAGGGCACCATCTTCGACCAGCGCTGCCGCCTCAGCGACCAGGACGACATCTTGGATGCCGCCGAGCACCGCGTGGAGGTGCTCCAGATGGAAGTCATCGACCTGCGCGAGAGCAACGAGCAGTACGCGGTCGCGGTGCAGCGGCAGGCCGTGCAGCTCCGGGAGCGCGCCGCGCAGCTGCAGCGCCTGGACGACGAGCTGGTGTCCGGCATCGAACGCCACGGGCGAGAGATTTCCCGACTCACGACGCGACTCAACGATGCCGTCGAGGCTGCCGCCGCCGCCTCCGCCTCCTCCGCCTCCGTCGCGTGCCTGGTCTGCAACGAGGAGCGGGACGTGTACCACGCGCTGCCTTGCTGCAGCCACGCGCTGTGCGCGGCCTGCTCGGCGCTGTGCAGGAGGTGCCCCTTCTGCCGCGCCGAAGCCGCAGCCCAGCAGCCGCCGCGCGCGTCGCGCGTCGCCTTTCGTCGGTGGTGGTGACAGGAATGACGATTGCCATGGCCGCTGACTGGCTGGCGCGCGCGAACGAACGCGCGCCCCCCGGCGCCGAGGACGCCGCGGCCGATGTTTGGATGGCGGCGCGCAACGGCGGGGAGGTCGCTGCCGCCTGGGCCGCCTGGGACTCCACCACCAGCATGGCGGGGGCGCAGGGGCAGTCGGGGGCGGAGAAACGCTACGTGCGCCGCGTCCGGGCCGCGCTGCAGGCGGAATGCCTGCCCGTCGCCGCCATGCGAAAAATGAATGTACGCTAAGTGTTCTCCTCCACGCCAGCGGTACGCCTAATCCGCGTGCACGCGGCAGCGGTGGTCGCCCTCGATGGCGCGGTTGCAGCAGCGCTCGCCCTTCCCGGTGAACATGGCGCACCTGGGCATCACCCTGTCCTCGGCGATGGGCGCGTAGTCCAGGCCCATGTGACGGTGGCACAGTTTGCACCCGTTTTCCGTCGCCACCGCCTTGTTACGACACCGCTCTCCGGCGTTGGTCAGCGCCGTGCACCGCTCGTGCATGGACACCGCGCATTTGGTCGCGGTGTTTTCCCTGGGAGTCGGCTTGTTGTGCACGTGGCAGAAGTCGGACCCGTCCAGGGCATTTTTTTTGCAGCACGTGTTCGCCTTGGTGGTCGCAGCGCACTGCTTCTTCGTGGGCGCCGGCTGGGGCGCAGGCTTGGGCTGGGGCGGCGGGGAGTCGTCGCGCGGGTGCAGGTAGCAGCGGTCCCCGCTGGAGACCTTGTTCTTGCACTGCACCCCGCTCTTGGTCGTACCGGTGCACCTCATCGTGTAGGATGTACGAGATGTCGGAGGTCTGTGGGAGAGATGTGGGAGTGGGACCGCCGGCGATTTCAGATTTTTTTCGATGCGGCGCGGTATCTGGTCCGCGTCGCGGCGCGGCAATGTTCCGCGCCATACAGTAAGGTGGGAGACGCGCCGCATGGACCTGCTGTACGTGGTCCTGACCGACCACCAGCCGGATTACGTCATCATGTTCGCCATGATGCTGCGCAGCATCCGGAGATACACGGCGGCGCCCTACGCGTTCGACCTGCTTGTGGTCACGCACCCCGAGTGCGTGCCGGGCATACGGCGGCGCGTGCCCGAGCTGCGCGCCTTCCGGCACGACTTTTTGCTGCGGCCGTCGACGTCATCGGACGTCGAGCGCGCTCTGTTCATGAAGGCGGACGTGTTCGACTACGAGGCAATCGGTCGGTACCGCGCGGCGTTGCTGCTGGACGTCGACATCATCGTCCAGGGCGACCTGAATCGCTTGTTCTCGGAGTTCCGGGGGCGCGACGGCATCCTGCACGCGCCCACCGAACAGAACGCGTCGCACGACAGCATCCTGTGGAGCCTGCTGCGCTACGGACGGGAGGACATCGAACGGTTCTGTCGGCGTGACATCCGCCCTTTCAACGTGGGCACCATGATGTTCGCGGTCGGTCCCCGCATGCGCCGGCACCACCAGCGCCTGCGCCGGCTCATCGCCGACGTCGTCACGAGGCGCTCGCGACGCTTCTACGAACAAAGCGTCTACAACCACTGCTTCAACAGCGCCCTCGCGAGCGACACGTCCTTCCTGACCCGCCGCGTCGTGCTGTTCCCGCACGCGGACACCTACTACTCGCACGCGACCTTTGTGCACTTCACCGGGTTCGGCGAGCACGCCCGCAAGCGGCGGCAGATGGCGGCGTACCTGCGGCTGTTGGCGCGGCGGCAGCACCCGCCCTGCCCGTGACTGATTCCCAAAGGCGCCGCGCTCGTGCAGTCGGCATAATTTCCTGGCGCCCTTTCAAAATGACCTTCGTCGTCGTGGTCGTGGCTGCGCTCGCCTGCGCGGTGCTGCTTGAGCTGCACGCGCGCTCCTCGCGCCACGGCGTCGGCAACCCGGCCCGCGACTTCGTGGTGCGCGCGCTGCTCGTGGCGGTGGCGGCGTGGGGCGTGCTGTACTGGACGGCGCCCACGTCCGTTGACGATGCCGTCTACAACATGCAGCTGGGCGAGCCCGACTTCTGAGGTCGCGAAGGCTGAGCTCCCGAGCGGGTTGCGGAAGCCGCAGGCGCAAAGTTTTATTGTTACAAGCAAGGAACAGTCATGCAATTGAAGCTCAAGCGCTTCGACATGTCGCAGCTCACCAACGACAGTATCGTCGTGCTGATAGGCAAGCGCAACACGGGCAAGTCGTACCTCGTTCGCGACATCCTCGGCCAGCACTGCGACATCCCCGTCGGCACCGTCATCAGCCCCACCGAGGCCTCCAACAAGTTCTATTCGTCCATGGTGCCCTCGCTGTTCATCCACGACAAGTACACGCCCCCGCTGCTCGACAGCGTGGTGTCTCGCCAGAAGCTCATCATGAAGAAGATGAACAGGGAAATCAAGGTGCGCGGCAGCAGCAGCATCGACCCGCGCGCCTTCGTGGTGCTGGACGACTGCATGTACGACGACAGCTGGGTGCGCGACGTCAACGTGCGGTTCCTGTTCATGAACGGCCGCCACGTGCGCATGCTGGTGCTCATCACCATGCAGTCGCCGCTGGGTATCACTCCCAACCTGCGCACCAACATCGACTACGTCTTCATCCTGCGCGAGAACCTCATCAACAACCGCCAGAAGATCTACAACAACTACGCGGGCATGTTCCCCAGCTTCGACATCTTCTCGCAGGTCATGAACCAGACCACCGAGAACTACGAGTGCCTGGTCATCGCCAACAACAGCAAGAGCAACCGCCTGGACGACCAGGTGTTCTGGTACAAGGCCGAGGACCGCCCGGCGTACAAGATGGGGTCGCCCGAGTTCTGGCGGTACCACGACGAGATGTGCGACGTCGATTCCGACGACGACGGGGAGGACATGCTGGACGTCGCCAACTTCAAGCTTAGACGCGGGCCGAGCATCTCCGTGAAGAAAGGGATATTCTGACGCCAGTCACGGTCACGACGGCGCCCCCGCCTTCTGCTGCCGCTGCACCGCGGGCGCCGCGTCCAGCTCCAGCGTGTCCCGCCCGTACCAGGGCTGGTCCTTGTTGAACATGTCCTTCATCTTCAGGTTCAGGTCGCTGTTGTACAGCTGCTCCTCGTAGTAGGTGCGCGGGATGAAGCGGTACTCCACGCGCACGTTCTGCTTGTACTCCTTCATGCGCTGGTCGTACACGCCGTCCACGATCATCAGGGCGCCGATGAACAGCAGCAGCAGGACGACGACCCGCATGATGGGATTTTGTTATATTCAGCCAATGTAAGAAGAAATCATGCTCCGCGCGGTCGGCACGTTGATGCTGCTGCTGCTGGGCGGGAACGGTGGTGCCTTGGCCGCGCGCACGTGCCCGGCTACGACGGCCCAGACGGTGGAGCAACAGGATTACGAGCGACCTGCGGCCACGGCCGCCGCGGGAGGGACCAACTACCGGCAGCAGCTGCTGCCCGGGGTGACCGCGAACGCGCGCGTCGACCTCAAATGGTACGGCTGGAAAATCGCCAAGAACAAAAAGGTCATCAACGCCGCGTTCGACGCCTGCAAAATCGTCCCCGCCCGCCGGGCGCTGCTCATGTCCATGGCCTTCCTCGAGACGACGCTGCTGACCGCCGACCAGCGCGACGGCAGCAAGGACGGACGCGGCGACCCCCACGACGACAACGTCAGCCTGTGGAACCTGTCGCTCGACCTCGTCATGTACGTGGGCTACCGCGACAACCCTTGGCTGCTGAACAGCGACCCCGCCAAGGCCGCCTGCGTGCTGAACACCGCCTTTGACAAGTTTGGCATCCAGCGCACCCTGCACTTCGTGCGCGGTGGCCGCACCGCCTTCAACGACGGCCGCTCCTTCGGCGCGCAGCGGTTCGTGCAGGTCATCGCCTCCATCATGAAGGCCGTGGACGCCAACCCCTCCCTCATGACCGACAAGCGGCGCGCCGAGGCGTACCTCGAACCCGTCTGACCCGGTTTTTCTTCTGGCGGTACTGTAACATTCGCGGCGCACCATGAGCGGCAGCAGCAGCACGCTGGCCGGGGTCGTCAGCCGGCTGCAGGACGAACTGCAGCGGCTGTCCCGCATGCTGCCCGTCACCAACCTGGTCGATTTCGAGGACGCCCGCATCGACGCCTCCCGGCTCGCCGCCTTCATCAAGGAGCTGCAGGCGATGCGCAGCGGGCTGGAGGAGGACCATCAGCAGCAAAAGTCGTCGGTCTTCGACGAGCTGCTGCCCGCGCTGGCGGCCCTGCGGGACGTCATCCTGGTCAAGGACGCCATCCCGCTGCGCGCCGAAGAGTTCAAGCAGCAATGCGAACGCATCCAGGATTGCGTGGCGCGCGAGGCCGAGCCCCTGCATCCCGAGGACTTTCCCACGTTTTACGACGCCGCGTCCAAGGCCGACCTGCAGGGCATCAGGGACCTGCATGGCATCAGGACCCCGCTGATCCCCACGGACGGTCAGGCGCTCGCCAAGCACTTTGCGCCGATGCTGCAGAGGCTGGAGGCCGCCCTCGGCGGCGCCGGCGGGAGCACGACCGTCCTCGACGACGCCGTCGCCACGGTGGCCAAGACCGTGCTGGACATCAAGACGAGCTGCGTCAGCGAGCCAACAGCGGCGACGGCGACGACGACGAACACCGTCGACATCACCGTCTACGCCTTTCCCGACCCAGACGGAAAGAGCACCGCCGACTGGGAGTGCCGCCAGGCCCATGTCCAGTACGGCAACAAGGTGAGCATCGTGCGGCTGGAGGGCAACGTCGCGAACGGCGACCTGACGCTCTCGGCCGCGGCCGGCGTGGACGTCAAGATAGAAAAGGCCGCCCTGCGGAACGCGGCGTGGTTCCGCGAGACCGGGGACGCCTGGTTCATCACGGGAGCGGGCGTCGAGGGCGTGGGGCCCATCTCGCTGACCAACGCGACGCCGGCCCGCGAGCCGGTCCGGCTCTGGGTCCAGCGCGCGCCCTTCGAGGTCACCGTCGGTCCGAAGGCCACCATCACCGTGCGCGACCGCGAGACGAAGGACGTGGTCACCGCGTCCGGGGTCGCCGCAGCAGGCATCGTCCCAATCGTGTACACCGGCAAAGACAAGATGGGGGATTACCGCCACGGCCTGGAGCTGTACGTGGACCCCGTGCACCTGCAGGCGATGGCCGCCTCTCCCAAGACGCCCGTGGCGGTCGGGGGCCGCTACGTGCCCGTGCTGAGCGCCTACGCGGTCACCGACGTCGCGGACCCGACCAGGGCGGCCGTGAAGGGGGTGACGCTCGCGCCCGTGGGCAGCGCGCTGACGGCGCGCACCGACCAGGGCAGCACGACCTACGTCCGGGTGGGGACGCTGCCGGAGCAGGAGCACGCGCCTTGGTGGCTGCACCTCGTCGACCACGGCGCCACCGCGGTGGCGTACGGCAGAGGCGTACACCCCGCGGTGCTACCCGCCACGCTCTACGGCACGGGGCCCACCACGGACCGCTGGTGGAAGCGCGACGTCAAGGCGGACGCGTACGAGGTGCACCGTCGCGTGGAAGCCAAGCTGGCCGCGACGGCCGCGCGGCACCTGCGCGCGCAGACCCTGTACGTGTACGAGGCCTACTGCGTGGCGCAGCGGCTGGCCGCCCCGACCGCCGCCGCCGGTGGGATGGCCAACCTGGACTGCATGAAGGACGGCCTGCGCTCGATGTACCAGCGCCGGCTGTGCGACCGCATGAAGCGCGTGGTGGCCTCCTCCTGCCCGCTGTGCGCGCCGTGGGCGGACGCCAAGGGTCAGCAGCAGGCCCCGCCGCCGCCTTCCGCCCTCCTCGTCGACAACATCATCGCCTTGCAGCGCGACGGCCACCTGAGCATCCTGTCGGACTTTTTCGCCGTCCCCGCCGACCGCCTGCCCTCCGCGAGCGCCCGGCTGTACACCTTTGACGAGGTGCGCTCGCTGTACGACCAGTTCCTGCAGTACCTGCGGCTGAGCACGGAGGCGCAGGCGTCCAAGCTGCGCTCCCTGGGACAGCTGATGCTACAGCTGAGCTCGGACGGGAGCGCCAAAGCCACGGAAATCGCCACCATGTTCGCCAACATCACGGCCGCCACCACGGCCGCCGTCGCCGCGGCGGCGCCCGCCGCCAGCATCCTGCCGACCAGCATCCAGATGGTCGGGGCGTACAAGGAGTACGTCGCGCAGGCCGCGCCCGTGGTGGACGCGATGATGGCGCTCCTGCGCGAGCGCGACGACCCGCGGCCTTACGCGGCCGCCGACCAGGCGGTGTCGATGTCGCTGCGCGCCTCCGCCCAGGACGCGAGCGCGGGCGTAATGCAGCGGCTGACCGCGGCGTACCGCGCGGAGATGCAGGAGATGCTGCCCGAGTTCGAGCGCCGGCTGAAGCGCATGACGGAGCAGCTCGAGCTGCGCTCCAAGACCATGACCAAGGAGATGTCCAGCACCAAGGCCCGACTCCAGGATTTCATCGAGACGGCCAACAAGAACGTGGCCGGCGTCGACGCCAAGGACGACGACACGCGCAGCCGGTACGTGGAGTACAAGGCGCGCAAGCTGATGGGCTTCGTGGACGCCTACCTCAGCATGTACGCCGCCTACCGAGACTTTCACGTCGGCTTCGCGGTGCGCAGCTTCCGCGAGCCGCTGCGCCTCATCCGCCGCATGCTCAAGGAATTGCCCGACGACAAGCGCAGCCCCCTGCTGGGCAAGATTGCCGCGCAGCTGGCGACCGTCCGCCAGAAGCACGCGGCCTTCACCGCCGAGTTCGAAAAGACCTTTGCGGAGACCTTCGCCGCGGCCTCGGGCATCCGCGACCACTTCCACGACTACGACCTGCAGCGGCTGCGCGACCGGCTGGAGGCCGCCCACGCCTCGGTGTCGGACATGTCGGAAAAAATCCTGGCTGTGTATAACAACGACATCGGCCTCTCCGACATGCTCCGCGACACGCAGTTCATGCTGCTGTACGTCGTCAAGTTTGTCCGGTTCTTCATCATGTGGTGCTCGCTGTTCCTGGCGGAGTCGGTGTTCACCAACTGGTACGTGGACGCCGTGTACACCAAGAAGACGGCCCCGCCCTCGCTCGCCTACTTCGTCGGCCTGTTCGTCGGCATCGAGGCGGCGCTGTTCGTCATCCTGTGGGTCATCCTGGCGCTCGTGCGCCACATCAACGACCACGACGGCCACGGCTTCGTCATCGACGCCGGCTTCATGCAGAAGCTGATGGCGGACTACGCCATCAGCACCGTGCTCATCGCGCTCATGGGGCTGGTCATCGGCGAGGTCATCCAGAAGCGGGTGGTCTTCAACTACGCCGCCGACGGCGTGGCGCCCGTCAAGGCGTACAAGGACATCCTGCTGGCGCTGGCGGGCTTCACGCTCATCGTCCCCTACTTTACGATTGTCGGCTGAGTGAGTAGGTGGAGAGAGCACATGAGAATCGTCATCCTGCCCGTCGTGTCGGACGTGGACGTCGCGTTCCGCTACGCCCGCCGCGACAAGGAAGCTTCCTGCTTCGACGAGCTGCACCTGTGGGTGAACACCCTGGACGCCCGCCACATCAGGGCCTGCCGCGCGCTCGAGGCCGCCCACGACTGGGTGCGCGTCGTGTGGCCGAGCCAGGCCGTCACCGGCGGCCGGGGCTCGCTGCGCCAGTTCGTGCGCGGCTGCGTCGACCCGGCCGCTTCTTACTTGGCGCTGTCGCCCGACCTGGTGTGGATGGCGCAGGGCTTGATAGGCCGCCTACTGGACGGCCTCGAGCAGGCGGGGGACGCCTGCTTCGTCCTGTTCGGCGACTGCGCCAACCCCCTCGGCGCCGGCGCCGGCGGGCTGGACTTCCACCGCGATTTCTTGAGCAAGGCAAGCCATGAGCCGGCGGGTCCGGCGAGCTCGAGGGTCACCGACCGCGCCTCCATCGACACCAGCACCGGCCTCATGTGCTGGCGCGGCGCCGACCTCGCGCGCTTCGGCGGCAGGACCACGGCCGACGTCTCGGACGACCTGTGCCGCCGGTTCCCCCGGCTGCTGAACAAGAACAACCGCGAGAGCGAGCTCCGCGGATGGGTGACGTGCGGGGGGCCGCTCCAGCGCCTCGCGCTCGCGGACGCCGGCATCATGGACGCCTACGGCGCTGCCGCGCCGGCGTTCGAAGAGATGTCTATGGCGGCGCATCTGGGCATCGGCATCGGGTGACCGACATCTGGTGACCAGTGACGATTGTCCATGCACGCACGCGCGCCCCGTGCGTAGTATGTATAGCAGGGCGCGCGGCAGCGCACGAGGATTTCGTTTCATTTCATTCCATTCTGCTTCATCGCAGCCAGCCATCGCCATCGCCATGGAGGATGCCCGCCGTGCAGCCCTGAGGAGCACCCTGTCAGAAAACCTGGAAAAAGCGGGCCTGGCCTTCATGGACGACGAGCACTGGGTCATCGACCAGCAGACTGCGGGCCGGACCGTCATCATCCACCCCACGCACACCGGCGGGCGTCGGCTGGAGGGCATGGGGCCCAAACCCATGGCGCGGCTCAGGACGTGGCACGAGCAGGGGCCGGCCGTGAAGAGGCAGCGCCGCGCTGCGGCTCCTGCTGCGGCTCCTGCTGCGCCCGCGGTGCCCGCGGCCGTGGCTCCCGCTGCTGCGGCGGCCTCTGAGAGCTCCTCCGCGGACACGGTCATGGACGAGCCGGTGCCGAACGGCGTGGCCCTCGCGGAGCTGCGCCGCATCCAGAAGCAAGCGCGCGAGCTGCCCATCAAGCCGCACCTTCCTCCCCAGTTCAAGGTCAAGGGCTCTGACCCCTTCATGTACTACCAGCCGGTGTCCAAGGAGTGGTGCAACCTCGCCAAGTTCATGAAGTGGCTCGAGGTGCGTGCATGCCTCCTGTGAATGCCCCTTCAGCGTTTGACCCGAACGACAGAAATCCCGCCGTGTCCCCCTCGCAGGGCATGCGCCGCGAGTACAGCTGCCGCAACACCGAGTACCTGTACAGGGTGACCCCGGTGCGCCCCCTCCGGGCCCCCGTGGCCTTCAACCTGGACGACATGGTCATTGTCGAGGACGAGGGCGCAGCCGAGGTGGTCCCCCCTCAGGCCTCGGCAGACATCATCCGCCGCATCAAGGAGTGCAGGCGCAAGGCGGAGGACGATGCCTGCCTCGACTTATTCTTCAGCCCTGGCAAGAAGCTGACCTGCGTGGACGCGTCCGCCTTTTCGCGGGAGGAGCTGACGGTGGACGAGCTGTTCTCCACCGAGCAGCACCTCGCCTGGGTGGCGCCCGCCCGTTCCGGCAAGAGCCCCGCCATCACCTATGGCATCCTGCGGGACCTCGAGGAGCGGCGCCCCGTCATGCTGTTCACCTGCCAGGCCTCGGACAACAGCTACCAGAAGGCGGTGGACGGCCTGCGCGAGCACTTCAAGACCCTCGACGTCCCCGCCTCGGTGGAGTTCTTCACCTTCGAGGACGTGCGCAACCCCGGCCGCATCGAGCGCATCCTGGCGGCCTTCCGCGAGGGACGCCCCCTGGTGCTGTGCCTGCGCTTCTGCACCGAGCACATGCGGCCGCTCGTCGACGCCAAGCTCAAGCTGCATCCGGGCACCGCCATCTATATGGATGAGCCGCAGAACAAGTGGACTTTCAAGAAAGCTCCCGCGGAGGCGGCCGCGGAGGCGCCCGCGGAGGCGCCCGCAGAGGCGGCCGCAGAGGCGGCAGACGAGGATCGCTTCGTCAAGCTCGCCATCGGCGACATCCACAAGCTCGGCGTTAAGGACGCCCTGCTGCGCACCGTGAGCGCCACGCAGATGGACTCGCTCCACTGGCTCACGAAGGTGTGCGGCCCGGGCGCGGTCATGCGCGTGCTGAGGGAGGACGCCGCGAAGCTGAAGGAGCGCAACTTCTGCCCGGTGCACGAGAACTACGAGGCCATCGTCATCCCCGCCGAGGAGGACAACCTCAACAGCACGACCATGCACGGCCTGTGCGTGGCCGGCAAGGACCCGGTCAACTCCAACTCCTGGCACGAGGTGGTGAGAAGCGCGACATACAGCGTGTTCGAGAGCCCGCCCCCCTCGGAGTACTACGGCTACTACCTGTTGGAGGGAGGTGCGTACATGATTCCCCTGCACTCAGGATAGGCTTTTGTTTTCGTGTACCTGAATCAATTACTGCGTTCGCAGGGCTCAAGTTCGTCAAGGGCGAGTACGGCATCGTGAAGCGCGTCGAGGCGCTCGCCCGCCACTTCCACGAGGGCATCCACATCCTGGACTGCGGCGAGACTGGCTTGACGCACTTCCGCTACGATCGCGACATCGACACGGTCTCCCAAGTGGCTTACACTGGCCTGTCCGTCGCCATGGTCAAGGCGCACGTCAGCATGGCCTACGACTATGCGCCCAACGCGGCCTGCGGCGTGTACTCCACGCGCATCCTGCAGGGGGGAGAGGACGTCGTGATGCCTCTGGCGTCCTTCGCCGCCACCGTGGTGCCGTTGGGCGACACCGACTTCTTCACGCTGCGCATCGCCGGCCCCGCCGGTCCCATCGAGCGCGTGGTGGCCTTCGGTGAGTGGAACTGGGGCGAGGTGCCCGTGTCGGGCGGCACCAAGCGCGGCGAGTTCACGCTCGTGCGCAGGGACGGCCGGCTGGTGTGGGCCGTGCGCGAGCGGGACTACCTGAAGGCCTCCCAGCCCGGGCACCGCCTGGACGAGCTGGAGGAGAAGGCCGCGGAGGGCTACTTTGCGGACTTTTCCTCGGGGAGCGCGGCGGTGCGCGTGGCCGTGCTGCTGAGCCCGCTGACGCACATCCTGCTGTGGGGGGACGTCAACGCGCAGAACGCCGGGCAGGGCTTCGGGCGCGCCCAGTGCTACAACACCTGCTACACCGTCCTGCCAAGGGTGAAGCTCATCGCGCGGGAGGCGACGCTGTTCAACTTCCTCAACTTCAACCGCACCCAGGACATGGTGTTCGGCCACGGCGCCGCCTTCAACACCGAGCAGGCCGCGTACCCCGGCGACTTTGGCGCCCACGTCATGTACACCGACGGCCGCCGCCTGGACTGCGTCGCCCCGGGCGTGCGCAGCCTGTTGGTGGATGGGAAAGTGTGCCACAGGCACGAGCTGACGCCCTTCCGCGCGGAGATGCGGCGCACGCAGGAGGTGCCCGAGACGCAGCCGCTGAAGGTGGTCATCCCCGGAGACGCGGCGGGCTCGTCCGCGGGCGCGGGGGCAGGCTCGAGCGCGGCGCCTCCCGTCGCTCCGTTGGCGACGCCGCAGCGCAAGGAGGCGGCTCTGCCGCGGAGCAACAAGTCCATCGCGCAGGAGGGCAAGAAGCGCACCGAGCGCGTCACCGTGATCAACGAGGACCTCGCCGCCAAGCACCCCGAGCTGCGGAACAAGTACGGCGTGGGCTCCATGCCGTTCGCCTTCAAAGTCCAGAAAGACCTGGAGACCGACTTCGTCGGCCTGCCCGTGGTGAACAAGCTGGTGTTCATCCCCGTCCCGTTGGACGTCGACGCCGCAGCCATCAAGGCGGCCATCCTCGCCAAGCAGGCTCAGGTGTTGGGCGTGCCCGTCGCCGACCTGGCCGCGGGCGACTGGAGCGTGCAGCGGGTGACGCCCGGCACGTTGGGCGCGAGCGGCAGCCGGTACCCGGGGAGCTGGAGCCTGACGGGCCAGAAGGCGAAGGACCGGGGGCTGCTGTACTTCAGGGTCGCCACCGGCGTGTTCACCATCCTGCTGACGCGCCCGATGCAGCAGGCGGCGCCGCTGTGCCCCCCGCCCTACATCTTCCTGAAGTTCGAGGCGCAGCAGGTGGGCGGGGACGGGGAGGTGAAGGCGGTCAGCGTCGACATCTGCCGCGTGGACGCGCGCTCCGAGGCTGAGGACGGCCACGTGCGCCTCACGGACACCGAGACCGCTGTGCTGAAGGCGCTTCGCGAGGCGGGCGGGACCCTGCAGTTGCAGGAGCTGATGAAGCGTGTTCCTGCGGTCGCCAAGGGCAACTGTGGCCATCTCTGGCGCATGCGTGTCGAGAAGAAGCTGATAGTCAGCGATGGCTGTGGCTTGTGGCAGCTGACGCCGTTTGGGCGCCGCGTGGCCGAAGCGCTGTAGATGCTGCTGTCTGCCTTGGTCAGCATTTGGTCCAGTCCATCTGATACCCCATCAGGTATTCTATAAAGTGGGGGTTGATGTCGTAGTGATGGGACCTCATGTGGATGGGCACGGTGGGGTCTGCTTCGCGCGTCGTAGTGCTGTAATAAATCTGATTACTCAGCAACCAGCATGAGCGAGGTGTTAGTACCCTGTACTGACGCCAATTTGACTCAACGGGTGTCATCCAATATTGCTGAACATATATTGTGCCATTTCCATTCGCCATGGTCACGGGCGCGTAAGGCCACTTCGTGACTGGACGAGCCAACATTACCTTTCCTGACGGCCTGCTCACCGTCACTGTGGAAAACACGTCGTTGGTAGCAGCATGGCGTCCTGGTACAGCAGTGATCAGAGCGGCCCTCAGGGTCCGATAGGCATGCGCCACGACGTCGGGCACCACGGAGTTGCCCAGCACGGCGCACCTGCCTATGTTCTCTTTGTGCCTGTCATCCGTCCGAGGCACCAGTCGGCGTTTTTGAGGTCGCGGGTCCGCCCAATCGTACGGAGACCGTTCTGGAAGGGCTGGGAAGCGACGGGTAGCTGCAGCGCTGCGGGCTGCCAGGCAATACCAACGGCGACGGACATGCGGCGCCCCCAGCTCGGCGGCCGTGAAGTAACCGTACGCGATGTGGGAAAACCCACAGTCGCGCAGGCATGCCAACACGGCGTCGAGACCCCTGAGGCGAATGTCTGGGGAGTTCTCCAGCAGCACGTAGCGCACGTCCTTTCTACGCTTCACCCACGCCATCAGGTCGTAAAACAGACCCGACCTGTCGCCCTGCAGCCCCACCCGCTTTTTGTTCAGCGTGCTGATGTCTTGGCAGGGGAAGCCCGCCGTGACCAGGTCCACGCGCTCCGGGACGTCCTGCGTCCGCAGGCTTCGGACATCTGCATGAATGGGTGCGTCGTCCAGCCGTCCGCGCCGCATGTTGCGCCGCAGCACGGCCCTGCAGCGCTCGTCGATTTCACAGTAACCGACCGTGCGAAAGGTCCCTCGCAGCGCGACGGAGAAGCCACCGATGCCGGAAAACGCGTCGAAGGTGTGCATCGTATACAATTAGCACCAAAATGAATGGAAAGGTGCATTGTCGCCAAGTAGAAGCGCGCCCGGGATTCGTTATGCCGCTCCCGCCAGGAAAACCATGCATGCAACAAAGAAGATGCCTGTCGTCGTCCTCTCCGGATACTACGACCCCATCCACCACGGTCACCTCGAGAGCATGGCCCTGGCGAGGGAGTTTGCCGGTCCGCAGGGCTTCGTGTACGTCATCGTCAACAACGACTACCAGGCGTGTCTGAAAAAGGGCCGACCCTTCATGCCTCTCAAAGACCGGCTCGCGATAGTGGATGCCATCCGGTACGTAGACTGCGCGGTGGCCTCTATCGACGAGGATAAGACCGTGTGCAACACCATCCGCATGCTCTGCGAAGGTCATCACCCCCAGGGTCGCCCCAGGCCGACGCATTTTGCCAACGGCGGGGACGTCGTGCCGGGCGGGTCGCCAGAGGACGGCGTCTGCGAAGAGTTCGGCGTCCAGATGGTCTTTGGCCTGGGCGCCAAAGTCCAGTCTTCCAGTTGGATCTTGGCCGCCGCCCTGCCTAAGCCCTGAGCCCTAACCTGTCGCCCTACTACATGTCGTCCGGCGACCTGAACCCCAGGAACACGGGGTGGCGCGGCGCCTCCTTCACACCCACGTCAAAGTACTTGTACTTTACGATTTTCCCCAGCAGCTGCTCCCTGTCCTTCCACAGCTGCACGCGCTCCTCGTCCGAGAACCCCGTGCCGACGTTGAAGGGCGCCTCGAAGGCGGCGCTCTCGACGACGAGCGCTCCCAGCTTGTTGCCCGCGCTCTTGTTCTCCTTGTGGCTGCTGCGCTTCGTGTGCCCCATCGCGTCCTTCGTCGACTTGTTGTGGTTGTGCTGCAGCTCCTCCCAGCCCACCACGACCGCCTCGGCGTCCATGAACCGCTTCATCTTCAGCATGAGCCCTTCGCGCAGCGTGCTGCGACCGCATTTGTACTTGCCGTCGGGTTTGCGCAGGATGACGCCCTCGTACCCAGACGCCAGGCACTTCTCCTCGAACGCCTGCAGCTTGCCCGCGTCCTTCAGCAGCGTGGGATACAGCGGGACGACTTTGACGGCGCAGGCCTTGAGTTGCTTGGATTTCGCTTTCGCGTACTTGCGAATGGCCTCCATGCGCTCGCCGTAGGGATGCCCGATGACCTCGCAGGACGCGTAGTCGAACCAGTAGAAGCGAAACTCGCCGTCGGGCAGCGCCTCGGCGTGGCGCGTCATGACCGCCGAGGTGCACTCCTGGAACGTCTCCCCGTACACGACCTCGCCGTCGGCGCCGTCGGGCAGCACCGCCTCGAGCGCCGCCCGCAGCCACGCGTTGGGGATGGGCTTAAATTGCCTGGACACGAGGCAGCCGTCGACCATCAGGGCGCGGATGCCGTCGAGCTTGGGCGTTGCCGCCACGGGATAGGACAGGTCATCAGCGCCGCCGGGCGACAGCGTCCCCGCCAGCATGGGCTTCGTCACGCAGTTGGTAGTCATTCCGTCGTGGTCCGTCGAGTCCCTGGTTCATTTATGTGCTCGCCTCGGCCTCGGCCTCGGGCTCCGGCTCCGGCTCCGGCTCTGGCTCTGGCTCTGGCTCTGGCTCTGGCTCTGGCTCTGGCTCTGGCTCTGGCTCTGGCTCTGGCTCTGGCTCTGGCTCTGGTTCTGGCTCTGGCTCTGGCGCGGCATCCTCCTTCACGGCGCTGGTGCTGCTGCTGCTGCTCCCCGCGCCGCTGGAGCTCGCGCCCTCGCCCTCGCCCTCGGCCCCTGGCTCCCCGAACAGCTTCCGCCGCACCTCGTGCAACGCGTCGCGCTCCTGGATGTTTTCCTTGTACTGCTTCATCAGCGTGTTCAACTGCGTCTCGCCGTACTCCTGCTGCCCCACGGCGTCGGGCGAGGGGTCCCAGGGGCACCAGCAGCCGACGGTGCCGATGTACACGTTGAACTGCTTGTCGAACTTTTGAATCTGCTTGACGCGGTTCTCGGCCTCGCCCAGCGTCTCGTAGCAGCCCCGGACCTTGATGCCGCGCACCGAGGTCTGGAACTCGTTCTCCGCGTCGTACTCCTCCTGCAGCCGCGAGTTCATGGACAGGAACGTCTCGTACTGCGTCTGCAGCGCGCCGTCGCTGCCCAGGTAGTCGTAGCGGTCGCGCAGCGAGCGGAGCATGTCCTGCGCCTCCGCGTCCGCCTCGTACTTCTGCGCCAGGTTGTCGAACAGCGCCGTCACGTCCCGGCCGATGTCCGCCAGGAAGCGGGAGAACATGAAGACGTCCTTCCTGCGAATCACCGCCTCCGGCGACAGGAAGGACATGCACACGTACTTCTGGCCGCGGATCTCCAGGTCCTCGTCCAGGTAATCGCGCTCGGCGACGCTCACGGTAGCGGTCGTGGTCGGCATGGTGTGGTGGTATGAAACCCCAGGGTGCGCCATTTCCTTAAACCGCCATCGGCGCGGGGATGGCGGGGCCGTGCATGTACCCGACCAGGTCAAAGTCCTCGATGGTCAGCTCCTCGAAGGCCTTGGTCCGCACCCCGGGCGCCACCAGCAGCACCGCGCCCGCCAGCCGCGGCTGCTCGAGCAGCCGGTCCACCTGCGCGCGGTGGTCCGCGTAGACGTGGACGTCCCCCAGGGACATCACCAGCTCCCGGGGCCGCAGGTCCGCCATGGCCGCGAGCACGTGCGTGAGCGCCGCGTACGACAGCATGTTGAAGGGGCACCCCAGGAAGGCGTCGCAGGAGCGCTGGTACACGTGGCAGCTCAGTCCCTTGCCGTCGTTGTCCACGTAGAACTGGCAGGACACGTGGCAGGGCGGCAGCGCCATGTCCGCCAGCTGCGACGGGTTCCAGGACGTCAGGAAGATGCGCCGGCTGAAGGGGTCCTCCCGCAGCAGCCGCAGCACCTCCGACAGCTGGTCCACGCCCTGCCCCTCGTAGCAGGCGTCGCGCCCGCGGTACGGCGCCCCGCTGTGGCGCCACTGGAAGGGGTAGCCCGCGCCCATGTCGTGCTCGGGCAGGTGCGCCAGCCCGCGCGCGTCCAGGGCGGCGCGACTGGTGTTGGCGTCCCAGATGTGGACGCGCCGCGCCCGCAGCGCCTCCACGTCGGTGACCCCCTTCATGAACCACAGCAGCTCCTCGAGCACGACCCGCCATGGCACGTACTTGGTACTGAGGATGGGCACGTACTTGGAGATGTCGAAGCGCATCTGCCGGCCGAACACGCTCAGCGTGCCCGTGCCCGTGCGGTCGGGACGCACGCCCTGGGAGTGCTCGAGCACGTCGCGCAGCAGCCTGCAGTACTCTTCGTCGGCCCCGTTCCGCGCCGTCTCCATCAGGGCGTACTCCAGCATCGTCCATTCGGGGGTCACCCGAGAAAACCGGACGAGGTCATGCCGTTCCGACAGTTGAAGCTTGTCTACCGTAGCGTTGTCGTCCTTGGTCTTTTTCATGAACACGAGCAGTCCATCGGCACGCGCCTTGGACAGGAAAGGGGACGCGAGCCGCAGCAGCTCCGGGTCGACCGGCAGTATCGCGCAACGGGCATCGATGAAAACCGTCATGTCCTGTCCGTTACACGCTACGGGTCCTTTAGGTACACCGCGGCGTACAGGGAGGACCCCCGGCGGTGCACCTGCAGCGGCTGCTCGCAGTGCACGCACGCCAGCCTCCTTCGCCGGGCGGTCACGCGGTTGACAAAGTGGTTCGCGGCGGTGCACGGGCAGGCCAGCAGGGCGGCCGGGGGCGCGACGGTGCCGTGCTCGCAGACTCGGTTGCCCTTGCACCCTATCTCGATGGCCTTCCGCTGCCAGGCGTCGCCGTGCCCGGCTTCCCGGCCGGCCAGCGCGTGGGCGCACTCGTGGAGGATCGTGTCGCGTATGGCATCCTCGGGGACGGCGGCGTTGATGACGTAATACTTGGACAGCGTTATCTTGCGGTGCGAAAAGTGGCACGCGCCACACCTGCACTTGGCGCGGTCGTACTCGAAGTCCCAGTCGCGCAGACCGACATCGTCCATCAGCCGCCGCGCCAGATGCCGAAAGGTCTCCAACCGGTCGTCCGAATCGCACATCCCGGATAATTGCCCCGCCGTCCATTTTCTTTGTGTGGCTTTATCACATACCCAAACAGACATGTCGTGCGGCGCCTGCTCCGCCCTCGCGATGCCCATGGCCGGCGGTGCTGCCGCGAAGAAGAAGCCCGCAGCCAAGAAGCCTGCGGCCAAGAAGCCCGCAGCCAAGAAGCCTGCGGCCAAGAAGCCTGCGGCCAAGAAGCCCGCCGCGAAGAAATCATGACCACAATATAAGTGTGCGTATGGATTCCTCCGAGGATGACAAATTCCTGGCTGCTGCAGAGGAGGATGACACCTGCAGCTTATGTTTGGAGGATTCCGCAGCTCCAGCCGATGAAGATTCGTGCAGCGCATGCTCCGACAGCGAGACGCCCGACTGCGACTGGGGGAACCCGGACGTGCTGCTACGCAAAAACGGAGTAGTGCCGCCTTGTGACTGGAAGGACCCCGCGACGCCGATGTCCAACGGCAGCACGGTGCCGGCCTGCGACTGGCAGGACCCTGCGACGCTGCTGCCCAAGGCCAGCGTGGTGCCGGCCTGCGACTGGAAGGACCCAGATACGCTGCTGCCCCAGTCCAGCGTGGTGCCGGCCTGCGACTGGGAGGACCCAGATACGCTGCTGCCCCAAGGCAGCCTGGTGCCGGCCTGCGACTGGGAGGACCCCGCGACGCTGCTGCCCAAGGCCAGCGTGGTGCCGGCCTGCGACTGGGAGGACCCGGCGACGCTGCAGCCCAAAGCCAGCGTGGTGCCCGCCTGCGACTGGGAGGACCCTGCGACGCTGCAGCCCAAGGCCAGCGTGGTGCCGCCCTGCGACTGGCAGGACCCCGCGACGCTGCTGCCCCAGTCCAGCGTGGTGCCGGCCTGCGACTGGGAGGACCCCGCCCTGCTGCTGCCCAAGGCCAGCGTGGTGCCGCCCTGCGACTGGAAGGACCCCGCCCTGCTGCTGCCCAAGGCCAGCGTGGTGCCGGCCTGCGACTGGGAGGACCCCGCCCTGCTGCTGCCCAAGGCCAGCGTGGTGCCGGCCTGCGACTGGAAGGACCCCGCCATGCTGCTGCCCAAGGCCAGCGTGGTGCCGGCCTGCGACTGGCAGGACCCAGCGCTGCTGCTGCCCCAGGCCAGCGTGGTGCCGGCCTGCGACTGGAAGGACCCCGCCCTGCTGCTGCCCAAGGCCAGCGTGGTGCCGGCCTGCGACTGGGAGGACCCAGCGCTGCTGCTGCCCCAGGCCAGCGTGGTGCCCGCCTGCGACTGGAAGGACCCCGCCCTGCTGCTGCCCCAAACCAGCGTGGTGCCGGCCTGCGACTGGGAGGACCCTGCGACGCTGCTGCCCAAGGCCAGCGTGGTGCCGGCCTGCGACTGAAAGGACCCGGCGCTGCTGCAGCCCAAGGCCAGCGTGGTGCCGGAC
>JACCEA011928605.1_pt1 | contig 29118 bp, 31 predicted proteins | sample 7449851 | NCBI WGS metagenome assembly JACCEA01 (sample SAMN15323453, study PRJNA562643) | freshwater metagenome | isolation source: river surface water | place: USA:Blue River Watershed | collected 2017-08-18
GCTGCCGTTTTTGGTTGGGATCGTGTTCTATTGGAAGGTCGAACTAAACAGGCACGTGAATGGCGAGAACAAGTAGATCCTTGGTGGGCAGAGCGCCTGAATATGCCAAACCTTACACCACGTTGGGTTCTACAGTATTGGGGCACTGAAGTATGTCGTAAAGGCTTCCATGATGACATCTGGATTGCCAGCTTAGAAAACAAACTTCGAAACAGCCGAGACGATGTCGTGATTTCTGATTGTAGATTTCCCAATGAAATAAAGTCTATTAAAGACGCAGGCGGAATTATTATATGGGTAAAACGTGGAGAACTTCCTTACTGGTATAACTGGGCAGTGAGCTCCAATCGAGGCGAATACGGTAATATGTCCTGGGCATTAAGCAAACATGAACTTGAAAAAGCAGGAATACATGCTAGTGAAACTGCCTGGGTCGGCACAGAATTTGATGCTGTATTAGAAAATGATCAGACTTTGGATGATCTATATGAACAGGTTAGATGTCTGGTACAAGATCGCCTTGTTTCCAACCAAGTCCCTGCTTAATCAAAATTCTTTGGCAGTTCGCGCACACCGTTTTTAAATTTTCGTGGCGGCAATTATTAAGATTGCCGTCCACGTGATATACATCAAATACCACTGATTGATTGTTGGCAAATCCACATTTGTCGCACTTATTTTTCTTTTTATATCCAGCACGTTGCCATCTAGGTTCTGATACTGTGGTACCACGAGCACAGCTATCACACACGGACCGATAATAGGTGCGTCCTTCTTTGTAATAGTTAATAGCTGACAGGTTTTTCTTACAAGATCTACATAAAGGGCGTTTCATATAATTAATTAGCCCTTTTTGTGCCCTTTTTTACCGAGTATAACCCATGAATTATTGGAAATATCACTAAATATTATAAAATAAGTTTCCCCAAGGAGATAAAACACATGGCACAACTTGGATCACCTGGCGTACAGGTAAATGTAATCGATGAAAGTTTTTATAATCCTGCGACACCAGGAACTATCCCTTTAGTGGTAGTTGCTACAGCGCAAGATAAAACTAATGCTTCTGGAACTGGCGTTGCTGTAGGTACTACACTGCAAAATGCTAATGAGTTATATTTGGCAACTAGCCAAAAAGACTTAACTGATAGATATGGCGTCCCAACATTCCAGAAAGACAATAGTGGTAATGCAATTCAAGGTAGCGAGCTAAACGAATATGGTTTGTTCGCTGCCTATAGTTTTTTAGGAGCTAGTAGCAGTGCTTATATCCTAAGAGCCAATGTTGATATTGGTGCATTAGAAGGCAGAGCGTTAGCCCCAGTAGGTAAGCCTGCTGACAACACATATTGGATAGATACTGCTAGAACACGTTTTGGCGTTTTTCAATGGAACAGCGATCTACAACAGTTCACAAATAAAGTTCCTTTAATTTTAAATTCTGTAAATGATGTTGTAGATGTATCAGGCGGCGATGCTTACAAGCCAAAAGTCAGTGCAGGAGTTATCGGTGACTATGCAGTTGTTACATACAGTGATGCTGATCAACCACAAGACTCAAATACACTTTGGTATAAAAATTCTTCAGGAGCATGGGTAGCAGTTGGCAGCGCAGCCTGGTCTGAGAGTTGGCCAACACTGACATTTAGTATGTCTGATGTCAATGACGATTTTGATGTCAACGGTTCACCAGTTGTTGTTTCAGGTGGCGCCAGCGCAATAGTAACTGCTATTGGAGCTATCACTGGTCTTAATGCTGTGTTAGTAAATGCTACAACAATCAGTGTTTACAGCAGTGGCGTAGACGTTGTAATCACCGGTGACACAGAATTTAACGGAACATACAAGGCACCTGCCACACAGTTCAGTTCACATACATCAGTGCCATTTTGGAACAGTACTGACAGCGCACCAAGACCAACTGGTAGCGTTTGGGTTAAAACCACAGAGTTTAACTTAGGAGCCAAATGGACTGTTAAAAATTATAACGCAAACACTAGAGTGTTTGAAGTCAAGGACAGCCCAGTATATGTTGGCGGTGAGGCAGCAATTTTTGGTTTAGATCCATTAGTTGGTGGAGCCAGCATTCCTGTTGATAGTATTTTCGTAGATGCAAATTTTGATAGAGATGGCGTTGCTAAATTCAAAGTAATGTACAGAGCAGAAGCCGGTGCCACAGTTGGTACTGCAACTGTACCAAGTACTACAAACTTTGTAAATGGTAACATTGTAATATCTGAATCTAGAAAAAATACAGCAACAATGTCTTCAGTGACTATCGCTGTTACTAACAGTTCTACACCGCAGACTATTGTTGATTCTATTCAATCTTCAGGTCTAGTTAATGTCACTGCTTCTTTTGATTCAGTGACAAGAAAATTAACATTGACACATAATTTAGGCGGTGAAATACATTTAACTGGTGCGGCATGGACTGTATTAGGTCTAGCAGTAGGCGCAGGAAATGTTTCCAGTGCTCCAGAAGGAACCAGCATTGATTTTAGAATTAGTAACTGGAAGGCATTATCCACTGTTGGATATATTGTTAATTCTTCAGAACCTAATGATGTCCCTGCAGACAGCACATTATGGTATGCAAGTTATCAAAATCAAGTGGACATCATGGTTCATGATGGCAGCACTTGGGTTGGATATAAGAGCTACTTTACAGACACAAATCCAGCAGGACCATTTGTACAAGCCAGTACACCAACAGAACAAAGTGATGGAACGATTTTAGTTAATGGTGATCTTTGGGTAGATACCAGTGACCAAGATCAATATGGAAGAAATATTAAGAGATGGTTAAATGGCCAATGGACTGCTATCGATGTAACAGATCACACTAGCCAATTTGGAATTATTTTTGCAGATGCAAGATGGGGTGTTGCTGGCAACAGTTCAACAGCTGGTTCTATTGTTGATCTATTAGATGTTGATTACGTTGATCCAGACGCTCCAGATCCAACAGCATATCCAAGAGGTATGTTGCTATGGAATACTCGTAGAAGTGGATTCAACATCAAGCAATACCGCAAAAACTACATCAATGTCAATGAAGACAATGTTAGATTTGGCGACGAGGCTATGTCTGATTACTTCGCTGACAGATGGGTAAGCGTTAGCGGACAAGATCTAAATCAAGTAGCTTATTTTGGTCGTAAGGCACAAAGAGCTTATATTGTTGGTCAATTAAAGGTAGCAATTAATACCAATCAACGTATTTTAGATGAAGACAATATCTTCTTTAACTTGATCGCTTGCCCAGGATATCCTGAAGTGATCAGTGATATGGTCAATCTAAATAACGCACGTAACGGAACTGCTTTAATTGTTGGTGATACTCCATTGAGATTAGAAAGTAATGCTCAAGCGTTGATCAACTATGGCAGCGATTTTGCTAACACAGGAATTGATGGAGAAGATGGATTACACACCAAGAGTGATCACTTAGCAGTGTACTATCCAGCAGGTTTAACAACAGATTTAACTGGTACAAACGTTGTAGTTCCAGCTAGTCATATGATGTTAAGAACAATAGCAATCAGTGACCAACGTAGTTTCCAATGGTTCGCCCCAGCAGGAACACGTCGTGGTGGTGTTACAAATGCTAGTAGCGTAGGTTATATTAAAAATGGTAGTTTTGTTCCAGTGAGTTTGAATCAAGGAACAAGAGACCAAATGGCACAAGTGAAAATCAATCCAATTACTAACATTCCTGGAGCAGGATTGGTAGCTTTTGGACAGCAAACTAAAACAGGTGTAAACAGCAGTTTAGATAGAATCAACGTAGCACGTTTAGTCAGCTATCTAAGAAGACAATTAGGTATTATCACAAAGCCATTTATTTTTGAACCAAATGATAAACAAACTCGCAGTGAAATTAAAAATGTCTGCGAAAGTTTAATGTTAGATTTGGTAAGTTTAAGAGGCATATACGACTTTATCGTTGTGTGTGATGAAACAAACAACACACCTTCTGTGATTGCAAACAATCAACTTTATGTTGACATTGCAGTTGAACCAGTTAAGGCAGTGGAATTCATTTACATTCCTCTAAGATTGAAGAATGTCGGTGATATTAAGTCACGTCAATAAGGAGCTATAAATGGCAATTTCAAGTTTATCAAGATTCACAGTACCACTTCCCCCTGGTCAAAGCCCAGTAAACCAAGGGTTATTGATGCCTAAGCTCAAATATAGATTTAGGGTTCTATTAGACAACTTTGGCATCACAAAGCCAACAACTGAACTGACAAAACAAGTCATGACAGTGTCTAGACCAAACGTTCAATTTGACAGTCAGACCATTGATGTTTACAACAGCAAAGTATTTTATGCTGGTAAGCACACTTGGCAACCAATCAATATGACTGTGCGTGATGACGTTGGCGGTCAGGTCAGCAGACTTGTTGGAGAGCAAGTTCAGAAACAATTTGACATGCTAGAACAAGTCAGTGCGGCATCTGGTAGTGATTACAAATTCACAACTAAAATAGAAATTTTAGATGGTGGAAATGGCAGTGCTGAAGGTCCTAATGTTTTAGAAGTATTTGAGTTATATGGATGTTTCCTAACAGATATCAACTATAATGAATTAAGTTATGCAGAAAGTGCGCCAGTTGATATCACTATGGCCATTCAATATGATAATGCAATTCAATATGGCAAAGACGGAAATATTTCTGGCATTGGTACATTTGTTGGAAGAGCATTACGTCAGACACTCACAGGTTAATCATACTGGGAGCGGATCAAAGCCCGGATTTTTCCGGGCTTTTTTAATGGGCTAAATATCATTATGGCAAACTTCTTTACCAATTTTCTAGATAGTATCAGCGGTGGTCTAAGTAACACCAATCTTAAAGACTATCAACATGCTCGACGATTATTTGTGCAAAACTTTTATCGTTTGGCACCTAAGCACGGATTTTTATATTTTGTTAGATTTAGATTAAATCCAAAAATAGCAGATAACGAAGAATGGAAAAGCAGTAAACAAGATTTAGAACTTGGAATGTTAGTTAAGAAATGTGACTTACCTAAAATAGGATTGGAAGGCACAACACTAAACATCTATAATAAAAAACAACCAGTTTACACAAAAGTAAATTATCAACCAATCAACATGACTCTTCATGATGATAACAAAGGGTTGGTAAGAGAATTTTGGCAGATGTATTATCAGTATCATGTAGCAGATAGTTACTATGGTGGTAGTAATGCCAGACCAGGAACACTGCCAGTTAATCCAAAAAATAGATATGCGAAACCAGACCCAGTGACTAATGAACAGTTAACTACTAGATCTAATCCAAGCAATGAAAATTATATTAACACCACAGATCCTGGTAGATATGGTCTAGACACTACAGTGACAGAAAATTTGATACGCAGTATTGAAATATATCAATTAAGCAGAAAAAGATTTTTCCTACATACACTAATAAATCCAAAAATCAGATCTTGGAACATGGATACATTGGCATCTGATGCTAAAAATACTTTGGAACATAACGTTACTATTGAATATGAAGGTGTGTATTTTGGAAGAGGCACAGTGACTAGATTTAGTCCTGATGGGTGGACTGATTTACATTATGATTTAGATCCCAGCCCGATTGGTGGAATTTTTGGAAGAGGCGATGGTGGTCTTTTAGGTCCAAATGGTCTAATCGCAGATGGCACTTCTTTGTTTGAAGATTTAGAAGATTTAAAAAATAATCCCCAGATAGATCAACGTCAGTCCTTGGCTATACTATTAAAAAGTTTCAGAGTAATCGGCAATGCCAGTGATTTAAATAGGGAAGTGGCTAGGCAACAAGTTGACAGAGCGGTGCAACAGGGAATAAGTTTTTTTATTGCACAGGAAACTTTGGGTTCCGTAGATGGACTCGCAGTTTCAAGACCAGAAGGATCAGTTGGCACTGTAGCAGAGCAACGTACAAATGTTAGTGGCGCCAGCGGCAGTCCCAACAGCGGATCTTCAAGTTCGCCTGACGCATCTGGAAGTACTACTGTGAGAACTCGATAAAATGGCAACATATTCAAATTTACCTGCTAAAACTGTAGAAACTAGAGACGACAAGGTCATAAAGTATTTTGACAACTATTATACTGTCCCTATTGATCTTAATGTAAATGATATAGACACTATGCGTGGGTTTTTTGAATCTAAAAATTTCGACAGGTCCAGTGCAGAAAGCATAACATATTTGATTTTAAAAACTGCTAAACAGAGCAACTACAAGACAGAAGAAATTTTAGACGCATTGAATTCTTATACCAGTTCTCAACTAAACGAATTTTTATTGAACATATTAAATTTTAACAGAGTTAAAACCAGTACATTAGGTGTTATTAAAAAGCTCTCTACATCCAATGATATTGAAAGAAATATAAAGTTATGAGTTTGGATAAGTTTGCCAAAGGAAGATTTACCTGCCAGTACCCAGAAAAATATGTTGGACTAAAACTTCCGATTTATAGAAGTAGTTGGGAATGGAGTTTCATGAATATGTGCGACACACATCCGAACATCACTAACTGGGCCAGTGAGAGTGTGAAAATTCCATATAAGGATCCTTTGAGTGGTAGACAAACTGTTTACGTTCCTGATTTTTTAATACAATACGAAGACAAATATGGTAAAAAGAAAACAGAACTAATAGAAATTAAACCTGCCAGTCAAATGCTAAAGGAGCGAGTAGGAAAAAATGTTTACAATCAAGCACAGTATGTTAAAAATCAGGCCAAATGGGCCGCCGCTAGTGCTTGGTGTAAACAGAACGGAATAATATTCCGAGTTATAAATGAAAATGATATTTTTCATAATGGAAAAAAGAAATGACCAAAAAATTAGAAGAATTATTAGATCTACCGCCCAACCCTAACAAAAAGATATCAGCAGATATCGTTGATCCGAAAACAGTGTCAACATCTGCTGAGGAAAGACTGAGATCAATAGAAGAATTTGACAAGATATCAGCTGCCTTACCACAGGTCAAAGGCTTGGGCGATATCAGTGACAGTGAACTTGATTCTTTAGCGCAAAGAGCCACTGAAGCCTATGACGATCTTATGGAATTAGGTATGAATGTCGAAGCTCGTTACGGTCCCAGGATCTTTGAAGTGGCTAGTAGTATGCTTAAAAATGCCATAGATGCTAAATCTGCTAAGATAGACAAAAAGCTGAAAATGATAGAATTACAGCTAAAAAAAGCAAAATTAGACCAAGATATGGGCGATGACCCAGAAGGCAGTGTAGTAGATGGCAAAGCCTACATTGTTTCAGACCGTAATAGTCTACTGCAAAAGTTAAAAAACCTAGATAAATAAATCAAAGGATCCACGATATGAAAACTTTGAAAGAATACATCACAGAATCATTTAATGATAAGAAATACTTGTTCAAGATCAAGATCGCCGGTGATATTACCGGAGACACTGAAGACAAGATCAAGACCATTTTGGAAAAATATAAGGTAGAAAACTTCAATAAAAACAGTACTACCCCAATACAAAGTTTACCTTTAGATTTTCCAAAATTAAGAAATACTAGTGTTAACATCTATGATGTTACACTGGCTTACCCTGCCACACAATATGAATTGCATGAGTATATCTGCAATGGAGCAAAAATATCCGCAGATGCTGTGGTAGTTCGTAGTCCTTTTGAGCCAACTGAACAATATCAAATTCCTGCTGAGGAAAGAAAAGGCGCATTACTAGATGATCCTGACTACAAAGAACTTCCTAAAATTAAATCAGAAGATTATCATGGCGAAAAACAAGTTCAAGGTCTATTAAAGGAACTAGCCAAAGCCAGCAAGGAAAGAGCTAAAGAACAGGGACTTAAGATTCCAAAAGGAGAAGGCACCACTGCTAAAGACATGGGCGAGGGAAACAACAAAAGCCCTATAAGTGGAAAATAAAATGAATTTCAGTGAATTATTTAGGAAATTGGATCATATCGTTTCAGAATACAACGATGAAACCCAGCCTCCTCAGAAACAAGATCCAAACAACAAGAATAATTTAGGCACTGCTAATAATGAACCTGAAAAAAATACTGCTAATACAGCGATTCCAGGCGAGCAACCAAGTCTAGGTCCTAAAACAATCACGCCACAACAGATGCAGGCGTTGCAATATCCAAATCAAAAGCCAGCACCAGCACCAGCGACGACTACAGATCCAAAAGCTGATGTAAATGCCATGGCACAGGCACTAAAGGCAGTGATGTCTCAGGCCAACGTGCAAAAAACTCAATTGCAACCAACTGTGCAGCCAACTACCAGTGCCAGTGTGCAACAACAGCAGACAAATCAAAACACATCAGTAAACAACAAAGATTTACAGCAAAAAGCAAAACCTGGTGAACCAACATTGGAAGAACAGGCTAAACCTAGAGAACTCACTAGAGATGAGTATATTAAAGATGCTATTGCCAAAGTAAAAAAAGATCCTTCGAAATTTCGTAGAGTACCAAAAGAATTACAGGCAGAAGTAGAAAAAGGTTTGAATGCTGACGAACTCAAAGCGGCAAAACAAATACAAAAAGAAGCCGACGATTATATCCGAGACGCTCTTCCTAAAATAAAGAAAGATCCTGGTAAGCTTTGGCAAGTGCCGAAAGAATTACAAGCAGAAGTGATGCAGGGATTAAGTGCCGATGAAGTTAAACTGGCGAAGTTGATACAGAACACAGCTATAGCACAGGCTAGTGGCGATAAAGAAAATTATGAAAAGTTTGAAAAACAGAGAAGAGAACTAGCAGATAAGTTAAAACTTGCCAATACTCAAAGTGGCAACACTGGTGGTTCATCATCTGCACAAAGTGGTAATGGCGGCAATAGACAGGGTAGTAGCTCTAGCTCAAGTAAGGAAGGTGACAAAAAAGGCGAGAAAAAAGATAATAACGGATCAGGATCTCGCTCACAATCAGGAAATTGGTATCGAGGCACCGATGGCGATTATACTATACAACCAGGCGATACACTGAGTAGCATTGCCAAAAGAAATAACACAACCGTAGATCAATTAAAAAAATTAAACAATATTCAAGATATTAATAAAATACTTGCTGGTGCAAAATTAAAAACAAAAGCCGATGCGCCAGCTGTTGATGCCAGAGCAGGTAGTGCCGAAGTCAAAGCAGGTAATGGCGAAGTCAGCTCAGGTAGTGCCGAAGTCAGCTCAGGTAGTGCCGGCTCAGGTAATGGTGCAGTCAGCTCAGGTAGTGCCGAAGTCAGCTCAGGTAGTGCCGATGCCAGAGCAGGCAATGGTGAAACAACTGTTAGACTTTCAACTAATCCAGATACAGGTCTAAGCACAGAGCCAGGAAAACTAAGATCGACATATGGTGACACTAATGTGGCGACGGCTTCTGATGATGAATATGCTTGGAGAGCCAAGAATCCAAATTGGAGTATGACCAATAAACAATATCCAGGACCTGGTAAATGGGATCCGAACACCGGACGTGATAAAAATGAAATCGAACAAGGACGAAAAAATTGGGACGCACTTAAAAAAGCTTTTGGATTTGGTGATAAAGACACTGTGCAAGCAAGACCAGAAGTGAAAGCAGGACCAAAAACTATGGATCAATTAAGACATGATGCGGCTTCGAAGGATGCCACAATTTCTAAGGCTGCTAGAGATGAAATAACTCGTAGACAAGACCTTGAAACACAAAAAGAATCAAAAATTATTAGTCTACAGTCAGTTGTAGATGAACTACTACAAGAAGACACCGCCGTTGCAGAACCATCAAAAATGGCCAAGCTTGGTGGCAAATTAATGAGAATGGTACCAGGTGGTAAATATGGAGTACATGCGGCCAACACTGCATGGTCCGCAGATGACATCAGAAGATATACTCAGGGCGGAGACAACGTGGGTGCTGCCATAGCATCGGCAGCATTGGCAGCTGACACTGTTGGACTACATCCAGCACTGACTTTTCCTGCTGGTGTGGTCAGTGGTGGTCTTGATCTGATAAATTTTATCAGAGACATGGCCAAAGGTGACGATAAGGATACATCTGCTGAAAAGGCAGTGACAAAACAAGAACAAATAGAAGTATCTGGGGATAGAGATTTACAAGAATTATCAGATATAATTAATCTTTCCAAGTATAAGGTAGAACAAAAATGAGAATCAATGAATTGTATGCTGTAGAAGAAAAAACAACAGGCAAAGGTGCCGCGATAGCCAATTGGCTTGCTGATCTTTTTAAAAGCAAAAAATCTGCACCAGACAAAATTGAGCCGGATCTTACTGATCTAAGTGCAGGTGCAGCCGAGAGAGCTGCTCGAGATGCTGCCGCTGACGCTGCACCAAAACCTGCTAAGCCTAAACCACCCAAAAAACCAAGAAACATGGACCAAGAAACATGGGACAAACTAACACCTAAACAAAAGGAAAGATTAGGTACACCACAGCGTCAAGCACAGCCTAAGCCAGATGCAGAAGCTCCGGCAGCTGCACCTGCAAAAGCCGATGCAGAAGCTCCAGCGGCAGCTCCAGCTAAAGCCGATTCGGACGGTGAAGGATCTTGGCGACCAGGTTGGAAAACTGTTACAGGAACTGCACTAGGCACTGATGCCGCAGTTCAAGCATATGACGCCGCACAGTCAGACGATCCATTTTCAAGAGCATTTCCTAGAGAATTGACTCACTCTCTTGTAAATCCTTTTATAGGAGCTTATCAAGGATTTGAGAGATCAGATCAAGCTGATCCTTCAAAACCAGCTACAGCAGAGAAACCAGCTCCGGCTGCTTCAACACCAGCACCAGCTGCGTCATCAGCCGACACTGACGCAGACAAAAAGACAACACCTAGATATCATCCATTAGATGAAAGCAATAAATTAATTGGTGAAATTCTAAAATTAAGCGGACAAAGATCCATAACCGAGAGGGACAATGTTGTGGGAATAACTAAACCTAAACAGATTAAAACATTAACAGAAAGCGCACAGATCGCAGAATGTGGTGGCATTATGCCCAGCAGTAACATGTCACAGCCTGCATCATTAAACATTTCTGCATCAGCCGGCAGTGGCGACGAAGTAGCACACATGTTAAAAAGCATCATGCAACTAGCTGGATTGAAGCCTGTGACACATGATATGATGCCTATGGGCGACATGTTACCATCAGTCAGTGCTGATCCTGTATTGACAAACACTATCAGTGGATCACTACCAGAAGGATCATGTGGTGACTGCGGAAAGAACCCATGCGAATGTGCTATGGAAGAAACATATGATAATACTCCAGAAGAGCGTGTAGAACCATATGATCCAAACAACATGGCGCATGTTATCAATAAGATTTCTTCCAAAGATATGGCAACTACCCCTTATCAAAGCGCCAGCAATCCACTTTCTGAAGATCCAAAGAAAGAAGAGAAGAAGGTCGATGAAAATGTATATCATGGATTATTCAAAGCCTACCAAGAGTTTAAAAACAGTCAATAAATAATTTTGTAGGCAATTATGAGGACAGGCCTGCCTAGCGCAGGCCTCAACATTTATGGGAAAAAGTTTAGAAGGTGTATTAATTAAAAAAGCCCATGTCCGTCAAAAATGGACTGAAGCTGAGATAGAACACATGATGAAGTGTTCCGATCCTGTGACGGGGCCAGAGTATTTCCTTAAACATTTTTTCTATATACAGCATCCAACCAAAGGGCAAATGCTGTTTCAACCTTTTGAATTCCAAGAAAAATTATTACAAAGTTATCATGGTTATAGATTTAATATAAACATGATGCCTAGACAGACTGGAAAAACAACCACAGCCGCAGGATATTTGCTGTGGTTCGCTATGTTTAACCCAGACAGCACGATATTAATTGCCGCACACAAATATACTGGTTCACAGGAAATTATGCAACGCATACGTTATGCATATGAATTGTGTCCAGACTTTTTACGTGCAGGCGTTACCAGTTATAACAAAGGCAGTATTGAATTTGACAATGGCAGTCGTATAGTTTCACAAACAACCACAGGCACAACAGGTCGTGGTATGAGTATATCATTGCTATACTGTGACGAGTTTGCATTCGTTCCACCAAACATCGCCAGCGAGTTTTGGACCTCCATATCCCCAACACTGGCTACTGGTGGTAAGGCAATTATTACCAGCACACCTAACAGTGACGAAGATCAGTTTGCTATCATCTGGCATGAAGCTAATAAAAAGTTTGATGAATATGGAAATGAAAGTGATTTAGGAATCAACGGATTCCATGCGTTCAAAGCTCACTGGAGTGAACATCCTGAGCGAGATGAGAAATGGGCTCAACAAGAAAAAAGCAGGATCGGTGAAGAACGTTTCCGTCGCGAACACGAATGTGAATTCTTAATTTTTGACGAAACACTGATCAATTCTATAACACTGTCAGAAATGAAAGGCGTTGAACCCATAATGCGTATGGGACAAACTAGATGGTATGAAAATGTCAAAAAAGGAAAGACATACCTAGTGGCGTTAGATCCTAGCATGGGCACTGGCGGCGACCCTGCAGCCATAGAAGTATTTGAACTTCCTGGAATGGTACAGGTAGCAGAATGGCAGCATAACAATACTCCAGTCCAAGCTCAAGTTAGAATATTAAAAGAGATCTGTAAGTATATCACAGACAATGCAGGAGATGCCAGCAGTTCGCCGAAAGTATATTACAGCGTAGAAAACAACACGCTGGGAGAAGCCGCCTTAGTGGCTATCAGTGAGATTGGCGAAGAAAATATATCAGGACTATTTCTCAGTGAACCTATACGCAAGGGACATGTACGTAAATTCCGTAAAGGATTCAATACTACACACAATGCTAAAATCGCAGCCTGTTCCAAACTTAAACAGCTAATAGAGACCAACACTATCAAAATAAAGAGCAAATCTTTGATAAGTCAGTTGAAATCGTTCATAGCCCGTGGCACTACTTTTGCGGCTAAAAGTGGGGAACGTGACGATTTAGTGATGAGTATGCTGTTGGCCATACGTATGCTGGGCATACTCAGCGACTGGGATCCAGCTGTTTATGATCTAATGAGGCAAGGGGAAGAGCTAGTTCTACCCATGCCCATACTAATGAGTTAAGAATAAATACGAATATGATTAATCAAGACATCATCGCACAAGACCTTTTTTACAAAATCCGCAGTAGATTTCCTAAGATGGAGATGGGAAATGAAGACGGAGAACCTACTTTTGAAGCAACCAAAGGCAGATTTTTTGACTTCGATGCAGTTTTTGAAGGCAAGAATTTAGGCACAGTTAGTATCAGTATCAATGAGCCAGGAAGCTTAAAAATTTATTTCAGTAAGAATATTTTAGAAGACAGTGACGATTACACTGCAACTACTTGGTTTAATTTTTTAAAAGAAATGAGAAAGTTTGCTATGAAAAGATTGATGAGTTTTGACACTAGAGATATTAGCAAAACAAATTTAGATAAAAGAGATTATGGCTATCTAGCCAAAAAGGAATCAGTTATGACAGAATCTATGATGAAAGGCACTAGCAGAACTAGTTACAAGCCTTTGGAGAGAACTAGACTTATAATTAGACATTCTAAACCTGTAGACGAATCAATTCCAGGTTCTAGAAGTAGAAATATACAGAGCCTGTTCATTGAAAATGAAGCTGGAGAAAGATTTAAATATCCTTTCGTTCATAAAGCAGGAGCAGAAGCCATGCAACGTCACGTTGCTAATGGCGGCGTACCGCATGATCCCATCGGCGAGAAAATTATTGAAATCAGTGAACAAATCGCACAACTTAGTTCTTTCAAAAATTATGTACAGCGTGAAGATTTAATGAATACTGAAACAAACCACATAGTGGATCGAGCAGCTATCAAGTTAGAAAATTTGAAAGAAACAATTAAAAAACTTTCTAGACAGCATCATTATGAAGCATTTAAAAATCAAATAGAAAGTGGTTTTGTAAAATCAGAAAAACCATTAATCGATGATGTGACTATGGAAGAATATAAAGATAAATTCACAGTCAAAAGTTTTAAAGAAGACATCGCGAATGTGTTTCCATTGTTATATACTATAATGCAGGAAGAAAACGAGATCGATTTAGAAAATATTATTCAGACAGAAGAAGACTTAGAAAAAACAGCAACTCAAGTTCAAACACCTGATGAAATCTTTGAAAATTGGGCTGACACATTGATAGAAACTAAATTGACTCCAGAAGATCTAGAATCATTGAGAGACTTGTTGGATGAACATTTCCCAGTTGGTGTCAATGGAGAAAATGCTTCTGAAAGTTTAGAAAACTTAGGCTTGAAAATCAATGACGTTACTAAATTAAGTCTTGCAAAATTAGCCGAAACAGATGGCCCTGATGCAGATGCTTCATCTTTAATAAAAGAATTTTTATCTAAGAATGAGCCAGAAATTTATCAAATGTTGGGAGTAGAGGCTGCTCAAGTCGAGGAAGACAACACCTTGGGACCTTTCGGCACAGTAGATTACAGCGATTTAGATGATAAGGGACATCCAAGGCTTAACCCGGCTCAAGCCAAGATGGTATGGGATCATCCCAACCACGACCCAAACCTTTCAGCAAATGCTCAATGGGACAAGCATTTTGATAAAAAAGGTTATCAAAGATTGAGTCATGACCAGGCAATGCAAATCAGCAAGCATCCTAACTACAATCCAAACCTTTCAGCAAATGCCCAAAGTAATCTTTTAAGTAAAAATGAAGATCGTAAAACAACGGAGAATACAGGTATGATGACCGACGAAGAAAGAAAAGCAGCCAACGATTATATTAGAAAAATTTCAGCAGATATTAAGAGTGGCGCTGTATCTCCTGAAGAAGTAGAAAATGATTTTTATTATACATTAGAGCTTTATGGAATTGATGATGATAAAATCATGTCAGCTTGGCAAAGAATCACTGACACTGGATACAAGCCAATTACTCAAAGAAAAGACGTTAGCGATAAAGATATTGACAATGAACTCAACGCTATGAAAGGCGATGAGGAAGATGACGATGCGGCATTCCTAGCAAATCTAAGAAATAAAGCCAAAACTGGTTCTGTAAAAACTGACACTACGGGATTTGGTGCAGGCTTAGACGAAGAAAATACTGGCAAAGGATCCAGTAAGGAAATCGCAGAATTTATCATGAGTTTTTATGACAGAGAAAACGGCACCTTCCCATTAGGTGAAACTGGTGTTAAAATCAAAGTAGAAAAACAGTTTGGTGAAAAGGCTGGACAACTAGCACAGAAATTAATACAAGAAATGTCTGTAGCAAGAGAGGAAAGAGATGCCTTTGAAGAATTAAAAATGTTGAGCGGGATGAAAAAACCAGCTGAAGGTAATTTCTTTACAGGCAACTTAGAAAAGGCTAGACAAGCAGGCCTAAAAAAAGCAGACTTAGATGGTGACGGTGATATGGAACCTATCCACAGCGAAAATACCTTAGAATTTGAATCTATTAGAAGATTAGCAGGAATAAAATAAGTTTATCAAAATACTTGACTGACTAAATAAAAGCGCATATAATAAACCATATGCGCTTTTTGTTTGTGTAGTGGCACAGACAAATTAAGGCAAAAACAAAGGCATAAAAAGGAGAAAAACATTATGGCAACTTTGGCAGAAATTAGAGCAAAACTTCAAGAACAAAATAACCGTCAATCAGGCGGTACTCAAACAGGTGGCGACAACGCTATCTATCCACACTGGAACATGGATGAAGGTAAAGAAGCAATCGTCCGTTTTCTTCCAGACAACGATCCAAGCAACACATTCTTTTGGGCAGAACGTGCCATGATCAAGTTGCCTTTCGCAGGCATCAAAGGTCAAACAGATTCACGTCCAGTAACTGTACAAGTTCCTTGTATGGAAATGTGGGGCGAAACTTGTCCAATTCTAACTGAAGTACGTCCTTGGTTTAAGGATAAGACTTTGGAAGACATGGGTCGTAAATATTGGAAGAAAAAGTCTTATCTTTTCCAAGGCTTTGTAGTTGATCCTAATCCGATCATGGAAGAAAAAAAGCCTACTAACCCAATCCGTAGATTTATCATTGGTCCTCAAATTTTTAACATCATCAAAGGTGCTTTGATGGACAATGAGATCGAAGAACTACCAACTGACTATGTACGTGGCTTAGATTTCAAGATGATCAAGACTACTAAAGGTGGGTATGCTGATTATAGTACCAGCAAGTGGGGTCGTCGTGAACGTGCCCTGACTGCCGAAGAACAGGCAGCTATCAAAGAGTTTGGTCTTTTTAATCTAAAAGACTTTCTTCCTAAGAAACCAACTGATGTAGAATTAAAAATCATCAAAGAGATGTTCGAAGCATCAGTAGATGGCGAAGCATTTGATATGGACCGTTGGGGTCAATATTTCAAACCTGCAGGCGCTACTGGTTCTGGTAAAACAACTGATGCCGAAGCAGATGTAGCATCTGTAGATGCATCACCTAAAGTAGAAAAAGCAACAGAAACTCCTCCATTCGAAGTAGAGAGTGCGCAACCTGCCAAATCACCTAGCAGTGAACGTGCTCAGGATATTTTGGCTGCAATTCGCTCAAGAAATAAACAACAATAAAAATATAGGAGGGTTTACGAATGGCTAAGGCATTTGACGTGTCTAAGTTTCGTAAAACCCTCACTAAGTCTATTGATGGACTTGGTGTTGGGTTTAACGATCCTACAGACTGGGTTAGTACAGGAAATTTCGCACTGAATTATCTCATCAGTGGAGATTTTAATAAAGGTGTTCCGCTAGGCAAAGTTACAGTTTTTGCCGGAGAAAGTGGCGCTGGCAAGTCATATATTTGTTCTGGAAATATGATTAGACACGCACAACAACAAGGAATTTTTGTTGTGTTAGTTGACAGTGAAAACGCACTTGATGAAGCTTGGCTTCATGCGCTAGGTGTTGATACTAGGGAAGATAAACTTCTTAAACTCAACATGGCAATGATTGATGATGTTGCCAAAACAGTAAACGAGTTTATGAAAGAATATAAAACTATGGAAGAACGTCCCAAAGTTTTATTTGTCATTGACAGCTTAGGTATGCTGTTGACCCCTACTGATGTCAATCAATTCGAAGCAGGAGACCTTAAAGGTGATATGGGTAGAAAGCCTAAAGCTCTTACGGCGTTGGTTCGTAATTGTGTTAATATGTTTGGCAGTTATAATGTTGGTCTAGTTGCTACAAATCACACATACGCATCACAAGATATGTTTGATCCTGATGATAAGATCAGCGGTGGACAGGGATTTATCTACGCATCAAGTATCGTTGTTGCTATGAAAAAACTCAAACTCAAAGAAGATGAGGACGGCAACAAAATTTCAGAAGTCCGAGGAATTCGTGCGTCATGTAAGATCATGAAAACACGATATGCTAAACCTTTTGAATCAGTACAGGTTAAGATTCCCTACGATACTGGTATGAATCCATACAGTGGTCTAGTAGATATGTTTGAAGAAAAAGGTCTACTGAAAAAAGAGGGAAACAGTTTAGTTTATGTGACTCCAGACGGAGAAATCATCAAGCAATTTAGAAAAGCTTGGGAAAGAAATGAAAAAGAGGGTCTTGACATTATCATGACTAATTACAATACTTCACTATCAAAAGTAGTTGAAAGCAATGTAAAGGAAACTGTAGATGAATGAACAATTGATTATCGATATTTGGGATCTTTTTAAAGAATATGTTGCTCCAAAAAATTTGGAAACAGCAGCCAATCATTTTGTTGATTTTCTTGTAGACAATGATGTTGACACTGAGATGTTAGAAAGTCTACAGGGACTTGATCACAATTTAGATGAAGCTATCAAAGCCCTTTTGCGAGAAGAAAGCGGTTATGATGATGAGGAAGAAGAACTAGATTTTGATGATGAGGATTAATCATGTGGTATAATAAAGTCAGTAGGGATTTGAATGAATTACCTGCCTGTCTTGAATACTATTATGATGAATTACTCAAGGCTAAGGAGGAATGTAGGATTTCAGGTAATCTCGAAAAACTAAGTTCCTCTTTGCCTGGTATTGTAGAACAAAGATTCAATCAATTACAAGAAATTGAAGCCATATTAGAATATCTAAACATCGAACTACGAAGACTTAGAAGTAAAATATTCAAAAAATATTTAGAAAACTATCAAAGAGCTCTGAGCAGTAGAGATGTAGAAAAATATGTCGATGGTGAATCTGATGTAGTTGATATGGAAAAGCTGATTAACGAATTTGCCTTGATTAGAAACAAATGGTTAGGGATTATCAAATCATTAGATATCAAACAATGGCAAATGAGCAATATTATTAAACTTAGAACAGCCGGTATGGAAGATGTGACTCTTTGATATTGACTTTTCAAGATGTTTTAGTTATAATACTAACATGGCATATATTGAAGACTACCTCAAAGAGTTTTATCTTGGAAGAATAAGAACTAGTCAGTATGACACACAGATCGCTACTAGTCTAGGTTCACAGGCTGTGATGTCTGGCAGGGCTCTAACAGAGAAACAAGGGCAGTTAGCTATTAGATTGTTGGACAAATATAAACAACAGTTTCTATCAGCTGGGTTCAAAGACATATTAGAAGACATCAAATCGCCAAATTTCAAAAAACCATTCAGAATTGTCGAAAATAAAAAAACTGTTTTCATAGAAGACAACAAAATATCAATCAAATTTCCCTTTGACCAAACATTGGTCACTGCATTGAGAGAAATTTCCAATCTTTCAACATTTTGCAAGCCTTCTTTTGACGGTGAAGCCAAACTTTGGCGAATGGAGTTGAACGAAGACTCACTGTCTTTTGTAGAAAATAATCTTATCCCAAAAGAATTCGAAATTTCTTCCGAAATAATGAACTTGATAGAACAAATACAAGTTGTAAGAGAAAATATGGAAGATTTCGTTCCTATTTTGGTAAAAAATCATGAAAAATATGAAATAAAAAATTCTATAGTTCATAATCAATACGACGATTTGCTTGAGGCAGTTATAGATTCAGTAAAAAAATCAATTGTGGTCTTTGATGAAAAAATTTCTCAAGAATTAGAGGAAGAAATACAAAAAAATCCAGTGGTAAAGCTACTTACCATGAATTCCAACAGTTTTTTGATCAACAATCAGGACCACTCTAAGGAACAATTGATATCTTTGATAAAAAAATTCAATACAACTGTTGCAATCTTTTTTGAAGACGACGTTACTCCTGAGACACTGGTACAATGGTACGAAAGTTTGTTAAATTCTGATGTCAAGCCCGAGGAAATTGCTGTATATTTTAGAAAAAATTCCGATAACGATAACGGATTTAATCAACTTATAAAAAATTTAGGTTTGAATAAAGAAGCACACGATGAAAAAGTTAAATGGATGTTTCTTTCTTCAAAATATCCAAAAAGTTTGTTCAAAAGCGGCAAAATCGCAGATATTTGTGTGATGGTAGACAGACATATATCAACACATTATACTACTATTAACATAGCAAACAATAGTTTGTTACATATCAGATACGCAAACAAAAATATTGCCAGCTTAGAAAGCTCATATAATAAAAAACGTGGGGAAAAAATTGTCGTTTTGTAAAATCGTACTAAAAGACGAAGTCAATGTAAAAATAGAAGGGTTGGATTTAGACACTAGAAAAAAACTAGTGTCGATGTTTAAGTACGAGTTGCCATATGCCAGACATCTTCCAGCAGTTAGGTTAGGAAGATGGGATGGCACCGTAAGCTTTTTTGGATTAGGCGGTACTACATACCTCAGTATGCTAGACAGAGTGCTTCCTGTATTGGAAAAAGACGGATATGATATCGATCTGGAAGATCTAAGAACGCATACAGCATTAGAGTTTCAAAAAGTCACACAAACATATTGGGCTGATAAGGGCAAAGTCTGGCCAAAGGGACATGAAAAAGAAGGACAGCCTATACTTTTAAGAGATTACCAACCCAACGCTATCAATAATTTTTTAGAAAATCCACAGAGCATACAAGAGTTGGCCACTGGTGCAGGCAAAACTATCATGACCGCAACGTTAAGTCATCTTTGTGAAAAGTATGGTAGAACTATCGTTATTGTTCCTAATAAAAGCTTAGTTGAGCAGACAGAAGAAGACTATGTCAACGTAGGATTAGATGTCGGTGTTTATTACGGAGACAGAAAGGATCTTAATAAAACGCACACAATATGTACATGGCAGAGTCTTAATATTTTAGAGAAGACTGGAAAAAATGATCCTGATGCACTACAGCTATTGGACTTAATAGAAAACGTAGTCTGTGTTATAGTTGACGAAGTACACCAAGCGAAAGCAGATGTTTTAAAAAATTTATTAACAGGAGCGTTTGCACATTGTCCAATTCGCTGGGGATTGACAGGAACAGTACCAAAAGCAGATTTTGAATTTGAAGGAATCAAAGCAGGCATTGGTCCAGTTGTTGGTGCGTTATCAGCACATGAGTTGCAAGAAGCTGGTTATTTGGCAAAATGTCATGTCAATATTGTGCAAACGGAAGAATGGAAAGAATTCAAAAGTTATGCAGAAGAAAATAAGTTTTTAGTAACCGACGAAGATAGGATGCTGTATATTAAAGATCTTATTCTCAGTATTGCTGATGCCGGCAACACACTTATTTTGGTAAACAGGATAGAATCAGGAAAATTTCTAAAAGATAGAATACCAGGCAGCGTGTTCATATCTGGCGAAGTTAAAACAAAAGATAGAAAAGAAGAATATGATGAAGTTAAAACAAGCAATGAAAAGATTATTGTGGCGACTTATGGTGTGGCCGCTGTTGGTATTAATATCCCTAGGATTTTTAATCTGGTTCTTTTGGAACCCGGAAAGAGCTTTGTCCGCGTTATACAATCAATTGGACGAGGTATTCGCAAAGCAGAAGACAAAGACTTCGTACAGATCTGGGATATAACCGCCACTACCAAATATGCTAAACGGCATTTAACAGAGCGTAAAAAGTTTTATAAGGATGCAAAATATCCTTTTACAGTTAACAAGGTGAAATATTAATGCAGATATTAACATTAAAAGATGAAACATTTTATTTGAATGATTTACCAGAAGAAGTCGACGATGACTGTCGATTCGCAGTTTTAGATAACAGCGATTCTCAAAATCCAGACTATTTTTTTCAACCATTAATTTTCTTAGAATCGTTTACCTGTCCCGCGGCAGTTCTACAAATAGGACCTTGGCAAATACAAATGCCTTTAGATTGGTCCATGGTAGTGGGTGACCCGGAATGCAGTAATGAAATGGAAGTTTTACCTATTACTAGTTTAAATGATAGAGGATTTAGCGCCTATACTTTTAATCCTATTAGTAGTTTTAAACCAGAATTTTATCCTGTAGATATCGTAAACATATATCAAGATATAAAATGGTATTTTCCTAAAATGCGTTCTGGGCAACTGTTGTCAACTCCGTTGTACCCTGGTGAAAAACCTGTTTGTGCTTACTTTGTTAAAGAAGTCAGCAGACAAAGTGAAATCGTAGATTATACTAAGTGTTGGTAAAAATGGGAACCCTTAAACCAGGAGCTAGATACATTTATGAACATGCTGATGGTATTACCTATGCTAGAGAATTTGGTGCACCACCATCAGAAAGAAGGATAATCGGTTGGGACAGTCAAAAAAGTGATGGGCGTTCACTACAGGAACATATCAAAGAAAAACAATTATGGGAAGACATACATCGAGCTGCCAAAAATAACCCCGCTTTACAACATGCCCTGGATCAGTGTATAATAATTTATAATTTAAGTAAAGATCATGAGTCTTGATATCAAAAAAGAACTGCATGGTGTAGACATGCGAGATAAAGATGCATTTAATAATTGGACTGATGAAGAAAGAAAATCATTTAGTCCATATATTTTAATGAGATATGTAAGCAATGTTCAAGGTGATGAAGATGTGCAAGAATGGTTTGTAGAAATGACAAATGAACTGGTGAATAAAAATCACTGGACACTGAGTAAAAATCATAAAGGCCTTCTTTGGAAATTATTTGCAGGATGTGGCACTGGTGCTAAGGCGTATCATCCATATCTAGCCGCAGGCAAAAAACAAAAAGCAGTTAAAGTAGAAAAACTTCTAGCTGAACTCAATCCTTCTATGAAGATGGAAGATATAAAATTACTAGCCAGTATGATGGATAAAAATGACATACAAGAACTTTTTGACAAGTTGGGGTACGACAAAAAGCAACGCAAAGAATATGAATGATTATATTTGCACACACTGTAAAAGAAGCTACACCAAAGAAAGTACATTGGTGGCGCATATGTGTGAGCAAAAACGTCGTGCTTTGCAGAAAGATGAAAAACGTGTACAGGCTGGATTTTTATCCTATAATAGATTTTATCGTCTAACACAGAATGCTAAAAAAGACAAAACTTACGAAGAATTTTGCAAAAGTCCTTATTACAATGCTTTTGTAAAATTTGGAAGTTTCATTAATAATGTCAACCCATTGTATCCTGATAAATTTGTTGATTTTGTAGTAAAGTCGGGAGTAAAGTTAGATCATTGGTGTAGGGATGAACTATATGACACATACTTAACAGAGATGATCAAAGTAGAACCTGCTGATTCTGCTATACAAAGAACTCTAACTACGATGATGGAATGGGGAGAAGAAAACAACGCTGTGTTCTCTCATTATTTTGATTATGTAAATTTAAACAGAGCAGTATATCATATATCCAATGGGCACATCAGTCCTTGGGTATTGTTGAATACAACTTCTGGACAAACACTTTTATCTAAACTCAATGATGAACAATTAGAGATGATTGTAGATAAAATAGATCCTGGATATTGGAGTAAAAGATTTAAAACTTATCCTAGCGAAATTGCTTTGGTAAAAGAAATTTGTAAAGAAACTGGATTAAAATAATGCCTGATATCGATATTGACTTTTATGATAGAGATCAAGCATTAGCATTGATAAAACACATTCCTGCAAGTAGATTAGAAAATGGGGAATATAAAAAACATAGCACTGGTGTTTACTTGCACAATATTCCTGTGGATCCAGTTAATAATTTTTCCAGCATAGATTATGAGCAAGCAGAAGAAAGAGGATACTTTAAAGTTGATTTCTTGAATGTTAACATCTACAAAGACATCAAGTCAGAAGAAGAATTAAGTAGACTACTTTCAATAGAGCCACTTTGGGATTTATTAGAACAAAAAGAATTCTGTGATTTAGTATTTCATATAAATGGATATCATGACTTAATATTCAAAGTCAAACCTAGAAACATTGAACAATTGGCTATGTTTTTGGCACTGTTGAGACCTGGGAAAAAACATTTAATTACTAAATGCCAGACAGAAGGATGGGATAGTATTAAAGATGAAATTTGGCTTAAAACTGACGATAGTTATAGTTTTAAGAAAAGTCATGCAGTGGCATATGCTCATGCCATAGTCGTGCAAATCAACAGCATTTGCGAAAAAATCAGTTACGGGTTTTCTTAACCGCTCTTACTAACTGAATACTCTTTCTTTTCACACGTTTTTCCGCAATATCGTTCAAGTTTACTATGGGACCAAAAACGTGTTCTATGTCCTTGCTATTTAGAGTTTTTATGTAAGATCTAAAAACGCCCATTTCATTCTTTAGGAAAATATTAATGGGGATTTTTCTATTGCTTTCCCACCACCATTGTTCCCCTAATTCTAAAAGAAGCTCTTTTTCCTGTTGATTAATGATAGCTCCAATATCGTAGATACTGACCACGCTTTCATTCTGGTTGATTATGATCCCAACGATCTCTAATTCGCTGCTTCTAATGCAAGTTAGAAAGGGAAATGTTTTTTTCAAAATTTCGTTAGTTTGCTTCACTCGTGGATCCAAATAAATATGCATATGTTGAATTTACCAGTCTATTTATATACACCAGCCATTCGAGTCTTTTTAGATTTGGAAAATTCTACCAAAAGAGGGGTAGATATGATGTATCACGGATATGTGAAACTAGCCAAAGGCGTCACAAATACTATACGATTTAATTTTGTCAATGGTGATCAAAGATCCATAGCCGTTGATGATAAAGAGTTTGTTTTCAAATTGTTTGATTCTTATACAAATAAAGAACTGCTATCAAAAGATATTACAATATTAGATGACGGAGAAACACTGAATCTCAGAGGTCAGACAGTTATCACAGTCAGTGGAGAAGAAACTAGAGATATGATTCCTGGTCATTACAATTACTCCGTTTTAAGAAAAGAAGGTGCTATATTACATCCAGTGTTCATAGACGGAGCCAGCAAGTTACAAGGAGAAGCTCTTTTAGAAGACGGTATCACTGCTAAATTTATTCCCAGCGAAACATTGACTTTTTTACAAGGACAGGACGATCTTTATACCGCAGGCCCCATAGCAGCCAATAGAGATGGTAAGGGCAATAATGCACTACATACCTTCCAATTATACTTTACAAATTTTACTGGAAATTTCAAAATATACGCAACATTAGATAATTCCAGTTCAAATCCAAATTGGGCAGAGATATCAGATTTAAACTATACCAATCAATCAAACAATATCACTATCAATATTGAAGATATGAGCAATGCCACATACTTTAAATTTGAATATACACCCACTGCCGGTAGCATTGACAAAATACTATTTAGAAGCTAAAATGTATGCATGATTCTAATGCAGACAGAACTTCTTTCATATCTACCCTTTAAAAGAAAGAACACTGCATCTGGCTGGATCAGTTTTGATGCACCGTGCTGTATACACAACGGCGAATCGCAGGACACACGCCAACGTGGTGGATTTATATCACATGGTTCAGGCGGATTTACATATCATTGTTTCAACTGTGGATTCAAAACTAGTTGGTTGCCTGGACGCCAAATATCAGTAAAAAATAGAAAATTTTTCCGTTGGGTTAATGTACCAGATCACAAGATCAATGAATGGAGTTTGGAAGCTTTAAAACTTTTAGATTCTGCTGAGAATGTCAAATTAGAAAATAGAGAGTTTACAGAAAAATTATTGCCACCTGAAACAGTTACTTTAGAAGAAGCATTGGGTGTTTACGAAGACAGTGTTAAATGTTTGGAATACTTGCTTGAACGTGGTTTAGAATTAGAAGACTTTGATTGGCAATATTGCCCTTTGCCAGGATACAAAGACCGATTGATATTACCATTTTATCATAAGAAAAAACTAGTAGGTTACACTGGTAGAAAAGTAACATCTGGCAGTCCAAAATATCTCAGCGATGCACAAAGCGGTTATGTTTTTAATATCGATAATCAAGATTATAAGAACAAAATTGTTTTAGTCACTGAAGGACCATTCGATTCTTTAGCAGTCAATGGTGTTGGGTTGCTAACTAATATACCCAACGACCAACAAACTGCTATAATTAACAGTCTAGGAAAAACTGTTATTGTCGTTCCAGATAGAGATTATCCAGGAATGCAACTGGTAAAATATGCAATGAATAACGGTTGGTTAGTGTCTATTCCAAACTGGGAAGATTCTGTCAAAGACGTCAGTGAGGCAGTGGAAAAATATGGAAAATTATTCGTATTAAAAGACATCATAGACACAGCCACTGACAGTAAAATAAAAATAGAACTTTTTATGAAAAAATATCCTAAGGAGTTAAAACATGCAGACTAACATAAAACCTGGATCTAGATGGCTGTCCTCAGAGATGAAAGAATTTATAGTCATATCTGTTCCAGAAGTAGAAGGTAGAGTTTGGGTACACTATAGAACCAATTTTAAAGAAGAAAATACAGAACACAGTTGTTTAATCGAAAGCTTTTTAAGCAGGTTTGGTCCTGCTCCAGAATGAGGTATAAATGTTAAAAACAAATTATGGCAGTGACACACAGCGATTGTATTTAGAAATGTTTCTCAGTGATGCTGAGACATTTGTTCGTTGTCAAAATATTTTTGATCCAGAAAATTTTGATGTTAAATTTAGAGAAGCGGCAGAGTTTATTACTTCTTATGTTGACAAGTATAAAGTCATGCCAGAACTCTCTATTGTTAACACCAGCTGTAGTACAGATTTTAAAGATGCCACAGGATTGCCAGAAGGCAATTATGATTGGCTGTTAGATGAATTTGAAAAATTCAGTAGGCACAAGGCACTGGAGAGAGCAATTATCAAAAGTGCAGACTTATTGGAAAAAGGGGAGTTTGGGCCTGTAGAAAACATGATCAAACAAGCTGTACAGATCAGTCTTAACAAAGACATGGGCACAGACTATTTTGAAGATCCCAAGGCAAGATTGATGGGACTTAAAGACAAAAATGGACAGGTGAGCACAGGATGGCCGAACTTCGACAGGAAATTATTTGGCGGTTTCAACAGGGGAGAACTGAACATATTCGCAGGTGGATCGGGGGCTGGGAAGAGCTTATTCTTACAGAATTTAGCCGTAAACTTCAGTCAGGCAAATCTGAATGTGTTATACGTTACACTGGAATTGAGCGAACAGTTGGTAGCGATGAGATTGGACTCGATGATGACTGGACTGCCGACCCGAGAGATCTTTAAAAGCATTGATGATGTTGAATTAAAAGTCAAAGTAGCAGGCAAGAGTCAAGGTGCAATACAGATCAAATATCTTCCTTCAGGAAAAAATATCAACGATCTTAGAGCATACATCAAAGAATATCAAGTGAAAAAAGGTCGCAGACCAGATGTGGTTTTAATTGACTACTTGGACTTGATGATGCCTATCAGTGTCAAAGTCAGTCCCAGTGACTTGTTTGTCAAAGACAAGTATGTGTCAGAAGAGATTCGTAACTTTGCCATGGAACAACAATGCGTATGTGTTACAGCGTCGCAGTTGAATCGTAGTGCTGTGGAAGAGATCGAATTTGACCATAGTCATATTTCAGGTGGCCTCAGTAAGATCCAAACAGCTGATAACGTGATTGGTATTTTTACTAGCCGTGCTATGCGTGAACGTGGACGTTATCAAATACAGTTTATGAAGACACGTAGTAGCAGTGCAGTAGGACAGAAAATTGATTTAGATTTTAATCTAGACAGCCTACGTATTACTGATCCAGGTGAAGACAGTGATGATGCCAGTTTTAATCAAGGCGGTGGCAGACCACAGCCCAGTTCTGGTACAGCCAGCATAATCAATGGTTTGAAAAAGACCAGTACAGTAACTGATGACAGTGCTAGAGAACCTGATCAAGGAGTCACTGTGGGCAAAGTGCGTGGCAAAGTAGATGGCAGTAAATTACGTGAAATGTTGGCTAATATCAATACTGAACGTGACTAACACATCCATTGTTTAGTGGTACTAGTGGCAGCTAGTTCTATTCCCTGCTGCCACTGATCATCACCATCTAGACCTAAAATAAAATCAGCATTGGCATCGGTCACTAACCAACTGTGTTCGTGAGTCCATGGTGGCAGACCTGCCAGTTCTCCTTCCAGTTGTCCTGGAGCCCATGTGCAACAGCCCACCATCATTCTAAAACTTTCTGAGTTGTGCCTGGTTAAAAGATTGCTGAGATAGCCCAAGTCATTGTTGACAAAGACTCCGTCACTGACTTCTATGGACTCTCTGTTTTTATCTGTGCCATCGTGTATGATATAAACAGAACCAGAATTAACTGGACCACCTAAATGTGATCTACCTGGTAGATTCATCTCTATGCCTAACTTCTGCATGAGCTCTGTGTTGGTGTAGACTATGGGCTTGTTTAATATCAATCCCCATGCTCCAGCATCACTGTGTTGTACCATATAAATCACTGAGCTGGCGAATCTTTTGTCCATGATATTAGGTGGACTGATCAGTAGTTTGCCTGTTAAATTTTCCATACTTTGTTATTTACGCTCCAATAAATATATGGTATGCAGATAATTGATTTTGTTCAACCCGTTAACTTACACAATAAGCTGAATCCATCACTGTGGGATGGCACAGAGCTCAAGCCACAGGTGCGATTAAAATTATTAGAGATCGCACATGAATTTATCAAATATCTCAAACTAGATTCACTGCCACTGAAAGACATAGTGATCACTGGCAGCAACACTGCCTTGACTTACACAGAACACAGTGATTTAGATCTACACATCATAGTGGACAAGGACGAAATATCTGCACCAAGAGACATAGTGGATCAGATGTTCGATGCCAAACGCAGACTTTGGAACAACACTTATTCTGTGACCATCAAAGGCATACCTGTGGAGCTATATGTAGAGCACAGCGAGGAACACGTGGAAGGCACTGCCTACAGCATCATGACAGATCAGTGGCTGAACCGTGAATTGAAGAAGCCGCCGAAATTGGACACTGCCGCAGTCAAGGCCAAGTATCAGGGTATGGTCAGCAAGATCAAACGTGTGTTAGATCGTACACAGCGAGTGGAAGATCTAAAGGATCTCATGGATCAGCTCAAGCGATATCGAAAAGCGGGCTTGGACAGGTACGGTGAATTCAGCACTGAAAACCTAGTGTTCAAAAGTCTCAGAAATGCCGGGTGGATCGAGGCCATAGCCAAAAAGCGTCAGCAGTTAACGGACATAGAGCTTAGCCTAGATGAAAAGATGATTTTTGATGGCATTTTTTAAAGAAACCGGCAAAAAATCAATAGAAAAAATAACGAAAATTCACAGAAACTGTGAGAAATTGCCACGAATTTTTTAAGGTATATCTAAGCATATGAAAACATATCAAAATCAACGAAATCAATTGATTTCACAGTTACAGTCCTTGGATCAACAGATGACTGTATTGACCGAACAGATCAGAGCCGTCAAAACCGTAGAAGAAAAGCTACAGTGTTTTGATCAGAGAGACACAGTCATGCAACAGCAGACCGAACTACAGCTGGCGTTGGTTCGATTGGATCAACAGCACATAGAAGAACTCAACAGCACTGCCAGTCAGCCAAGATTTCAACCGGGTCGTATCTAACACTGTAAATATGGTTATGAAACTATCACAAGTAGACAAACTGCCCACAGAGCAGAGTTTTCTCACAGTCACTGACAGCGCCGCCGAGGTCATAAGAAACATCGCTAGAAGCAAGCCC
>JACCEA012023401.1_pt1 | contig 29085 bp, 27 predicted proteins | sample 7449851 | NCBI WGS metagenome assembly JACCEA01 (sample SAMN15323453, study PRJNA562643) | freshwater metagenome | isolation source: river surface water | place: USA:Blue River Watershed | collected 2017-08-18
CCGTTACCATAAATTCTAATATTTCTTGGATCGATATTCGCTGGATTAATGCCTAAAGCCTCTAAATCATTATAGCTTAATTTATATAAGCCAGTAGAGTTTATTGCAAGTTTATACCAATTGCCAGTTTTTAAAACAGATTCGCTTGCGTAAGTTCTAGCTTTGCTTACAGTGTTTTTGTTGCTATTTGATTTACTGATAAATTTTAATTGAAATGATTGCAAAACTTCATATCTATTCTGTGATTGATTAAATCGATAAGGCAAAATTGAAAATGCAAAGTATTCTTTCTTGCGCTCGAATACAGAACCCGATTCTACAATTGGAGAATTTTTATTAACTGTTTTTGTTCTTCATTTAATTGAATAGTTAAAGGCTTGTAAACAGCATTTACAATTTCTACTGAAGCATATGCTTGTTTTAACTTCTCTGTGTAAATAGATAAGTCTTTGAATCGATAATCAAAAATTGCCTCTCCAAAGGTTTCAATTTGTTTGGTATTAATATTATCTGGCAAGGCAACGGTTTTTACCTCCCAGTTTAGAGTTCTATTGAGTGGATTTTGTGAAAATGCGCTAAAATGCATACACAAAAACAGCAATCCTAATAATAATAATCTACGTAAATGAAACATAAAATGTGTTAATTCAGTATAAAGAGTGTCAAATAACGGGATTTTAAGCCCTTTTTGCTAATTAATACGCTTGAAACGAAAATTTGGCAATAAAATTGCCGAAATTACCATCAAAATATAAATTGTATTATATTTGATGTTTTCAACAAAATAATAATACCTTAGAAACTTGTTTTTGTTTTACATGTTAAAGAAGAGATTCTTACTTACCCTAGCAGGATTGATGGCGTTGATACAATCAAATGCCCAAGATATGCATTTTTCGCAGTTTTATGCTGCGCCTCTTTACCTGAATCCTGGTTTCGCAGGTTCGGCAGGTGGACCGCGTTTTATGCTTAATTATAGAAACCAATGGCCTGGTATAAGTAATGCGTATAAAAATTTAGCTTTTTCGTATGATCAATACTTGCCTGCCTTAAATGGTGGTATAGGATTATTGGTTACGAACGATAAGCAAGCTGATGGAGTGTTTAATAGCACAAGAGTTGGTGGTATTTATTCGTACAATCTTAAGGTTACTAATGATTTCTATATTAAACCAGGTATTTCTACTTCATTTGTGAATACGGCTGTAAACACGAACGGACTTGTGTACAGATTTGATAATTTAGGAAGACCTGACCCAGTTTCGGGTGAGCCATTTGGAAGCAACATTTCGACTAGCTATTTAGACTTCAGCGCCGGTGCGATTTTTTATACTGAGAAGTTTTTCGGTGGTTTTACTGTTGATCACTTAACAGAGCCAAACCAATCTGTAACTGGTGGTAATTCACCATTGCCTCGTAAATATACATTACATGCTGGTGCATTTATTCCAGTAGGTAAAAGACAATACAATGCTTCTATTTCACCAAATATCTTGTTTCAACAACAAGGTTCATTTAACCAGATAAACGTAGGTATGTACTATAACAGAGGCCCTATTGTTATTGGCGGATGGTACCGTACAAGTTTAGTGAATGGTGACGCATTTATTGGTTTAGTAGGTGTTAAATATGATATTTACAAATTCGGATATAGTTACGATATCGTAACATCACAATTAAGAGCCTCAGCATCAGGAGCGCATGAATTTTCACTATCTGTAGAGTTGCCACAGCCGGGTAAAAGAGGTAGAGGCAGGTCATACAAAAGGGTAAATTGTCCTTCTTTTTAGCATTTTAAAATAATATTAGATATATTTACTGCGTTTTAAGCAAAATTTAGCAATAGACAATGAAAAAATTGATTAACCTTTCTGTACTAGCTGTTGCTGTTGGAATGACATTTTCAGTAGTATCATGTTCACAGAAGTCTTCAAATACCGGTTGGAAATACAATGATAAAAACAACGGTGGTTTTCAGGCATTCAAAAATGTTGAACAAAAAACCGGACCAGGTTTAGTGCTTGTTGAAGGTGGTACTGTAGTTATGGGTTCTATGGAACAAGACTTAATGTACGATCACGACGCACTAGAACGTAGGGTAACAGTTTCATCATTCTACATGGATGAGACAGAAGTATCAAACTTAAACTACTTAGAATACCTATATTGGTTACAAAGAGTTTATGGTGCTGATTACCCAGAGGTTTATAAGAAAGCTTTACCAGATACTTTAGTTTGGAGAAGTCCGACTTCATATAACGAGCCTTTCGTAGATAATTATTTACGTCACCCATCATATCAAAACTACCCAGTAGTTGGTGTTTCATGGGTTCAAGCAAATGAATATTGCGCATGGAGAACTGATCGTGTAAACGAGCAAATTCTTATTGATAAAGGTATCTTAAAAGTTAATCCAAATCAGGTTAATGAAGATAACTTCAATACTGAAGCTTATTTAGCTGGTCAATATGAAGGTTTGGTAAAAAAGAACATGAAGAACTTAGATCCGAATGGAGAGCCTACTCGTAGAGTAAGAGTTCAAGATGGTATCTTATTACCTAGCTATAGATTACCAACAGAAGCTGAGTGGGAGTATGCTGCTAAGTCATTAAAAGGTAATTCAAAATACGAAAACGTTAACGAGAAAAAACTTTACTCATGGAGTGGTTTAGGTATGCGTGATAACATTGGCAGAGGTCATGGTATTATGATGGCTAACTACAAAAGAGGTAGAGGTGATAACATGGGTGTTGCTGGTTACTTAAATGATAACTACGATATCACTGGTCCGGTGAAAGCATTTTTACCAAACGACTATGGTTTGTTCAACATGTCAGGCAACGTTTCAGAGTGGGTAATGGATGTTTATCGTCCGCTTTCACCTGAAGACAAAAATGACTTCAACCCATACAGAGGTAACGTTTATTCGAAACCACAATTAGACGCTGATGGTAACATCGCTGAAAAAGATAGTTTAGGTAGAATTAAGAAAGTAGTTGACTACGATACATATGCAAACCCTGATAAGCGTGGTGAGTTAGACGATGAGTCTATGTATGCTTACGGTGTTGCTAGTATGATTAACAATAAAGCAAGAGTTTACAAAGGCGGTTCATGGAACGACAGAGCTTACTACTTAAATCCAGGTATCAGAAGATTCATGGATGAAGAAGCAGCAAGTGCAGAAGTTGGTTTCCGTTGCGCAATGGTAAGATTAGGTTCACCTAACGGTAAGAAGTTCAAAAACAAGAGACCTAATAAATAATTAAAAAGATATTTAAACAGGCCCCGATTTATCGGGGCTTTTTTATGTGATATGAGCAAAGAAGGCGGTTATAGATTAACATCAAATGCATCGAATGCAAGCACACCCATGCTGAGCATAGTAACTGTAGTTTATAATAGCGAGCAGTATCTCGAACGTACCATCCTCTCGATATTAAATCAAACATTTAAAGATGTAGAGCATATTATCTTAGATGGTAATTCGAAAGATAAAACTCTTGATATCATTCAAAAATATAATGATCAAATAGCTTATTGGAAATCAGAGCCTGATAAAGGTATCTATGATGCAATGAACAAAGCTCAAAATTTTGCTACAGGTAAATACATTATGTTTTTAAATTCTGGCGATGAATTTTGTGATAATAATGTACTCGAGAATATCTTTAAAATAAATACTACTTCGGATGTTTACTATGGTGATACTGTGATCACAGATGAACAAGGTAATGCTCTTAGAAACAGAAGGCTGAGACCCCCGCAAAAGCTTAATTGGAAAGACTTTAGATATGGTATGTTGATCTGCCATCAATCAATTATTGTCAAAAGAGAACTGTCAAAACAATACAACATAGATTATAAAATTGCAGCTGATATTGATTGGGCTATTAGATCAATTAGAGATGCAAAAATTATCACTAATACGCATTTGAATATATCTAAATTTATGGAAGGCGGCATGTCGAGTCAGCATCATAAACGCGGACTGCAAGAGCGATTTGAGATATTGACTAAACATTACGGATTAATACCAAACGTATTAACGCATATTTACTTTGTGTTTAGAATTATTGCACAAAAAGTGCTAAGATAAATAGGCTTTCAGCGAATTCCACCATTCAATTTTTAAATCTTTATTTTCTGATAAAGCTTTTAGTGTTTCGCATTTTAAAATTGCTGAATTTGTTGTGTCTGATGAGTTTACTTTACCAAATACTATGGTTTTATGGGGCTTTAACTCGTTAATAATCTTAGTCAAATCTATAATCGGTGCATCAATATTATTTTCGATTATAGCTAAATCATCTTCAGTTAGTTTCAATGCCGCAATCGTTTTATTGAACAAATCCCAGTCATTATCACTCAGCTTTAAATTATCACCAGAAATCACGAATAAAATTTGCTTTGCAAAAGCTCCTTTATAAGTAGTTTTCTCTTCAAGAATAACTGATTCAGGCGTGCTAGCTTCATCGCTTGAAGGGGCTGTAATGTCTTGTTTAAGTACGTATACAGGGCTATCAATCAATAATTTTAGCGCTAATGCATCGTCAGTTAATAATGAATCTTTCATATTGCAAATATAAAATAAGATTTAAATACCATCATAGCTTAAAAGACGTTGTAACACTTTGAAATTTATTCTATTTTAGCGAGGTTATTATAGGAATTAAAAAACTAACGAAATGATGAAGATGAATTGGTACAAAGGCTTATTACTTTCTGCTATTACAATTATGATAGGTGCAAATGTTAATGCACAAGATTCAGATGTTATTTTAACGGTAGGTAAAGAGAAAGTATCTAAAAAAGAATTCGAATACGTTTTTAAAAAGAACAACAGTAAGAATGCAGATGCACCAACAGAAGCAGGCTTAAGAGAGTATTTAGAATTATATATTAACTATAAACTAAAAGTAACTGAGGCTAAAAGTTTAGGAATGGACACGATTAGTTCTTTCAAGAAAGAGCTATCTGGCTATAGAAAGCAATTAGCAGCACCTTATTTGACAGATAAAGAAGTTAATGAGAAATTAATTAGAGAAGCATTTGACAGATCTAGAGTTGAGATCAGAGCTTCTCACATTTTAGTATCCTGCAGCTTTGATGCAAGTCCGAAAGATACCCTTGCTGCCTACAATAAAATCATGACTCTTCGTAGAAGAATTGTAGACAAGAAAGAAGACTTCGCAAAAGTTGCGATGGAAGCATCTACAGATCCATCAGCGAAGCAGAACAAAGGTGATCTAGGTTACTTTAGTGTATTCAATATGGTTTATCAATTTGAAAACATTTGCTATAACACTAAACCTGGTGTAATTAGTCAACCTATTCGCACAAAATTCGGATATCATTTAGTAAAAGTTTCTGATGTTAGACCTGCAAATGGCGAAGTGAAAGTTGCACACATCATGATTAGACTTGCTGATAAATCAACAGGAGCTGATACTATTAATGCTAAACAAAAGATCGACGAAATTTATAAGAAATTAGTTGCTGGTGAGAAATTCGAAGATTTAGCTAAGCAATATTCAGATGACAAGCAAAGTGCAAAAAATGGTGGAGCTCTACCATATTTCAGCGCAGGTAAAATGGTGTTTGAATTTGAGAAAGAAGCATTCAATTTGAAGAAGGCTGGTGAATACTCAAAGCCATTTTTAACTTCATATGGTTGGCATATTGTTAAATTAATTGATAGAAAGCCATTGCCAAGTTTTGAAGAAATGAAGAATGAGTTAAAGACTAAAGTTGGTAAAGATTCTAGATCTGACTTGAATAAAGAGTCATTCATCGCAAAATTGAAAAAAGAATATAACTTCAAAGAAGATAAGGTTGCACTAGAGAAATTTTATAACAAAGCTGACACTAGCATTGGAACTTATCAATTCAAAAAAGAGGAAGCTGTTAACCCTAACGATGTATTATTTACATTAGATGGTAAAAAATATTTAATCTCTGATTATGCTGCATATGTTCAACAAAATATGGTTGCTATTGCACGTGAGAACATCAAGAGATTTAGAAGAGAGTTATATGATTCATATGTTTCAAAAACAATTATGGATTATGAAGAGTCAAGGTTAGATGCTAAGTATCCTGAGTTTAAAGCCTTGATGGATGAGTACAGAGATGGTATTTTATTGTTCGACTTAACTGACAAAAAAGTTTGGTCAGCAGCGGTGAAAGACTCTGCCGGACTTGAAGCATTCTACAATAATAACATTAACAAGTATATGTGGTCAGATAGACTTGATGCAACAATTTATACTTGTACAAACGAAGCAATCGCTGCTGATGTTAGAAAATTAATTAAGAATAAAAAAATCAGTCAAGATTCTTTATTAAGAAGAATTAATCAAACAAACCCATTGAACTTAACAGTTAAGTCTGATAAGTTTGAGAAGTCTGAAAATTCTATCATTGATCAAATTCAATGGAAAAAAGGTGTAACTAAAAACATGCCTATTAATAATACTATTGTATTTGTAAAAGTTAAAAAAGTATTAAAAGCAGAACCTAAAAAGTTAAATGAAATTAGAGGTGTTGTAACTTCAGACTATCAGACTTATTTAGAGAAACAATGGCTTGATGAATTAAGAAAAAAATATCAAGTTTCGGTTAACGAGCCAGTCTTGAAATCATTAATAAAAAAATAAATTTTATAGGCCGGCTAAAACCGGCCTTATTATTCTATGAGATATTTAGTAGCAATCATATTCTTATTAAGTTTTAGCTCTTGCGACTTTTTGAAACGAAATTTAGGTTTCAAAGAGAAAGCTATTGCTAAAGTTTATGATGTCTATCTATACCCATCAGATATTGAAGGCATAGTACCTAAAGGTACGAGTAATGAAGATAGTTTACTGCTTGTGCAATCGTATATTGAGAATTGGGTTCGTCAAACTTTATTGATTAAGCAGGCAGAAGAAAATGTTGATATTGATTTAGAAACAATAGAGCAGCAGTTAGAAAACTACAAAAGTTCTTTGTTGATATATGCATATGAACAACAATTAATCGCTCAAAAGCTAGACACTATAGTAACACCATCTCAAATTAAAGCATATTACGAGGCTAACAAAGAAAACTTTGAGTTAAAAAAAACGATACTCAAAGCATCTTATGTAAAGTTACCTAAAAATGCTATTAGAATTGAGAATGCAATTAAATGGTTTAAGTCAAGCAAAGAAAAAGATAAAAGAGAATTAGAAACTTATTGCATGCAGTTTTCTCAAGATTATAGTTTAGTTGACACTAGTTGGTTATACTATGATCAATTAGCAGAAGTTGTTCCATTAGATAGACTCTCAGAAAGCTCTGTATTGCAAAATAATAATTACATTCAAATAAGTGATAAAGACTTTATTTATCTTGTAAAAGTTAAAACCTTCATGTACAAAGAAGATATTTCACCACTAGAAATAGAAGCTGAGAACATCAAAAATATCATCATCAACAAAAGAAAAGTGGAGATGATAGATAAGATGGAAAATGAAGTTTATAAAAAAGCTAGAGATAATAATGATATTGAAATATTTAAATCAGAATAAACATGCGTAAATTTTTAATTGTATTAGTGTTATTGATTGGAGTGAAATTTACAGCATTTTCACAAGCTAAATTGGCCGATAAAATTGTAGCTGTATTAGGTGAAAGTATCATTCTTCAATCAGATGTTGAAGGTCAATATGCGCAGTATGTAGCACAAGGGTATAAGCAAGACGATAAATTAAAATGTCAAATTTTAGAAGCATTGCTTACTCAAAAACTACTACAGAATCAAGCACAAATAGATAGTTTGGAGATAAATGAATCTCAAGTTGAAGAAGAGCTTAATAGAAGACTTAAGTATTTTATGTCGCAAATTGGTTCACAAGAAAAACTTGAACAATTTATTGGTAAATCTATTTTAGAATTTAAAGACGAATTAAGAGAAGATGTAAGAGCTGTAATTATGGCTCAGAATATGCAAGCTGAAATCACAAGAGGTATTACAGTTACCCCTAATGAAATCAAAAAGTTTTACGAAGAAATTCCAAGAGATAGTTTACCTTATTTCAATAAAGAAATTACAGTAGGTGTAATTGTTAAGAAGCCTGCATTAAGTCAAAAATCAAAACAAGAAACGAAAGAGAAGTTAGAAGAATTACGTAAAAGAGTTGCTAACGGTGAGGACTTTGCAACACTTGCTATTCTTTATTCTCAAGATGGCTCAGCTAAAAACGGGGGTGAACTTGGCTTTGTAGGAAGAGGTGAGTTGGTTAAAGCTTTTGAGGCTGTTGCTTTCAAATTAAAACCAGGTGAATTATCGTCAATTGTAGAAACCGAATTTGGTTTTCATATTGTTCAATTAATTGAACGCCGAGGAGAACAAGTAAACGTTCGTCATATTTTATTAAAGCCAGCTATAGAATATTCTGATATGCTTAAAGCAAAAGCTTTGTTAGATAGCGTCTATACTTTAATACTCACTAATAAAATGACCTTCGCTGAAGCTGCTTTAAAATATTCAGATGATGATGCTACTAAGAATAATGGGGGCTTAATGCAAAACCAACAAGATGGTTCTACAAAAATTCCGACTGATCAATTAGATCCGAATATTTATTTTCAGATAGAAAATATGAAAGTAGGTGAAATAGCACAAGCTACATTATTTAAAACTGCTTCAGGTGATCAACAATATAGAATGATACAGTATGTTTCTAAAACAGATCCACATCAAGCTAACCTAAAAGATGATTATCAGAAAATACAACAAGCTGCCTTATCTAACAAACAAAACAAAGTGATGGCAGATTGGTTCAAGAAAAAAAGAGGTACAACTTTTATCAGAATTAATGATGAATACAAATCATGTGAGGTGTTAACTCCGTGGTTCAATGAAAGTGCAAATGCTCTTAAAAAATAATTATTATGTATAAGTCAGAGGTAGAAGCAATAGATGCTCTAGCAGCAAATTATAAAGAAATAAAATCAGAGATATCAAAAGTTATTGTCGGTCAAGATGATATTTTAAAGTCGGTATTGATTTCTATTTTTAGTAACGGACATTGTTTATTAGTAGGCGTGCCAGGCTTAGCCAAAACTCTATTGGTACAAACAGTAGGCAAGGTATTAGATTTATCGAGCAATAGAATTCAATTTACACCAGATTTAATGCCATCTGATATTACAGGTGCAGAAATTTTAGATGAGCATAGAAATTTTAAATTTATACCCGGACCTATTTTTTCTAATATAGTTTTGGCTGATGAGATAAATAGAACGCCACCTAAAACTCAAGCTGCGCTATTAGAGGCAATGCAAGAGAAGTCAGTTACTGCTGCAGGTGTTCATCACGAATTACCTAAGCCATTCTTTGTACTTGCAACACAAAATCCAATTGAGCAAGAAGGTACATACCCTTTACCTGAAGCACAGCTTGATAGATTTATGTTTAATGTCTCATTAGATTACCCGAGTTTTACTGAAGAAATGCAGATAGTAAAGAATACTACTAGCACAAAAATAGTAGAGCTTAAAAAAATAATTAGCGCAGAACAAATAATGTATTTCCAAAACTTAGTAAGGTCAATACCTATTGCTGATAATGTTTTAGAATATGCAGTGAAATTAACTGCTAAAACTCGTCCTAACAGAGAACATTCTACAGAATTTGTAAACTCATATTTAAGTTGGGGAGCAGGCCCAAGAGCATCACAATACTTGGTTCTTGGTGCTAAATGCCACGCAGCAATTAATGGTAAATATTCACCCGATATTGAAGATGTTAAAGCAGTGGCTTATGCTATCTTAAGACATAGAATTGTAAGAAATTATAAAGCAGAAGCTGAAGGTGTAACAGTAGAGAAAATAATAGAGAGTCTATTGTAATTATTCTCTATCAGATTTTATTCTCCATTCTCTTGGGTAATTATTATTCATTCTATTGCCCATGAGTTTTGCGAAGCCAAGAATTGCATCTTCGTATTTTAACAAGCACCATCCTTTTAAAGAAGTATTAATCTGAAAATCTTTTTTCTGTAGATACATAATTGCTTCTTCTTTGCTTAGTTGAATTTCATCAAATACTTTATGTTGTATGTTTGCCATTGCATATGCATGATCAGGTATTAACTCTCCTCTGATAACTTGACCCATATCAATACCGAATTTTTTAATTCTTAATGAAGTGTTAAGTATACCCAACATTTCTTTTTCAAGTGATTTCGGATACGCTAATGATTGTTGATTATGCTGAATAAATCCGAATTTATCTTGATCAATATATTTAGCCAATACAGGTTTGGTTTGTTTATCAGAATAGTTCACATTCTTCATTACTTTCGGCCATCTCCCATATGCTTCCTCAGTTTTTCTTAATACTGTCAAATAAAATCCTTCACCTTTTATTTTATGTGGGTAAAAATGATAGCCAAATAATTTCTTCGGATGTTCGGTTTTATTTAAAACAATACCTTCGAAATTACTGATATCAAGTTCTACTGACTCCCATCCGCCTTCATTTAATAAACTCATTACCGGCTCAACATCTTCTTTAGAATTATAAGTACAAGTACTATATATGATGATGCCGTTTTCTTTAACAAGTTCTGATGCAGTATGCAGTATTCTCATTTGACGAGCACTACATATGTTTACATTATTTACATTCCATTCGTTTATAGAATCATGATCTTTTCTAAACATTCCTTCGCCTGAACATGGTGCATCTAATACCACTAAATCAAAGCAGTTATATAATGATTGAAAATGTTCAGGATCATTATTTGTAACAATAGTATTTGCATTGCCCCACTTAGTTATATTCTCAACTAATATTGAAGCTCTAGTTGCAATTACTTCATTGCTTATTAATAAACTATCATCTGAAATTAATGAACTTATATGAGTGCTTTTGCCTCCAGGTGCTGCACACATATCTAATGCCATAATTGATTCTGATAAGTTAATACTTTGTTTAATGGCTTGCTCTAAAAACATCGACGATGCTTCTTGAACATAATAATGACCCGCATGAAATTTAGGGTCGAAGGTGAATGATGGTCTTTGCATTAAATAATAACCATCGTCTGTCCAGCTTACTTTCTCTAAACCCTCATGTAAATTAGATTTATCTTTAATTTTATTAACTCTAATACTAGTGGGGCTTTCAGTATTTAAGGCTTTATAAAAATCATCATATTCGAGCCCTAATTGGCTTTTCATCTGATTTTCAAAATCTATCGGGAGTTTAAGCATATGCAAATGTATTCATTATAATAAAATAATTACATTCAATAAACACCAATTCTTTTTAATATTGTTCTAGATATGTATATTTCAAATATGAATAGATTTATGTTAAAAGTGGGTAGTATTGGTACGTTTATGTTGGCAACAACATTAACAGCATTTTCCTTTTGTGCAAATCCTGAAAAGAATGAATTAAAACCTGATGAGAAACAAATTGAAGTTTGCAGAGCAGTAGTTAATTTAGTTTCTAATTTCAACTATAAAAAAGTACCCCTAAATGATTCTTTATCTAAAGTAGTTTTCGATAAATATTTTGAAAGTATTGACGGTAATAAAACATATTTTTTAAAGAGTGAGTATCAAGCATACCAAGCTTATAGAAATCAGTTCGATGACTTTTTGTTGTTCGGCGAATTACAAGTTCCATTCAATATTTTCAATGATTACATGGATAGGTATTTGAGTCGCATGAATTTTGTGATTCAGCAAATAGATAGTCAAAAATTCGAATTTAACAGCGATGATGTATTTGTATATGATAGAGAAAAAGCTGATTGGTTTGAAACTAAAGAAGAGTTAGATCAATACTGGATTAAAAGATTAAAGTATGATTTGTTGAACTTAAAATTAGCTGGTTCAGATGAAGCTAAAAGTAAAGAGACTTTAAAAAAGCGATATGAGAACTTAGTTAAGCAGGCTGAAAAGGTGAATAGCTACGATGCTTTTCAAGCTTTTATGTCATCTTATACAGAGTCAATAGATCCACATACAAATTACTTTAATCCAAGTAATGCAGCTGCATTCAATATTGATATGGCGAGATCTTTAGAAGGTATTGGTGCAACACTTGGGTCTGAAAATGATTTTGTGACAGTTAAAGCTGTTACGCCAGGCGGACCTGCTGATAAAAGCGGATTGATAAATGTTGATGATAAATTCTTAGCGGTAGCACAGGGTAAAGATGGAGAGTTCGTAGACATTATTGGTTGGAGATTAGATAATGCGATACAATTAATACGTGGAGCAAAAGGAACAATTGTAAGATTAAAAGTAGTACCTAAAGGTTCTGATGTTTCAAACTTTAAAATCATTGAGCTAACAAGAGAAAAAATAATTTTAAAAGACCAGTCTGCTAAAAAAGAAATTAAAACTGTTGAGCAAAATGGTAAGAAATATAAAATTGGTGTTATCGATATACCAGCGTTTTATGTAGATTTCAAAGCATATCAATCAGGTGAAAAAAATTATAAATCAACTACCAGAGATGTTAAGCTTATTTTAGATTCTTTAAAATTAGAAAAAGTTGATGCAGTAGTAATTGATTTAAGAAGTAATGGCGGTGGTTCTTTAATGGAAGCAATTGATTTAACTGGTTTATTCATTAAATCTGGTCCGGTTGTACAAGTGAGAGATACTAGAAATAAAATTGATGTAGGGGAAGATGAAGATGCATCAATAAGCTGGGATGGTCCTTTAGCTGTTATGATAGATAGATTTAGTGCTTCTGCTTCAGAAATTTTTGCTGGTGCAATTCAAGATTATGGCAGAGGAATTATTTTAGGTACTCAGAGTTTCGGCAAAGGAACAGTTCAAAATGCTATAGATCTAGATCAAGTCATAGGGGAGTCTACTAATAAAGTTGTAGGTAAAGAAAATACATATGGTCAAATAAATTTAACTGTAGCGAAGTTCTACAGAATTAATGGAAGTAGTACACAACATAAAGGTGTAATGCCAGATATTAGTTTCCCTATGCTTTATCCTGTTGATAAATACGGTGAAAGTTCTGAGCCTGCAGCATTACCATGGGATGAAATAAGAAAATCAAATTATAAGCCTATTGCTGAAATATCATCTACCATAAATGAATTAACAGCTAAACATAATAAGCGAGTAAAGGGTAGTAAAGAGTATAATTATTTATTAGCAGACATTAAAGAGTTCTCTGAAAGAGATAAGTTGAAAGAAGCTAAATTGAATGAGGATATTCTAAAAAAAGAAAGAGAAGAAAATGAGATCAAAAATTTAAATAGAGATAATGAAAGAAGAGTCGCAAGAGGCTTAGAACCATTAAAGAAGGGCGACCCTAAACCAAAATCTGAAAAAGCTTATGATTATGTTTTGGAAGAATCTTGTTTAATAGTTGCAGACTATTTGAAACTGATAAAATAATAAAACTTTATTTAGTAAGGGTAAATAATAAAAGTGCTGTCATTAATATAAATTATATTATGAGAGCACTTTTTTTATTTACAATTCTTTTGTTTCTCAATAGCACATTATTTTCTCAAAAATTTTGGCTTACCACCTATAGTTTTCCAGGTGGATATAAAAACAGTATAGAAAAAATACATGATTCTTTAATTTTAGTAAGTACAGATCATTCACTATTGGTTAGTTCAGATAAAGGTATAAATTGGGATATTAAACTTTATGCAAGCAAAATAAATTGCATTTATTATTCTAAAAATAATAGAGTGTTTTTAGGTGGTTCAGGTAAAATATTTTATAGTGATAATTTATCAAACTGGGATTCATTGTCGTTGCCAACTGGTCACCAGGTGCTTCAATTCGCAGAAAACAACTCGGCTATTTATTTAATTACTGGGGGCTTTAATAATGTACAAGGTTATGTCGGTGATGGAATATTTAAATCTCAAGATAATGGACTTACATGGCAGAGAAAAAATAATGGATTAGGTTCTATTTTAAGTTCGCAATTTATTAAAGTTGATAAATATAATAGACTGATTGTTGCATTTGCCGATAACTACATAAGTAATCAAAGTGGAATATACATATCATCAGATGATGCAAATTCGTGGCAAAGGGTATTGGTTAAAGTTGATGGAAAAGGATCTATTTCTTCTGATGAATTAAGAATTGAAGATTTTACAAATCTTTCGATTACTACTAAAGATTCTGTAGTAATTAGTTTCGATGGCACTGCAGTTAACGTAGGAGTTAGATTGAATCTTACAAAACACATTGATGATTTATTGTCAAATAATTTCTGGAAACAAATTATAGTTTCTAATACGAATACTTGGTGGATGGATAGAACTATTGGCCCTTTGCACATTGCTCAAAATGGAGATTGGTATAGCTCAATACAAGGCACAATTAACACAGGTGGTTCTTTGTATTCTCAGTTTGAAGGTAGAGAATGGGTAAGACATCAATACGGTTTAGGACTTGACTACAATGGTATGTTTAATACTCAAAAATTTATTGAAATGAGTAATGGTAGAATTTACATGATACAAATTGGTGATGAAAGAGTTTATTTCACAGATACTAGTATGTCAACTGGTGTTGATGATAATTACAAGCCAGTTTATAATGTCTATCCAAACCCAGTTAATACAAACGAAGAATTAACTTTGAATTTTGATAATTCGAAAATAAAAACTATTGAGATTTACAATTCAAATCCCCAGTTGATTCACCAACAAATGATAAAAGAAAATTCCTTCAAATATATTTTTGAAAAAAGTGGACTATACCTCATTAGAATTTCAGAAGGAACTGAAACTTACTTTAAGAAAGTAATAGTTAATTGATAATATTTATTTCACCAATTTTAGTCTTCAAATATTTGACATTTCTTTTTTCTGCTTCTCTTGAAAAACGAATAAATGGTTCATCCCATTCATGAAGTGCTAAACTAAATTTCGACCAATGCACTGGTAAAGTTGTGCGAGCTTTTAAATCAATTGAAGCTTGTACAACTTCTTCAGGCATCATATGTATATAAGGCCAGTTCTTATTGTATTGACCGCACTCAAGAATAGCAAAATCGAAAGATCCGAATTTATCAGATATCATTTTAAAGTGATTATCATAGCCACTATCACCACCTATAAAATATTTAGTGGTATCAAATTCAAATACAAAAGAACTCCATAGCGTTTGATTTCTTTTAAATGCTCTACCTGAAAAATGTCTTGCAGGTGTAGCTGTAATTTTTAGTCCGATGTCATCTATTGTAGAATTCTCCCACCAATCAAGTTCAATAATTTTATTTTTTTCTACGCCCCAATATTCTAAATGACTACCTACACCTAAAGAGGTTATGATACTTTTAACCGAGTCTTTGTAATGCATTATAGTTTTATAATCTAAATGATCATAATGGTCGTGAGTAATTAAAATATGGTCGATGTTGGTAAAATCTTTTATGCTGTATTGATTACTGAATTTATAAGGCTTACCAAAAAAATCAAATGGCGATGCATTGCCTATTATTAAAGGGTCAACTAATATTCTTTTGTTTTTAATTTGAAGTAAATAGCTAGAGTGTCCAAGCCATATGATCGCGTTAGAGTCTTTAGGTAATTTAGATAATTCAACTTTAGCTGTTTCAATGGTAAATGGAGGTTCAGTATTTTTTTTCTTGAAAAAGAAATCATACGAAACAGATAAAAAATTTTGATCTTCAGCTAGTGCAGGAGTATTGCTTAAATTAACAAACTCGCCATTGCGGTAATTTTTAGATTTTTTGATTCTCTCTAATCGTTCAGATTGTGGTAATTTACCGAATGGTTTCATATTTGTAATTATAATATTGATAAGTAATAAAATGTTAGTTACTATTAATACTCTGATTATAATTTTGCTCATCTTCAACTAACATTTAATTTTGTTAATAGTTTATCAATTTGCTTATTGATTCTTCTAATCTTGCACTTGCTAAAAAATTATCTTCTAATGCTTTACTCATAGGTATTGCAGTATCTAAGCTTGCACATCTAATTATTGGTGCATCTAAATACTGGAAACAATGTTCTGCAATATGTGCTGAAATTTCAGCACCAAATCCGTTTGTTAAAGTATCTTCGTGTAATATCAATGCTCTTCCAGTTTTCTTTACACTATTTTCTACAGCATTTTTATCCCAAGGCTGTAAACTTCTTAAATCAAGAATATCTATAGAAATTGAAGGATTCTTTTTTGCATAATCTAATGCCCAATGAACACCTAAGCCGTAAGTGATTATACTTAGCTGATTGCCTTCTTGAACTAATTTTGCTTTCCCAATTTCTATAGTATAGTAATCATCAAATATTTCTTCAGAAATACCGCGGTATAAATATTTGTGTTCAAAATACATTACCGGATTAGGGTCTTCTATTGCAGCAGCCATTAATCCTTTTGCATCTGAAGGGAATGCTGGATAAACTACTTTCAAGCCTGGTGTCTTAGTAAACCATGCTTCATTGCTTTGTGAGTGAAACGGTCCTGCGCCAGTACCTGCACCAGTAGGCATTCTTACTATTACATCAGCATTTTGCCCCCAACGATAATGAGTCTTAGCTAAGTTATTGATGATTTGATTAAAGCCTTCAGTGACAAAATCTGCAAATTGCATTTCCATCATTGCTTTATATCCATTGATCGATAAACCCAAAGCTGCTCCCACAATTGCTGACTCACATAATGGTGTGTTACGAACTCTAGCTTTACCAAACTGCTCTACAAATCCTTGAGTAATTTTAAATGCTCCACCATACTCTGCAATATCTTGCCCCATAAGAACAAAATTTTGATGTCTCTCCATACCTTGTCTCAAGGCATCTGAAATAGCATCTAAATATCTTTTTTCAGTTTTAGTGTTGCTTGTAGCACTTATCTCAGAATAAGTAAAAGGTGCATACATATCTCTCATCTCAGTTTCTGTATCAGGTAAAATATCTGGCTCAGAAAATGCAACCTCTATAGCATGATCAATTTCTTTTTTAAATTGATAACGTATATCATTTGCAAAATCTTCATCAATTATTTCTTGCTCTATCAAAAACTTTTCAAAATTTTCTACCGGATCTTTCTCAGCCCAAATCTCGAATAATTCTTTAGGTACATATTTAGTACCAGATGCCTCCTCATGTCCGCGCATTCTGAATGTCATACACTCTATCAATACAGGTCTCGGATTTTTTCTAATCTCCTCAGTGCATCTGCTAATTGTTTCATATACTTCTAGAATATTATTTCCATCAATTTGCATCGACTCAATACCATATCCAATACCTCTATCAGCTAAGCGTTCACAATTGTATTGTTCTGATACTGGTGTAGATAAACCGTATCCGTTATTTTCTATAATAAATATGACTGGCAAATTCCAAACTGATGCAACATTTATGGCTTCGTGAAAATCGCCTTGACTTGTTGCTCCATCACCTGTAAATACTAATGTTGCTTTATTTTTATTTTCTAGGATGTCTGCAAGTGCAATTCCATCTGCTAGGGCCATCTGCGGACCTAGGTGCGAAATCATTCCAACTATTTTATACTCTTGTGTGCCAAAATGAAATGATCTATCACGGCCTTTGGTAAATCCAATTGCTTTACCTTGAAATTGTGCTAATAATCTATCTAATGGTACTTCTCTGGATGTGAATACTCCCAAATTTCTGTGCATCGGCAAGATATATTCGTCTTTATTCATTGCCATAGCTGAACCAACAGAAATAGCTTCTTGTCCAATGCCTGAAAACCACTTGCCAATTTTACCTTGACGTAAGAGAATTAACATTTTCTCTTCAATCATTCTTGGCTTTACTAAACCCTTATATAAATCAATTAAAGTTTCTTTACTATGATTCTTTTTCTCGAATATCATGTCTTAAAAATTTGCGCTAAGTTACTTAAGTTTTATTAGTCTTTCTACTGCAAATTCAAGAGTTTCTAGCTTTTTAGAAAAACAGAAACGTAATCTATTAGAATGTTCTTGATTAGAATAAAATGCTGACATTGGTATGGTCGCAACACCATATTTTTGTACTAACTCAATTGCAAACTCTTTATCGTTTAATTCAGAATAATTTTTATATGAATAACACTCGAAATAACTTCCGCTTGATGGTATAACTTCGAAAATAGTCTCCTTCATTAGATTTCGAAAATAATCTCTCTTATGTTGCATTTCTTTCGACAAATTCAAGTAAGCTGATTTGTTATCAATATATTCAGCAATTGCAACTTGTTTAGGAGTATCAACACAAAAAGCATTGAATTGATGTATACTCCTGAATTCTTTCATTAAATTTTTAGGTGCAATAACATAACCAATTTTCCAACCTGTACAATTGTAAGTCTTGCCAAATGAAAAACATGCAAAGCTTCTCTCATATAACTCTTGATTTGCTAATACACTTAAATGTTTTTTATCATCAAAAATTAAATGCTCATATACTTCATCACTAATAATAATGATGTCAGTATCTCTGGTAATTTTTGCTAATTCATTTATATCATCTTCTGTAAATACATAACCAGTGGGGTTGTGGGGTGTATTAATTAAAATAGCCTTCGTTTTATTATTTACTTTTTGTTTTACTTGATCCCATGGTATACTAAAGTCGTCGCTTAATTGAACTGTTATTGCATGTCCGCCATTAAGTTGAATTGCGGGTCTATAACAATCGTACGCAGGTTCAAATATTATTACCTCATCTCCTTCGTTAACAATTGCTGAAATGCATGTGAATAATGCATAGGTCGCACCCGGAGTGATGGTAATGTCATCATCCGTAATATTAGAATTGTATAAATAATTAGCTTTAGCCGCAATCTTTTCTCTAAGCAATGGATAGCCATTCATATGTGTGTACTGATTAAATCCGTTTTTCATCGCTTTGTTCACACACTCTAGTAGCTCATCATCTATTGAATAGTCAGGGAAACCTTGACCCAGATTAATGGCTTTGTATTCATTCGCGTAGTTACTCATTATAGTGAAAATCGTAGTGCCTACACTTGGTAATTTAGATTTTAGTTTCATTTTAATTAATCAGGTATATAAATGTAATATTTCTTTTGCAATTATGTTTTTTCGACGAATTGTTTTTTTTATTCAAAAATTTATTGATACTATTGTGATATCATTTTAATATCATGACAGAAGAAAAAACAAAAAAGGCAATTTCGGGATATAGTATCTTGATGCTTTTATTAATAATGATTGGGCTTGCAGTTTACTTAATAAGCATGAAGCTAATTGCAGTTGGTATCGTATTAGCTATAGCTGCATTTTTAATTTTGCCAGGCTTCTCTGTAATTAATCCGAATGAAGCAATTGTAGCTACTTTGTTTGGGGTATATGAAGGAACTGTTAAACAGAATGGTTTTATCTGGATGAACCCATTTTATACTAAGCGTAAAGTATCAATGCGAGCAATGAACTTAAATGGCAATCATTTAAAAGTAAACGACAAGGTTGGTAACCCAATAGAAATTGCTGCTGTAATTGTATGGCAAGTACGCGATACGGCAAAGGCCGTATTTGAGGTTGATAATTATCATCAATTTGTTTCAGTACAATCAGAAGCAGCGGTAAGAAATTTAGCTGGCGCTTATCCATATGATCATTTTGAAGATGATCATAGTAGTATTACGTTAAGAGATGGAGCACATATAGTAAACGAAAATTTAGAACGTGAATTAAGTGAGAGATTAAGTAGAGCTGGTATAGAGATTTTAGAAGCGAGAATTTCACATCTTGCATATGCTCCTGAGATTGCAGGTGCAATGCTACAAAGACAACAAGCAACGGCGGTAGTAGCTGCAAGAAAGCAAATTGTAGAAGGTGCTGTTGGTATGGTAGAGATGGCATTAGAAAAGCTATCACAAAAAAATATTGTTGAATTAGATGAAGAAAGAAAAGCCGCAATGGTTAGTAATTTATTAGTTGTTTTATGTGCTGAGAAATCAGTAAGTCCGGTTGTTAACGCTGGCACTATTTATTAAACTATGCAAGAGAAAAAGCCATTTGCTTTACGATTGAGTAAAGAGATGATGAATGAGATTGAGCGTTGGGCTGCTGAAGAATTCAGGAGTGTTAACGGTCAAATTGAATATCTTTTGAATGAAGCGATAAAATCGAAAAAGAAAAAATCAAAAAACGCTAAATAATTATTTAGCGTTTTTTGATTTCCATAATTTACTAAATGAATCAATTTTGAATTCTGGCAATTCTCTTCTTTTACCCCATGAACCTTTAAAGAAAGTATTCATAAAATAATTTTTCCATTTGCCACTAACCATGTCTGTTCTTTTTCTACTAAGCATGGTTTTCTTCCACATCATCCAACCAAATGATTCAGCTTTTGAATTTAAGTTTTGGTCGACAGCGTCTCGTCTATTATATAAGAGAATTTTGTGGATGTCAATTTTTACCGGACAAACCTCCGAGCAATTACCACATAAGCTTGAAGCATAACTTAAATGCTTAAACTCTTCCATGCCTTTTAAATGTGGTGTGATAATACTTCCAATTGGTCCTGAGTAGGTAGTATCGTATGTATGTCCGCCGATGTTTTTATAAACCGGACAAGCATTTAAACATGCCCCACATCTAATACAATATAAAGCTTGTCTTTGATCTTTTTGAGCAAGTAAATTTGTTCTACCATTATCTAGTAATATTACATACATTTCTTCTGGACCATCACTTTCGTTACTTTGTTTTGGACCGCTTAAAATAGTGTTATATACAGTTACATTTTGACCAGTACCTCTTGCAGATAATAATGGCCAAAACATTTCTAAATCTTTAATACTTGGTATTATTTTTTCGATGCCAACAATCGCGATATGAATTTTAGGAAAAGTAGTAGTTAACCTAGCATTCCCTTCGTTCTCAGTAATAGCAATACTTCCACTATCAGCAATTAAAAAATTACCACCAGAAATACCTACATCAGCACTTGTATATTTTTCTCTTAGTAATTCACGAGCTTTTAAAGTTAGCTCAGTAGGAGTGGCATCTATAGGGGTTCCAAATTTCTCATGAAATAACTTTGCGATATCTTCTTTAGAAAGATGCATCGCAGGTGTTACAATATGATAAGGTTTTTGTCCGAGTAATTGTACTATATACTCACCCAAATCTGTTTCAATAGATTCAATCTTATTTTTTTCAAGAAATTCATTGAGCTCTATTTCTTCACATGCCATCGACTTAGATTTCACTACCATTTTAGCATTTGCCTTTTTCATGATAGCTAAAATTTCTTTTCTAGCCTCAGTTGCATTATTCGCCCAGATCACCTTACCGCCCTTACGCATGAAATTACTTTCAAATTCTAATAAGTAACGATCTAGATTTTCAATCACCTTCCATTTGGTGGCATGAGCTCTTTTTCTAGCTAATTCTAAATTGTCGAATTGCAAAAGTCCTTTTTCTACAGAATGATCGTATTTAGAAATATTGAAATTTATTTTTCTACGATGTTCTACATCAAATGCTTTTTGCTCTGATACTTTTAAAAATGTATTGACAGTTGAAGACATTATTTTATTTAGTAGGGAAGTCGTTTGCCTTATCAACAACAATTCTATTCTCTCTGTTTGCAAGTTCCCAAGCTGTTAAAAAAACTAATTGAGTACGCTTCGCTAACATTGGGAAATGTATTTTGCTAACCTCATCACCTTCTTTGTGATAATCTTCATGAACTCCGTTGAAGTAAAAAATAATTGGAATATTATTCTTTGCAAAATTATAATGATCTGATCTGTAATAAAACATATTCGGATCTTTTGGGTCATTGTATTTATAATCTAATTTCAGATTAGCAATCTCATTTGCTTTCTCATTGATAATATGAAGTTCAGAGCTTAATTTATCAGCACCAATGACATATACATAGTTAGTATCATCTTTATGTGCATCATCAATTCTACCGATCATATCAATATTTAAATTTGCTACTGTTTGGTCTAAAGGAACTATCGGATGATCAGTATAATATTCTGATCCAAGCAAACCTTTTTCTTCACCAGATACAGCCATGAATACGATGCTACGCTTAGGGCCTTTACCAACTTTTCTGGCTTCCATAAACGCTTGTGCAATCTCTAACAATGCAACTGTACCAGAACCATCGTCATCTGCACCATTATACACCTCACCATTGCTAGCACCTATGTGGTCATAATGTGCTGTGATAAAAATATATTCTTCTGGTTTTTCTGAACCAGGCACAAATGCTAATACGTTTTCAGAACTAACATCTTGGCTAATAAATTCAATATTTACTTTTAACGTGCTCTTAAGTTTTAAAGCCTTCTGAGCTACTTTAGCAGATTTTAGTTTATTTAATATTTTATCAACTGATTTTTTATTAGGTGCAAGTAATGCATTTGCTAATTTTTCACTTGCTGTAATAACCGGAACGTCAGTATCTTTTTTTTGTTTATAAGCTAACTTTAATCCGCTAGACTCTAATCTATGTTTATAAAACTTTACTGCTTTTTGATAATTAGGGTCTATTAAAATTATTAAAGCCGGATTTAGTTTTTTTATTTCTGAAATTTTCTTGTTGTTATTTGACCACAAAGATTTTTCTGAAGTGCCTGTGATTACATACGTACCTTCTTTTTCTGGCTCACCTGCTAATGCTAAAACTACTTTGCCTTTTACATCTATTCCTGCAAATGAATTATACTTTGCATCATTTATTCCATAACCTACAAAGTAAACTTCATTACTTAATATATCTATAAGATCTTGATCTTTTACCGGAAAGAAATCTTCTGCAATTTCGAATGCTGTTTGGTTTACTTCTAGTAATCTCTTACCAAGAACTTTTTCTATAAGATTATAGTTTTGAAAATATCCATCTGCACTTAAATTCGGAAGTCCAATATCTAAAAATTGATTTCTTAAATAATCTGCCGCTAATTTTTGTCCAGCTTTTCCAGTTTCTCTACCTTCATATTCATCAGATGCTAAAATCGATAAATGTTTATTTAAATCATTTGCATCAATGAAGTTGATGAATTTCTTCGCATCATTTAAACTTTGTGCAAGTAATGCTTGAGAAATTAAAAGTAATGCAAGTAATAGATTGTATTTTCTCATATAGAAAATTTCTTAATGTTAGCAGTTGATTTTATTAACTCTGTTTGCATGTCTACCACCTTCAAATTCTGTACTGATAAATTTAGTAGTGATTTCTTTGGCTAAGTTTTCTGAAGTAAATCTTGCAGGTATGCATAAGATATTTGCATCGTTATGCGATCTAGCTAGTTCAGCTAATGGCACATCCCAGCAGATTGCTGCTCTTATGTCTTTGTGCTTATTCGCTGTAATAGCTACACCATTCGCAGATCCACAAATTAATATCCCTAAATCGTGTTCTTTATTTTGAATGGCACTTGCAAGCGGATGAACAAAATCAGGATAGTCAACAGATGCATCAGAATAAGGTCCGAAGTCTTTCACTTCATGTCCTAATTCATTTAACATATCAATTAATATTTTTTTGTACTCGTAACCTGCATGGTCACCACCGATTGCTATTTTCATGACTTAATAATAATATGATTCTGCTTCTTCTTTTTTCTTGCGTTTCTCTACTCTCGCTGAAACAAATATACTGATCTCAAATAAGATATATAATGGCATACTTACCAACATTAGTGTTGGAATATCTGGAGTAGGTGTAATAAATGCTGCAAGCAATACGATTAAGAATATCGCGATTCTTCTATTTGTGCGCATAAATTTTGGAGTCATTATTCCCATTAATGATAAGAAATAAATCACAATAGGAAGTTCAAACACAAAACCTGTCGCAACTGTCAGCATGCTAACAGTTGATAGATATGAATCTAATGTAATTTGATTTACTATTTCTTCTGAAATTACGTAAGTGCCCAAAAAATTTACTGACATCGGGGTGATTATAAAATAACCAAAAAGAATTCCTGTTATAAATAGGAAACTTCCATAAAAAATTAAACCTGTAGCATGTTTTCTCTCTTTCTTATGCAATCCTGGTCTTATAAATCTCCATAACTCCCATAATAAATATGGGAAACCCATAATAAATCCTGCAATGAAAGAACCAGTTAGGTGCAAATTGAATTGCCCTGCCATGGTATTATTCATTATCACAAAATTGATTTTATCTATACATAAATCTGCTGATAGTTGGTATCTAGTAGATAATTCACATAACATTCGGTAGGTCCAGAAATTGGTTTTCTTCGGACCAAAAATGATATCATCAAATAGTATGTCTTTATATACAAAAGCAACTAGTGAAAGAGTTACAATAACGAATGCAGAACGAACAAGGTGCCATCTTAATGATTCTAGATGGTCGACAAATGACATGTCTGAATTGGGGTCTGATGCTCGTTTAAGATTATTTAAAAATCCTGCCATAATTTGGCATAAAGATAGAAAGAAAAAAGCGAAACAGAGGTTTCGCTTTTTTTCTTTGTTAGTATTTTTTTATTCTGAGAAATCGAATGATTCTAAAAATTTAGTAGTGAAATTACCCGCTCTAAAATTAGGGTCTTTCATTAATTTCAGATGGAATGGAATGGTTGTTTTCACACCTTCGATAACGAACTCGCTTAAAGCTCTTTCCATAGTGCTTATAGCTTCTTCACGTGTTTGAGCAACAGTAATTAGCTTAGCAATCATAGAATCGTAGTTTGAAGGAATTACATAACCTGCGTAAACGTGTGTATCTACACGAACTCCATGTCCGCCTGGTGAATGAAAATTAGTGATCTTACCTGGTGATGGTCTAAAACCATTCCATGGATCTTCAGCATTAATTCTACATTCTATAGCGTGCATTGCTGGTTCATAGTTTTTACCTGAGATAGGAATACCTGCAGCAACTTTAATTTGTTCTTTAATTAAATCGTAATTAATTACTTCTTCAGTTACTGGGTGTTCAACTTGAATACGAGTATTCATCTCCATGAAGTAGAAGTTACGATGTTTGTCTACTAAAAACTCAATAGTACCAGCACCTTCATAGTTTACGGCTTGTGCACCAATAATTGCTGCATCACCCATTCTTTTACGAAGTTCAGGAGTCATAAATGGTGAAGGTGATTCTTCAACTAACTTCTGATGTCTTCTTTGAATAGAGCAATCACGTTCTGAAAGGTGACATACCTTACCGAATTGATCACCTACAATTTGAATTTCAATATGACGTGGATCTTCAATGAATTTTTCAAGATAAATACCATCGTTACCAAATGCTGCACCTGCTTCTTGTCTCGCAGAATCCCAAGCTGGTTCAAACTCTTCATCTTTCCAAACGATTCGCATACCTCTACCACCGCCGCCGGCAGTAGCTTTTAAGATTACTGGGTATCCGATTTCATTTGCAACTTTGATGCCTTCTTTAACATCCGTAAGTAAACCATCAGAACCAGGTATAGTAGGTACACCCGCTTTTTTCATAGTTTCTTTTGCAGATGCTTTGTCACCCATACCATTAATTTGTTCTGGAGTAGCACCAATAAATTTGATACCATATTCACGACAAATTTCAGAGAACTTAGAGTTTTCAGAAAGAAAACCATAACCAGGGTGTATAGCGTCGGCGTTTGTAATTTCTGCTGCCGAAATAATATTAGGAATGCTTAAGTAAGAATCTTTACTTGGAGCTGGACCAATACAAACTGCTTCATCAGCAAAACGTACGTGTAAGCTTTCTCTATCAGCTGCTGAATAAACTGCAACCGTTTTGATGCCCATCTCTTTACAAGTTCTGATGATTCTTAAAGCAATCTCCCCTCTATTGGCAATTAATATTTTTTTAAACATAAATTCTGATTAACAATAAATCATTATGAATTACATTGGCTCTACTAAGAATAATGGTTGATCGTATTCTACTGGTGTAGCGTTATCAACAAGTACCTTCACTATTTTGCCTGAAACTTCAGATTCAATTTCATTGAATAATTTCATTGCTTCGATGATACATACAACTTGACCTGCTTTTACTTCATCGCCAACGTTTACAAACGATGGTTTATCAGGTGAAGATGAACGGTAGAAAGTACCAATCATTGGTGATTTAATTGTAATCAAGTTTGATGCCTCTGCTGCAGGAGCTGCTGGTGCAGGTGCTGCACTTGGAGCAGGAGCTGCTGGAGCTGCCGCTGGTAAAGCTTGTACTGCAGGAGCTGCAGGTATTGTAGCATTTACAATCGTTTGCATATTAGACTGTGCTTTGATTGTAATTTTGAAATCTTTTCTATCAATTGAAACCTCACTAACACCAGATTTCGCTACGAACTTTATCAGTTCTTGTATCTCTTTAATGTCCATATGTTTGTTATTTAGATTATGCTATTAATTTACAAATGTATTCTATTATTTTTTAGTATCGTAAGCCCATTTGATATATACTGAGCCCCAGGTAAATCCGCCACCAAAAGCAGCTAAAATTAAATTATCTCCTTTTTTCAATTGACTTTCCCATTCCCATAAACATAAAGGTATAGTTCCGTTGGTAGTATTGCCATATTTTTGAATGTTTAGCATTACTTTTTCTGGACCTACGCCCATGCGTTGAGCAGTTGCATCAATGATTCTTTTGTTTGCTTGATGTGGAACTAACCATGCTACATCTTCTGATGTTAGGTTATTTTTCTCCATAATTTCAGCAGAAACTTCTGCCATGTTTGTTACCGCAAATTTGAAAACCGATTGGCCTTCTTGGTAAACGTAATGCTCTTTTGCTTCTACTGTTTCTTTGCTTGCTGGCTTTGCTGATCCACCAGCTTTTTGGTGTAAATGAATTCTACCTGAACCATCACTTCTCAATATTGCATCAATTATACCATTACCATCAGTTGATGGCTCTAATAAAACAGCACCTGCGCCATCACCAAAAATGATACAAGTAGTTCTATCTTCATAATTAATGATTGATGACATTTTATCACCACCAACAACTATAATTTTTTTATATAATCCTGATTCTATGTATTTCGAAGCGGTAGTTAATGCATAGATAAATCCAGAACAAGCTGCATTTATATCGAATCCGAATGCGTTCTTAGCACCAACTTTATCGGTGATAATATTCGCAGTTGCCGGAAACTGCATATCAGGGGTAGTAGTTGCACAAATTAAAAGATCGATTTCAGATGCGTCTATGCCTCTCTTTGCAAGTAGTCCTTTTACAGCTTCAACTGCCATATCAGAAGTTCCTTTGCCTTCTCCTTTTAATATTCTTCGTTCACTAATTCCTGTTCTTGAAAGTATCCATTCATCAGTTGTATCAACTAGTTTCTCTAATTCTGCATTGGTTAACACATAATCAGGTACATAGCCATTTACAGCTGTAATTGCGGCAACTATTTTGTTATTCATCATCTTTAAAAAAAATATCCCGCTTGGGGAAGCGGGATAAATATATATTTTTTATTAAAAATCTTAGTTAAAACGGGCCTTTATTTTTTCAGTCATGCCCTTACTCACCATCTCTTTACATAAAAGGATCATGTTTTTGATAGCGATATCGTTTGAAATTCCGTGTCCTACTACAACCGGCGCATTAACACCTAATACAGGGCTACCACCATAGTTTTCGTAGTTGAATCTCTCGAAGAATTCGTTTTTAATGCCTTTCCCGATTGTTAAATCATGAAAAGTTTCTGCTAATTTCAATACAATATTACCAGTAAAACCATCACATACAATCACATCAGCTTTGTCGTTAAACAAATCTCTGCCTTCAATATTGCCAATGAAATTGATGTCTTCTGACGATTTGAATATTGGATATGCACCTTGTGTTAATAGGCTTCCTTTTTCTTCTTCTTCACCAATATTTAATAAACCAACTTTTGGGTTGCTTATATTAAACACACTTTCCATGAAAATAGAACCTAGTATACCAAACTGCAATAACATTTCTGGTTTACAGTCAGCATTAGCACCAACATCTAGCATCACACCGAATCCGCCATTTTCTTTTGGTATATACGAGCAAATTGCCGGCCTGCTCATGCCTGGTATAGCTTTTACACTAAACATAGAGCCTACAAGCATAGCGCCAGAATTACCAGCACTTGCAAATGCATCAATTTGCTTTTCTTTCAATAAATGAAAGCCAACACTGATACTTGATTTTTGCTTTTGGGTAAGGGCTTTAGTCGGATGTTCACCCATTTCGATCACTTCGTCTGTATGTATGAAGTCAAAATTTGCAACATCTTGACCTTCTTGTAAAAGAATTTCAGTTGCAGCTTTTTGATCTCCAATGAGTACTAGACGGATGTCGCTAGGCAGCTCCTTATAAGCTAAAATTGCTCCCAAGACAGTAGCCTTGGGAGCAAAATCTCCACCCATGATGTCAATTCCAATTTTCATCTTGGGGTTAAATATTAGTTAGCAGCGTTCTCAACGATCATCTTGCCCTTGTAGTACAAGTTACCATCTACAGTATATGCACGGTGTGGCATATGTACTGTACCAGTAGTTTGGCATACTACTAAAGCAGGAGCTTCCGCTTTATAATGAGTTCTTCTTTTGTCTCTTCTTGACTTTGAAAGTTTTCTTTTTGGATTTGGCATAGCTCAAATTATTTATTTCACACAATTAATTATCTCTTAATTTCTTCAATGCTTCCCAGCGTGGGTCTATTACCACATCAGGGTCATTGCTATTTTCTTCTGTTTCAGATGCTGATAATTTCTTTAATACAGCAAGTGTTTCAGGGTTGCAACCTTCTGTACCATCTTCATTATTAGGATGAATATGTATCAAAGGTATTGCTATTACTATAAATTCATATAAGTAGTTTGTTAAATCTATCTCATGTTCTGCACGGCCTAACACAACGATATCATCTGTTTGTTCGATTGATTCTTCACCTATTTTAAAGATGATTTTCTCATTCGTGTGAAGAGTATGAAAGTATTCTTCACCACAGCGATCACAAACTAATTCTATCTCTCCATTCATCAAGAAATCGGCCATAAACATGGTTTCCTGCTTGTTGAACTCTATATTCACTTGCACATTTGCTTTGCGAATAGGAGAATAATCGAATTTATCAAAGAACG
>JACCEA010763099.1_pt1 | contig 29014 bp, 21 predicted proteins | sample 7449851 | NCBI WGS metagenome assembly JACCEA01 (sample SAMN15323453, study PRJNA562643) | freshwater metagenome | isolation source: river surface water | place: USA:Blue River Watershed | collected 2017-08-18
GTCTGGATAACTACCAATTGCTCGGGCATTTGGCTTATCGACTTTTTCATCATTCCAGGAAAATAGTGGTACAACCAATACTGTCTCATTTGATCGGGGAAAGCCGTAAATACAATGAATCGGCCACAATTGAGCACGCGCGCGACTTCAGTAAAAACGGCAGGCAGATCAAAAAAATGATGGATCGCCAGTGTACAAATTACCCCATCAAAGAAATTACTAACGTATGGCAATTGATGGGCGCCAGCCAAGCACCAATTAATTCGGGCATTTTTTGCGCTAGCTTGGGCGAGCATAACGCTGGAAATATCCACACCATGCCAACGACCACCCAAGGACGCCAATTCGTTCGTGTAATTGCCGGTACCGCAGGCTAAATCCAGAAACTGCTTTTCCGCACTTATACCCAGTAAATCGGCTAGCTGTTGGACAATGAATGGATCCGCCCTTCTCGTTGACGAATACGAATGGCCGATGTTGTTATAGATCGGATTCAACTAGCGACTACCGCTGACCGCTAGCACTGAACAATTCATTTACCCACTGTTTTTTCCGTTCCTGCCGCAATATTTCCAATCGAGTCCACGCCGTCAATAAGGCCAAATAAAGAATGTACATGCCGAGAATATTAATAAGCAGTGGCACCAACATAGAAATATCAATGGCTCCCTTTGTAATAGAGGCAGGTTGGTGCAAGGTATTCCACCACTCAACAGATTTTTTAATGATAATAATATTTACAACGCCGACCAGAGACAAAACAGCCGCCGCTTTATTGCCCGCATCTTTATTTTGATACGCCTCTTGCAAGGCATAAACACCCAGAAATAAAAAGAACAAAATCAACATGGATGTAATTCGTGCATCCCATACCCACCAGGCACCCCAGGTGGGTTTTCCCCAAATGGAGCCAGTCACTAAAGCAATAAACGTAAACACAGCCCCTAGAGGCGCGGAGACCTTCATCGCCATAAAGGAGAGTTTTGTTTTCCAAATCAGACCCGCAGCCCCCATTATTGCCATGGCCACATAGGCAACTTCGGCGATATGTGCCACTGGAGCGTGAATAAATAATATGCGGTAGCTATTCCCCTGCTTTGAATCCACCGGCGCGAATCCCAACCCCCAAACAGTGCCTATCAGCAATAAAACCAGAGACACAAAATACATGTAGGGTAACCAGGTACTGGTTTTCTGATAAAACCATGTCGGAGAGCCCAACTGATACAACCAAGTCCATCTCATAATTTATTCTCTGTTTTAGATATTGACGATTTGCCTTATCGGCGGACTACAAACTATAAGAAAATTCCGACATCTTTCAAAGGGGCATTCTCGACGCATACCCTTGTTTCCAAAGTCGCATGCTTAAGCGCTACAATAGCCACCTCAATTTGCTATTCACCAGATATTTTATGAATCTGATTTTGCTCACCTCAGACGATCTGATTGCACCGGATCGCGCCTTGATTCGCGACTCGCGCCGCCTCGCCCATATTCGCGAAGTTCATGCCGCTAACGAAGGGGAAACTTACAAAGTCGGTTTACTAAACGGAAATATGGGCAGCGGAACCTTAGTACGCATTGCAGATAATGAACTGGAATTTGAACTATCGCTACACACTCCCCCACCGAAAACTCTGCCATTGAAACTGATTCTGGGGTTACCCCGGCCGAAAATGTTGCGCCGTATTTTTCAGACGATTGCTACGCTGGGTGTTAAAGAGTTGCATTTGATTAACTCCTATCGCGTAGAAAAAAGCTATTGGCAAACGCCATTTTTGGAAGAGGAAGCAATTCGTGAACAACTGGTGTTAGGGCTTGAGCAAGGTTGCGATACACGGGTTCCGCAAGTGCATTTGCACAAACGCTTCAAGCCTTTTGTAGAAGATGAATTACCCGGGATTATCGCGAATACCACTGCACTGGTGGCTCATCCGTACACGGAAACCGAGTGTCCACGTAGTATCGATTATTCGCTGAGCCTTGCGGTTGGCCCGGAAGGTGGATTTATTGCGTATGAAATCGATCTGCTGAAAAAAATCGGCTTTGATGCAGTACATTTGGGTGAGCGGATTATGCGGGTGGAAACTGCAATTCCCTATTTATTAGGCAGATTATTTTAATTTTTTTGAGTTCCCCTCACTTCGGCCACGAGGGGAATTGCAAAACTGTTCTTTATTCTCTGCTTAGGAACGCTTCAAAACGTTCAATAGGAATAGGCTGACTGGATAAGTAGCCTTGATAATAGTCGCAACCGAACGATTTCAGAATAGCCAATTGCTCCACTTCTTCCACACCCTCTGCCACCAATTCCATATCCAACAGCCGCCCCATAGTAATAATGGTTTCTACCAGTACGCGATCATTGCGATCCTCAATAATATCACGCACAAAACCACGATCGATTTTCAGCGTACTCACAGGCAATCGTTTTAAGTAACTGATTGATGAATACCCGGTGCCAAAGTCGTCCAAAGAAAAACTAATTCCGTGCTCACTGAGTGTGGTCATAGTTGCGATGGCATCGTCAACGCGCTGGATAACAATACCTTCCGTAATTTCCATATCTAACGAATCTTTTGGAATCTTGTATTTTTCCAAGGTAGCAATAACATCATCCACAAACGCGACACGACGGAATTGGCGGGGACTAATATTGATACTCAAGCGCATTCCATCTTGCCACAAACCGGCGAGATGCCACTTCACCAAGGTTTTACAGGCATCTTCCAGCACCCACTGACCGACTTCGATAATCATGCCCGAGGTTTCCAGCACCGGAATAAACTCGACCGGCGACACCATTCCCTTCGTGGGGTGATGCCAACGCAACAGCGCTTCTGCTCCCACAACACGATTGGTTTTAATATCGATTTTCGGCTGGTAATAAAGCTGGAAATGCCCTTCTTCCAATGCACGGTGCAAATCACCTTCCATCGTTAATTGTCGGCTAACCTTATCTGCCATTTCTTCGTTGAAAAATTCGATTGAATCGCGACCTTTTTCTTTCACTTGATACATAGCAGTGTCGGCATAGCGCAATAATTCATGCACAGAATTATTTTTATCCGGATATACGACTACGCCTACACTACAGGTCACGCGCAACTCCATGCTGTCATACATATAGGGTTGCGAAATAATTGAGCGGATTTTTTCGCTGATTTCACCGGCACGCAAGGCGGCCGTCTCAATATTTTGATCCAGCACTGTGAGCACAACGACGAACTCATCACCGCTCAAACGTGCCACCAGGTCCTCCTCGCGCACCGATTGCTGCAAGCGCGATGCAACCACTTCCAATACACGGTCACCCACGGGGTGCCCAAGCGAATCGTTAATTGTTTTAAATTGATCGAGATCGATAAAAAGCACAGCCCCAAAATAACCATGGCGTTCAGCGCGCCGCAGTTCGTGTTCAAGGCGCTCTACCAATTGCACGCGGTTGGGCAAACCAGTCAATGCATCGTGGTGAGCCATAAACTCCATTTTGGCTTGCGCGTTTTTGCGTTCGGTTATGTCTACCGAAACAATGAGCGCAACTTTTTCGTCGTAGAACGCCAACGGCATGATATGGGTTTGCAGAAATAATTGTTTGCCTGTTGCCGTGACAAATCGCTCCTCGACGACGTCCAGCTCTTCGTTGCCGCGAATTACGCGGTAATCATTTTGCAGCATGGTGTCGATATCAAAGACGGAGTTTTTCAGCAGCTGGCGTACATGCAAATTACGCATTTGTTCAGGTGTATAACCCAGCTCAGTCGCCAACGCTTTATTGGCAAACAAATAGTAGCCAGCAATATTGCGCGCGCCGATCATTACCGGCAGATGGTCAATAATCTGCCGCAAATGTTCTTCACTTTTACGCAATGCCAATTCCACGGCGCGACGTTTGGCGAGCGAAAGCTCAACCACATCCAACAATTGATTGGAGCTTGCAATGAGTTGGGCCAATTCGTCTCTACGCTGAGCGGGCAGCTGCGTGAGGCGATTAACGCCGGGGTGATCCGGATTGATGTTGTTAATTTCACGCGATAAACGAACTAAAGGTTTAGTCAGGGTGTAATAAAACACCACAAACAACAGCAGCACCAGAAACATGTTGCGCAACAAACCAGTAAACAACGCCGTTTTGGAGCGGTTATAGAAACCTTCCAGCGCCAGGTCCATATCCACCGAAAAACGAATACTGCCGGCCGTACCATCGGTATAACCTGGCAACAGCAGATTTTCGGTATATTCACGGGTATTATCGGTAATTTTGCTGGTTAACCAACGCGTTTTTACTTCCGGGCGAGTGCTACTACCCTGCGCCAACACATTGCCAGTATCGTCATAAATTACCACTTCATAAATAAATCCATAGCGCAGCAAACCGTTTACAACTTCATAGGACAATTCATCGTCCAAGGTGGAAACCGAGCGCACCGCCGGCGGAGTGGCCACTTTAACAACGCGATCAATTAACGACTCGAGCTCTTTTTCCTGATTGAGAAAATCGAGGTAAAGCTGGACGGAGCTCAATAAAAAGCTGAGAACAAACGCCAAAATGATGCCAATTTTGGCAAGCTGGAAAGAGATGCCATTGAAAAAGGATGGGGCTTTATCTCTCATCGATGTTGGATTTCCGGGAGCTGGGTATAATTTTGGATACTGTTATTGGGGACAACCTTGCCCCCCATTTGGCAGCTAAAACATCACAAACCTGACTCGAGTATAGATCAATATTGCCCAAGCCGCCCGAATCTATAGCTTTATTTTCTATAGAAAAATCAACTTACAAGAGCGAAAGCGGATCCACTGCTGTTACCCCAAATGATTGAGCTACACCAGCATGGGTAAGCTGACCGCGACAAATATTCAACCCGGCGCGAAAACCTGAATCCGCCTTCAGGCATGCAAGCCCTTCATTCGCCAACCGAAGTACGTAGGCGAGCGTTGCATTGGTTAACCCAAGGGTTGCGGTGCGCCCAACTGCGCTGGGGATAGTGGCCACACAATAATGGATCACCCCTTCCTCAACGTAGGTTGGTTGCTGATGGGTTGTCGCCCTTGAGGTTTCAAAGCAACCGCCCTGATCGATAGCAACATCCACCAACACGCTACCGGGTTCCATAGTGCGAATAAGCGCACGATCAATCAGCCGGGGCGCGCTGGCGCCGGTGTTTAGCACACTACCAATAATCAAATCTGCCGCGCGCGCATATTCATTTACTTTTTCCTGAACTGCATATTCGCAAAGAACCCGGCCACGCCATAAATCATCCAGCTGACGCAATCGCGCGATGGATTTATCCATCACCCTAACCTGCGCGCCCAATCCCACCGCCATAGCCGCGGCATTGGCACCCACAACACCACCGCCAAGAATTAAAACATTGGCAGGCGCCACACCAGGAATTCCACCGAGCAAGACACCTTTCCCGCCTTGTGCCGCCTCCAGATGATGCGCCCCCGCCTGCACCGCCACGCGGCCCGCGATTTCAGACATGGGTGCCAACAATGGCAAACGCCCTTGGGCATCCGTCAGAGTTTCATACGCGATGCAAGTTGCGCCTGACGCAAGCAACGCATCCGTCAATGCGCGACTCGCAGCAAGGTGCAGATAGGTAAACAAACAATGGCGAGCGGTTAACAATGTATATTCCTGCACTTGCGGCTCTTTCACTTTAATGATCAGTTCAGCAACGCTATAGAGATCAACCAGTGAATCACACAATTGCGCACCAGCAAGCTGGTACTGAGCATCGTTGAAACCCGCTGCAACACCGGCACCACGCATCACATAAACGTCGTGCCCGGCTGAATGCAGTTCAGCAGCACCTGCTGGCGTCAAAGCAACGCGGTTTTCACCGACTTTTATTTCTTTGGGAACTCCAATATGCATATCTGCATCCCGTTTTTGTCCGCACCATTACATCGAGTATAGTCAGTGTTTTTAGATGTTTAATCTCTTAGCACCACCAATTTTTCGCGAAAAAATGTTTATATCAATCCGCCGGATTGATCCATACTCAATTCAGGAGAAGACGGAATTTTTAAGCAATGCCCTATACAAATTGCTGACCACCGAGCGAAACACAAAGTTGGCGCAACTTATGCTGGTACAGAGTTAACGAGTGTTTTTTGACACAGTTCCAGTTAAAGAGTTTGCGCAACTTGTCAGTTATCGATAGCGAACTGACAAATCGGGCAGGCTTGTGACAAAAAATGGAGCAACGAGGTAGTTATGAGCATTTATGTGAGTGATTTGCGCGCACAAATAATTAAACCTTGCCTGGAAGCATTGGGCGATTTCTCCGACAGCAATGCGGATTTGCTGCTGGGAACGGCTACACAGGAATCACTGTTGCGTGAGCAGCACTATTATGCGGAGCGACAGGGGCTGGGCATTTACCGGATTACGGCGGAAAAACATCGCGACGTGTGGGATAAGTACTTAATCCAATTTCCAGAACTGGCGTCCTCGGTGCGCGGCTTTGCAAGCCAGCAGCAATTTCTCAAAAATCCACACCAGGAATTAATTAGCAATTGGGGTTACGCAACGGCGATAGCCTGGATGATTTATAAATCAAACAATACTGAGCTAGGTAAAACAGTTGACGTAAACGGTTTAGCGCAACTCTGGGCCAAGTGCTTTGACAATGGCACAGGTTGCGTTCGTAATGCGGAAGAATTTATTTCCACATATTGCTCAACAATGAATGCAGAAGACAACCATAAACTGGTTGCATAAAACTCACTGGCGTTTATTGAATATCCAGTACATCCATAAACTGTACACCTTCATCGCGACGCATCGCTTGAGGTGTAATTCCGCAGGCGTCTTCACCCTCTGTATCGCTCACTTGCTGCGACTCAAGGTTCAGGAAATCAAATAATTTCACGTCCGCCAATTGCGATGGCTGCACATTGCGAATGGCAGAGAAAATTGTTTCGGTGCGACCAGGATACTGACGCTCCCACTGATGCAACATGTCTTTTACGACCTGCCGCTGTAAATTTTCCTGAGACCCGCACAAATTACAGGGAATAATCGGGAAGCCTTTCAGCTCCGCAAAATGAGCAATGTCTTCTTCCGCACAGTAAGCAAGCGGACGAATGACAATATTGCGTTTATCATCGGATAGCAGTTTAGGCGGCATAGCTTTGATCTTGCCGCCATAAAACATATTCAAAAACAAGGTTTCGATAATGTCGTCGCGGTGATGACCCAAGGCGATTTTGGTAGCGCCAATTTCATCTGCAAATCCATATAAGGTACCACGACGCAAACGCGAACAAAGTCCGCAGGTAGTTTTTCCTTCGGGAACCACTTCCTTCACGATACTGTAGGTATCGCGCTCGATAATATGAAAAGGCACGCCCAACTCAGTGAGATACTGAGGAAGTATGTGCTCAGGAAAACCAGGTTGCTTCTGATCCATATTCACCGCCACCAACTCAAACGAAATGGGCGCAGTTTTTTGCAGGCTCAGCAGAATATCCAGCATAGTGTAGGAATCCTTACCCCCTGACAGGCACACCATTACCTTGTCGCCCTCTTCAATCATGCCGTAATCGACAATCGCCGAACCGGTCAAACGACGCAGGCGTTTCTGCAGTTTATTGAATTCAAGACGGTCTTTACGTTCGTGTAACTCTTTCATGGGGTAAGGCTCATGTTTAAAGGCATAACCGCGCGGTAAATCGGCGAGGCGCGCATTGTACGGATTTTACCCGCAAGTGGAAATCAATCTGCCACGCGGCAACGGCTTGCCGGTCTATACTTGGACAACTGGACAAAATTGAAGCAAATGCGCCTTGAACCTCAACCAATCACGATCCTTGGTTACAAATTCCGTTCACAATCGTCTGATTTTTTATTAAAAATCTCTATGGCACAGGGCTTGCTCTAACCTGGTTAGCCCCCCCTGGAACAGCTCGTCTGGGGGAGAATAATTGCCGCGAGGAGGTCGTAATGTCGTTGTTCGATAAATTCTTTAAAAAAACTGGGCGCAACTCCAGTGAGAAGAAAATCGCTGCTCCTGCTGATTCAATCAGCGGTGAAACGGGGTTATCGGCTGACATTCAGGTTCCCGATCAATACCTACCATTGTGGGAGCTGCAAAAAACGCGACAGCTACTCGAAATCAAGATTGGCTCTGCCAGCCGCGTCTATCAAAGTATGATCCTCGCGGTAGATATAGATCGCGGTCTGCTCTGGCTGGATGATTTATTCCCCCAACAACTGATTCTGGATGCAGGCGACGACATCACCCTGCGCCACCATCGCAACGGCGAGCAGTTGGTAGTTCGCGCCCCGGTGGTCGCCCTGGGTTCAAACTATGGCGCCGCAGGCTTCGCGATAGAGCTACCTGAGTTCGCTGTTTACACTCCAAGACGTAGCGCACCACGTTATGCCATCGGCCATCAATCGCCGCTGAGCGTAAAAATTCGCACCCTCGGACAAGAGCCTTGCTTCGGTACCTTGCAGGACATTTCCAGCGGCGGCCTGCGCTTAATAGTCGCGGGCAACCTACTTCCCTTTCTGCGTCACGGCGCGCACCTGCCGCTGTGTGAAGTCAACTTAACCGATGAATTGCAGATCCGCTGTAAGGCGCGCATCTGCGCGTTTCGTATGGGACGGAGCCCTTACCGTCACACCCAAATCAGTATTGAGTTTTTGGACCTGGAGGAGGAAAAGCGCGCGGCGCTGACCCGATTTCTGTTCGAATCCCAATTTCGAACTACCGGCGAGCCGGAATTTACGTACCCAAGCCGAGCACACAAAGCACCTGAGCGATTCGCAGCAGCCTGATAAACAGTAATAAAATCAGATAATTACTAGAGTTTTCTCGACTTTGGTCTAGCCTTTAATGTCTAGGCTACTCGTTTTGCTTTTGAACAACAGGATCTATCTATGCGCAACAATGGCAATGTCACCGGACGCGAAGTTCATTTGTACACCAAAGATGAAATTGTTTCCTCCTCAAATCTGCGGGGCGATATTGAGTTCTGTAACGCGACTTTTAGCCGCATTTCCGGTTACAGCCATGATGAATTAATTGGGCAGCCACACAATATCCTCCGTCACCCTCAAATGCCGGCAGCCGCCTTTGGTATGCTCTGGACTGCGTTAAAGGCGGGCAACCCTTGGATGGGAATTGTTAAAAACCGCTGCAAAAACGGTGATCACTATTGGGTAGATGCTTATATCACCCCGCTGCGCCAAAATGGCCAAATCTATGGCTACGAATCCGTACGAGTAAAAGCAGACCCAGCAGTGGTTGCCCGTGCTGAGGCAGTTTATATCCGCCTTAATCAAGGCAAGCCTGCTTATTCAACGTTCGAAAAACTATGGAGCAGCTGTGGCAACAGCACCCTTGTGGCGCTGTCCAGTTTAATTTTATTAGTCATAGCCGCCGCAGTTTCCAGCTCGATAACTACCGGTGGAATTATCGGCTCGGTCGTTGTTTCGTTGGTTGTTGGCCTGGTAGCGCAGCTGTTACAACAAAGTCGTATCGCCCAAGCCTTAAAAGATGCCAGAGCTATTATTCATGATCCACTCGCCGCGTACATTTACACAGGTCGGTGTGACGCACTGGGTGAAATTAGCCTTGCCCAACATGCGATTGAATCCCGTTTACGCACCGCGCTTGGACGCTTTGGCGAGTCATCTCGCGAGCTGCAACAAAAAGCCGAAGCCGCGCACAATCAAGCGCGTAAAACTTATGAAGGTATGACCGCGCAACAACAGGAAACTGCCGGTGTTGCCAGCGCGATGCAACAAATGGCGCAAGCGGTACAGGAAGTGGCGAGTGGCGCCAATCAGACATCCATCGCAACGGGCACAGCGATTAACGAGGTCAATAAAGGCAATGGAGTAATTGAAGGCGCGCGCCACGCCATAGATGATCTTTCAAAAACCGTTAGCAATCTGGGAAATGTGCTGAATAAACTGAGCGAAGACAGTAGCAGGATTGCCAGTGTGGTCGATGTCATCCGCGGAATCGCCGAACAGACCAATTTGTTGGCGTTAAATGCTGCCATCGAAGCGGCCCGTGCCGGCGAACAGGGCCGCGGCTTTGCGGTGGTTGCGGATGAAGTTCGTTCACTCGCGCAGCGCACCCAGGAATCTACGGGTGATATTCAGCAAATTATTGCGGCTCTGGGAAAAGCAACTGAGGATGCAAGCGCCAATATGAAAAACTGCCTCGCGTTAGCTGACCGCAGTGTTAGTGAAATGGGCAATGTTAACGCCGCCCTCGCCTCTATTTCTGATTCTGTTAATGCGATTGATCAAATGTCCCACCAAATCGCCGCTGCCGCCGAAGAGCAATCGTCGATGGCGATGGAAATTGAACGCAACACTCTATCGATTGCCAGCATTTCGAACCAAACCCAACAAGAAATAGGTGCCGCAGACGAATTAAACGGTGAAATGGAAAAGCTATCGCAAAAACAGTTGGATTTGATCGTCAGATTTAATTAATCGCCTGCGGATTAACGTTACTTATTCTGGTCTTTCAGATAATTGGCGTTAAGCTTAGTGATGTTATGATGAAATCTGTATGAATATTGCCGGAACCACCATGATTTATAATCAGGAAATTGCCCACCACGATTTACTACGCTTGGACCGTGCCCACGTCTGGCACCCCTATACCAATTTTAATCAGCCGGGTTCAATTACTCCGATCAGCCATGCGCAAGGGGTAGAGCTGCACTTGGCCGATGGTCGTGTATTGATCGACGGAATGTCGTCCTGGTGGAGCACCTTGCACGGCTACAATCACCCGGTATTGAACCAAGCCGTTATTGATCAGTTAGGTAAAATGGCGCACGTGATGTTCGCCGGCATTACCCACGAACCCGCGGTAAAACTGGCCAGCACGCTCGCCAAAATCACACCAGCAGGATTAAACAAAGTTTTCTTCTCTGACTCTGGTTCAGTAGCGGTGGAAATTGCGCTGAAAATGGCGATCCAATACTGGCACGCACAGGGCCAACCGCAGCGGACAACCTTTCTTACGCTTAAGCGTGGTTATCACGGTGATACCTTTGGCGCTATGTCGGTATGCGATCCGCACTCGGGAATGCACCATTTATTTCATCACTCACTTGCGCACCATTTGTTTGCCGATGCCCCGGCCTGTAAGTTTGATGAACCCTTTCAGGAATCCCATATTGGCAAATTTGCTCAACTCATCCAGCAACATCGCCAAAAAATTGCAGCGGTTATTGTTGAGCCGATAGTTCAAGGCGCCGGTGGCATGCGTTTTTATTCACCAGATTATTTGCGTCGGGTACGGGAGCTTTGTGACAAACATGAAATTTTATTGATTGTGGATGAAGTCGCAACCGGCTTTGGCCGCACTGGAAAATTATTTGCCTGTGAATATGCAGGGATTAGTCCCGATATTATGTGCCTGGGTAAAGCCATGAGCGCGGGTTACATCACCCTCGCTGCAACACTGTGTAACGATAAAGTCAGCAACGGAATTAGTAGCGGCGAAAATCCGGCATTTATGCATGGCCCAACCTATATGGCCAATCCACTTGCCTGTGCTGTTGCCAACGCGAGTATCGACCTACTACTCAACTCCAATTGGCAGGAAAAAGTAGCGGCGATCAGCCAACAATTACGCGAAGAGCTTGCGCCGTGCAAAGAATTTTCGTACGTGACTGATGTGCGGGTTTTGGGCGCAATCGGCGTAGTTGAACTCGCGGACGATATAGATACCAGCAAGCTCCTACCGCTATTCGTGGAACATGGAGTCTGGATTCGCCCGTTTGGAAAAATTGTCTATTTAATGCCGCCATTTGTAATCAATAGCGAACAATTAAGTCGCCTGACCTCTGCTGTATTAAAAGTTGTCGCCCTACAGGCGCAATAAAACTTTTTCGTAGCAACATTTTCTTGAAGCAATTCCCCTTTAACAATATGCGTTCCTTTGAATACAAAAAACCCCGCATTTGCGGGGTTTATTTTTATTAACAAATACAGTTATTTGATTTTGCGAATTCCAACAGCCTCGCGCACTTTTTCCAGAAGCGGTTTACTGTAAGCTCGCGCTTTTTCTGCCCCTTGCTGTAAAACTTCTTCAATATGAGCGGGGTTGGCCAGCAATGTTTCGTACTTATCACGGGCCTCTGCAAGCTGGCCATTAATTAACTCAAACAATTGCTTTTTGGCTTCACCCCACGCAATACCTGCAGCAAATTGCTCACGCATGTAAGTGGTTTGATCGGGTGTTGCAAATGCCTGCCAGATTTGAAATACCGGAGAAGTATCGGGATCTTTTGGTTCGCCTGGCTCTAATAGATTGGTAAGAATTTTATTAATCGATTTCTTTAATTGTTTTTCAGGGAGAAATAACGGGATGGTATTTCCGTAACTTTTACTCATCTTGCGGCCATCCAACCCTTGCAATACCGCCGCTACATTATCGTCCACCACAGCTTCAGGTAGGACAAAGTGCTCGCCATAATGATGATTAAAGCGCGCAGCTATATCGCGAGCCATTTCAATATGTTGAATTTGGTCACGCCCCACCGGAACCTTGTGGGCGTTAAACATTAAGATGTCTGCCGCCATCAAAATCGGATACGAGTACAAACCCATCGTAATGGCGTAATCAGGGTCCTCACCGGCTTCAAGATTCGCATCAACTGACGCTTTGTAAGCATGTGCGCGATTCATCAAACCTTTGGCAGCATTACACGTTAACACCCAACAAAGTTCCGGAATTTCCGGTACATCTGATTGGCGATAAAAAATCGCATTATCCGTATCCAACCCCAACGCTAACCAGGTGGCCGCGATTTCACGGGTTGATTGATGAACCAGATCCGGCTCCTGGCATTTGATCAATGCATGGAAATCCGCCAGAAAATAAAACGATTGCACCTCCGCTTTTTGACTGGCTTGAATTGCAGGACGGATTGCGCCTACGTAGTTACCCAAATGCGGAGTGCCTGTGGTGGTAATTCCGGTTAAAACACGATGTTTGTTCATAGTGCCCTGTCTGCCAATGATCAAAGGGGTAAAAAATTCAGGGCGACATCATACAGGTAAGCCGTAACAATTTGCAGCTTAACCGATGTGTTGGACGCGAGGGAAAAGCCTAGATACCGCCGTAATATTGTGCCGCGTTGCGCAAAACGCAGCTATCAAAACCCGCTTGGGTCAATAAATGCACAGCGACATCACTGCGGCGTCCGGAATCATCGGTCACGACGTAAGTCACCGCATCATCCAGATTTTTTAACTGGTTGCGCAATTGATTCAAGGGAATGTTTCGGCTATCGGGTACTGATTGCATACGCCGTTCTAATGGCAAACGTACATCCAGAATTTGATACGCGGGTAATTCAGGGGCTCGGTTTTTCAGATCATCCGCTGTAACAAACTTGAGAATTGGCTCCTGCAACAACTCACGGAAATCCTCTTTTTTCAAACGCATAATTTTGCCAGGGGTAATCATTTTTACGGTGGCATTGCGTGTGGTCTCACCCACCAGAGCCTCTTCACCAAAATAGTTCCCTGGGCGTAACGCCGCCAAGATCTTGCCTGCTGTGTCCATCACCATGGCACTTCCGGACTCCAGCACGTAAAAGTAATCACCCCGCTCGCCTTGCTTGATCACCACTTCATCCGCCTGGACTTTGTGCCCGCTAAAACGGATAAACAATTGGCGAATATTGGCCGGGGGCAAACGACTAAACAGAGGTGACTGCAAAAGTGAGGACATCCAGTCATTATCGTCATGCAGACTCACGCCAGAGGTATCCACATCCTCATCGCTGGATTCACTCCAAGCCAAAACCAGATCGATAAAATCACTATCTACCGCAAGCAAGGTCACGTCAGATTTAGCAACCGCTGACACCTGAGTTGGCTGGGTAATATTCAAAGGGGATCGCCGGGACTCACTCGCCGGATTAATGGTACTTACCTGGAAGCTGGAATCGATAAGATCGACTGTTCCACCTACCAGGTATACTTTTTCAGGAAATGGTCGCCCGCGCTTGAAGATAATCGTTCCCTTGGAGACTTCCCGCAGATTGGCCTTCTCTGCGACTTGAACCAGGTACTCGTGGCTCAAAGTATTGAAAGGTGCGAAGGACGCTAATACATCAAGGCTAATCGCCATTTTTCAGCTCCGCTTGTCTAACTCACTCGCCCCAACCAGAAATCAGCTAAGGCAAAAGCATTTTTATTAGAGAAATCGGCGCGATTATAAACATCTCCCTGAAACAAAGGGCAGACTCCTACCCAGTCTTAGCACTGGGTCACAAACTAGATGCGAGCGATTGCGCGTTCATCCACAACCAACAACCGCCCGAAATACCGTGTGAAAGCACAACTTTATCCAGGCAAGGTTACCAAGGCGATAGGCGCTTTAGCATAGTTATAAAATTCTACTCCTGCCTGGTACAACCACCAACCATCTTTAGTTCCCGCCAACTCACGAATTGAATGCATCGCAAAGGTCGGGCACCCAACGTCAATCGTTTTAACACCAACTTCAGAGGCAACGACTGGGCCGATAGTACTGCCGCAACCCATATCGGTACGCGCCACAAACGCCTGCACGGGTACGCCCGCTTTTTCACAAAACAGGCGAAACAAGGCACTGGTTTCGCTCGTGGTTGCATAACGCTGGTTGGCATTAACCTTGATGACGGGGCCGCGATTCAGCAAGGGGCCATGATTTTCATCATGCTTGTCCATAAAGTTTGGATGAATACCGTGAGCATTGTCGGCTGAGATCATCATGGAACGCTCAATGACTCTCACTCGCGTATCTACCTCCGGTAAAAGTCGCTCTAAAAACTGCTGCAACATTGGGCCCTTGGCGCCACAACAAGACGCACTACCAACCTCTTCATGATCCGTACAAATCAATAGGCTCGATACCTCATCACCAGCTTGAAGAATCGACTCCAAGCCAATGAAACAACTCAATAAATTATCCAGTCTTGCACTGGCAATAAAGTCTTGCTCCAGGCCTACAAATGTGGGCCCCTGGGTATCGTAAAAACTGATTTCATAATCCAGTACTTGCTCAACGGCTAAATCCGGAAATTGTTGTTGTAACTCAGCATGAAGCAGACTGCGAAAATCCGGCAAGGGCAAATCCTCGGCGGCAAGTTGTAGTACTAATGGAACTATGTCTTTTTGGGCGTTAATAGAGCGACCGCTATTGGCTTCGCGATCCAAATGGATCGCCAGACTAGGAATAATGGCAACAGCGCGAGAAAAATCCAGCAACACACTGGCAACTTCGCCCTCTTGATTACGGTATGACACTCTACCCGCCATGGATAAATCACGATCGTACCAAGGTGCCAACAGCGCTCCGCCGTAAACCTCTACACCTAACTGGAAGTAACCTCGACGATTTAACTCTGCACGCGGTTTCACTTTTAAACAGGGGCTGTCCGTGTGTGCCCCCAGCATGCGAATTCCTGTCTCCACCAACGGCGATTTGCCATACACAAACGCGATAATGGACGAATCATTGCGGGTTACCAGGTAGCGCTTGCCAACCTCCAACTGCCAGGAATCACCCTCGTAGAGTGGGATAAAACCGGCTGCCAACAACCGATTTGCGAGATTGCGCGTAGCATGGAAAGGGGTTGGCGACGCCTGCAGGAATTGCATCAATCCCGCATTGAAATCATTGAGAGAAAGGGAATTTGCCATAGGTCTCACACCAGAAAATCATTGGAGTTACGAATTCGTTGCCGCTTTTGCCAGGAAACCGAATCGCGCAGGTACACTGGCTGTGCATCCTGCGCTGAGACAGTTTGTCCTTCACTAAATTTTGCCGCCGCAATCCAGGCCATATTTTCAGCATGGGGATGCACATCCTGAAATTGCGCAACGGGATTCAACACCTGCATCGCTGGATAATGCCAACCTGGACCAATACCAACGTATCGCTGTTGTTGATCCAGAATTTGAGGTTGATCGACCAGCAATTCTGGAGGCATCAAGGCTTCTTCCGCCAAAACCGAAACCAAATCGCCATTGCGCGCAAACAGCCCCCAGTACACCTCATTCATGCGCGCGTCCAGCGCCACCAGCACCGGCAAGGACTCTTGGTTATTACGATAAAAGCCGAGGGCCATAGCTTCCAACGTGGACACAGGAACTACCGGTAAATTGGCCCCAAACGCCAACCCCTGAACAATGCCGGCGCAAATACGCAACCCGGTAAATGAACCCGGCCCACGTCCGAAAGCAATAGCGTCCAGATCACCCAGTTCACAACCTTTCGCTCGCAAGAGTTCATCTACCATTGGCAAGAGCCGCTGGGTATGGCTTTTGGCCGCCAATTCAAACAAAGAAGTCACTGCTCCATCTGCATACAAGGCAACAGAACAAGCATCGGTAGACGAATCCAGGGCGAGAATAAGACTCATAACAAACCATTAATCGATATCTGACATCCCGCGCACTAGCACTGAGACTAAGATGAATAAATTAGTAAAAATTCCATAAAAAAATAGGCTCCGTAGAGCCTATTTTTTTAGTGTGGCAGGTAGAAACTAGCCTAATACAGTCAACAACTGCTGGCGAATTCCGTCAACACTGCCGATACCGCTAATACGAGTATATTTGGGCGCTTTGCTAGTGCCCGATGCAGCCAGATCCTGATAGAAGCCTACCAACGGCTCAGTCTGATCGTGGTAAACGCCTAAACGCTTACGCACTGTTTCTTCTTTATCGTCCGGACGTTGGATCAGAGGTTCGCCGGTTAAATCATCATGGCCGGCAACTTTAGGAGCGTTGTGGATAACATGGTAAACACGACCTGAAGCTTCATGGACACGACGGCCACTTAAACGGGACACTATCTCTTCATCAGGAACATGAATTTCGATCACGTGATCAATATCGACACCGGCATCAAGCATCGCTTCGGCCTGTGGAATAGTGCGAGGAAAGCCATCAAACAAAAAACCGTTTGAACAATCGCTTGAAGCGATGCGCTCTTTCACCAGGGAAATAATCAAATCATCGGGCACAAGACCACCAGCTGCCATAATATCTTTGGCTTGCAAACCCAGGGTGGTGCCAGCTTTTACAGCAGCGCGCAGCATATCGCCGGTAGAAATTTGTGGAATACCAAACTTCTCCATAATCAATTGCGCTTGAGTACCCTTGCCTGCCCCTGGCGCGCCCAACAGTATTACTCTCATCTCGGATTGCTCCTCAGCATTATTTTTATCGGACCAAGAAGCAATTCAGGCTGCCCTTGACCACGAAACACCGGCATAAAACGCCCTACAAAAGAGGCGTTACGATACACGCCCGGAAAGCCAATCACAATATCCGGGTAAAGCATCTTCCTAGCAAAACGCCAGTTCGAAAGGATTTTTTACTTATAACCAGCTTATAAGCACAAACATTATGAAACGCATCCTCATTTCATTGCCCATGGAAAATTTTCATCCTAGAATGACCGGATAACTACAATCAATCAGGATACGACCATGTCCACTACCATTGAACTTGATGAATACGACCGCAAGATATTGCGCGCCCTGCAGGAAAATGCCGATTATTCCATGGCTGACCTGGGCAATATGATTGGGTTATCCCACACTCCCTGCTGGCGCCGGCTCAAACGCCTGGAAACCGAAGGTGTGATTCGCGGCAAGGTAACCTTGCTAGACCCCAAACTCCTCAACCTCGGGGTTACAGTTCACGCCTACATTACGATCAAAAACCATGATGCCAGTTCGTTAGAAGCTTTCGAGCAAGCTGTCCAAGCTATTCCCGAAGTAGTTGAATGCTATTCAACCAGCGGTGAGAAAGATTACGTCCTGCGTGTGGTCGTGGAGAGCGTTGAGCACTACGAACGCCTCATGAAGCAAACGCTAATTCATTTGCCCAATATCGGCTCAATCAACTCCGCGTTTGCGTTAAAACAAGTGAAATTCACCACGCAACTCCCCATTTAGATTTTCACCTGGCCCGATTACTTCCGTTTAATAGCCAAAAAATAATAAGCAGGAATGGTGAATGGATATTCTCTCAGTGCTGATCTTTGTCGGCGCCTTGTTGCTGTGGGGGCTATGGGTGTATCGCGGCACACAGCAATCGCGCGAGGAACAACTGGAAGCTGCTGCAGATAACGAAGGAATGGAACAGGTGATTGCCGAAATTCAGGCACTCCAACAACAACTGGGCGACGCTATCAACAGGGATGATTACATTCGAGCAATAACGATCAGCGAACAGATGCTGATACTCTCTGAAACCCATTTCGGGGATGACCCGGAAGTCATTTTGCCACTGCTAAGCGCCTTATCCAATTTTCACCAGATTGCTGGCCAGCCGCTTCAGGCCACGCCCTATCTACAACGCAGCATCCTTTTGCAAGAAAAGCTGCCAGGCCAGCGTGCCGATCTCGCCAATTCGATAAGCGAACTTGCAGAGCTGCACATACAATTGAACGCACCGCGCGACGCCATGCAGCTGCTTCGCAGGGAAATAAAACTCCGACGCATCAGCATTCCCGACCAAGCGCTATTGCGCGCGCAATGCAAGCTGTTATCGCTCAATCTGGAGCAGCCAGCTGCAGCAGAACCACTGCGGGAGGACATTACTTCAACTGCGAAAAAGCTCGATAAGGAATTAGTGGCACAATTAACCAACGAAGCAAATGCAACACTCACAGAGGCGCTACACGAAAACCGCCTAATTGTTGCATGGCAAGCAGCCGAATCTGCCGTGCTACTTTCTGCGGTAGCCTTCGGAGCAGATGCCGACTCCACCTTTGTTTGTCGAGGTAATTTGGCAGAAATGCTGCGCCGAAATTACCGCTTGGAAGATGCAGAAACACAATTCAAACAATTAATTTCTGAAGAAGAAAAGCGTGAAAACGGCGCAGAAGGGCTTCGTGCAGCGTTTAACAACTTGGCCCTGCTTTACGATGAATGCGGCCGAGCTGAAGACTCTGCAAAGATGCGCGCGCAACAGATGGAACTACTGCAGAGCGTTCACGTAAGCACAGGCTCGCGCTTCAACGCGTTGAACAACCTGGCTGTCAGTCAATCCAATCAAGGGGATAACGAAGCGGCGGCAAAAACCTATGCCGACGCTTTGGCACTCTCACCAGAGGGCGACGATGTCGCAACGAGTGCATGGGCAGATACGCTCAACAACTACGCCATTACGCTCATTAACCTTAAGCGTCTACCGGAAGCTGGACGTCTTTACAAAAAGGTCCTGGAGAGCAAGAAAGCGGGCGCGGAAATTCCGCTTCTAACCATCGCAAGCAGCTTCAATGGTTTGGGGATAGTGTCTGAACAACTCGGCAAACTGCCTCAGGCACAGCAAATGTTTGAGCGCGCACTTGCAATAAAAGTAAAACACCTACCAGCAGGCCACCCCTCACTTGAAAGTGCAAGACACAACCTCGGCTCCATTTATTGCAAAAATGGCGACCTCGAACGCGCAACAGAAATGGCGCAAAACGTATTGACCAGTCGCGAACAAAGGCTCGGAAAAAACCATCCCGACACGCAGTCTGCGCGCCGCAATCTGGAATTGGTTACGGAGAACAAACATCGTGAGCCACCCCGCGATGCTCGCGCAACAATAGATATGCTGATGGAACAGGTCACGGATGGCCAACTGTACCGCTACGCGACTTACAATTTCGGCCGCGCGCGTGATGAAAGCGTCAGCATGGTGTTAGTACCAGAAACACAAGCACTGCACCTGCAACACAAACTGACACGCGCCCTACCCCAAGGCTGGCGCTGCTTTATCGGTTCTACGCGCTGGCTGGGAGAAGAAAAGTACGACGGCATGGCAGAGCTGGTTGCAATTCAAGCCGAGTCACAATTCGACTGTTTGCGCATCGCGCGCACCGACGCAGTTAACCATGATCTCGACACCGAAGATATTATCCAAACCCTGCAAGATTATGACCGCCGTTTCGGTATTCGCATTTACAGCGCCGAAACAGACTCGGTGGGGCTCATGCTGTTGCATTTGCCCGATGACTTGAATGCATTTGCACAGGAACTTCTGGAGTTTTGCATGGACCTTGAGGATGTGGAATTAATTAAGCAAATGATTACCGCACCAGGAAACCGAGTCGAGCTTTGGTGGGATTAAGTTGCTCGCTCAAAATTCGACGCGTATGCCTCCACTAAAGATCACAAACTTTTTTGTGCAATAGCTTCCCAACTCGCCGCAACAATTTTTTCCAACATATCATCATCCACGTCAATCAACCCCAGTAGACGCTTGCGTGCGATTTCAAAAATGGGTTCAAAGCCAAGAGAAAATAAAATATCGTCCGGCAAGTCTTTCAACAGGGCGCGATCACGTCCTTGTGAGAAAAACTCAAATAAGGGCGTGAGCTCCTGCCGCGCAACTTCGTGCAGGCTGCGTAACAAATCCGGCGGAAGATGATCAAACTGGCCTTTACTGAGCAAAATTTCCGGCTCTCGCATAAATAGTTGCCAAAAGGTTTGTCCGAGATTTTTAAACTGTTCCGCTAACGACAAACCATGCTGTTGCGTTGCGCGCAACTCGGCCGCTACCCGATTAATAATTTGACCATGTAATTTGTTGATCAGGTCTTCACGATCGTCAAAATACAAATACAAAGTGCCGGTTGCAACACCAGCTTCTTTAGCAACATCGCGCACCGAAAACCCATGAAAACCTTTACTAGCCAATAGTTTCAAGGTTGCAGCCAAAATTATTTCGCATTTACTAGTCATCAATTTACATTACTCCAGGTGTTTCGCTGGTGCCCAGCGCTTGGCCAGGCGAAATACCACTACGAAAAACACCGGCACAAAGAATATGGCCAACACAGTGGCGGAAAACATACCGCCAAATACGCCGGTACCAATCGCATTCTGGCTGCCTGAGCCTGCACCCGTGCTAAGTACCAAGGGTGTTACACCGAGCATAAACGCGAGGGAGGTCATAACGATGGGACGTAAACGCATCCGTACCGCCTCCATAGTTGCCTCCAACAAATCCATGCCCTGTTCATAAAGTGCTTTGGCAAACTCAACAATCAAGATTGCATTTTTTGCAGCAAGACCAATTGTTGTTAACAAACCAACCTGGAAATACACATCGTTAGACAACCCTCTCGCCATCGCGAACAGCACCGCACCAATCACACCCAAGGGCACAACCAGCATCACCGAAATCGGCACTGACCAGCTTTCATAAAGCGCTGCAAGACAAAGGAACACAATTAAAATCGACAGTGCGTACAACATAGGTGCCTGGTTACCGGATTCACGTTCCTGTAATGACATTCCTGTCCACTGATAACCAATACCCGCCGGCAATTTTGCAGCAATTTCTTCTGCAGCCAACATTGCATCACCCGAACTTACGCCAGGCGCCCCCTGCCCCAAAACATTGACTGAAGGCACACCGTTGTAGCGCTCTAGACGCGGCGAACCAAAAATCCAACGACCGGACGTAAATGCAGAAAATGGCACCATTTCATTTTTGTTGTTGCGCACGTACCAGTTTTTTACGTCCTCCGGTAACATGCGATATTGAGCCTCGCCTTGTACGTATACTTTTTTCACTCGCCCTTTATCAATAAAATCATTCACATAGCTAGCCGCCCACGCGGTGGAAAAAACGCTGTTAATATCACTAAGGGAAACACCTAACGCGGCCGCTTTTTCCTGATCGACATCCAGTTTAAATTGCGGATTGTCGTCCTGTCCGTTGGGACGCACACCCACCAGACGAGAATCCTGTGCGGCCGCCCCCAAAAATTGATTGCGCGCTTGCATCAAGGTTTCGTGCCCCAAACCACCCAAATCCTGCAATTGCAAATTAAATCCGGATGACGTGCCCAATTGCGTAATCGCGGGTGGCACAAATGGAAACACCATGGCATCTTTAATTTGCGTGAATGCACCCATTGCTCTAGCTGCAATCGCTTTTACGTGTTGAGTGTCACTACTGCGCTCACTCCAATCACGCAAACCTACAAACGCGATGCCATTATTTTGGCCCCGGCCGCTAAAACTAAAACCAATAACCGAAAACACCGACCGAACATTGGCCTTTTCAGTTTCTAAAAAATGTTTCTCTACATGATTCATCACACCGATGGAGCGTTCTTTAGTTGCACCGACCGGCAAAGTCATTTGGGTAAATAAAACCCCCTGGTCCTCGTCGGGCAGAAACGAACCCGGTAAACGAGTGAACAGCAACCCTAACACCATCACAATCCCTACATAAATTAACATGTAGCGGCCAGTGCGCCCCAGCATAGATTTCACACCGGTTTGATATTTATCTGTTGCGCGATTGAAATTACGATTAAACCAGCCGAAAAAGCCGGTCTTATGATAGTGATCTGCATCAACCGGTTTTAACATGCTTGCACAAAGCGCAGGCGTAAGCGTAAGCGCAACGATGACAGACAACGCCATGGCCGAAACGATCGTAATAGAAAACTGACGGTAGATAACACCCGTCGAGCCGCCAAAAAATGCCATAGGTACAAATACCGCGGCGAGCACCAGAGCAATTCCAATTAATGCACCGGTAATTTGCTGCATGGATTTGCGCGTTGCCTCGCGCGGCGAGAGGCCATCTTCCGCCATTACCCGCTCGACGTTTTCCACCACCACAATGGCATCGTCCACCAACAGACCGATAGCCAGCACCATTGCAAACATGGTGAGCGTATTGATAGAAAATCCGAAAGTTTGCAATACCGCAAAGGTACCCAATAACACTACCGGCACGGCTATGGTCGGGATCAGGGTTGCACGGAAATTTTGCAAAAATAAATACATCACCAAAAACACCAACACTATGGCTTCGATAAGTGTATGTACTACTTTTTCAATCGAGAGTTTTACAAAGGGTGTTGTGTCGTAGGGATAAACGACTTCTAACCCTTGCGGAAAAAATTTTTCCAATTCCCCAATGCGTTTGCGAACTGAGTCAGCGGTATCTAGCGCGTTAGCGCCCGATGCAAGCGTTACCGCCAAACCGGTTGCAGGGCGATCATTATATTCAGTCTCAAATTGATAATTCTCGCCCCCTAACTCAACACGCGCAACATCGCCCAACCGAATTTGCGAACCGTCCTGATTAACGCGAAGCAATATATTGCGAAACTGCTCAGGGGTGTTTAATCGGGTTTGTACCACAATACTGGCGTTAATCTGCTGCCCCGGTAACGCTGGAGTTCCACCCAATTCCCCTGCGGCTATTTGTGCATTTTGCGCGCGTATAGCAGCAACAACATCTACCGTAGTTAATTTATAAGTGGCGAGTTTGTTAGCATCCAACCAGACGCGCATGGCGTACTGCGAACCAAACAATTGAATCTGGCCCACGCCATTCACACGGCTTAATTGATCCTGCACGTTCGCCGCCACATAGTCGGCAATATCGTATTTATCCATGCGGCCATCGGAGGATACAAAGGCCGCTACCATCAAAAAACCAGCAGATGATTTGGTAACGCGAATTCCCTGTTGTTGCACTTCCTGCGGCAACAGGGGCATCGCCGTTTGCAATTTATTTTGCACTTGCACTTGAGCGATGTCGGGATCAGTGCCCGCCTGAAAAGTTACCGTCACTTCACCGCGACCACTAGAATCACTGGTGGCTGACATGTACTGAACATTATCGATACCCGTTAAACCCTGCTCGATAATTTGAATTACGGTATCTTGCACCGTTTGCGCTGAAGCACCAGGATAATTAGCACTAATACTTACCGACGGTGGCGCAACTTCCGGGTATTGCTCAATGGGCAACTTCGCAATTGATAGCAGCCCCGCCAACATAATGATGATTGAAATTACCCACGCAAATACCGGGCGATCAATAAAGAATTTTGCCATGATCGGTTACTCCCCGATTTTGCTACTAGCTGCAGCAACCGCTTTTGCGGGAGCACCGGGCTTCGCTTTTTGCAGGCCTTCCACAATTACCTGGTCACCCACATCCAATCCGGTTAATACCAGCCATTGATCCCCCACAGTACGAGCAACGGTAATATTGCGCACTTCAACCACACGCTCTTTATTAACAATCATGGCTGTGGCGTTACCAGTGCGATCGCGCGTTACGCCGCGCTGCGAAACCAACATAGCATTAGCCTGGATACCTTCTTCCAAGGTAGTCCGTACAAACATACCGGGCAGCAATAGACGATCCGGATTGGGAAACTGCGCACGCAAAATAACGGTGCCAGTGGATTCGTTCACGCCAACCTCGGCAAATTGCAAACTGCCTATATGCTCATAGGCAGTACCATCGCCCAGCAACAAACGAACTTTTGCCGAATTCAGAGCGGCGACACTTCCTTCTGCCATTTGGCGACGAAGTTGTACAAGCTGATCAGCGGATTGAGAAACATCGACATAAATTGGATCAAGCTGTTGAATTTCCGCCAGCACATCCGCTTGACCAGCATTCACCAAGGCACCTTCAGTAACGTTGGACTTGCCAATAACACCGTCAATCGGAGCCAGCACGCGGGTGTAATCGAGATTAATTTTGGCCGTAGTTACACCTGCTTTTGCAACTTGCACACCGGCTTTGGACTGCCCAAGGGTCGCCAGGGCATCGTCATACTCTTGCTGACTAATGGCTTTGATCGCCACCAGGTTTTTATAGCGAGACTCACGCGCAACGGCGGCCGCCAAATTAGCTTCAGCGCGCGCCAGCTCTGCTTTGGCGCTGCTCAAGGCAGCCTCATAGCTAGAAGGATCTATTTGATACAAAGGCATACCCGCTTTGATCACACTACCCTCTGTAAACAACCGCTTCTGGATAATTCCGCTCACTTGTGGGCGAACCTCTGCCTTGCGAAACGCATTGGTTCGACCCGGAAGTTCTGCCTCCAGCGGTACATCACCACGAATCACCTGGACTACCCCAACCTCTACCGGACCGCCTGCTGGCTTAGCTGCCTGGTTTTTCTCATCACACGCCGACAACACCAAGCCCAACAGGGACACCAGCAACACTGACCTATAGCGAATGCGAGACCTCATGACTAACTCCAGGGACACAATGGAAAACGGATAATGAACATTTGTTCATTTTTATCCATAATAAAGTCAAACTGATGAAAAACCAGTAACTTTTCATTAATTAACGATTGTGTAACCTTGAGAAATAACTAGAAAAAAACACCGCGGGTAATTGAAATTGAGCGAAAACTCCCGTTCAGTCGCACAGGAGTTTATTGAAAACGTCGATTAACTGATTGATATCAACTGGCTTGGTCAGGTAATCGAAAAAGCCCGCATTACGGCCGCGCTCGATATCATACGGCATGGCATTGGCAGACAAGCCAATCACCGGAACCTTGCTGGTAGATGGGTCATTTTTCAATACAGACAGAACTTCATAACCGTCCATACCCGGCAAGTTAATGTCCAGAATCACCAGATCGGGGTTATTGCTGCGCGCTTTATAGATTCCCAAAAAAGCTTCTTCAGCAATATCCAGCTCCAACTGTGGATAGCGCGCAAAAATTTGCTGCAACAACCGAATATTGCTCGGATTATCCTCCACATAAAGGACTTTGCATTTACGCTGAACCTGTAGCATAGCCGGGCTGTAATCTTTCTTGCTGCTTTGGGGCAAGGTCTCCACATTCCATTCTGCCGCCACTGGGAAATCCATCCAGAAGGTAGTTCCAACGTTTTCGGTACTGGCAAAATCCAACTTGCCGTGCATCATCTCCACCAATTGCTTGGTAATTACCAATCCAACACCTGACCCCTCAATATTGCTGTTTTCGGCACTCAAGCGATTAAAAGGCTGAAAGACTTCACGTTGCCGTTGCAGGGGAATTCCACGTCCGGTATCACGCACACTAATGCGCAATTTTTTTTCATCTTGCGCCACCAGCGTAACTTCAACTTCGCCGCCCACACGATTGTATTTCACCGCGTTGCTGAGCAAATTCAGCAGCGCTTGTTTGCAACGCACATGATCGGCAATGACATAGGTATTTGAAAACGTTGAGACGCTCGCTGTTAAACGAATACCGCGGGCATCGGCCTGCGTTTGAACCAGGGTGAAACATTCATCCAACAAGCGCGATACCAACACCGGCTCCAGTGAAACCGTCATATTGCCCGATTCGATTTTGGCTAAATCCAACACATCGTTAATCAACTGCAATAAATGTTCGCCGGCTTTGCGAATTTCGCGTACGTTTTCAATTTGTTGCGTTTTCAAATTGCCATCATATTCAAACAACTGCGTGTACCCGAGAATGGCATTAAGTGGCGTACGCAATTCGTGGCTCATACTGGAGAGGAATTCAGATTTTGCGCGGTTAGCTTTTTCAGCTTGTTCTTTTGCCTGCAATACTCGCTCTTCTGCGCGTTTTACTTCGGTGATATCCAAATTGGTACCGGACATCATGATCGGCTGACCCTTCTCATTAAATACCGCGCGCCCACGGCCACGTACCCAGCGAACCTCGCCTTTTACGCTAATCAGGCGATATTCCACATCAAAAGGTGCGCGCCCAGCCATGTGCTCTACCAACGCGCTGTCGAACTTGGCTAAGTCCTGCGGGTAAATATGACGGCGCCAAATTTTCAACCGATCTTCACCCTCGGTGAGCACGTCATCCAGGTCGTCATACCCCAACAATTCCCAACAGCGATGTGAAAAATGAAAACCACCGCGATCGGCATACCACTCCCAAATACCATCGCTTGACGCCTGGATAATCCGAACTTGTCGCGCCTCACTTTCACGCAACGCCGCTTCCACTTTTTTAATTTCGGTGATATCGAAATTTACACCCGACATCACAGTCACCTGGCCACTGTCATCGCGCAGGGAATCTGCGCGCACCTGTGTCCAAATGTAATCGCCATATTTGGTTTTAATACGATAGGAAACATCCATGGGCTTGCCACTACGCAGATGTTGGCGCGTCGCCTCTATCGCAAATTCGCGGTCATCCGGATGGATATACATAAGCACTTTGGTTGCATCACAAATATCTGCAGCATCTTCCGGCCCGTAGCCGAGGCGCATCCAGAATCCACCTGACCATTCGATGTGCTGGCTGTGTAAATCCCACTCCCAAAAACCGTAACCGCTACCGTTGAATATTCGCTGAAAGCGACCCACCGTTGAACGCAGCAATGCCAAATCATCACTATTTTGCAAAGCTGGGTTGAAACTGATGTGTTCAATCATGGGATTGCGATTATTCATTTGAAATTACCCTGAACAGAATACCCCGACGATACCCCAGATTATTTGATTAAACAATCGCGCCTGCCTTAGCTTTTCAATCCCCAAAAACAACAACAGCGCCTTCAGGCGCTGTTGTTGTAGTTAAACAAAAAGGCCTTACGGCATTTCGTCAACCTCTGAACCCTCTTTGGCTTTGGGCATTAAATCTTCTTTGCCGATACCCAAGGCAACGGTAATGTTCGCCGCGATATAAATTGACGAATAAGTACCAACGATTACTCCGACAATCAAGGCAGTGGAAAAACCACGCAGCAACTCACCACCAAATACAAACAAGCAGACGAGAACGATAAATACGGTCATTGACGTCATAACCGACCGCCCCAAGGTTTGGGTAATCGAAATATTGATTACTTCGAGCGGATCCATTTTACGTAACACGCGGAAGTTTTCGCGAATACGATCATAGATAACAATGGTGTCGTTAATTGAATAACCGATCAATGCCAGAATGGCCGCGAGCACAGTTAAATCGAAATCCCATTGGAAGAAGGAGAAAAAACCTAAGGTAATAGTCACGTCATGAATCAACGCAACTATCGCGCCCACAGAAAACTTCCACTGAAACTGAACAGCAACATAAAGAAATACCAACGCAAAGGCGGTCAGCAAACCTAACCCACCTTGATCGCGCAATTCATCACCAATTTGCGGACCAACAAATTCAGCACTGCGCAATTGAATTTTTGCGCCAGTTGCTTGTTCAAGATCTTCAATTAAGTGTTTTACGTAAACTGAATCCAATGATTTTTCCAATACCACCAGTGTTTTCCCTTCGCGCACAGCAAACTCTACGCGGCCATACTCCGCTGTTGGAAACAAACCTTTTTGCTCTATGGCATCACGAGTAAGGTTTGCAATTACCAATACATCACCAAAACCTTCATATTCACGGGTCGGGCGCTCCACCGCTTCCAACAAACCTCCCGCGGCAGACAAACTGGCTTCAGCTGCATGACGCCCTTTGACCTTCATCTCATCCTGAGTCCGAATCATGACTTCTTTATCGGAACCGAACAGGACAGCGATAGGGCTGGTAATTTTCTTCTCTTCTAACAGGTGACGAACTTTGTCCAGATCCGCCGGCTTATCGAAAAGAACTTCCAATTGAGTCCCGCCGGTGAAATCCAAACCACCTTTAATTCCGTTGAAAAAAATGGATAACAACGAAGCTACCACTAAAAAAATTGAGATGCCGGAGGTCAGTTTCCGCACACCCATAAAATCAATAATTTTTAATTCTTGAGCCATGAGTGAAATCTCTTACTGCAGACGGTTAAAAGGAGGTAATGCATTGATCGCAATAGCTTGCAAATTCTTGCGACTGCCATAAACCAGGTTACAGATCGCTCGACTACCCACAATCGCCGTAAACATGGAGGTCAAAATACCCACGGTCAGGGTAATCGCAAAACCTTTAACAGGGCCGGTACCAATGCCGAAAAGAATTACCGCCACGATCAATGTTGTGAGGTTAGAGTCAAGAATGGTGATAAACGCACGCTCATAGCCCGCGTAAATGGCCTGTTGCGGAGACGCTCCATTTTTCAACTCTTCGCGAATCCGCGAGAAGATCAACACGTTGGCGTCTACAGCCATACCAATCGTCAGTACGATACCGGCAATACCTGGCAGTGTGAGCGTGGCACCAAACATCGAAAGCACGGTAAGAATTAACAATACGTTAAGCGCAAGCGCGATATTCGCAAACACGCCAAACATTCCGTAGAAAACCACCATAAA
>JACCEA010893873.1_pt1 | contig 28989 bp, 18 predicted proteins | sample 7449851 | NCBI WGS metagenome assembly JACCEA01 (sample SAMN15323453, study PRJNA562643) | freshwater metagenome | isolation source: river surface water | place: USA:Blue River Watershed | collected 2017-08-18
AATTTATTTTAATATTAAGCTGCGCACGTGTCTTGAAAACAGGAGCGTTATGACTAAGTTTATATTTGTAACCGGAGGTGTTACATCATCTTTAGGTAAGGGCATTATTGCCGCCTCGCTGGCCAAACTGTTGCAGGCAAGAGGTTTTTCTACAACCATTCAGAAATTTGACCCCTATATCAACGTCGATCCGGGTACACTGAACCCTTATGAGCACGGAGAATGTTATGTGACAGAGGACGGTGCAGAGACCGATCTGGATCTGGGACATTATGAGCGCTACCTGAATACTTTTACTTCTCAGGCCAACAACGTGACCACCGGTCGCATCTACCAGCATGTTATCAATAAAGAGCGTGAAGGAGCCTATCTTGGCAAGACCGTGCAAGTGATACCACACATCACCGACGAGATAAAACGTCGCGTTCTGCTGCTGGGTGAGGGTAATAAATACGATATCGTAATTACTGAGTTGGGTGGTACTGTGGGCGACATTGAGTCGCTGCCCTACATTGAGGCAGTTCGCCAGTTGAAGTGGGAAATGGGTAATGAGAATTGCCTGGTGATACACCTGACACTGATACCCTACCTGAAAGCTGCGAAAGAACTGAAGACCAAGCCAACGCAACACTCTGTGAAAATGATGAGCGAGCACGGTCTGATACCTGATGTACTGGTATGCCGCACAGAGGAGCCGCTGTATAAAGATCTGAAACGTAAGATCGCGCTGTTCTGCAATGTGACGCAAGACGCGGTAATAGAGGCGCTGGACGCCGATACCATTTACAGCGTGCCGCTGGAGATGATGCGCGAGCGACTGGATGTGATATGCCTGGAGAAACTGGAAATGCCGATGGGCAAGGAGCCTGATCTGGTGCGCTGGAAAGAGTTTTTGAATAAGCTACGTTACCCGAAGAGCAAGGTAGTAGTGGGATTGATAGGCAAGTATGTGGAGCTGCAGGATGCGTATAAATCGATCCTGGAGGCGCTGATACATGCTGGTGCCATGAATGAGTGTAAGGTAGAAGTACGCAACATTCATTCCGAGTATCTGACGAAGGAAAATGCAAAAGAAAAGCTGGAGAACGTAGACGCTATATTGGTGGCGCCGGGCTTTGGCAGCAGGGGCATAGAAGGAAAGGTGGACGCCATTCGCTACGCGCGTGTAAATAAGATACCGTTCTTTGGTATATGCCTGGGCATGCAGATGGCGTGCGTGGAATTTGCCCGTAATGTGTTGAATATGTCGAAGGCACACTCAACAGAAATGGATCCTGATACGGACCAGGGAGTAATATGTATGATGGAGGAGCAAAAAGCGATCACGCAGATGGGGGGCACTATGCGCCTTGGAAGTTACGAATGTGAATTGCGTCCCGATTCGATCACTGCTGCGGCCTATGGTAGTTCGTCTATCACAGAGCGCCATCGTCATCGTTACGAATTCAACAACGAATTCCTGGAGCAATTTGAGAATGCCGGTATGATACCCGTAGGTAGAAACCCCAAGACCAACCTGGTAGAAGTGGTGGAGATAAAAGACCATCCGTTCTATGTGGGTGTTCAGTATCACCCTGAATACAAGAGCACTGTTGAGAATCCTCATCCTTTGTTTGTAGCATTTGTAAAGGCTGCCAAAGAAGCACAGGAGCGTCGCAGCGGTAGTTCGAAGCGTTCATTTGAAAAGGGAGTCTGATAAATTCAACAACAGCAAATAAAAAATTCATGCGGTCTCGTATCTTATTTTTACTGGTCACTTCTTTTCTGGTTTTTTCCTGTGCACAGACCCGTATAACGGAGCACAAAGATTGGGGCGCATTTTTCGAGAAGCAAGGCATTAAGGACGCCTGCTTCATTATGCGCGACAATAACCACGAAGCGATACACTATTACAACAAGGAAAGGAGCACGGCGAGGATGATGCCGGCTTCAACGTTTAAAGTGTTCATTTCGCTGATAGCGTTGGAGACAGCGGTGGCGCCTGATGACCGACTTGTGATAAAATATGACAGTGCCGATGGCGGCAGACCTGAGTGGCAGCACGACATGGATATGCGCGAGGCGCTGAAGACAAGCTGTGAGTGGTATTACAGGAAATTGATAGCTCGCATAGGTGCTGAAAAAATGCAGCACTACATAGACACCATCAGGTATGGTAATATGAACATCTCCGGCGACCTTACCCGTTGCTGGGTGAACGACTCGTTGCAAATAACTGCCGATGAACAGGTGGGCTTTATGAAGCGCCTTTATTTTGCTCAGTTGCCTTTATCTGAACGCAGCCAGCGTATAGTAAAAGACCTGATGCTGCACGAAAATGAGCCGGGATATAAACTGTACTACAAGACTGGCACGGGCATGAAAAATGGCAAGACCATCTATTGGGTTTCCGGATTTGTGGAGCGTGTGCAGAAAGTGAAAGAGCCCAAAGGGTCTATGAATAAGTCGGACGAACGTAACTATCCGTATTTCTTCGCTTCAAATTTTGAGATGCCTGAGAATGATAGCTCCAAGAACTGGTACGAGACCCGCATAGCCATTTTAAAAGATGTGCTGCGCAGTTACGGTGCCATACCTACTGTCAAATAGCAGCACCTGAAGTCACACTGATGTGTTTGTTTCGTTTTCATTGATTTTTTATATTTTACAGGCAAACACGTTCTATGCAGTTCAGTGCACAACAGATAGCAGGCCTACTTGGCGGAGTAATAGAGGGCAATCCGGATGTTACGGTAAGTAAACTCTCGAAGATAGAAGAGGGCGTTCCGGGTTCTATTTCGTTTCTCGCTAATCCCGTTTATACCCAGTATATCTATACCACGAATGCATCGCTGGTTATAGTGAATAAAGATTTTGAGGCAACAGGCCCTATCAGTTCTACCCTCATAAGGGTGGAGAGTGCGGCTGCGGCATTCGCCAAGTTGCTGGAGATGTATAACCAGGTGAAGCTGAATAAGACCGGTATCTCTAAACAAGCTTACATTTCTGAAACAGCTACCGTTGGTACTAACATATATGCCGGTGAGTTTGCCGTTGTGAGCGACAATGCGCGTATAGGCAACAATGTAAAAATATATCCGCAGGTGTACATTGGCGACAATGTGACCATTGGCGATAATACCACACTGTTTGCAGGTGTGAAGATCTACTCTGATTGTGTGATAGGTGCCAACTGTATCATACACTCGGGCACGGTGATAGGAAGTGACGGTTTCAGGTTTGAGCCGCAGAACGAAGAGGGACAGCGCAAAGTGCCGCAGATAGGTAATGTGATCATAGAGGATGATGTGGAGATAGGTGCCAACTGTGCCATAGACCGCGCTACACTAGGCTCTACCATACTGCGGAAGGGCGTGAAATTCGATAACCTCATACACATAGCCCACAATGTGGAAGTGGGAGAGAACAGCTATCTGGCTGCGTGCAATGTGGTGGCAGGTTCTACTAAGATCGGTAAGAACTGCATGTTCAGTGGGCAGGTGGGCATTGTTGGGCATTTGCAGATAGCGGATAACACCATCATCACCGCGCAATCGGGCATATCGAAGAGCATCACTAAACCGGGCGAAGTGTACATGGGTTCTCCCGCATTTGATGCCAATAAGTATCGCAAGGCATATATTCATTTCAGAAATCTGGACGGGCTGGCACAGCGGATAGACAAGCTGGAGAAGCAGTCTAAGGGTCAGTAGGCGATCCGTACCGTGTGGTAATCGAGTGCGGTATCGTCTGACGCATCTATGCCGAACAGTTCGGTAGCAGCGCCGTGGTTCACTGCTATTTCCATGTATCCGAGTTTATTGAAACGACATAATGGCGCATCGCGCGGAACATCGCTATAATGCCGGCTGATGGTAGTTATCAGTCCGCTGCGAAAGGTGCGGATACGGAACGGGCGTCCGCTTGTGTGCTTTTCAAAGTCTTCTTTTCTCAGATCAAGTACCAGATTGTTATAGCGGTCGCGACGGAGAATGCGACAGGCGATGCCTACAGGTGTCACTTGCGGCGCCGGTAAGGGCGGCAGAACATATGGCGCTACTGGTGGGAATGCCGTTGTGCCGCTCTCTATGGCATCAATTGCATTGATGGCTTCCTGGAGCCATGCGTCAAAATTATATGGACTGCTGAATCGGGAAATGAGCCGTGCGTGGGCCGGTGCGAACTCCGGAGGCATGGTGGACAAAATGCCATTGTCGGGCAGAATGAAGTAGTGTCCACGATGTGTGGCCAGAAGCAGTGCCGGCGGGTTTTCTTTGTCCATGAAAATACCGGTAAATACCATATGGATAGTGCCCGCGGGGTAACTATAACAGCTATCGGCAAGCAGGTAGCCGGTCTCGCGCCGATTGTGCCGGGGTACATGGTGGCATATATCGCTAACGACCGCATGTGGCATACGCCTCGAGATGGCCGCCTTGATGCGTGCTGCTGCACCATCCCGGGTGCCGAGGTCGGATAGAAGAGTGATGATGCGTGCCATTATCGTCCCTGCAGCATAGCGTAGTATGCCGGATCTATTTGTTTGAAGCCAAGAGCTAACGCCTGCTGTACATCCTGCAAAGCAGCTACCTTGTTGCCTTGCTGGGTGTGACAATAGGAGCGCGCGTAGTAGATCTCTCCCATTTGCGGGTTGATGCGAATTGCGTTCTCGAAATCACGCATGGCCTCGTCGCAACGCTTGAGCCTGTGCAGCAAGCGGCCACGGTTGAGGTAGGGCGCATACATATCGGGGTTCTGAGACACCGCTATGCCATATTCTTTCAATGCCGAATCGGGCATACGCATCATATCATAGAGGTTGCCGAGGTTGCTATGCGCCTCCGGGAAGTGATAGCGATAACCAATGGCATTACGGAAGCAGATGAACGATGAGTCGGGCTGGCGTGCGATGGCATAAATTATCGCCAGACCGAGGTAGGCATTGGCGTTGCCTTCCTTATTGTTAAGCTTCAGTCCGTCGTAATAGTATACACGTGCTTCCTCAAACCGGTTTGCGGCGCGGAAGAGCTCGCCCAGCGATACGCGTGGATTGGCGAAGTTGGGGTCGAGTTCTATGGCACGTTTCAGCAGGGAGTAAGATGAGTCGAAGTAGACCTTTCTTTCCTGCTCGTTCACACTCTCGTTGAACAGATTGAAGTATTGGAAGCCCAGATTGTTGAAGGCATTGGAAGCCTTGGGTTGTTTCTCAATCTCGTCGCGCCACAGGCTGGTGGTGTCATACCATGCTTTACAACGTTCGGTGGTCTGGAAGCCGAGGTAAAGTGAATAGGCTGCTGTTACCGCCAGCAGCAGATTGCCTGTGGTGCGGTTGCCTCCTTCTTCGAAGAAAACAGAGATAGCATACCCGGCCATAAAGAACAGCCCCATGTAGGGAATGTAAGAATAGCGATCGGCAACAATGGCGCCACCCACAGGTATGAATTGCAACAGCAAGGCGATATTGACCAGGAAGAATAGAGAACCGAACAGTACTACCTTGTTCTTTCTGAAGTACCAGATAGCCGCCAAAATGCCCAGTGCAATAAGCGGATAGATATAGTAGTATGCGGGCAAAGAGCCATTATCCTTGGATGGGTAAGGATAAAAACAACTGAGGCCAAGTGGCGCGATAGCTTTCCATAGGTAGGTGATAAAAGCGTAGCCACCCAGACCTATACGTTCGATGAAGTTGAAAGACACGTATTTGGTCTCCAGCGAGCCGAATGACTTCTGGTCTATCATGGACCTGATGCCGAATGCTACTGAGATAGCGAGCAGGGGCAACTTTTCGAGGAACATACTCTTGTTCCATTCGTTGCGCTCGTAGTAATCGATGAGCAGCAATACAAGCGGGAGCGTAACCGCTACAGGTTTTGACAGAAGAGAACAGATGAACAGAACGATGACACCTGCGTACCATAATTTTTTGTTGCTGCCTGCTGCGCGCAGGTAATACAGGTGAGCCAGACAGGCTGCCATGTAGAAGGTGCCGTACAGCACATCTTTGCGGCCTGCCAGCCAGGCAACAGATTCCACGTGCATAGGATGCAGACCAAACAGCACGGCAGTGACGGCCGCAGCTACGGTGCGTTTTGTGAGTGCCTTGGTGAAGAAGTAAACAAGCAGCGTAACGACTATGTGTAGCAACACGCTATCGAGGTGATAGAGCCAGGGTTCCAGTCGCACAAAACTATATTCGATGGCATAGCTAAGAATGGTCAGAGGGTGGTAGTTGCCCATAACCGGGGTGGCGAATATCTGCTTCAGACCTTCGGGGGAAAGATCTTTGATGAGGGCATTGTCGCGGATGTAGCCGGGATCGTCCCAGTTGGTCAGCAGGTTGTTGGTGCTGGTCTTGTAGAAGAGCCAGGTAACGAGCGCTATGGCACCGGCAATAAAAAACTGCAACCGCCTGCCCGAGAAAAACGGAGCAGAGGGAGTCGCTGATCTTGTGTTGTCGTTTTGCGGTCTTGGTCTGGCGGGTGCCTGTTGGTTGGGCACCACCTGCCTTGCTTTGTTTTTTGCCATGCACCCTAAAAATACTTTAAGATGTTGATTGTAAAAAATGTGTCCGACCATAAACAATGATGGCTGCCCTTTCCGGGGCAGCCATCATATGAAATTGAGGAAACTGAATTATTGTTTTACCAGCTTTTGCACCTTCAGTTGGTGACCGTCGCTGTCCAGTATAGATATCAGATACAATCCGTTGGCAAGACCGGTTATATTCACTTCATGTGCATCGGCCACGTCGGCAACTACCTTCCCGTCGACAGTTGTGATAATCGCGCGTACTGAAACCGGAGATTCGATGAATACCGATTCGCTTGCCGGGTTAGGGAAGATGACAATATCTGATGCTTTCAGGTCGGCGATGCCGGTTGTTGTATTGAGGACGTAAACTGCGCTCATCGCCTGACAGCCATTCGTATCGGTTACGGCGACTTTATAGTTGCCCGGGCCGGTAGAAGGTGTCATGTAAGCGGTTGCGCCCGGAATCGCTACAAGGTTCTTATACCACTGGTAAGTGATGTAATAGTTACCTGTTCTGAGGGCAGAGCCTGTGAAGCTGATCGGAGGATCGGGCAGTGGCACCTGCGAAACAGTGATAGGCGCAGTTGAAGCTGTGCAGCTCGACGGCACGGATATAGTGCACGAATAATTGCCCGGCGTGGTAGCGTTGTAAGTAGGATTAGTTGCTCCCACAATGGCGCTGGTGTTGAAATACCACTGATAACTGATCGCATAGCCAAGCGATGAAGCGCTTGTTGAAAGGAGCGCGCTGCCACCCCAGCAGAACTTAGCCGGTGTAAGCGGTATCACTGAAGGCGATGCAACAACATTCACAGTAGTGTCGGCATGTGTCATGTCGGTGCAACCGGTGGTTGTGTTGGTGACACGTACGCGGTAGCCACCTGTGCTGTTGGCGATATATACGGCGTTGGTAGCGCCGGTGATGGCAGTTCCGTTGCGGTACCACTGGTAACTGAAGCCCGGAGCAGCAGAAAGCGATACGATACCACCGCTGCAGAAGATGCGCGGGCCACCCGGTGTGATGGTAACGTTAGGCAACGGATTTACTGTGATGATGCTGTTTGCTGTCGTAGTGCTGCAGCCCGATGTGTTGCTGACAACGCAGTAGTAGGTTTCGGCAGTTGTTGCATTGTACGAAATACCCGTTGCACCTGCAATTGCGCCTGCGCTGTTGTACCATTGGTAGGTATATCCTGCACCTGCATCAGCAGTGAGTGTAACACTACTTCCATTGCAAATAGTGAGCGGGCCGGAAGCGCTTACCACGCCGCCCGGCGCTGCAAGCACAGTTATGGTTTCAGGGGCAGACATTGCCCAGCATCCTGCACTGTTGGTGACGCGCACACGGTAAGTGCCTGCAGTAATGGCGTTGTAGGTACTGGTTGTAGCACCGCTTATGGCAACGCCGCCCAGTTCCCATTGGTAAGTAAGCCCCACGCCTGTATTCGCATTCATTGTGACCGGTGTGCCCGCGCAGGTGGTTGTAGAACCACCCGGTACTGTTATGGTTGCAGTTGCCGGAACCACAGTTACGCCTACCGGTGATGACAATGTAGCACAACCCGCAGTTGCTGCAACACGCACGCGGTAGGTGCCCGCAACTCCCGTTGTGTAGATAGATGAAGTAGCACCGGTGATGAGGGTTGCGCCATTGTACCACTCATAGGTCACACCCGGAGCAGTAGTAGAAGTAAGTGTCACAAAATCTCCGGGACACAACACTGTATCGCCGATGATGGAGATCACTGCAGATGGCGCTGTTGTTACTGTTGCTACTGTTGTAGTGAGACAGCCTGTAGGGAGCGTGTACGTAATGATCGTTGTACCTGTTGCAATGCCTGTAAGCACGCCGGATGTGCTACCTATAGTTCCCGTTGCAGCGTTACTGCTGCTCCAAGTGCCACCTGTTGATGTGTTGGTGAGTGTAACGTTGGTAGCCGGGCAAAGTGTGGTAGAGCCACCGATCGTGGCAGGAAGCGGATTGACCGTGATAGTGCGTGCACGCAAACATCCGTTCGTAGGGTGCGTGTAGGTAATGGTAGCAGTACCCGCGTTGTTGCCTGTTAATAAACCGGTGGAAGAACCAATGGATGCATTGGTAGCGTTGCTACTGGTCCATGTGCCGCCTGTTGGTGTGCTTGTATAAGTTAAGGTAGCACCTACACATAGTGCGTTTGTAGTTGGTGTAAAGGTTGTAGGACGTGCATTAACGGTTACAACGGTTGTTCTGATGCAACCTGCAGCACTTGTGTAAGTGATTGTTGTAGTACCTGCGCTCAGACCTGTTACCACCCCGCCGCCATTCACGGTGCCTGTAGCTGGTGTGCTGCTGCTCCATGTTCCTCCGGGAGGTGTTGATGACAATGTAGTTGTTGAGTTTTCGCAAACCGTAGTGCCGCCTGTTATCACGCCGGGAAGGTTGTTCACGGTAACTGTAAGTGTTTCGAAGCAGCCGTTGGCTGTGATGTATGAGATTGTTGTGGTGCCTGCGGCAATACCCGTTACAACGCCGGCTGCGTCAATAGTACCTGCCGCCGGGTTGCTGCTGCTCCATGTGCCGCCTGCGGTTGTATTGGCAAGTGCGGTTGTCTGCCCTACACATACAGTTGGCGTGCCGGTAATTATGGCCGGTGAAGCAATCACAGTTACAACACGTGATGCGGAACAGCCTGTGCCGATGGTATAGACAATGTTTGTAGTGCCGACTGTAAGACCTGTCACAACACCTGTTGTGGTAACGACAGTACCCACCGCAGTATTACTACTGCTCCATGTACCGCCGGCGCTGGTATTAGCCAGTGTCGTTGTGCGTCCCGTACATACAGTTGCGGAGCCCGTTATAGCCGGAGGAAGCGGCGCTACTGTTACAACGACGGTGCGTCTGCAGCCTGTGGCGAATGAATAGCTAATGGTGGTGGTACCTGAAGAAATACCACCCACAATGCCCGTAGCAGCGCCTACGGTGCCTATTGCAGGTGTGGAAGACTGCCATGTGCCGCCGCCGGAACTTGCCAATGCCGTGGTCAGACCGATACACACAGACGGAATACCGGTAATAGGCGCCGGAGTTGGATTCACGGTCACAGTAATGGTGCGGAAACAGCCTGAAGGCATCATATACGTTACCGATGAGGTGCCCGCTGAGATGCCGGTGAATTCGCCGGTTGCGGGATCAATGGTGCCGACTGTGGGTGCACTGCTTGACCATGCTCCGCCTGTAAGCGCATTAGTGAGCGTAGTGGTGGACTCAACGCATACGGTTGGCGTGCCGCCAATACTCAATGGCTGCGCGTTTACAGTGATGGTCAGTGTTACCATACAGCCTGTTGACAGCTTGTAAGTGATGAGTGCTGTTCCTACCGAGTTGCCGATAAGCAGACCTGTACCGGAAACGGATGCTACAGTTTCGTTGCTGCTGCTCCAGAAACCACCCGGAGTGCTGCTTGACAGTGGAGTGCTTGCACCTTCACATACAGTCGGAGTGCCGGTGATCGCGCCCGGAAGGGGGTTCACAGTGAGTTCAACCGTAGAAATACACCCCCCGGGAGTTGTGTAGGTGATAAACGCATTCCCCGCACTTACTGCTGTCGCCACCCCTGTGCCTGCGGTGATCGTAGCTATCAATGTACTACCGGAGGTCCATGTGCCTCCCGGCACTGCATTGGTAAATGTGGTGATATCTCCGACACACATCATAGGGAATCCTGCAATAGATGCTACAGGGTTTACTGTGATAGTTCGGGTAGAAAAGCAACCAGTGGGCACACGATAGGTAATCATGGCTGTTCCTGCACTTATGCCCACTACCCGGCCGGTTGTTGCACCAACTGATGCCACCGAAATGTTGCTGCTGCTCCATGTGCTGCCGGCAACTATAGGCGGTGCAACGCTAAAGGCGACAGTATCGCCGACACAAACGGTGGAGCTGCCCGTCACAGGCGGAGGAGCCGGAAGCGGATTGACAGTTACAACAGCAGTAACCACACAAGTACCTACGGTATAGGTTATAGTTGCTGTACCCGAACTAACGCCGGATACTATGCCTGTGCCGGTAGTGACCATAGCAACAGCCGGAGTGGAACTACTCCATGTACCACCTGGGAAAGGATGTGTGAGTGCAGTGGTGAGGCCAACACAGGTGCTGAGGCCGCCCTCAATTTCAGGGCAGGATAGTGATACCGTGAAGTTGTCAAAATAAGCGTTTTGTGCATCAGGCGTCAGACTTGTATAAAGCACGCTGTAGTTGCCGTAGAAGCCGAAGTGAGTTGCAGCAGTGCCGGTGAAGGTTGCATCAACTGCAGATCCTACCAGTGTAGTGACACCTGTTGACGGATCGGCGAAAGTACCCGGGCCGTCATCGCGAAGGTATAGGCGCCATGTGTCGGTGATAGGATCGTAAAGTACCCTAACGCTCGCATAGTTGGTGGCAGCTATCAACGCTGATGTAAACGTTGAAATGATGGGTGTGATAGCGCCGGTGAGGCCACCCGTGAATCGAACCAGCTGTAAGCCTGCAGGCGCTGCGGGATTGTAGATAACGGCATATCCTGATCCGGTACTACGTACGTCTGCATCGGTGGATGTAAGCACTACTGCGGCCTCGTTCTGGCCGGCAAGGAAGCCGGTTGTTGGTGCACTGGTTCTGATATTGAATGTCCAGTTGACTATCTCAGTATTCAGCGCAAGTGTGGTATTGAACGGAGCCGAATAGCCCCCAAGCGGCGCAGTAGTATATGCATAGCCGTTGTTGGTGGTACCCAGAACGTTGGCTACACTGACCCATGCGGCCAGAATATTATCGGTGAGGGTCATGGCGCCAACTGTACCGCCTATCTGTGTTCCCGCTGCACTGCCCGGCAGAGCATCGCTGCTGGCTGAAACATGAGTGAAAGTGAGCGATGGTGTGCCGCCGGGAAAGGGTGAAACACCACCTATGCCCGGGAAGGCATTAGTGTAAACAACCGTCTGTCCGTATGTATCCATTCCAAGAAAAGAACATACAGACAGGATAGAAAATAGTAACAATTTCTTCATGACTCGATTTTTTGTCCGTCCAACAAGCAAGATAAGAAATATATCTGCAAAGTGTACAAAAAATCAAATATCACTGTGTAACACAGCGAGTTCGAAGTGTATTAACGATTGGTTATATGTTTATTTTGTGCTATTGTGCCATTTCCCGAGGCAAACGAGGCGCCACGGCACGAAGCTGAAAGGTGCTTTTCCATCGGCAATGGCACTGACGTGTGCCAGGGTCTTTTCCCGGTCAATCAAATGACCGAACTTATCGCAGGTGTCTGCGACGCCACGAAGGAACCACTCTCGCCCGTCGCCTTTCAGCCACACCTCTTCAGGTGTCACGAAGCCCATTTTGTCTTTTCTGCCCGAAATGGCGGGTGGCAGCACGTTTTTCATGGCCGATCTGAGAATGGCCTTGCGGGTGCCGTTTTTATATACAAATCGCTCCGGCAATCCGGTGGTGAATTCGACAAGTCGATAATCCATGAACGGGGTGCGCGATTCCACGCTCCAGGCCATGGAATTTCGGTCTTCATAGCGCAGCAGTGCAGGCAGTGGCTCCATATACAACTGTCGCAGCAGATTGGCCTGCAGTGTCAGCGCCGGTTGGTCGTGCAGTGTTGTGGGTTGTGCAGGGCGCAGCCATTCGGCCATTTCTTTGCCTATGCGACTGCCGGTATTCAGTTTGGCAGCATTCAGCAGGAAGCCTATCGGCCAGCGTCCGTGTTCCTTTTTATAGCTGGTTGCTTCGTCTATCAGCGCGCCTATTTTCAGGCCGCGCATCAGACCGCTGTAGAAGGAGATGTCATTCCCACCGTAACCCGCCAGTTGCTCATCGGCTCCCTGTCCGTCCACCATTACTTTCAGACCGGCATCGTGGCTGGCCTTAAAAACAGCCCATTGGCTGAACTGGGACGTACTTCCGTTGGGCTCGTCCTGATGCCAGATGAATTGTTCGGCCTGCTCGAAAAGGTCGTTGAATTTTGGAAATGTGCGGTGCGACGTCGCATTGGTCTGTTTTATCACCTCTTGGGCAAACTTCCATTCGTCATACTTTGCCTGCTCGTAGCACGCTGTCACCGTTTCCTGTCCGGCTGTTTCGCCTCGGTCTTTCAGCAGTTGGGCAACAAGGCATACAATGCTCGACGAGTCGAGGCCGCCCGACAGACAGGAGCCCACGGGAACGTCAGATCTCAGGCGCACATTCACTGCATCAGTAAGTATCTCTCGCAAGCGGTCGGCGGCTTCATCATATCCGCCCGTCCATTTTTTGGGTTGCAGTGTGTACCATTGATGCAGTGTGAAACCATGCGCATTGCCGTTGAGGTCTATCTTCAGGTAGTGGCCCTGCGGCAGATATTTCACAGCAGTATCAAAAGTGCTGTCGTTGTAATCTACAGCCCCCGATGCCAGGTATTGACGCACTGCTTCGTCATTCAACGAAAGGGTGTAGCCGGGTGCTGTCCGTATCTGTTTTATTTCCGATGCCAGGTACAGGCAATCATTGCCCTTGTAATAATAGAGCGGTTTTACGCCAAACCGGTCGCGAACGGCGAATAACTCATTCTTTTTATAGTCGAGCAATACGAAGGCGAACATTCCGTTGAAGCGGTGCAGACATTCTGGCCCCCATTGTTGCCAGGCATGCAGTATCACTTCGGTGTCGGAGCGGGTAGCAAATGTGTGCCCCAGTTTTGTCAACTCCTCCTTTATCTCCAGATAGTTATATATCTCTCCGTTAAAGGTGATGGCCAGACCAGCCGGGTCGAAACGCATGGGCTGATGCCCGGCCGGAGAAAGGTCTAGTATGGACAACCTTCGGTGTCCAAAGCCTACTTTAAAGGTCTTGCCGGGTTGCAGGGTAGGGTATCTCCAGTGCTCATGAGTGGAGGCTGCTGTGTCGGCGCCTGCCCAGATCACCGGTTCTTCACCGGGTACCCATGTAAGCATACCTTCGTCATCGGGACCGCGGTGGCGTATAATTGTACTTGCCGCCATCAGGTGTTCTGATCGTGTTCCGGTTCCGTTGTTGACTATCGATAGTATTCCGCACATGGACTAAGGCTGTTTTCCGGTGCCCAAATTACTGCTTAATTCGCTGAGTTGTGAGCCGATCCTTTTATTTGGACGGTCACGAGTATAGTAAATCGTAATATTCGGGCGCTTACTTGCTGTAACACAACTACTTTCTACATTTGTGGCGGTATCGTACCAAAGCAACACAGATCAGAAAATGGAAGTAATAGTATTGGCCGGTGGATTGGGTACTCGCCTTCAGGGTGTCATAGGGGAAGCCCCCAAGTGCATGGCACCTGTGAACGGGAAACCCTTCCTCGCGTATATATTTGAGTACCTGACACGGCAGAAGTGTGTGCGGGTGATCTTATCGCTCGGCTATAAACATCAGGTGGTATTGGATTGGCTGGCCCATCAGGACCCGCCCTTTGTGGTGGATACCGTGATAGAGCACGAACCATTGGGTACCGGTGGCGGCATCAGGCTGGCCATGGAGCAGGCAGTAGCCGACAATGTAGTAGTGTTGAACGGTGATACCATGTTTGATGTGCAACTGTCTGAAATGATGGCCGATCATCTGGCGCACCATGCAGGCACCACCCTCGCACTAAAGAAAATGTACCATTTCGACCGATATGGCGTTGTGAACATTGGTGCGACAGGAGTGGTAGCGTCATTTGAAGAGAAGAAGTTCAGAGAAGAGGGGCTCATCAACGGAGGTGTCTACATTATAGATCAGCGTTTCCTGCATGCGAAACACCTGCCACACAAATTCTCGTTTGAGAAAGATTATCTGGAAGCTTTTGCTGATGAGCATAAATACTATGGCCACATTTCTGAGGGCTATTTTATAGACATAGGCATACCCGAAGATTATGAGCGGGCACAGACTGACTTTAAAAATATATTCGGATGAAGATAGCCATACTGGGTACCGCGCATCCGTTGCGGGGAGGTCTTGCTGCATTCAATGAACGCCTTGCCTATCAGTTGCAGCAGCAGGGGCACCAGGTGACCATCTGGTCCTTCTCATTGCAGTATCCCTCGTTTCTGTTTCCGGGTAAGACGCAGTTTACTGACGAGCCTGCACCACAAGGATTGGACATACGCACAACGGTCAATTCTGTGAACCCGCTGAATTGGCTGTCAGTAGGTGCGGCTATGAACAAAGAGCAGTACGATCTGGTTATTGTGAAATACTGGTTACCCTTCATGGGGCCTGCATTCGGCACTATCCTGCGCCGGGCCAGACGAAACGGGAAGACAAAGGTGTTGTGTGTAGTAGATAACATCATTCCGCACGAACACAGACCGGGTGACAAACAATTCACTAACTATTTTATAGGGGCAGTAGATGCGTTTGTGACCATGAGCAAGGATGTGCTGAAGGACGTGAAAACATTTACTTCAAAGCCGTCTTTCTTTACGCCGCACCCTATTTACGATAGTTATAACGAACCGGTATCGAAGGAGGAGGCATGTCGCAAGTTGGGTCTTGACCCCGCAAAAAAGTACATGCTTTTCTTTGGCTTCATCAGGGAATACAAAGGACTCGACTGGTTGCTTCAGGCAATGGCTGATGAGCGCATCATCCGATCGGGTGTGGAGCTGATAGCTGCCGGTGAGTACTACAACAAAGACGTAGAGATAGCCAACAACGCCATCATTGCCCAGTTCGACCTGAGTAAGCGTGTGCATATGGTGACCGATTTTATTCCCAACAGCGAAGTGCGTTATTATTTCTGCGCCGCCGATCTGGTGGTGCAGCCATACAAACATGCTACCCAAAGCGGCATCACGCAGATCGCCTTCCATTTTGGCAAGCCTATGGTGGTGACCAATGTGGGCGGACTGGCCGAAGTAGTGCCTGACGGTAAAGTGGGGTTTGTGGCCGAGCCCGACCCATCTTCTATAGCAGACGCTATCATGCGTTTTCAGCAACCGGACGCGCTACCCGATTTTGAACAGAACATCGCCGACGAGCGTAGGAAGTACTCATGGGATACGTTTACAGAGGTATTGATGAAGGCTGTAGCAGCCGTAAAGTGACAACGACCCCGGATAAGTAATTTGTTTGAGTATGGCATCTATTTCTGAAAGAGACAGTAAGGTAATATGGCATCCATACACACCCATGAAGATATGGCCGGAGGCCATAGCAATCACACGTGGCGAGGGTGCATACCTGATCGATGAGCAGGGCAACCGCTATCTGGATGCGGTATCGTCGTGGTGGGTAAATCTGCACGGCCATAGCCATCCATACATAGCAGCGCGTGTGAGCGAACAACTGCGAAGCATGGAGCATTGTATGTTCGCCGGCTTCACGCACGAGCCCGCAGTGGCGCTTGCCGAGCGCTTGCTGCAGATATTGCCCGGTCCCATGAACAGGATCTTTTATTCCGATAACGGCTCTACGGCGGTGGAAGTGGCAATAAAGATGGCGTTGCAGTATTTCATCAATACCCGCAACCCCAAGAAGCGCATAGTGGCGCTCGAGAATGCCTACCACGGCGACACCTTCGGAGCCATGGCGGTAAGTGGTCGCAGTGTGTTCAACGCCACTTTCTCCGATTATCTTTTCGACGTTTCATTTGTGCCCTTCCCCGCTCCGGGTAAGGAAGTTGAGAGTGTAGCCGCACTCCGCACGTTGCTTTCAGCGGGCGATGTGGCTGCATTCGTTGTGGAACCATTGATACAGGGATCGGCGGGTATGTACATGTATAGCGCCGAGGTGTTGGAGCAGTTTTTTGCCTTGTGCAAGGAGTATGGCACGCTGATAATAGACGATGAAGTGATGACGGGATTCGGCAGAACAGGCCCGCTGTTCGCGGCCGACAGACTATCTACCGGCCCCGATATGGTGTGCCTGTCAAAAGGACTGACAGGCGGCACAATGCCCATGGGTATCACAGCGGCCACTTCAAAAATATTCGACGCTTTCTGGGACGATGACCGCTCCCGTATGTTGTATCATGGCCACTCGTTCACTGCTAATGCCACGAGCTGTGCGGCTTCGCTGGCCAGCCTTGACCTGTTGCTGGCAGAAAGTTGCACTGACGCACGCGCCATGATAGAGTCCGAGCACACGGGTTTCGCTGCAGCCATGCGCAAACATCCGCTGGTGGCCGATGTGCGCCATACAGGAACCATTATCGCGTTAGAGATCAATGCGGGAACAACATCTTATCACAGCAGTATCCGCGACAGAATGTACCGCTACTTCCTGTCGCGCAATGTGATATTGCGTCCGCTGGGCAACATTGTATACATATTGCCGCCTTATTGTATCACTAAAGAGGAACTGCAATACATCTATTCCTGCATCACCGATTTCCTCAGTGCTGAAGCAGGAACTCAATAACCCTGGGAAAGTAATAATGCTCCAGTTGGTGGATGCGCGCCGCCAATGAGTCTGGCGTGTCGCCGGCTACTACCGGGCAATGTGCCTGCACGATCGTATTCCCTTCGTCATAGGCCTCGTTCACATAGTGAATGGTGATGCCTGATTCCTGCTCACCGGCAGCTATCAGAGTCTCATGCACATGATGGCCGTACATGCCTTTGCCGCCATACTTAGGCAACAAAGCCGGATGGATATTGATGATCTTGTCGGGGAAGGCAGTGGTCATTGTGGTAGGGATCTTCCATAGAAATCCGGCCAGTACTATCAGTGTCGGGTTATACGATTTCAGGGTAGTTACGAACTCATCGCTCTGAATAGACTGTTTGTCGATCAGCAGGGTGGGAATGTTCTCCCTTTCTGCGATCTTCAATACACCCGCCTGTGGTTTGTTGCACACAATGAGCGACACACGTGCTTTGCCGTTGGCCTTGAACCAATTGATGATTGCAGCAGCATTGGTGCCCGCGCCCGATGCGAAAATGATAAGATTGTCCATTATTCGAATACGGGTTTCGACTTCTTCATGATAGCAGCAACGATCAGACCAAACACACAGTCGCGCACTATGAGGCCGGCCCACGCCAGAGGATCAAAGCTTTTTGCCCCCGCCGATTCTTTGTCCATATTCTTCAGCAGTTCATCTATTTTCTCGTCGGGCAGGGGTGCCTGCTCTATTTTAATGCGAGCTGCCTCCAATACTTTCTCTGTAAAATGAGGGTCTATATAGTTCATGAACACCCAATTGTAGATATAGGTCATGCTACCCGATACAAGCAGTATAACGAAGATGGTGCCGAACAGCTCCTTGAACTCTATGAAACCTCCGTTAGCCTTGCGGATCATCTTAGCCATAATGCCGAGAATGATGAAGTAAAGCACGTAGTTCACCAGTGTCATTACGCCATATAGTGTCACCTGCTGTGCCACTGTGAGGTTGGTGATAGTGCTTAGGATGATGTAAACCAGACCCAGTACCACGCCATAAATAGCACCTGTTTTGTTTCTGGCCGCGCGCGACATTGTAATGTCTTCCATATTAGTTGTTGATGTGTAGTTTGTTATTGTTGAGAATACCGATCACCGAACCCTGCAGTGTTTTGCCGAGGAACGGATTGTTGACACCCATTGATCTTTTCTTTTCGGGCTGTAGTGTGGTAGTGCCGCTCGTGGTGAACAGTGTAAGGCTGGCCTCGCTGCCCTTGGTTATACTACGTTCGGGTAGTCCGAAGATATCTCGCGGTATCAGGCTCATAGCCGTCACCAGACGATCTATACTGCAACTGTTCTTCAGGGAGTCCCACAATATGTTGTAAGCCAACTCCTGAATGGCCATGCCATCAGACGAGTATTCATATTCCTTCGCCTTGGCGTCCCACTCATGTGGCGCGTGGTGGCTGGCAATACAGTCGATAGTGCCGTCTTTCAGTCCTGCTATCAGCGCCTTTCTGTCGCTTTCCGCGCGCATTGGCGGCATCACCTTGTAGGCGCTGCTGTAGCCGCGCAGCGCTTCGTCGGTGAGTGCAAGGTGATATGGTGTCACAGAACACGTGATGCCGAGACCTTCAGCCTTTGCCTTCTTGATCATAGCTACCGACGCTGCGGTGGTAATGCCGGTGAGGTGCAGGCGTGAGTTGGTATAGCGCACCAGCTCTATGTCGCGGTACACCATCATTGTTTCGGCAATGGCGGGTATGCCTGCCATGCCCAGCGCGGTTGATACGGGGCCTTCGTTCATGAGACCGCCGGCAGAAAGCGCGGCATCCATCGGTATCTCGATCATGGTGCCGTGGAACGCAGTGATGTACTCCAGTGCCTTCAGCATCAATCCCGGGTTCTGTATCGGTTTCCATCCGTCAGAAAAGGCCATGGCGCCGTGCATGCGCATATCCATCATCTCTGCCAGTTCTTTTCCTTCGGCATTGCGGGTTGCGGTACCTATGGGGTGCAGGTTTACGGCATGCCCTGCAGCTCTGCTCAGTACATATTGTATGCTCGACTTCGAACTAAGGGCAGGTTGTGTATTAGGCGCCAGCAACACATCGGTGAAGCCACCCGCGGCTGCCGCCGCAAGTCCGGTGGCTATAGTTTCTTTGTGTTCCGTTCCGGGTTCTCTGTAATCGGCAAATACATCTACCCAGCCCGGGCTCACACACAGGTCTTTAGCCTCCACCACCGCATCGGCCGATGTTTTGATAGTGGCAGCAATCCTGGTGATCACTCCTTCTTCTACCAAAAGGTCCACCACCTTGTCATGATGGTCCGATTGTGTGTCTATTACCCTGGCTTTACGAATATGTACCTGCATGACTTTGAATTGAACTTATTATGTCTCAGCATTGGTCCGGAGCGATCACGTAGCGGATGCGCCGGAAAACTTGGTTCTGGTGAGCAGGAATGTTTCCAGCCCCAGCATTACAAGCGATAAAATTACACAAACTTTCCAAAGCGGGAAGTTGAAGTCGGGGCCGCTACCTGTGAGGGTGCCACCGTCGGTTATGGTCATCCACTTCACATTCTTTCCGGTCCATTCTTTTTGCAGAGCGGCAATGTCGCGGAAAGCCGGTATTGATTCGCTTTTGTTCTGGTTAAGTGCCACCTGCGTGGTGTCGCTGCCGGTTGCGGCCAGCACGTAGAACCCGGGTTGCTGTACCGCCTGCCCCACGTAGACATCTATACCCGCTCCATTGGGTTTCTGCGGCGGAATGATGTCGGCGTCCTTGCCTATCACATGCAGCGTGTTGCGTTCGCTCACGTTCGAAAGTGCCAGGTAGATAGGTGCCTTAGAGCCTGCAGCTACGGCAAAAACACTACCGCCACCGTTCTGTGTGGCCATCAGATACAGGAAAGGGGTGAAGAAATAGCTGCCGGGGAAGTTGCCCGATTGAATGTCGGCAGAGGTGGCGCAGATGTATAATTGTCCGCGGCCGGGGGTGTAGCGCGCCAGCAGCGGGTCGCCATTGCGAAAACCCAGCACGGTCTGTTGGTTCGCGCTAAGGTCGGCATTGATCACATAGTGCCAGTTGGCCACAGGCAGCTGCACATTGTCAGGTATCTGCTCAAAAAGATCTTTTACGAGGGCACTGCCTTGCTGCAGCAGACTAGCAGTCTGCATGGCCGTATCTATACCCGTGAAGGAGATGCCTCCCGCCAGCTTCAGCCCCTCGTTGAACTGTTGCAAATTGTTGGTGCGTCCGGGGAATACACAAATGGTCTGGCCGTTCTCAAGCGCGTCGGCCATCATTTTGCCCATATTTTCGTCTATACGGGTCACGCCGTTCAGTATAATAAGGTTATACTGTTTACGGTCGGCGGGTATAGCCGAGATCCCAGCCTGATTGAGGCGGAAGCCGTTGTAAGCTCGGAAAGACGCCTGTATATAGGGGTTCAGTGGTCCTTCGTTCAGCACCAGCACCGACAGATTGGGCGCGCACCGTGCTGCTATACGGAAGGTGTCGTCGAAACGCTGATAAGCATCATTAAGGGTCAGCGATATCTGCTGCCAGCCGGTTCCGCTCACCTGGAAGTTCAGTGTGTCCGTGCGTTCGGCACCGTCAGAGAAGTCGAGCGATGCCGCGCTTTTCACCTGGCCGTTCACAGAAAGATTGAGTACAGGATTTTCTTTGGGTGCCTTGCCCGCACTGCGGGTATGCACCACCACATAATTGCTCTTCTCGGCTTGCAGTACCGGAGTAGTAAGGTAGGCGGTATCTATATAAATATTCTCAACCGCTTCAGGCTGAACAGGCAGGCCATGGAAGGTGATATGTTCTGTCAGTTCTTTTGGCGGTGCAGCAGCAAAGCCACTCTGCTGAAAGTCGGAATAGTAGTACAGGTCAGCCTTTTTCGAACTTTCGTTCTGCAGCATGGTCTGCGTCATTGCCATCACTTTGTTCACCGCGCCCGGTGTGGCCGATAGCTCCACTGCCTGTATCTGCGCATACACCTTGTCTGCCGGTTCGGCATGAAAGGTGGTGGGTTTGTCGTTGGTGAGCAATACAAATTTGGTGCCCGGCTTGGCCGCGCGTACTTGTTTGGCTGCAGCCTCCTTGGCAATCTCCAACAGCGATCTGGCCCCCTTTTTAGCGCCCATGCTGTTCGAGTTGTCCAGATACACCACCTGCAGGCGCGGATCGGTGCTATTGCCTTCGCCGTTGTTGAAGAAAGGCTGTGCAAATGCGAGTATCAGGCAGGCAAGAAACAGAAGGCGCGCAGCCAGTAGCGCTTTGTAGCGTATCTGAGACTGTTTGCGGCTGTTGAGCTGAATGTTCTTGAGGAAGCGGGTGTGAGGGAACAATACCGTTTTGTACTTACGGAGATTGAACAGATGTATCAGCACGGGAATGACCAGCGACACACCGGCAACAAGGAACAACGGATATAGGAAACTCACGGCGGCAAATATAGTGGAATAGGGAACTACCGCAAAAGTTAAAACGTTTTGTAATGTGCCGTGGCAGGGTGCCTGATAAGATTTTCCCGCCTCCTATTAGCAAGTGAGCTGTATCTGTTACAGCGCAGCCTCCGGTCTCTGTCCAACAGCCGGGGGCTTTTCTTTTTTAGCAGAAGCGGGGAGAAACAGTCCGTTGCTCCCCGCTTTCTAAATTCCTTTGCGCCTGTGCTATAATTGATTAGGCAACAATTGTTCCAGTGCCTGGTTAATACGTTTCAGTGTTTCTTCCTTGCCTATCAGCTCTGCAATGGCAAACACGCCGGGGCCATATTTGCCACCCACCAGCATAATGCGGAACGGCAACATCAGTTCTCCTTTTTTAAGGCCATGTTTTGTTGCGTGTTCGTTGAACGATGTCTCCATGTCGGCCTGATTCCACGTTGTCGAGTTGGCCAGCTCGGCAGCCCACGCGGCGAAGAACTGTTGCTTTTGATCGTTCCATTTTTCCAGAATGGCTCCTTTCTCTCTCAGTTCAGGCGTTTCAAAGAAGAAGTGCCCCTGCTCCCAAAAGTCGGGCAGCAAGGTGCAGCGGTCTTTTATAAGTCCCACTACTTTCACCAGCAGCTCTTTGTTGGTCACCACACCTCCTTCTACAATGAAGGGCCATGCAAGTTCCGCCAGTGTTTCGTTGTCGGTTTTCTGTATGTACTGATGGTTGAACCACTTGGCTTTTTCAAAGTCGAATTTGGCACCACCCTTGTGTACACGTTCTATTGAGAATTTGGCGATCAGTTCCTCCATCGAGAAGAGTTCCTGCGCCGTGCCGTCGTTCCAGCCCAACATAGCCAGCATATTCACGAAAGCCTGAGGCATGAAGCCCATCTCGCGGAAACCGCGTGTCTCTTCGTTGGTCTTGGGGTCTGTCCAGTTCATGGCAAATACCGGGAAACCCAGCCGGTCGCCATCGCGTTTGCTCAGTTTCCCGTTGCCGTCGGGTTTTAATATCAATGGCAGGTGTGCCCACTGAGGCATACGGTCCTTCCAGCCCAGGTACTCCCACAGGAGCACGTGTACAGGTGCGCTCGGTAGCCACTCTTCACCACGGAAGGCATGTGTGATCTCCATCAGGTAGTCGTCCACCACCACCGCCAGGTGATAGGTAGGCATACCATCGGCTTTCAGCAGTACTTTGTCATCTACGAGCGAGCTGTCGAAGCTGATCTCACCACGTATCATATCAGTGAGTTTCACGGTAGTATGCTCGGGCATTTTTATGCGCACCACATAAGGTGTCCCTTCGGATATGAGTCTGGCTGTCTCTTCCTGACCCAGTGTCAGCGAGTTGCGCATCAGCATGCGGGTGTTATAGTCATATTGGGCATTGGTATACTCGTCTTTGCGGTGGTCTTTCCGCATTTTTTCAATTTCTTCAGGCGTGTCAAAGGCGTAGTAAGCATTACCGGAATCCAGCAGCATCTGTGCGTAATGGTGGTACATGTCTTTACGTTCGCTCTGGCGGTAAGGTGCAAACGGACCTCCTTTCAGCGGGCTTTCGTCCGGTTCCAGTCCGCACCATGCCAGGCAGTCCATTATATATTGCTCTGCGCCCTCCACAAAACGGGTCTGGTCGGTATCCTCTATGCGCAGGATAAATTCGCCCTTGTTGGCACGTGCAAATAAATAATTATATAAAACAGTCCGCACACCACCCAGGTGAAGGCCACCCGTAGGGCTCGGCGCAAATCTTACTCTTACTTTCATAGGGCCAAAATTAGTCGGAAATCACTAATCGGGGTCAATAATACATATATGGCACGTTTTGCATGTATTGGCGGCTCATGTTAGGCTGATCTGCAATTCGATATCTTGACAGAAAACGTTCGGAAAACCGAAAAGTTTCCCTATCTTTGCAGCGTTCCGCGAAAAGTCAAAAGGATTTTCTTTTGACTTTTTGATTTATACGGGCATAGTTCAATGGTAGAATAGAGGTCTCCAAAACCTTCGATCGTGGTTCGAATCCGCGTGCCCGTGCAAACTTGACCCTTGGGTCACTTTGGTTAATTGGACAGTAGGTATATCCGGGTCTGACCCGAATCCTGTTGTCCTGTTAACCACTTAACATTTAACCTTTTAACTGAAACAAATGAGCAAATTAGGCAATTACGTTCAGGAGGCATATGATGAGTTATTACACAAGGTTAGCTGGCCGTCATGGGACGAGTTGCAGCAGACCACCATCATCGTGCTCGCAGCGCTCGGTCTGGTCACAGTTGTGATCTGGGGCATGGACATCGCTTCAGAGGCTACTCTGAAATTCGTTTACAACATACTCGGTAATTAATAATGGAAACCATGAGTGAAGCAGTAATTACTCCGGACCAGAAACCGGCTCCTGATACCAAGTGGTACGTGATCCGCGTGGTAAGTGGAAAGGAAAGGAAGGTGAAGGAGTATCTTGATAAAGAAGTAAAGATCAATAATTGGTCTAACTCTGTGGTTCAGGTACTGTGCCCGGTAGAAAAAGTGTTCAAAGTGCAGAACGGCAAAAAAGTACTGCGCGAGAAAACCCTTTTCCCAGGTTACATCCTCCTCGAAGCTAATGATGGCAAACTGACCGACGACATCATCCATACCGTAAAAAACGTTACGGGTGTTATCCATTTCCTCGGTAAAGAGAATCCTACCGCCCTTCGTAAGGCTGAAGTGAACAAGATGTTCGGTAAGATGGACGAGGTGAGCGAACAGGGTGTAAGCTACGCAGAACCATATATCGTTGGTGAGACCGTTAAGATCGTTGACGGACCTTTCAACGACTTCAATGGTACCGTGGAAGAGATCAACCAGGAGAAGAAGAAACTGAAGGTAGTTGTAAAGATCTTCGGTCGTGCTACACCTGTGGAACTCAACTACATGCAGGTAGAAAAGATCGCCTAAATACACAATTATCATATTTCCCAGACCGCATCAAACCGATGCGGTCTTTTTTTTACTATTGGTTATAGCCCTATAGATTTCTCCCCGCGCTTTTGCAATAATTTTGAGTGGAATGACGAACCATAGACGATCAGCTGTACTGTCTCATTTACCTGTAGAAAATTGTCCGGCAAATGTTTTTGTAAAGAACCTTCTTTCGCGCTGCCGGAAGGGGGAATCTGATCCGTCTATAGTCATCATGAACAGCGCGGATGAGGTGGCGCCTGTATTGAATAGCATGGCCCCCTTCCTGCCATCAGAACTTGCACTGGCGCAGCTATCGGCCGCCGAGCGTTCTATGCCCGATGTAAGTTTCCGTTATGCGGTAGTGTACAAAGATGGTCGTCCGTTGTTACTCAGCACCTTTCAGGTCTATACGCTCACTGCACGCAACTTCAATCTTCATCGCGAGCGTACTTTCGTGAAGCATATATTGGGGCTTTTTCTCGATCTGCGCCGAATAAAGGTTGTAGTATCCGGCAATGCGCTACGCACCGATATGCCCTGCTTCTGCTATGATCATAACGAACTGCCTGCCGGGCAGGCACTCGAGCTGGTGGCATCAATTGCCGATACCGTTGCCGATCGTGATGAAGCCTCGGCGGTCATCCTTACCGGAACAGGAAATGCAGGCGCAGCCACACTACGCAAGCTCGCAACATTGGGCTACCAGATGCCATGGGAAGACATGGCCATGGAAATGAGCATTCCTTCATCATGGGAGTGTATGTCTCAATACATCGGGGCACTGTCACGTAAATACCGCGCACGCGCGCAAAAAATAATTGCCGCAGGCAGTACACTGAGGCAGGCTCCGATCACGGAGGAGGAACTGGTCCATTTGCAACCCGATATCGACAAGCTTTTTGCAGAGGTAATAGAGAACCAGCCTTTCGTATTCACCACATCCGGCAGCAGGTATATAGCCGAGTTGAAGCGACTATATAAAGACAACTTCGAGATCATCGGTTTTTTTGAGGGTGATGTGCTAGTGGCGTTCTACAGCGCGTTTGTTACCCCCACCGGATACGAGCTCTTTTACGTGGGCTACAGTCAGTCGCTCAATGCGAAGTATCAGTTGTACTTCAACATGCTCTTTTCAGGCTTGGGTCGGGCTATTGCCTTACGCAAGCAGCAATTGCTGCTGGGCCGAACCTCGTTCGATGCAAAGGCCAGCCTGGGTGCAAAGGCTGTGCGCAAGGACTATCTCGTCCGTTTGTTCCGTGTCCCTGAGACCGCAACCAGGTGGTTTGTTTCCTACTTCTCCTCAATGGAAAGTGGCAAATGGACACAGCGGAACCCGCTGAAGGAAGATGCATAGTGTTGGCGCCACATTCTATATGAGGATGAAATCTACTTTGGTTTAAATCAGTACCTTTATCCAAATAATTCATTTATGTTCCTAAAAAGTGCACCTGCCCGCCGCAGATTCAGCGGTTTTATTGCCCTATTGTTTTTGTCCCTTGCGTCGTTGGCGCAGGACCTCAAGTCTCCCATTCCTACCGACCCCGATGTAGTGACCGGAAAGCTGGACAATGGGCTCACTTATTACATACGCACCAACAAGAAGCCGGCCAATAAGGTGGAGCTCCGGCTGGTAGTCAAGGCCGGTTCCATTCTTGAGAACAACGACCAGCAAGGTCTTGCCCACTTTATGGAGCACATGAACTTCAATGGAACCAAGAACTTCCAGAAGAATGAACTGGTAAGTTACCTGCAGTCAATTGGTGTACAGTTTGGTGCCGACCTCAACGCCTATACTTCTTTCGACCAGACAGTCTACATCCTGCCGATCCCGACAGACAAGCCGGGCAACCTCGATAAAGGTTTCCAGATCATCGAAGACTGGGCGCACAATGCGTTGCTCACCGATAAGGACATCGACGACGAGCGTGGCGTGGTGCTGGAAGAAAGCCGCCTTGGAAAGGGTGCCGATGACCGCATGCTGAAGAAGTACTTCCCTAAACTCGCCGAGGGGTCGTTATATGCTCAGCGCCTCCCGATAGGAAAAGACGAGATACTCAAGTCGTTCAAATACGAGACCATCCGCAGCTTTTACCGCGACTGGTACCGCCCCGACCTCCAGGCTGTGGTGGTTGTTGGCGATATAGACGTAGCAACTGCAAAATCTATGATCACTAAGCACTTCGCCGGCCTCACCAACCCTGCCAATGCCCGCCCACGCACCTACGTCGACATCGCTCCCCGAAAGTCTGCCGATGCAATGGTGGTTACCGATAAAGAAGCAACCAACTCCATGCTCATGTTGTCTTTCCCCTACGTGAAGAAGACTGATGAGAAAACTATAGGAGACTACAGAGAAAATATGGTGCGTCAGTTAGGTATACAGATGCTCAACCGCCGCTTTTCTGATCTTGCACAAAGCAGCAAACCGCCGTTCCCGTTTGCCGGCATCGATTTCAACGACATGATTCATGGGTATGAGAACCTCACTGTATATGCTCTTTTCATGGCTGGTGGTCTGGAAAAGGCACTCGGCGCTGTAGCCGACGAAGTGGTGCGTACACGCAAATATGGCTTTGCCGAAAGCGAACTGGAAATAGCAAAAAAGGACGCTTTGGCCGGAATGGAGCGCGCTTATAACGAACGCAAGACCACCGATAGCAAAGACTTTGTTGAAGAGTACATTCGCGCATTCCTTGACAACGAGCCATATCCGGGCATAGAAAACGAATATGCATATGCAAAATCAATGTTGCCCGGTATCAAGGCAGAAGAAGTGAGCACCGCGGTCAGGCAGTATCTCTCCGACAATAACACATTCACGCTCGTTACGGCTCCGGATAAAGCGGAGCTGAAGTTGCCGTCAGACAAAGACCTTCTAGCAATGACGGCGAAAGCGCTGTCTAAAGATGTGGCAAATGCAGAACAGAAAGCCGTGGTAACTACGCTTATTACAAAGAAGCCCGAGCCTGGCCTGATCGTGTCTCAGGCTCCTGAGGATGGTTTCAATGCTACTACCTATACTTTGGGCAACGGGGTGAAAGTGACAATAAAGCCCACCGACTTCAAAAGCGACGAGATACTGGTTAGGGGCACCAAAAAAGGTGGTACCAACAAATATAGTTCAGCTGAGCGAAGCAATTACCAGTTCCTCACAGAGTTGATCCCGGCCATGGGTATAGGTGCGTTCACTCCATCCGACCTTGAGAAAGCACTTGCAGGAAAGACTGTAAAAGTTGATCTGAGATTGAATGAATATAGTTCAGGCATATCGGGTGCCACAACAGTAAAGGATTTCGAGACCCTCATGCAGGTAATTTACCTCCAGCTGACACAGCCACGCAAAGACGCAGAGTTGTTCACTGCCTACAAAGACAAACAGAAGTCTATGTTGCAGTTCATAATGGCCAATCCCCGTGTCGCTTTCTTCGATACAACTATCAAGGCGTTATATGGCAACAACCCTCGTGCGCCAATGGTATTCCCCAAGGCTGCCGACTACGATAAGATAGACCTCGACAGAACATTGGCAATTTACAATGCTGAGTTCACTTCCGGCGGTGGTTATCATTTCTTTATCACCGGCAACGTGGACCCTAAAACAGCCCTGCCGCTTATAGAAATGTATCTCGGTAGCCTGCCCTCAACTCCTGGCAAAGCGGAATATCAGGACAATGGTCTCCGCCCGGTTGGAGGAAAACAACTTTCAATCAGGAAAGGGAAGGAGAAACAGAGCATGATCTTCGGTGTGTTCAGCGGACAAATGCCGTACAGCGAAGACATGGAGATGTCTATGGCTGCACTCGGCGAAGTATTGAACATCCGTGTCATAGAAGAAATGCGCGAGAAGATGGGGGCCATCTATGGCGGCGGTTTCAGTGGTCAACTTACCCGCGAGCCATACGAGCATTATTCTATTCAGCTGCAACTGCCTTGTGGCCCCGAGAATGTAGACAAGTTGCTCGAAGCAACCGACAAGGAGATAAAAGCTATTCTGGCACAGGGGCCCAGCCAGAAGGACGTGGACAAAGTGAAAAGCCAATGGAGGGAGAAATATATCACCGATTCAAAGGAAAACAGCTTCTGGAACGACAAGATGGAGCGTGTGCTTATTTGGGGGCGTAACAGGGATCGTGTGCTGAACTACGAAAAGTACCTCAATGCACTTTCTGCCGACGATATCCGCAAGGCTGCTTTACTGGGTCTTACCGACGGAGCCAAGTTCATTTCTGTGTTGAATCCTGAATCATAAGAAATCTATTACAACAATAACCACCCGATCTCTTCCGTTACGGCATAGGTCGGGTGTTTTTTTTATGGTTTCATTGGCACCGTACATAACCCTCAAAGGGCGCAGGACCATCAAAGCACCTTCGCACCTCAATATTCTATAACTTAGCGTTTGTATTATGATCTTCAGGAGTAAAGCCCCCCTGCGCATCGGTCTGGCGGGAGGTGGCACAGATGTCAGCCCATATTGCGATCTCTACGGAGGTGCCATTCTTAATGCTACGATCTCGTTATACGCATCAGCCACCATCGAGCCGCTGGTAGTGCCGCAGGTCATTATCGAAGCGCTCGACAGGAACGAGAGTGTAGCTTATGAGCTGGCCGACGAACTGCCTATCGATGGTAACCTCGATCTGGCTACAGGGGTATATAATCACCTTGTTGCCAAATACGGCCCTGTTCCTTCCGGTTTCCGCAT
>JACCEA010486502.1_pt1 | contig 28969 bp, 60 predicted proteins | sample 7449851 | NCBI WGS metagenome assembly JACCEA01 (sample SAMN15323453, study PRJNA562643) | freshwater metagenome | isolation source: river surface water | place: USA:Blue River Watershed | collected 2017-08-18
ACTACCGTAAGCATACTAGACCTAAAGCTAGGAAACCTATGTAACTTAAAATGCCGTATCTGCAATCCTTATAACAGTAGCAAGTGGTTCCAGGAATGGGCGGATGTTCGCGTAGATTCTAGCTCACTTAGTCACTTTACAGAAAACATTAAGTCTATCAAAACACTGTGGGATGATGATAGCAAGATTTGGGATAACTTAGAAGCAGCAATGCCCAACGTAACTCATATGGAGTTGTATGGAGGCGAGCCATTCTTAATCAAACGACTATGGGAGTTGTTAGCGTTCACTAAGCAAGCAGGTAATAGTAAAAACATAAGCATCCACTTTAATACAAACGGCTCAGTGTCGTTAACAGATGAACAATGGAGCATTCTACAAGAATTCAAGGCTGTTGATTTCCAGGTCAGCTTAGATGATGTAGGAGCACGACACTCATACCAGCGCCATCCTAGTGATTGGAACGTGGTTCGAGAAAACGTACTAAAGTTTAAGTCCGTGCCTTGGCTTAAAATGAACACAAACATTACCATCAGTATGTACAACTTGTATTACATAGACGAGTCATCTCAGCAGATATTTGACGAGTTTGGTACTGATGTTTACTTTAATCAGTTGCACAGACCTGACACATTATCTATTACACATTTGTCTCCTGAAATTAAAAACGTACTAGTAGACAAGATGAAAAATGCACGTGCATTTAAACGTGACATTGACAATACATTAAACCGTGTAGCAACAGATCCTAATCCAGAGCTAGTTAAAAAATTCCTTCAGGAAACAGAAATACACGATAAGTATCGTAACGAAAGTTTCTCTGCTACTTTCCCCGAGTGGTATGAGTTGTTAATGAAGCATTATGGATAACAAAAGCATCTGTGCATATCCTTGGATACACGTACACGCCTGGGCAGACGGCAAAGCGTTTCCTTGCTGTATGTACGATATTAACAAAGCAGTAGGTAACATTAATAACACTGGACTAAACGGTGTTATTAACAGTCCTGCAATGAAAGAAATCCGCAGTCGTATGGTTGCAGGCAAACCTGTTGCAGGTTGTACAAAATGTTACGACTTAGAAAAACACGGACAGCCTAGTATGCGTACAGATGGTCTAAAGTATCATCCTGACTATGCAGACCTTGCTAGTAAGACGAATGAAGATGGCAGTGTAGATGATTTTGAGCTTCGTTACCTGGACATTCGCTACAGTAACTTATGCAACTTTGCTTGCGTAACTTGCAGTCCTACATTTAGCAGCAAGTGGGTAGGCGATGCTATTAAACTTAATCAACCTATCTATCACAAGCATAACCTAAAGTTGGATGTATGGGGCGAGTTAGAGCCATATTTGCCTAAAGTTAAAAACGTTAACTTTGCAGGCGGTGAGCCATTGCTAATGGAAGACCACTGGAAGATAATGAACTATTGGCTAGACTCAGGTAAAACAGATCAGTTCATAAACTACACAACTAACCTAAGTGAGCTAGAGTATAAAGGACAGCACATTGCAGATGTCTGGTCAAAATTTAAGCACATTACATTGTTGGTTAGTGTAGATGGCGCAGGCGAGTTAGGTGAATGGGTGCGATGGGGTATGAAGTGGGACAACCTTATTGCCAATATCAAAACCATACAACAACGTTGCTCGCACATTGATATCCGAATTACTCCTACCTTAAGCGTTTATAACGTATTAGGATTGTTTGAAGCACAGCGCAGAATCTATAACGAGACTGGAATTAGGCCCGAAAAGTGGCAGTTAAACATACTGCACTACCCGCATCACCTACAGGCTATTAACGTGCCTAATAGTGTCAAATCACAGTTCGTTTTGTTAAAAGAACAGCATAATAAGTGGTTAAATGAACACAATTTAACTGATCCTATGTTTGACAGTGTACAGTCTTACTTATTAAGTTCTACTGGCTATTACGAGCATTTTGTTACAGGTGTCGAGTATGCTAACACATTGGACAAAATAAGAGGAACAAATAGTAAATCTATTATACCTTATCTGATAATAGATTAAATATTTTTATGGGAATTCATTTAGTATCTGCAGAACTGACCGACAACCAGCACCGAGCACTTCAGTCTTTAATAAGTCACATAGGCGACTTCAACTTTAAAATTAGCAGTTTGCTCAAAGCAATTAACAACCAAGACACTGCGGAAATTAAAAAGCAATGGATGCGTTGGGCAATGGTAAACGGCAAGCAAGACCCTCACTTACTCGAACTTCGCCAAACTGAACTAGACACATTTTTAGGTACTTGACCTTCGTAACGCTTTCCTGTTAAACTGTGTCTATCACAACTTTTAACATAAAGGAAAAATTATGTCAGATCGCAGCTACTCAACAGAAGATGTCGCCAAGCTCAAGAAGCTATTTACAGAAGGTCTCCGTGTAATGCGTGAGATGGAAGATCTCCGCGAAGGTCTCAAGGACACTGTAAAGAGCATTGCAGAAGAAATGGACATCAAGCCAGCAGTGCTCACAAAAGCAATTAAGATTGCACACAAGTCTAATCTAAACGAAGAACGTCGTGGGTTTGACGAACTAGAAGAAATTCTAGAAATTACAGGCCATACTCTATGATTAAGTTAGTTAACAGCGTAGTTAACTATATTAAAGAAGATTGGCGTGAAAATCACGTAAGATGTATCCTAGAGATTCTTGCGTGGTTTATGAGCATTGGCTGTAGTATCACTATGGCAATCACTGTTCCTAACCCGCCATTCTTAATCTTGTATCCACTGTTCATTGCCCAGTGTGCAATCTTTGCCTGGGCTGCTTGGACTCGTCGAAGTACAGGTATGCTTGCTAACTACTTCCTCCTAGTTAGCATCGACACTATTGCACTAGTCAAAATGATTCTACAGGCTTAATATGCCATTAGATAACAACTTTGATGCCTACTGGTACGACCATATGGCAATGTACTTTAAGTGGGCCAAGTGGACAGAAGCTAGGCCTTTGTTGCCTAGGCGTGATACACTAACTAACAAATGGTTGTGGATTAAGCCGGCAATGAAGGGTACTAGAATTATAACAGGGCCCGGAACCCCTGTCGTGGAAACCTATTGGGTTGATCGAGAAGAGTTCCTGCTGTATACTATTAAGTACGGCAAATAAGATCAAGGTAGGCCGGCCACAATCGAGCCAAGGAGTATATGAGTTATATTGACGCAATTTACGATAAGGAGAAAGACCTTATCCGAGTAGTAGAGCGTTTACAAGCTAAACGTGTCTACAAAGAATTTCCAGCAGAGTATAGTTTCTACTATAAAGACCCTAAAGGCAAGTACACTAGCATCCACGGAGAAAAGCTATCTAAAGTTGCAGTAGCGTCACGCAAGCAATTTGATAAAGAAAAGAGAATATACGGGCACAAGAAGCTGTATGAAAGCGACATCAAGCCTGTGTTCAAATGCCTAGAAAAGAACTATCTAAACGCAGAAGCCCCCACACTAAATGTATGCTTCTTTGACATTGAAGTAGACTTCAACAAGGACTTAGGCTTTGCACCACCAGACGATCCATTTAACAAGATCACTGCTATCTCTGTCCACTTGGATTGGTTAGATAAGCTAGTAACACTAGTAATCAAACCCAATACACTAACAACAGAGCAAGCAGAGGAAATCTGTGCCAGGTTTGAAAATACTTTGCTTTGTTCAACAGAGGACGAGCTGCTAGAGCACTTTCTTGCACTAATTGATGAGGCAGATGTATTGTCTGGCTGGAACAGCGAAGGCTTCGACATCCCGTACACTGTTAATCGCATTGCACGTGTTCTTGGTAAAGACTATACGCGACAATTCTGTTTGTGGAATCAATTCCCGAAAGCACGTGAGTTTGAGAAATACGGTAAAGTAGCAACTACATACGACTTAACTGGTCGTGTGCACCTTGACTATCTTGAACTGTATCGCAAATACACATATGAAGAACGTCATAGTTACAGCTTAGATGCTATCGGCGAATATGAGCTAGACGAACGCAAGATTGCATACGAGGGTACACTGGACCAACTATACAACAACGATTTCGAAAAGTTCATTGCTTACAACAGGCAGGATACTGCACTGCTAAAGAAGCTAGACGCCAAGCTACAGTTTATCGACTTAGTAAACGTTCTGGCACACGCTAACACTGTTTTGCTACCTACTACGATGGGTGCAGTTGCAGTTACTGACCAGGCCGTTATTAACGAAGCTCATAGCAGAGGACTTATTGTTCCTGACAAGGCAAGGGATCAAACTGAAACGCAGGCAGCAGGTGCGTATGTTGCATATCCTAAAAAAGGCATACACGACTGGATCGGTTCAATGGACTTGAACTCACTGTATCCGTCTGTTATTCGTGCGCTTAATATGAGCCCAGAAACAATCGTGGGACAGATTAGGCAAGACGAGACTCGTGCTATGATTCGTAAAGGTCTAGCAGAAGGGCTAGCGTTTGCAGAATGCTGGGAAGGTAAGTTTTCTTGTTTAGAATACGAACGTGTGATGAACAAGGAGATTGGCTCTGACCTAATCATTGATTGGGAAGATGGTCGCAGCCAGCAAATGAGTGCCGCCCAAGTATACGATCTTATCTTCCACAGTGGCCAGAACCTAATGCTCAGTGCCAACGGAACTATCTTTAGCTATGCAGCCAAAGGTGTTATTCCGGGTCTACTAGAACGCTGGTATGCCGAACGTAAAGAGCTACAGAAGAAAGCCAAAAGCCTCATTGACGACAAGAAACAGTTTGAGTATTGGGACAAGCGTCAGTTGGTTAAGAAGATTAACTTGAACTCTGCGTATGGTGCTTTGCTTAACGCAGGTAGCCGATTCTTCGACCAGCGACTAGGTCAGTCAACTACTCTAACAGGTCGTAGTATTGCTAAACATATGGCTAGCCAAATTAATGAAATGTTTACCGGCAAATATGATCACGTAGGCGATACTATCATTTACGGTGATACTGACTCTGCTTATTTCAGCGCATATCCTGTATTCAAGGCAGGTGTAGAAGCAGGCGAGTTAGACTGGAGCCGAGATAAGATTATCGAACTGTATGATACTGTAAGTGAGAACGTCAACGGCACGTTCCCTGCATTTATGAATCGTGCGTTTAACGTACCTGAAGTATATGGTAAGGTAATTGCAGCAGGTCGAGAAGTTGTTGCTAGCAAGGGCTTGTTTATTACTAAGAAGCGTTATGCAGTTCTTATCTATGATAAGGAAGGCAAGCGCAAGGATAAGGATGGTAGCCCCGGCGAGATTAAGGCTATGGGTCTCGACCTCAAGCGAGCAGATACTCCAGACTATATGCAAAAGTTCTTGCAAGAAATTCTGCTAATGGTTCTTACCAATCAACAACGGTCCGATATTATGGACAAGATCATTGAGTTTAGGAGTGCGTTCAAGGAACGTCCTGCTTGGGAAAAAGGTACACCAAAACGTGTTAACAACTTAACACACCATACTGCAACTTACGAAAAGACTGGTAAGTGCGGAGTTGGACACGCAATGGCAGCTATCAACTGGAACAAGTTACGCAAAGCACACAGTGACAGCTACAGCTTGTCAATCACAGACGGTATGAAGGTTATTGTTTGTAAGCTAAAGCCAAACAATATGAATATGACCAGTATCGCTTATCCGATTGATGAGCAAAGACTTCCGCATTGGTTCAAAGAACTACCGTTCGACAATGGAGCAATGGAAGAAACAATTATCGACAACAAGCTCGATAACTTAATTGGTGTACTCGACTGGGACTTACAGAGTACACAATTGAAGAACAATTTTAATGATTTGTTCGAATGAGCATTGACAATGGTGTCAGTGTTTTTATATAATGATTGCATAAGGAGAAAATTTCTATGATGAAAGATATTATTTTTGACGTAGTTCGACACACAGCCGGACTAGGCATTATTGATGCAGTTAAGGTTACCGGCACAGACGAAGATACGTCTATCTCCGCTCTAGACCAAAACAAGACTGTTATCTTAAATGCTAAACTACATAATCCTGCAATGGATCTAGTAGGCGAGTTTGGTATGGGTAACCTGGGCTTCCTTAACGGCCTAACAAACCTATACAACCGCGATGGCAGCACAGTTGATGTTGCTAAGGTTACTAAGAATGGTACTGAAGCACCCGAGAGCCTAGTGTTCAAGGATGCCGATGGTAACACAGACAAGTATCGTCTAATGAGCAAAGAAGTAGTAGACCAAGAACTACAAACTGTTAAGTTCAAGGGCGCTAAGTGGAACATTAGCTTTGAGCCAACTAAGGCTAAGGTATCCGACCTAGCACAAGCAGCAGGCATTTACTCTAGCATTGAACCTACTTTTACTGTTAAGGTAGAAAATGGCAACGTAGTATTTGTGCTAGGTAGCGACAGCGGCGGTAGCCACTTCGGTAAACGTGTGTTTGCAACAGGTGTCGAAGGTACCATCCGTGATGGCATCGGTTTCCCACTAACACAATTCTTGAACATTATGAAGCTAGGTATGAGTGGTACTTGTACTGTAAACTTCAGTGATCAAGGTGCGTGTATGATCAGTATCGATAGCGGTCTTGGTCTATACAACTATATCCTACCAAGTCTAACTCGTTAATTAAAGGAGAGTTCATTATGATTGAAGGACGTATTCGCCACTTAGAGAAGCTTCATCAAGAAGCTGACAATAAGATTGACGCAATGGAAAAAACTGGCATATTTAGTGATGCCGACCTAAATACTCTCAAGAAAAAGAGACTAGAATATCGTGATGAACTTTCTCGCTTACGACGACAACAGTACGAAGAAAATCAACGAGTAGAATTTGAGGATGATCGATGACATTAAGCTATAAAACAAGAGTGGATTTAGATCCGCGAAATAAAGACTATGCAATATTCTTGCCTAGTATCAGCGGCTTCTATAACACCTTTATTAGCAAGCAGCAACAAGAGGAATACGTTCCGCAAGATCGTATTCCTGCCGAATTTGAACACGGCATCGAGGGTATGAACTTCCTTAATAAGGAGAAAGCATACTTTCACTATAGTCACGCACTGTATTCCGCAGGTCACGCACAGCTAGACTTAACTAAGTCTTACGTGCAAGAAGCTATGGTACAGCAACGTGACAAGCCTAATACATTTATTTTAGGCGACTCAGGTGGATTCCAGATTGGTAAAGGTGTTATCAACTTTGACTGGCAACGTTTCTGGGAAAAGCAAGGAGATGCAGGTTATGTCGGTACTGCTGACAAGACACGTATGGCTATTCTTAACTGGTTAGAATTTACTGCTGATTACAGTATGATTCTTGATATTCCAAGTTGGGCGGCTGCTCCTATTAACCAAGAGCGCACAGGCCTTAAAGACTTTAATGACTGTTTAAAAGGAACATTGTTTAACAACGACTTCTTCATTAAGCATCGTCAGGGCAAGACTAAGTTCTTAAATGTTCTACAAGGCGGTAACAACGTAGAAGCTGATATTTGGTATGATGCAGTTAAGCATTACCAATTTGAAGGTTGGGCAATGGGTGGCAACAATATGCGTGATGCAGATTTAATGCTACGCAGGCTAATTACTCTACGTGACGATAAGCTACTAGAGCCAGGACGAGACTTGATCCACTTCCTAGGAACAAGTAAGCTAGAGTGGGCTACTGTGCTAACCGCAGTGCAACGTAATCTACGCAAGCACGTAAACGAGAACATTAAAGTAACGTTTGACTGTGCAAGTCCGTTTATTGCCACTGCACACGGGCAAGTATACACACAGCACGTTCATCGTAATAACCGCTTTAGTTACATTATGGACAAGGCAGTCGATAACAAGATATTAGCCGGCAGCAAAGCGGCTTGGCCTTGGGGCAGTCCAATCGGTGAACGTATGACTATGGGCGATGTTTGTTACTATGCTCCTGGTATGCTTAACAAGCTAGGCAAGGAGGGTAAGACAAGCTGGGATAGCTTCTCATACTTCTTAATGATGGGCCATAATGTTTATCAACATATTGAGTCTGTCCAACGTGCTAATGCTTTAGTGGATGCTAGCGTACAGAGATTCCAACCTGATCCTTATACTTGGACCAAGCAAAAACTCGGTGCAGGCGAACTAGATGACTGGACTCCCCGCAACATCATTTATATGGTTGAGCTTGTTAACCGCGTGTTCACTAGCGAAACTCCGTTCACTGAGCTAGATAAAGCACAGCATTTGCTAGCAGATTTTAACGGCAAAAAGTCTCTCAAGACTAGTGCAGTATTCTTCAGCAATGACTCAATGTTTGAAATCGAAGACACCGCAGATCGTCACGGCGACAACGATAGTGATTGCTTTAACGATCCTGATGATGCTAAACTAGCTGAACTTGAAGAAAGCATTGTGTAATGAATAGGGATTACGAATCTGGTGTAAGCAATAGTGTAGTGTTCTTCACTGGTAAAGAAGTTGAGCATACACCTGCGTATGGTTTAGAAACATTATTTGTTGTCGGAGTCCAACCTATTGCAGAAATTACTGCAAGATTGGCTACTCCGGGACAGCATATATTCTTTGGTGCAAATCATAGCTTTAAGCCATCCACTCCTGAAGAGTGGGACCAATGGGAAACTATGATTGAGCATTACCTTAAAATGGGGTATATGTGTAGCCTTGATATTCCTCTATCAGCAGTAGAAGAATTTAACGACGGCGGCTTAAACGAGTACGATAACTTCATACCACAGATTCGTGTTCCGATCCCGTATATTAAACTATGGAATTACAACACAATGTTAAAGATTGACGATAAAGACTTTAAAGCAACTAACCCAGGAGTCTGGAGCCATAGTTTACACAAGCTAATGGATCGAGATAACTTTACCAGCTGGGACAAGTATAAAGGTGATAAAATACTATGACAGACAACAACCAAGTAGCAGAAAAACTAGACAAGATGATCGAACTGCTAGAAGCCATCGACTGGAAGCTATGGGAGCTCTACAACATAGGTAGACAGTCAGCAGGCGAAGCAGCTCAAGAATCTAAAGTTAAGTGGGTAGATAATAATGGCAACAACTAACACATACATTAAAGTTCGCACAGAGTTCGAAGGTTTCCACTTCTACCCCGGCGCAAGCAAAATTGACGAACGTATTTCCTTTTTGGAAAAAGAGCATCGTCATATGTTCAAAGTATCTGTTAAAATCTCAGTAACACACCTTGATCGAGAATTAGAATTTTTCTTAGTCAAGTGGGCACTACAAGATTTTATCAAATCAGGCAACCAAAATCACAAGTCTTGTGAAATGATTGCAACAGACATTCTAGAAAACCATTTGATTCCAAAGTACGGCGATATGCGTTACTACAAAGTAACAGTATCCGAAGACGGTGAGTCAGACGGAATTGTAGAATACAAACCCTAAGTAAACTAATGCTAGTGCACAGTGCAGTAGCATATTTTGAAAGATAATAAAATGGCAACTCAATACGCTAATTCAGAACGCCAAGTCTCACGTAGCCGTCTAAGCCTTGACAATGTCAAGTATGACCTACTAAAGATAGCAGAACCCTATGATGGGGTAATGTACGAAGGCAGCGGTTACCTAGTAACTGGCCTGTTTACTTCATACCTAACCGATCTACAGTCAGATCGACTAATTTATGGGTATGAAATCTTAGAAGAACAGTACAAGGAAAATGCTGTTACTTTTGACATTATGGTCCAACTCACACACGACCGTAATTCTAAGAAAATCAAAGTACACGTTGGTACTTACAAAAGTGCTTGGCCTAAGGTTAAGGCTACGCTAAAATAATAACAAGGGCGCAATGCCCTTGTTGCACTTTACTTACTATGGCAAATATATTTTTAGTAGACATTGAAGCAGTAGAAACACGTTATACTGGACAGTGGAAAACGCACGTTCCTGCTTTACTAGAGAAAGAAGGTCACAATGTTCAAGTCATATCTGGACGCCAAGATATACCTAGCGCAACGACTCCAGGTGCGTTTCTCAACTTTGGCGGAACAAACATCTACAAAGCTAATCAAGTTGAGAGAATGGGCGAGCTATTTTGTAACGGATCCGTTCGCCCCGGTGATCACTTTTTGTTTACTGATGCTTGGCACCCTGGTATTGTCAACTTAAAGTATATGAGTGAACTTCTTAACATTCCTGTTAAGATTCACGCTCTGTGGCACGCCGGTAGTTATGATCCTCAAGACTTCTTAGGGCGTCTTATCGGTGATGCACCTTGGGTTAGACACGCCGAGAAAAGCTTCTTCCACGCCATCGACTACAACTGGTTTGCTACTGAGTTTCATATTAACTTGTTTAGTGATGTGTTACTTAGAGAAGTTGATGTAGTTTCATTGGACAGTTGGAACAAGTCTGGTAAGATTTCACAAACAGGTTGGCCTATGGAGTATACGGAAGATACTCTTGCACCTTATAAAAACTTACCCAAGCGAGATTTAATTTTATTCCCGCATCGTATTGCTCCAGAAAAGCAGCTAGAGATTTTTAAAGATCTAGCACACTGGTTGCCGCAATATGAGTTTATTGTTTGCCAAGAGAAGCAGTTAACTAAACACGAATACCATACATTACTAGGTCAAGCTAAGATGGTGTTTAGTGCTAACCTGCAGGAAACATTAGGTATTAGTATGTACGAAGGTGCACTAGTAGGAGCAATTCCGTTAGTACCTGATCGTTTAAGCTATACTGAAATGTTCACTGATACGTTTAAGTATCCTAGCAAATGGACAGAAAGCTATAATTCCTATACCGTTTATAGGCCCGACTTGTGCAGGACTATTATAAGCCATATGGAAAATTATAACACTAGGACTAGTTATATAGAAAAGCAAGCACAAAGTCTTACTGAGAATTTCTTTAGTGCAACTAATTTATTGAAGGTACTATGATAGTAGAACAAGGTAAAAGATTGAAAGTAGGATTCACTGCAAGTGCATTTGATCTACTACACGCAGGGCATATTAGTATGCTAGAGGATGCAAAACATCAATGCGACTATTTGATTGCAGCACTGCAAAACGATCCTACACAAGATAGGCCAAACAAAAATAAGCCAATCCAAAGTATAGTAGAACGCTTTATTCAATTAAAAGCAGTCAAGTATGTAGACGAAGTTATTGTTTACAATACCGAAAAGGACCTAGAAGACCTATTGCTTATGTTGCCAATTGATATTCGTATTCTAGGAGAAGAATACAAGGATACCAATTTTACTGGTAAAGATATTTGTATTAGTAAAAATATTGAACTGTACTTTAACCAACGTAGGCACAGTTTCAGCACTAGCGATTTGAGAAAACGAATCGAACAAGCTGAACAAGCTAAATCCAATGCCGGACGAGAATTTAGTTGATTCTAGTCTAAATAGTCCTGTATAATAAAATACAAATGTGACCCACCACATAAACTCGGAGAGATAATGAATAATCAATTTAAACTCGATCCTGTAATCGAGGCTAATCCTAAACCTGAATTTGTTAAAGACGAATTCAAACCGCTAGACAAGAAAGTCTACATTAAGACAACAGGCGAAGACGAAGGCACTACATATTTTGCAGATGCTATTCGTGGTAAGATGCGCCGCGATAACAAACGTTTTTGGGCAGGCGACAACATCAGTGATTACGTTAGCGAAGAAGATAAACAAAAACTAATCGACGAAGCAACAGAGGCATTTGAACTAGTGCTAGACCGTTTGCTAATTGATCGCGAAACAGATCCTAATAGCAAAGGTACTGCACGTCGACTAGCTAAGATGTACTTTAACGAAATTATGGCAGGCAGATATGACCCGGCACCTGATGCAACAGCTTTCCCGAATGACAGCGAAGATAGATACGAAGGTATGCTTGTGGTACGTAGTGAACTTCGTAGTATGTGCTCACATCACCATCAGCCTGTTAGTGGCGTTGCTTATATTGGTATTATTGCCGCAGAAAAACTTATTGGTCTTAGCAAGTATACTCGTATTGCTCAGTGGTGTGCTCGCCGTGGTACACTACAAGAAGAACTGGCTAATGACATTGCTAGAGAGATTGCTAAAGCAACCGGAGCAAAGGACCTAGGTGTTTACATTCAAGCAGTGCACGGATGCTGTGAAAACCGCGGCATTATGGCACATAGCAGCTTAACGCAAACTACTGTCTTGCGTGGTGCGTTTAAAGATGACCCGGGCACTAAAAAAGAGTTCTTTGATAATATCAAACTTCAGCAAGAGTTTGCTCCACGATAATTATGTTTGATCCTATCGTATTCAATTTAGTAACTGAATTAAAAGACACAGTTACTAAAGTAAACGACCTAATGGAAGAACTAGAGTCGTTAGGGGTAGAAGTTCGCATATCGTATGTAGAATCCAGTCCTAGCAAAAACATTTCTCAAGGCATTAGCCTTTGGAAAGTAATCGAGCACACCGACTATCTTATGGAGGGTGGCAATGAGTCAAAACAAATTGAATGAGATAACTCCTGTTGAGTTCGAGTGGAAAGATGATCAAGCTATCGAAGGCTTTACTGCACAGCAACTAGACGAGATACTTACTAGTACCATAACTATAGACGCATTATCCTCATCAAACATCTATACAACAATGGCTAGTCCTAGTATAATGTCTAATACTATCAGTGCAGGTACTATGTTTAATGGTACTATATCCGTTCCTGTAATTAACATTAAATCTGAAAACGGGAAAGCAATGATAGAAACATCTAAGCACGACATCGACGTTGATAAGTTGTACGAGGATGTTAAGGATTTGAAACAAGTCCTTGTAGCACTAGCAAATGATAGTGATTTGCTAGAGCGTAACCCTATCATTAGGGATATTTTAGCCGATTGGCTGATTAAAGGTTTAACAAAATGAGCGCACCAAAATATTTTGTATCGTGGGAAGAATACCGCGGACTAGTTGCAGAAATTGCACGTCAGATTAGTGTAGACAACTGGCGACCAGATTATATTGTGGGTATTACCCGTGGCGGACTAAGTGCAGCAGTTATGCTCAGTCATTACTTTGATGTTCCTATGGAAGCGCTCAAGGTTAGCTTACGTAGTTCTGACCCTAGCTGCGAGTCTAACACTTGGATGGCAGAAGATGCTTATGGGTATGTAGACGAGGATCACCGTGTTACACTAGGCGATTTTAATCTAACACAAAACGATGCCTTCAAGAAGAACATCCTCATTGTTGACAACATTAACGATAACGGTGCTACACTAAACTGGATTCGCAGGGATTGGCAATCTAGCTGTATGCCAAACGATCCAGTCTGGGCAGATGTTTGGGGTAACAATGTACGTACAGCGGTACTAGTTGATAATACGCACAACAACAATGAAATAGAAATCGACTATGTTGGTATGGAAATCAACAAGTTCGAAACACCTCAGTGGATTGTATTCCCTTATGAACTTTGGTGGCAACAATCGTGATTCTAATTAAAGATATTACAAAAGATGAGTATAAAGCTCATCTTAAATCTTTAGACAACGAAAGTCTAATATACAGATTTTCTAGAATTATGACGCCCGAAGCAATCGACTTATATGTCGATTCTATACCAGAGTCTAACCACATCCTCGGTGCAATCTCTACCTTATACGGCGAATTGGCAGCAGCAGCGCATATGGCAGTAGATGATTGCGGCACACAATGCGAAGTAGGAATAAGCACAGATTTAAGATATCGCCGCAAAGGTGTAGCAAAAGAATTAATGCAGCATATCCTAACTATGTGCACTAATCGTGGAATACATCAGCTGTATATGACTTGCTTAACTGACAACAAGGCAATAATTAATCTTTGTAAAAAGGTAGGCCTAGCAGTAGTTAGCAGCCGTGGTGAAAGCGAAACTGTATTAGAGTTACCCAGTGTTAGTTTTGCAAGCCTTAATAAAGAACTAACAATGAATAATATGGTAGTTGCAGATGCACTAATGAAACCATATAAAGCGCAATGGCAAGCCTGGTTAAGAAAGAACAGATAATGAACGAAAAGAAATTAAGTTGGACATTAGATGTAATAGAAGACGGCGATGACTTAGTAATTCAACTGCCCCCTGAGTTACTAGAAATGCAAGGCTGGCACGAAGGTGACGTCTTGGTGTGGATAGACAATCACGACGGCAGCTGGACACTAACTAAAAAAGAAGCTACAGTAGACGACCAATGTAACCTCGAGCTTGATATTAAGAACGATGCTGCAATGGTAGAAAAATGCCGTCGTAGCGAGAAGTATTGCCAGCACTTATATGCTGCATTGTGCAACAACGAGTTTGCTAAAGAAAGTTTTATCCCTAAACTAACGGGAACAAACAAGTGGAGTTGCAGTTGGAGATACGCCGGAGGCATCATTTCAGATATCACTTGCAAGGGTAGCTATTTAGATTGGTACTGTAGCGGTATGAGTAAGCACGTAGACAGCACAGGTGAGTACGACGATGGAACTGTAATAGAAGGTTTCATTACCAGCGAAGTCAAGAATGACTTACGTAAACTAGGTTGGCTAGTAGTAGACCAACCTTCGGATGAAGATGTAAAATGAACAATAAACTACACGAAATTATGAACATTCTAAGCGAGGAATGTGCTGAAGTTATCCAGGCAGTAAGCAAGTGCCATAGGTTCGGATTGGACAATTACAAGCCAGGTAAGCCTTTAACTAACGCTCAACACTTAGAAGGTGAGATTGGGGATTTACTTGCAATGGTAGATCTGTTAAAATCAATGAATGTTGTAAGCCAAGAAGGCCTAGATGCAGCTAAAGCAGCTAAAATCGAAAAGCTCAAGACTTGGTCAAGTATATATGAGGAAGTTTAATGTTCGGTACTAACGAAATTATTGGCAAGAAGTATTTTAAAGACGCACCTGCTGAGAGCTTGTTTGTAACAAGTATGTTCTTTACGCTACAAGGCGAAGGTCCTTATGCAGGTATGCCTGCATTGTTTATTCGTCTCGCTAAGTGTAATCTAGTATGCAGCTTCTGCGATACCTTCTTTGATGACGGCGACTGGCTAACCTATGATCAGTTAGATGTTAAAATTGAAGAAGCAATTACAGGCTTTTGGGCTAACAAAGGCAAAGATGTTCCAGACTGGGCAATGTCTAAGAAACTTGCAGGCAAAAAGTATCCTGGTGTCGTCCTAGTTATGACAGGCGGTGAACCTTTGCTGCAAGAAAATATTAGCGACTTTATGGCTTATCAGTTAAACAACTTTAAGGCAGTACAAGTCGAAAGTAACGGAATACCTGACACTGTAGTACCCGAAGGTGTCACTCTTGTATGCAGTCCGAAATGCGTAGAGAAAGATGGCAAGGCTGTAAAATACTTTGCTCCTAGCAAGACTATCTTAGATCGTGCAGACTGCTTAAAGTTTGTAGTTAGTGCTGATCCAGATAGTCCTTATAATACTGTACCTGACTGGGCCATTGAATGGAAGCGCAATAACCCCGACAAGGAAGTGTATTGCAGTCCTATGAACGTCTACAATAGTTTCCCACAAAAGATTAAACTCCTACGTGCAGAAAAAGGACAGATTACAATGGCCGAGCGTAGCACAGTAGATGAAGTTATTAGCTTCTGGGAACCTGGCTTGCTTAATCTAAAAGCTAACCAGGCTAACCACGAATACGTAGGACAGTTCTGTATTGAAAACGGATTTAAACTCAACTTACAGCAACACTTGTACGCAAGTTTAGCATAAGGAAATAAAATGGAAATTCAACCAAAAGACACAAGCAAAGGCCATTTTTATGTTAGCCTTTTCAAAAGCGCAATCCGCATTGCTGCTGGCATCGCCCTTATTTGGCCTCAAAACATTGTGCTAGCTGGCGCATTTTTGATTGGCGCCGAAGTTTTGGGTATTGTAGAAGAAATAGTTTGATGCTATACTATGTACTTGGACGGACTTTTTGAAATGTTAGAACTAATTAAAAACTTCTTTAGCAAGAAGAAGAAACAAGAAAAACTACTCAAGGCGACACTTAAAGGCCGCGAGCAGGAAAAAGCACTTGCTAACTTAAATCAGGAACCTTGGGTAACTGTTGTACACTTTGATATCAATCCCGACAATCCTAGCCAAGGTAGCTTCGAACTAGATTGGAACGAATATTTTGTAAAGAGTCTAATGGCAGCTGGCTACACTGGTCGCAAGGACGAGGAAATTGTCGATGCTTGGTTTAACGACCTATGCCGTGGCATTGTAGTTAGTGCAAGTGAAGAAATGAATTTTGTAGCAAACGCAGACATCCTGCAGAAAAAAGGACAATAATGACTGACATTTTAGTCGACGCAGCAAATATGTTTTTCCGTGCTCGCCACGTAGTACGTGCAGACGACCCGGAAGAAAAGGCAGCAATGGCAATCCATATTATGTTTAAGAGTATTAACAAAGTATGGCGAGATTTTAATGGCACTCACGTTGTATTCTGTTTTGAAGGCCGTAGCTGGCGCAAAGCAGTAGACCCTACATACAAGGCTAACCGCGCGGCTGCTCGTGCCGCTTTAACTGCCGCAGAAGCAGAAGAGGATCGCATTTTCTTCGAAGCGTTTGATACGTTTAAAACTTGGATTACAGAGAAAACTAACTGTACTGTACTCCGCCACGAACAATGCGAAGCTGACGATTTTATTGCACGTTGGATTCAAACACACCCAAATCAACAGCACGTTATCGTAAGTAGCGATAGCGACTTCTATCAACTACTTCGTCCTAATGTCAAACAGTTTAACGGCATTACAAAGCAGACTATTAGCTTAGAAGGTATTGTTGACGAAAAGGGCAAGCGTATCCTAGATAAAAAGACTAAAGAGCCACTTGCTCCTCCCGATCCAGAATGGCTACTGTTTGAGAAATGTATGCGTGGCGATTCTAGCGATAACATCTTTAGTGCATACCCTGGCGTTCGCACTAAAGGCAGCAAAAACAAAGTAGGCTTGCTAGAGGCTTTTGCAGACCGCAATGGCAAGGGATATAATTGGAACAATCTAATGCTTCAGCGTTGGGTCGACCACGAAGGTGTCGAGCACCGTGTTAAGGATCGTTACGAAGCAAACAAGCGTCTAATTGACCTTAGTGCACAACCAGAAGAAATTATTAAAAGTTTAGATGACACTATCGGTACTAGTGTCAATAAAGAGCCGCGGAAACAAGTGGGCGTAGAGTTTCTACGATTCTGCGGCAAGTGGAATTTGCAAGACATTGCAAAGAATCCCGAAGACCACGTAGCTTACTTAAATGCGAGGTATGTCAGTGCTAGCTAAAACAATTATGCCAGGTAAATTCTGGATTCTAGAAGAGTCGGGTTCAAAAGTAGGAACTATCCATAATGGAGACAACGTCTTTACTGTAACTTTTAAGGGTGGCCTTAAGCGTTACAATGACTTAAACGACCTGGAGGAAGAACTATCTGTACACTTAGATTCAACAGAAAATGCTGTAATCCCTAGTAAAGTTATGGACGAAGTGTTTGGTTACCCTACAGGTTGGAATAAAGTCTATAACAAGAAAATGGATGATATTTTTCCTGTGTTTACTAAGAAAGAAGCTAGCAACAGCTATCACGCCGCAGGCTATTATGCACTTAAATTCCCCAATGGTTGGACACAAAGTTTCTGTCCTAGACTAAATACGATTAAGAGCTACCAGGTCATTGGCCCTTTTAAGAACGAAGACGATCTTCAAATTAGTCTGCGCCGGCAACGTAGCGAAGAATGAGCCTAGGGAACCTAACAAGGCCCTAGCGTGTAACTGTGCTAACTAGTACTAAAATCGTCTTGTTAGGTTTAACTGCATATATGAGTGCATCTGCGTTTACTGCTAGCGCAGATAAGCCAGAGTCTGCAATTATCAATAAACCCGTCGAGTGCACATCTGCACTTACTTTAGTAAAAACTTTGCGTAACGCAGGGTTCCAGCCTTTAATATCTAATGTGTCTATAGACGAAGATGGTAAGCCCGAAGGCGCTATTCAAACTTGGGTAGCAGAAGACGGCAAATGGGCTGTAATAGAATTAGCCGATGAAAATGTTGCTTGCTTACTAGGCGCAGGCGAAAAAACTATTGTACACAAGCGTGGCATATCAGTATAAAGATACGAAAACTTTTGATAAATAAATCAAGAAGAGTAGTATTTTTATATGGCAAGACCTAAACCACAGATTATTTTAGATCACACTAACCCTAAGACTTACAAGAGTGAGCAGGTACTAGAAGCGGACGCAATTTACGCCGTATTCTACGATGGTGCACCTATTAATCTGCGTACCCTGAACAGTCTCGTCAACTACCCTGGACCTAAATATAAAAAAGTTTCCTTTAGTAACGCAGGCCACGCATTTAACCTAGCAGAACGCCTAAATAAACTATTCAACACTGACAGATTTGCAGTGTTTGAATTACGTGACGGCAAGCAAATTAAAGAAGGCGGAGATGAGTGATACAACTACCATTGCCGACTCTTTAGTCGAACAAGTATCCAAGTATCATAAAATTCAAGTATCCCCTAGGGAAATTTTTGGCAACTACTACAACGGTACAGGTACTAGTTTAACCAAACGAGGTTTCGAGCTGCTAATGCCGATCCTTACACTGTACCCTATCAACATCAATCTCACATTCAAAGTCCACAGCACTCGCAGTAAAATACTGTTAGCACGTGCAATGAAGTATCCGTACTATGTCGAAAAGGGCAGAATATGGGTCAGCAACTCTGAAGACGCTTTCCTACTTAACTTATACACAGGCGACCTTGAGGCCTGGGCGCAATCAATCGGCGTCAAGATTTGACATTAATCTAAAAAACTGCTACAGTGCAGTATGTCATTTAAAATCGTTCCCCGTTACGAAGACCAATTGTGGTATCCTATCCTGGTAAAGTTTCCCGGATGTGGCTCTCATCACATAATTGAGATGCAGGGTAAGAAAGTCAACGAGTGGAATGATATGGTCAGACGACAACACGAAGAAGATACAAAAAATCACCCCAAAGGATGGTGCGTATGAACGACGAACTTACAAAAATTATAACCAAGTCACCTGAAGCAAAAAAGATTGCCAAGCTGGAAAAAGAAGTTGCTAAACTTAAAGAGAAGATCGGCGACTTAGAATACGACAAGCGCAATTTAGAATTTAGCCTGGCAGTAGAGCGCAGTTGGCGGCAAGACTTTCAACGCCTAATGAAAGCCGCAGTACACGAAGATACGTTAACTGAATACGAACGCAAATACTACTAAAGTACTAATTTCATAATTTGCTCCAAAATTCAAAAGGCGCTATAATACTCATATTGGCAAGCAAAGGAGCACATTATGACTACTGTAGCACAAATGATCGAGTGGATGAAGACGCTCCCGCAGGATGCAGAAGTTGAGTGCGGCGTAGAAGAGCGTGGTAGCTACGAGTCTTATATGGTGTTCCGACCAGTAAACATCGAGTATTGCACTGTGTTTGACTACAAGAGCGAAGAAGATCGTGCCAAGTACCCTTCGCGGGCAGGCAAGACATTTGTTCACATCGAAGGAGCATAAAATGATGAAATTTTATGTTATGCGGGAAGTATGGGGTCTGGACCAGGAGCGATGGAGTGAAATTGTTGATGGTGCAGACACCCAGGAGCAAGCACAGGAATTGGCAGACAAGTATAATGAGTTGTATGCCGGTGACTACCACTTTGTAGAAGAATATTAAAGAAAGGAGCATAGTATGGGTTACAATACAAAACACTTTGACCACGAAGCCCACTATGCTTCAAAGTCAACTAAAGAGCTCGAAGCACTGTTAAAGCAGTCCGAGGACTTTGTTAAAAAGTATCCGCAGTTTGAGTACAGCTGGCACAACGAGTACCGACAGAAACTTAAACTGTTGATTGCAGAAAGAATTGGAAAAAAGCGATGACAAAATTTGAGCGTTGGTTCATTAACCGTGTTATCCGTCGTGAAGTTCGACAAGGATTTGATCACGCAGAGCGCATTACTGCACTGTATAAGATGATCCGTGTTGCGTGTGAACGGGAATTTTACGAGGATAACACGGTTACGATAAACTCGGCAATGCAAGAATGGTTCGAGAAAAGTTTAAGAAAGCCCACACGATGAACGAAGAATTAGTACAGCGAATTGTTGATCAGTGCGTAGTCAAACGAGAGCGCCACGGCACTACAGTTGACGTGCTACAGTCTCGCAAATTTGCGGAGTTGATTGTTAGAGAATGTATGGATGTCGTTCGAGATATTAATCAAGAATATGACAGTGGCTCTACTGTAGTAAATGCCGCACAAGAGATTGCAGAACACTTTGGGATTAAAGAATAATGCTATCTACTATTCTTTATATTGATATTGCCCTTTTTATCATTATTGCCGCTTGGGTGTTTATAATTAACACAACAGGGAATACCGATCAAAAAGGCGGAGTAGGTTTTGTTGCATTTTTCTTAACTGTGGCAATTTTGATTATAAATGTTTTAATTGGTGCTATCAGTTTAATTGTAAGTAGCATTCGAGGATAAATTATGAGCAAGCGTAAAATTTTAGATGTAGAAGTAAACGACTATATTGACTTTTATGATGTATTAGACCAAAAGACTCCTGCACAAGTAGTAGAGTCGATGTCCTATTACCTTGAAAAGTATGCAGGTCGTGATGTTTATTTTGATATCCAATCGTACGGCTACGACGGTGGCAAGGACTTAAAGCTACGAGAGCGCCGCGAAGAAAACGATAAGGAATACGCAAAGCGTATGGCAGAAGAAAAGAAGGAAAAAGAAGCTAAGAAGAAGTCTAAGGCAGAAAAAGAAGCTAAAGAATTCCTCGAGTACCAACGCCTTCAAAAGAAGTTCCAAGGCAAGAGTGCGTTTAACGGTACTGCTTGACCAATAAATCCAAAAATGTTATAATACAGCTATGAAACGAGAAGTAGTATACAAAGGTTTAGTTCTTATGCCCGGCAGCACTGCCCTTGAATTGTGGCAGGCCTGGCAAAAAGAAACTAAGGATCGCAACGGCGCACAAAAGAAGCTCGACTTGCATATGAAGGATGTCGATCAGCGCCACAAAGAACTACTCGAAAGGTACAAGTAAAATGCCATTTATTGAAAACGTGCCTATGGCAGATATTCCTTACAGGCATCACCACGATGCTGGTGTTAACAGTATGCTGATCCAAATTATGGATCCTGCTTGTATGTTTCCTACCCCTAAGCACCAGTTCAAGGAAATCCATCAGTTCGAATTCCTCGACGTCGAGGACAAGGATGGCTACCCTGAAGAAGTTAAAATCAGCGACGAGCAAGCTCAGGCTATTGTTGCACTGCTACAACGTGCACTCGAAAACCGTATGAACGTAGTTGTGCACTGCCACGCTGGTATTTGCCGTAGTGGTGCAGTTGCTGAAGTAGCAGGTATGATGGGCTTTGACATTGTCGAAGGGCGTGTGCGTATTCCTAACCTGCGTGTCAAGCATAAGATGATGAAAGCCCTTGGCTGGACGTATGACGCAAACGAGCAGCCGGACCCAGAGTCCTGGAGATCAATGAAGTTCGGCTGGGAATATTGACTTTTGTTTTTTAATTTGTTAAACTAAACAACCTTAAAGGAGACTATTATGAGTTATTCTGCAATTTATCGCGGCGCAAGTGCTATTAACGAAGCAATGGGCCGTGTATATTTTTATATGATGACTGCGGTACTGAACAGTTTCGCAGTCAGTTATCTTGTTAGCTCAAACAAGGCGCTGATGGCGTTTTTGTTTGGACCTATCGTTAGTTGGATTGTTATCCTAGCACCAGTTGCACTAGCATTTATTATTCCTAGCTTAATTGAACGGGCCAGTAAAGCTACTGCACTAGCGTGGATGCACGTGTTTGCGGCAGTGATGGGACTAAGTATGTCGGCTGTATTTGCAGTCTACACAGGACTTAGCATCTTCAGTGCATTTATCGGAGCCGCAGTGTTGTTTGGTGTTATGAGTGCTTACGGATATTTCACTAAGACTAATCTAGACACTGTGGGCAAGTATGCGTTCGTGGCGCTTATTGCAATCATCATTGTCAGCATCATTAACCTGTTTATCGGTAGCAGTGTTTTACAAATGGTTATCAGTGCTATTGCTATCCTAGTGTTCCTTGCACTCACTGCATACGATACACAAACTATTCGCGAGATGGTTAGTGTGGACGACAATGGTAATGCCGAAGTGATCGGTGCAGTTACACTATACCTTGACTTTATTAACCTGTTTGTTAACTTGCTACAACTATTCGGTGTTAAGGAAGACTGATGACATTTATCGTAAACGACCGGTGTATTGACTGTAAGTTTACTGACTGCGTAGAAGTGTGTCCTGTGGACGCCTTCTACGAGGGTCCTAATATGCTAGTCATTGATCCGGACCGGTGTATCGACTGTGCAGTATGTGTACCCGAGTGCCCTGCAGAAGCAATCTTACCAGACACTGATGATCAAGCCTTTGCACCAATCGACTGGGTAGAATTTAATACCAAGTACGCCGCAAAGTGGAAACGTATTGTTAAGAAAAAGGACGCACTACCTGGTGCTAAAGAACTAATCGAAGCGCCTAACAAACTAGAAAGATTTAAAGAATGAGTAAAATTCCAATGTTAGAAAAGTTTGCGGCGCAAAGTCTTGTTGAATATAACGGCGAGATTATCTTCAGCAAAGAAAAGTTCGCCGAGTTGATTGTTTGTGAATGTGCTAACATTGTGAATAGTCTAGAACAATACGAAGGGCAAGGTGATTGCTCTACTGCTGAATATATCAAAGAACGTTTCGGAGTTGGATAATGTCACTTTATGTACAAGCTGAATACGGCCGCGGAAGGCACCGCAACAAAGTAGTAGGTTGGCGGAAAAGTCGATCAACTACCGGACACAGTGCCTTTGTGAAATGGAAAATTGCAACCTTTCCTGAAGAATATAATCCCAACGACTGGTACAAGGTCTACGTCTACGATCGACTCTGCAACTTAGTAGAAAGTCGCCCGTGGTGCCCTAAAAATTATGTAGAAGCGTACTATAGGGAATTAGATAGGATGAGTGCTCGTGGATATTGCAGGAAGCACAGAACAAATAGGACAGGAAGATGAATATTTTTGATAAAGAATGGCTAACAACGATGCTTAAACAGCATCATATGGAAATTACTTTTACTAAAATTAACGGCGAACAGCGAGTAATGCCTTGTACTCTCAAGGCAGATATGTTGCCTCAAGTAGTAAAAGAAAGTACACGCACTAAAGAACCAAATCCTAATACTTTAGCAGTATATGTTACGGACATTAATCAATGGCGTAGCTTTAGGGTAGACAGCGTTACAGCCGCCAAGATGATTTGACCAATAAATCCGAACCTGCTATAATTATGGCATAGGTTAACAAAACAGGAGTTGAAAATGGAACTTGCAGTTGGCACAAAGATTCGTTACACTAGCGCCGCTGGCACTCGCGAAGCAGTAATCGAAGCAATCAAGGTCGGTCCTACTGCAAAACCCGGTTTCCTTAATACCTGGATGACGCTGTCTATCCCAGTGCAACCCGGCGTGAAGTTTGCCAATAAAGTGCAAATTCCCGCAGATAACGGTAGCATCCTGGGTTTTAAGGTCCAAGTGATTTGACCAATAAATCCAAAAGTGCTATAATACTTGTATTGTAAACAAAACGGAGTAAGAAATGACTGTTGATCAAGTTTGTTCCGGTATCATTACTGGTACGTTTTCTAACACAGATCTTGACAAGATTGCAGATGCACTGCGTTTTGCCCGTGCTCAGTTGATTAAAAAGAACACTGGCCAATTGGTCATCGGTACCAAGGTCAAGTTTACTAACCCACGGACTAATGCCATCGTCCTCGGCGAAGTCAACAAAGTGAATCGCAAGTTTATCATTGTACGTGCTGGTGCTACTAACTGGCGAGTCCCTGCTAATATGCTGGAAGCAGTATGACCAAATATGTACACATCGTCCAAGTCCACCCCGTAGAAAACGGTGAAGTTAACGGATATAAGGTTCGCTCAGAGAAAGAATTTACAAACCGGGAAGAAGCAGTAATGTATGTTGACTGGTTCAACACTCGCCGGTTGGTAGATCCTATGTTAGAGCGTACAAAGGCTGTCTACCTTGGTCGGGTCAACGATGTAACAGGAGAATTGGAATGATGAACGAACGAATTCAAGAACTGATTGAGCAGGCTTCGGTCAGAGGACAAGTATACCTCCCCGGCGATGACGGTCATCCCTCTCCAACATTCTACTTTGACAAAGAAAAGTTCGCCGAGTTGATTGTTCGGGAATGTGCTAAAGTGGTAGACGACAAGTTAGATTTTGAAAATGCATCTGGTCCAGATGACTGGGCATCAGGTGCTGATGTGTTAGCACATTTCGGAGTTGAAGAATGACAGCTATTGTTAACCTGTGCATTGTTCTTATGCCCGTTATTGTTATGGGTCTTGCAATTCTTATTAAGGACGGTTTCTAATGTTTGACCTAATCAAACTTATTGCGACTATCGCCGCAATCATCCTGCTAATTATTTTCTTTCCTTTTGCACTAGTATGGGCATTGAACACACTGTTCCCTGTACTGGCCATTCCTTATAACGTTGACACTTGGGTTGCAAGCCTGATTGTTATCATCATCCTTCGCTATCGTAGCAAGAGGTAATATGACGCAAATTGCTGTCACTCGTGCATTAGCCATTGCTCTGGCTGCATTCCGTGCAAACGGTAACTGTTACATCAAGACCAATAGCTGGTACAACGGAATGGAAATTGATGGACAACCTGTGCAGCCTAACCTTGTAATTGCAAAGGGCTTGCTAGCAGACGAGTCTTATCAGCCCAGCGCAGAAGATCTTGCCAGCGCACAAGAAATGCAGGATCACTTTAAGGGTCTTATCCTTAAGAAAATTACCGGCGAAATTAAAGACGGTACATTCTTTGACAAGATGATTGTGCTAGCTAATCGCGAAACCGTCAGCAAGTTCGACCTTGGCATTGTATGCTATATGCCAGGCCACTATTTTAAAGAAGTCAAACAAGAGCATATCCGTGAGAGCCTAGAAGCACTAGCCAGCGAGCACTTTGGCCAAGTAGGCGAAAAGATGCAATTGGATATCAGCATTGTTGACAACAAGCATCTGCCAGCGTACAATTCATACTTGTACACTGCTAAATCAGGCGACAACATTGTCAAATTTTTTAGCAAGTCAGACTTTAGGAGCCACGACAGCGAGTTTGCAGTCAAGGCACGTGTTAAATCTCATACAAAGGACAAATATGGCAACCTAGTTACCGAATTGAATTATGTAAAGGCAATCTAATTTTAACTAACTTAACTTTTAATTTTTCAATTTTTAAACAAGGAGAACATAATGTTCGTAATCGTAAAACAAACCAAAACCCAACCCTCAACCATCAAGGCCGATATGGCCTACGCAGGTCCCGCTTGTGCGTGGGCCGGGGTTGAACCAGGTCGTCAATACGACGACCGCAAAGCAGCAGAGGTGGACGCTGCCTACCTACAGCGGTCCAGCGCCGCTGAATACAAGGTATACGAACTAGCGTAACTATACCTTAGCTAAGATAGCGGCCTTGCGCCGCTATCTTTGTGACTGCACTTTAAATAATTACAATGAAATCAGTCGTAATATTCGGGCAAGGCTATGTAGGCAGTGCATACAAGTTCTTAATGGAACGTAGTCATAACGTAATTCCTGTAGACCCCTACAAAGGAATTAATCCTACACTGCATTGGGCACTGTACACCGACTATTTCGTTTGCGTAGATACACCTAGCACACTTGACGGTTTTTGCGATGTAAGTGCAGTAGAGTCTGTTCTGGATCAAATAAGCGAAAACGTCCTAATAGGATTCAAACTTGTACATATTAAAAGCACAGTAGACCCTACAATGGCACGTGCTTTGCAAACAAAGTACAGCAAACTAGGACTAGTGTTTAACCCTGAGTTCCTTACTGCAAAAAACAACCTAGTAGATGTTGTAACGCAAGATAACGTTATACTAGGCTGCGATCTGGAACATAGACCTTTGCTGGAATGGAGCATCCATAATTTATGGAAGCCTGTGCTTCCTAATGCTAAGTATCACATCACCGGAATTGAAGAAGCCTGCTTGGCCAAATACACCGTAAACAGCTTCTTAGCAACCAAGGTCACATTCTTTAACCAAATTAGAGAAATCGCAGACACACTAGGTATAGACTATAACGAAGTTGCAAAGCTAGCAGGTGCTGATCGTCGTATTGGAACTAGCCACACTGCTAGCCCTGGGCCGGATGGTAAGTTTGGTTGGGGCGGGCATTGCTTTGAAAAGGATGTACCTGCTATAATTAACAGTGCAAAGCATCAGGGCGCAGATACAGATTTCTTATCTGCTATGTTAAACACTAACAAACGACACCGCAATGGCTGAAGAAGTTTATTACAAAAAAGTAGGAAGAAAGTATGTTCCTGTATCGTACTATGATTCTACTATAATGGACGGTGTGCCAGAAGGTGCAACTCTAATTGTCAAGCAGAAAAATCTAACAATGCGTAGATACAACGTTGACATAGACACTGCACCTTTAATGGCTGCTATGATGAGTTTAACTGAGCAAGTATCCAAAGAAGTATACAAAACAAGCGAAGCTAGGCCGCACACTAGATCGTTAACAGATGCTCAACAAAAGGCCTGGAAGCGTTTTATTAAAAAGTACGGTGAAACTTTTAGGTTTCTGGAGTATCCAAGTTGCAGAGAAATAGCAGACAATATAGCAGAACGCTTTGCTAAAGAAGTAGAACAAGCACACACTAATCCGGCAGTTAAAGAAGCATACGAGCACTATAAATTTTTACTTGCCTTAACTGTAAAAGAACAATTAGACAAATGAACAAGTACACAGACGACAACGGTAACATTGCAGTAATATACAGTCCTGGGTTCGGTGCAGGTTGGTACACTTGGAACTCCGAGTATCCAGAAATGGTCTACGACCCTAGCATTGTAAGCATCCTATTGTCCGATGATACAGAAGAAAACAAAACGCAAGCAGTTATCCTACACGCTAGTATCAAGTATCCAGATGCTTACTTAGGCGGCGTAGATGACTTGACTGTTAGGTTTTTGAAGCCCGGAACACTGTTCCGCATTAACGAGTACGATGGCAGTGAAAGCATTGAGACACAGGACAACATTGATTGGATGATTGCCTGATTTGACCTTTAATTCATTAAGTGCTATTATAACTATACCAACCACTTAATCAGAAAGGAGCCCTAAATGGCACAAATCCAAAAACCTAATGTTACTGCATTCCGTGTAGAACTTACTGAATACGAACGTGGTTGGGGACAAAAGCCCTGGGACACACTGTATTTCGACAACGAAGCAGAAGCTAGGCAGTATGCTATAGACTACAATACTAAGCATAACAACCTAAAAGAAGCGCCCGACTGGTATGTACGTGCAGATTACGCAGGTCCTGTACGCTAATAAAAGCCCCGCAAGGGGCTTTTTCTTATCCAAAATTTGCTCAATAAATCCAAAAGACAGTATAATATACACATAGCGTAACAAAACAGGAGTGTTAAATGATTGCAAAAGACATCGATTCCAAGTCCGCTGGTCAGTTTGCTTGGTTTGCCGCACGTGATGCACGTATGCGTAACTATGCTAACAGCACTCTTTACACTGAAGCGCAAAAGCTCAAAGCAGAGCGTATGAAATTGGTACTCGAAATGGTCTACAGTGCTAAGAAAGTACACATTAACTATCGTAAAACTTTCGTTGCAATTAAGGTAGATTCTGCCCGAATCCGTGACGCAAAGACGCTGAAAATGGCAGAACAAGACTGGACAAATGACGGTATTACTAAAGTAGTATCTGACCAAGGTGTAGTGTACCGCTTCCAATAATTTGCTCAATAATTCAACTTATTGTATAATACATTCATAGTGTAACAAAACAGGAGTTGGTTATGAGCAAGACAGATTGGACCGTTGCAGTTTACAAGCGTGATCGCCGTTGCAAGGCTGGCGAGCGTTTTGTTGCCAAGTACCCGTTCAATGGTATGGATCGTGCTACTGTCGAACGCGAACTGCGTGAACTGACTGCTCAACTGTACCCTGCAAAAGACGGTTGGCGCTTTGATGTGCAAGAGCGTTATGCTACTGTTCGCAATTTGATGACAGGCAAGGACGTGCAAATCGAGGCTGACACACCTTGGTGTTGCAACCCTGCCAGCGAAACTTACTGGAGTATGTGAATGAAACAGCGTAGCCAAAAGTGGGCAGATCAAAAGCTGGCAAAAGAGTTGAAGCGTGAGCGCAAGAACGCAAAGCCCGCGCCGCACTACTCTAATACGTCGAACCCTATCGACTTTCCTAAGAAAGAATCAAAATGAAAGTTTATATTGTTTGCTATCGTGGCACTGTCTACGGTGTTTTTGATTCTCGGGAAAAGGCTGTAGCATCAGAGTACGGTGATCTGTATGATACTAATATCCTTGAAAAGGAAGTACAATGAACCTGCAAACTGTAATCACTAACCTGAAGAACACCATCGCCGGCAAGGAAAAGTATCTTACTGAACAGCGTAGTGCATTAGCATTGTCCCATCTTGGCCCCGCACCAATAGTAGGTGCCGAACTGGCGGTTGTTGCTACTATTCAGTTCCTGGAAATCAACATCGCCGAACTCAAGCGTATCCTCAAGGATGTGGAACAGTGTATTCCTAAAGAGCCCGAGTTTGACGAAAGCGACAGCGAAGAAGTGCGTAACCTGATTAGAATGGGACGGTGACGAATGAAAACATATCACGAAATGATCCAGTTCATTGTTGACCAAGTTGACCTCGGTAAACTGCGATACTATGAATGGCCTGCTGTCATCGCTATTGCAGAAGCATATGGTATTCCGCAGGATACAGTG
>JACCEA012363053.1_pt1 | contig 28968 bp, 32 predicted proteins | sample 7449851 | NCBI WGS metagenome assembly JACCEA01 (sample SAMN15323453, study PRJNA562643) | freshwater metagenome | isolation source: river surface water | place: USA:Blue River Watershed | collected 2017-08-18
CATCGAGGTGCCAAACGGTCTCGTCGATAAGGACTCTCAGAAACCATCAGCCTGTTATCCCCGGCGTACCTTTTATTCGTTGAGCGATGATCATTCCACTTTGAATCACCGGATCACTATGGCCGACTTTCATCTCTGTTCGATTTGTAAATCTTACAGTTAAGCAAACATATATCATTACACTCTACAACTTCTCGTTTGAGTTTGCCTTTGCGCACCTCCGTTACTCTTTGGGAGGTGACCGCCCCAGTCAAACTACCTTTCATAAGCTGTCTTCTATTAAAGAATTAAGCAAAATAAAATATCCAGGATGGTATTTCATTGGTGCCAAAGCTCCCATCTATTCTACACAAGACATGTTATTTCGCAACTTAAAATGATAGTAAAGGTGCACGGGGTCTTTCCGTCTAACCACAAGAAGCCCGCATCTTCACGGGCATTTCAAATTCACCAAGTGTATGCTGGAGACAGTGAAGAAATCGTTACACCATTCATGCAGGTCGGAACTTACCCGACAAGGAATTTCGCTACCTTTGGACCGTTAGAGTTACAGCCGCCGTTTACTGGGGCTTAATTTCGATGCTTTAGCATCTCCACATTACCTTACAGCACCGGGCAGGTGTCAGTCTCTATACATCTTCTCTCGAATTAGCAGAGACTTGTGTTTTTGTTAAACAGTCGTTCCTCCTTCTTTACTGTCAACTATAATAGGCTTGCACCTAAAATAGTCACTCCTTCTCCCGAAGTTACAGAGCAAATTTGCCGAGTTCCTTCAGCATACTTATCTTGAACGCCTTAATATATTCTATCTATCTACCTGTGTCGGTTTAGGGTACGGTAATATGTTTATAACTGTTTCCAGGAAATAACCAATAACAAAATAAAAATCAAAATTATTTTATACTATACTTATTCCGTCATTATAAACTTCCCATTAACTTATACTTTTGTAATTTGTCTTAGGGACCGATTTTTTAATAATATCATTCAGTGTTGTATTATAAAACCTTAGATTTTCGGCGACAATGATTAAACATTGTTTCAGCTACTAATGCCAATATGCTCACTTTGAATATCTCCAACATTTTTTACAAAATGTCTTCTACAACATATCAAACGTTCTGCTACCATATATATATATATTTAATAATTCGGTTATAAACTTAAGTCTTTTTACATTTTCGAAGCAAAGAAACTAGATTAATGAGCTGTTACGCTTTCTTCAAAAGATGGCTGCTTCCAAGCCCACTTTATAACTGTCATAATTTCTAAACATTCTTATCACTAAATTTATAATTTAAGACCTTATTAATTAATCTGGGCTGTTTCCCTCTTGACAATAAACCTTAGCGCCTAATGTCTGATTCCATAAAAATTAACAAACGTATTCGTAGTTTTTCAAAACTTAGTAAGATTTAACTCCCCCTTATTAAAAAAGAGCTCTACCCCATTTGTAATAAATTTATAGACTATACTTAAATATATTTCGCAGAAAACCGGCTATACCTGAGTTTGTTTAGCCTTTCACTCCTAACCACAAATCATCCCAATCTTTTTCAACAGAAACGAGTTCGGCCCTCCAAACGGTGTTTCCACCAACTTTTCAGCCTGTTCATGGTTAGATCACTCAGCTTCGGGTCTTATTCTTATGACTCTTAATTAAAATTTAAATTTTAAATTTTTTACGTCTAATTAATTAATTTAAACTTGCCATAAAAATAAACTTATTGGCCCATTATGCAAAAGGTACGCTGTCACTTTTTTAAAAAGCTCCAACAGATTATATGCAGTAAATTTCAGGTTCTTGATTCTTTAAAAGTGCTATCTCACCTTTCTCTTACGATACTTTTCACTATCGGTTATTGAAATTTCTTAGATTTGAGGGAAGATCCTCTTTATAACAAATTTAACATAATTCGCTATAATTTTTAAATACTAGTTAAAAATCTACGGGACTTCTACCCTCTATGGATTTTGATTTTCTTTCATATTTTAATCTATTTTGCGTTCGCTCGCCACTACTAACAAAGTCTCGGTTGATTTTTTTTTGAGTTACTAGAATGTTTTACTTCACCCAATTTTAATAATTTTCCTAAAGAAAGAATTTCTTCTGAAGTTATAAGGTTGTCAATAAAAATTTTCTAACCTTCTTTATGCACTTCACAACTTAATATTTCAATACCTAGGCATCCGTTTAATGCATTTAAATTAAAATTAGTTATGGTTCCCACTCACATAGTATTTAATAACTTTCGATGAGATAACATTAGAGTTCAATAGTGGTTTCTAGTAAATTCATCGAAATCCTACCTCCGCAAGAAAAATGGAGGCTTCGTAAAAAATTTTAACTTTTTGCTTTGTTTATTTTATTTTATTTTATAAGATAGATGATTTAAAAATCTTTAATGATTATCACCCATTTTATCTTCAATATAAAGACTTATTAAAGTAACTACTACTACTGTTTGAATAAAAGCAACACCTAACTCCATACCAAATAAAGGAACTAAAATACAAACCGGAATATACATTATTAAGAATCCGTATATAGTAAGACCAATAATTTTTAGAATAAATCCTGCAATTACTTTCAGTAAAGTATGACCTGCCATCATATTAGCAAATAGTCGAACAGCTAAGCTGATAGGTTTGAATATAAAAGATAAAATTTCAACAGGTACTAATAATAAAGATAAAACAAATGAGGTTCCTCCTGGTAAAAATAATTTTACAAAATCTTTACCTTTAACCATTACTCCAATAATTATTAAACCAATAAATATTGAAACACTTATAGCTAATGTAACAATTAAATGACTTGTTAAAGTAAAACTATAAGGGATTAAACCAACTAGATTTAAACATAATACAAAAAAGAAAATTGAAACAAGTATTGAAAAAGCTTGTGACGGTTTCTTTTTTACATTATCTTTTAAGATAGAAGCTACATAATTATAAACTTCTTCAAAAACAGCTTGTATTTTTCCAGGAATTAAAGCATATGATCCATCTTTCTTTAAAAGAATTACAAAAATGCTAAACATGAATAAAAATACAAGTGCAAGAACAAACACTTCGTTTGTTACTGTATAATCAACTCCAAAAAATTTTAGAGCTAAATTAATTAATGGTATAATTTGAAATTGTTCTAAAGGGCTATATAACGCGATAAAGTTGAACATAACTATATTTTTTATTTTTTATTTGAATTTGTTTTTTGAATTTAATAAATTAAAAAAAAGAAGAGAATTTAAGACCCCCACCAATAAATGGTTATAAATAAAAATAACCACACTACGTCAACAAAGTGCCAGTACCATGCAGCAGCTTCGAATCCAAAATGATGTTCTCTTGTAAAATGGTCATTATATAAACGATATAAACATACAGCTAATGCACATGTACCAACAATAACATGAAAACCATGAAATCCTGTTGCCATATAAAAAGTAGATCCATATACACTATCAGAAATTGTAAATGGAGCAGACATATATTCATAACCTTGTAATGCAGTAAAAATTAAAGCAAGTACAACAGTAACAACTAAAGCAAGAACTCCATTAGATTTAGAACCGTATACTATAGAATGATGCGCCCAAGTTACAGAAGCTCCTGAACTTAATAATAAAATAGTATTTAAAAGTGGAATTTTCCACGGATCTAATGTTGCAATAAATGCAGGAGGCCATACACCACCAATAGCAGGATTCGGGTTAAAACTTGAATGAAAAAACGCCCAGAAAAAAGCAACGAAGAACATAACTTCTGAAGCAATAAATAAAATTACTCCCATTCTTAGTCCAGCTTGAACTGATTTTGTATGTTGACCTTCAATAGTTGCTTCTCTAATAATATCTCTCCACCAGCAAAACATCATGAATAGAATCATTAAAAATCCAAGAGTAAACACAAAAGTTCCATATTTGTATCCATGCATATATAAAACTAACCCAAAAGTTAGCATAAGTGCCGACATACCTGAAACAAATGGCCACGGACTAGGATCTACTAGGTGAAAACTATGTTTCTGATTATTTCTTAAATTTGTCATATATTTTAATTAATTTTTAGTAGGCCCAAGTAGATTTGAACTACTGACTTTACGCTTATCAGGCGTACACTCTACCCCTGAGTTATGAGCCTGCTTTTAGAATAGATTTGCAAAACTCTTTTGTTTTAAGAGAAACAAAAGAATTAGCACTAACAACTTGACCAAGTTTTGTAATTAAAACTTGCTTAGCTTTTATAAAAAGAGTTTTTGTATTATTATTATTCATAAAAATATCTTACCATCTAAAATGAGTATTAGCTCTATTTAAAATAGCTTGTTTTGTAATTGTTTTGTTTTTTTGTATACTTTTACTATATTTATCTTTTAAAATAATACCAGCTAACTCGTCAACTAATTTATCTTTAAAAGATTTTTTACTATTATCTTCTTTAATAGAATCCATTATTCTTTTAACTAAAAGATAATTTCTACGTTTATATCCTACTGCAAAAGGTATTACAAGAGTACCTTTTCGTTTTTTTACAGTTTTAATTTCTAATAAATTACCCATTCTTCTTAATACACGACGTAAAAGAAGATGTAAAGGCTGTTTAAAACGTTTAACCAGCTCTAAAAAACTAGAATCTATAATTCTTTTGGCATGAATTTTATTTCCTTTTTTTACTAGATACCCTAAAAAAAGATTATAAAAGCTTTTTTGTACTAACATATTTTATTACAGTTTTTTTGCACCATACCTAGAGCGAGCTTGTTTACGATTTTTTACTCCTTTAAAATCGTATTTTCCTCTAATATTTTTATATTTAACTCCAGGTAAATCAGGAACTCTACCTCCTCTTACTAAAACAACAGAATACTCTTGTAAATTATGACCTATACCAGGTATATAAGCTTCTATACGTGTTTTATTAGATAATCTAACTTTAGCAACTTTTCTATTAGCAGAGTTCGGTTTTTTAGGAGCTCTGTTAAAAACTTTTATACAAACTCCTTTCAATTGAGGATTTCCACACAAAGCAGGAGTTTTAACCCTTTTAGTTTTTGGTTTTCTAACTTTTTTAAGTAATAGTTGATTTAAAGTTGGCATAATTATTTTATTTATAACATAAATCTTTGAGTGGGAATTGAACCCACGACCTAATGGTTAACAGCCACTTGCTCTACCTCTGAGCTATCAAAGAATTTAACTAATAACTCCAGAAGCTATTGATAGTAATCTTAAACTTTGATTAGAACGAAAACCACGATGAATCGCACCAAATATTCTCGTACCTAAAAATTTTTCTTGGTTATTAATTAAGGCAACCGAATTCTCTAAAAAAAAATGACGTTCATAAAAAGAAGAAGCTTTATTCACTTTAGTTCTTAATACAACAGCTTTTATAACATCACCCTTTTTTATTTTTGAAACTCCTTTTGCTCTACGAATAGGGCGTACACTTTTTACAGTAACAACAATACAGTCTCCAACTTTAGCATATCGTTTTCTATAACCACCAAAAACATGTATACAAGCTACAGTTTTTGCGCCAGAATTATCTAATACATTTAAATATGTTCCTTTTTGAATCATAATAACTATAATTTACCAGGTAGCTTTTGTATAACCAGGGATTACGCCGGCTTTTAATAATTCCCTTAGTTTAATTCTTGAAATACCAAGTTTTCTATTAGTAACACGAGCTCGATTGGTTAACCAGCATCTTCTAACGATTTTAGTTTTTGAATAACGTTTATTAAGAGAATTAATTAAAAAAAAAGTAATTTTTTTTTTTAATTTTAAGTTAAAATTTTTATTACACAAAACTGATATAAATAAAAATTTATTTAAATTTTTGTTCAATTCAGTGTTATAAACTTTTTTTCTTATATTAATGTCTTTAACTTTTTTTGATAGCATTTAAAATAAAGAATTTATTCCCACTCAAGAGCTCCAGCTTCCCAAGCATAAATGTAGCCAGCTAAAAGCTCAACAACAAAGTCAAGCATACCCCAATAAGCTTCAGCATTTAAAAAACTAAAGGCAGAACACCAAGGAAAAAGATAAATTGTTTCTAAATCAAATATAATAAATAATATAGAAACAAGATAAAAACGAACATCAAAAGTATTTCTCGCATCTTCATAAGGGTCAAATCCACACTCATAAGCAGAAACTTTTTCTGTATCAGGATTAGAAACACTTAATATATATGATAAAAAAACTATTAGAAATGTTAAAAGAAGTGCAAAAATAATAAGAACAAGAATTTTTGTACTTTCAGAATAGAACAAACTTGACATATTATATAAATTTACGTAATTTAATAATCGAGAAAAACGGGACTCGAACCCGCGACCTATAGCGTGACAAACTACCACTCTAACCAACTGAGCTATTTCCTCTAAAATAGACAACAGCGGATTCGAACCGCTAACATTCTCGTTGTAAGCGAGACGCTCTGCCATTGAGCTAGTTATCTTTTAAAATTAAAGTTTATTTAAAAAAAGATAAAAAATTATCTGTTCTTGCTATTTGTCTAGTATATAACTGACTTTTTTTTGCTACATTATATCTTAAAGTTAATGTAACAGAACCAACAAGCGCAATTAATAATATAAGACCTGCTACTAAAAAACAAATTAAATAGTTATTGTATAATACTTGACCTAAAAGATCAATATTGCTTATATAATCGTAGCTTGTGTCATGATGATTAAAATTTAGTCCTGTTTTTTTAGCACCAAAAATATAATTTGTTAACCATATTAGAAAAACTATAGCAGAAAAAGCAGCTAAAGCTTTAACAATTTGTAGTGGATAATAGTTAGGATCAAGCTTAGGATCTTTTTTAATATTTAGCATCATTACAACGAATAAAAATAAAACAGAAACAGCTCCTACATAAACCATAATAAAAATTAAGCCAAAAAATTCAATATTAAAAAGAACTAAAATAACACCTGCATTTAAAAAAGATAAAATTAGAAAAACAACAGATTCTACAGGATTATGTGAAAAAGCAACATATAATCCACATAGTATCAATGCTAAACATAATAAAGTATGTAAATATGCCATATTTTATAAAAATGATTTTAAATCGGAATAATGTGATTTGAACACATGACCTCCTGTTCCCAAAACAGGCGCGCTACCATCTGCGCCATATTCCGTTATACTATAATATAACGAAAGCAGGACTTGAACCTGCAACCAATGGATCATGATTCCACTACTCTACCAATTGAGCTATTTCGTCTAAATATATTGGAGATAATGGGATTCGAACCCATGACTTTATGCTTGCAAAGCATACACTCTACCAATTGAGTTATATCCCCTATAAAGAAGTGCGAACAACGAGAGTCGAACTCGTACTTTCTGCTTGGAAGGCAGAATATCTACCATTAATATATATTCGCATTTTATTCATTTAGCACTAAATTAGTTTTTGGATATTTAAATAATCTAATGATAATAAATAAAAATCTTCTTTACTTAATTCTACAGGATCTTTTACTACAACAAGATTTTGAGAATAATAATCAACCTCAAAATTTGTTAACACAGATAAAGTTGAATTAAATTTTTTACTAACGTCAAAAATATTTACATTAGTAGAATTTAAGTGAACAAAATCACCTTTTTTTAAAATAGAATTAGAAGATGCAACTTTATTGTTTATAAATAAAGAACGGGAAGCAATTCTTTGTTTAGCTTCAAAACTACTAGTTACCATATTTGTAATAAAAATTAAATTACAAAGTTTGTAATAGAAATTAAAAATATAAGTTAAATATAAATTTTTTCTATTTTTAATCTTTTTAATTGATTTTAGCTTTTTTAAATTAACAGAATGTCTAAAGATTGCAGATAAAAATGAATAGGTTTTTATGCGATCCTTATAATAACTTTCAATTCTTTTCCATACCTTAGCATTTTCTTTTGCTTTAGTCACATCTGTTAAACTTTTTCCAAGTTTTTTACGAGAAACCAGATTAGCTTGAAGAAAATGCCATTTAGGCCGTTTAAATTTTAAAATTCTTAATGGAAATTGTGATATAGTTTTAACTTTATTATATATTTTATATTTTGGTAATCGTAACATAATTTATTTTTTATTTTTCTAGAAAAACTGAATCAGCTAAAATAACATCTATTAATATAAATAAAAAAACAATTTTATTCATAGTTGCAATATCACTATAAATATGATAAACTCCGCCACAAGGCTGTATTAATTTTTTATTTATAACTGTAATAAAAAAAAACCCAGACAGTGCTAAATCTGAAAAAAATTTTGTATCAAACTCACCTGCAACTATAATTAAGTTTAAACTATCAAGTTTTTTAATTGTATAAATTTGAGGTTGTGATTTTATTAAAATAATTTTATTCTTACTTGATAAACTTTCTATTATAAAAGAAGCTTTTAAATAAAGTGAAGGATCTTTAAGATAAACATAAATTTTACCATTTGGATCTGATTTAATTTTTTTAATATTATTTATAAATTCTTTTATACTGGATAAAGATTGATAAAGATCATAAAAACGAATACTTAGAAATTTTTTAGATGACGAGTCAATACTTAAGAAATCTTGTTGTAAAAATAATGTTACAGATTTTTTAAAGTTTTGAATTTTATTATTATTAAAGTCAAACATAAAAAAATCTTTTTCAAAATTGTTTGTTGAGTTTTTATTAAATTGATTTATTTTCATTTATAGATATATTATTTTTTTTTAATTATTTTTAATTTTCTTGTATTATATTTATAAGAAAAACCTTTACCTTTATATGCATCAGATTTCTTTAATCTAAAAATCTTTTGAATATAATCTCCTAAAAGTATTTTATCTGTTCCTTCTAATAGAACAGTGCTTTTTTTTATCTTGATATTTTTAACAAAGCTAGGAATTTTTAAAGAACTTGTATGACTATACCCTAATTTAAAAAGAAGAGTATTCTCATCTGTATTAACATTACCTCTAAAACCTAAACCTTTTAATAATAATTTCTGTTTTGTAGAAAATAAAAGATCATTCTGTATATTAGTATATATGCTTTTAAAAATATTATAAACAGAAAAATAAGTATCAGACTCACAAGAAATTTCACAAGAATCTAAATTAAGTTTAAAAGTTAAGCACTTAGGAACTGGTAAATAGTATGTTCTAGCAGCTTTTGTAAGAATTAAAACTTTTTTTTTATTAATATAGCCAAGTTTAACATGCTTAAAGTCTAAAAAATTAATTGTTGTTTTCATAGTAGATATTTTTATTATATAAAAAATAAAAGAACACCACCAACACGATGTTTTTTACATTCATCAGAAGTTAAAAGTCCTTTTGATGTTGTAAAAAAACCAACTTTTCCAGATAAATTTAATAAGCAAATTTTTTTATAATCTAAATATACGGGTTTTCCTGGAGTTGAAACTATTTTTAAATTTTGAATCAATGGAAGTCCAGTACTATTAGATCTTAAAACAATCTTTAAATAAAAATTTTCAGATAAACTAAATGAAGAAATAAAACCTTCTCTATATAAAATATTAATTAAAGGTTTATGAACCCAGTTTTGTCGTATATAAAGTATTGAGTTTTTATTATTTTTTAACGTAGTTGTAAAATTTATTAAACGTAAAGTTTTCATAAAACTGTATTTTTTTTTGAATTAAAATTAATTTAATTGTATGGAAGGAAGAATAAACTGGATTATACAAGAAATTAAAATTCAAAATGACTAGAAGTGGACTTGAACCACTGACACATGGATTTTCAGACCATTGCTCTACCCCTGAGCTACCCAGTCAATAATAAATATTAAATTTAAAATACACTTTAAAGGAATCGAACCTTTAACCTATAGCTTAGAAGGCTATTGCTCTAGCCTATTGAGCTAAAAGTGCAATTAAAAATTTATTATTAAGTGTACCGGGAATTGAACCCAGAACCTTTGGATTAAAAGTCCATTGCTCTAACCGTTGAGCTATACACTTAAAAACAATCTATATTGTTATTTATTATCGGAAAGGGGACTTGAACCCCTACTCTTTTCAGAACTAGAACCTAAACCTAGCGTGTATACCAATTCCACCATTCCGATTTATTATAAATATTACTTAAATATATTTATAATTCATAAGTATATTTAACCCTTTGGACTATTATTTAATCTTATTATACATACAATCCTGACCCCGGTATTCTCTTTCTTCTCTTCTTAAAAGCAAAACTTTTAGTACAAGTAAAATAAAAATTACAGTGCAAATAAAAATCGCTAAAATTAAATAAAAATAAATATGAATGAGACTTTAACTAAATTTAACGACCTTTCTTCTTTATACGGCGCTAAAAAATTAAGTAAAACTCTTTTAATAGCTCATCTTGGATATAATACTCGTTTTAAACATAACTTTATTAAGACTAAATCACTTGAATATATTTCTAATACACTAGCCACTTCAGTAGTTGGTACAAATTTACAAGAATTAGTTGATTTAGATATACATTTTATGGAGAGTAACAATACTTATAAAGGGTTACGACATAAAGCCTATCTTCCTGTAAGAGGTCAAAGAACACATACAAATGCAAAAACCTGTAAAAAAAAATTTAGAAAAAAAATCTAACGACAATTCTTTAAAAAAATTTAAGAAAAAATTTTCTAAACATGCAGCTTCTAAATTTTCAAAATTTGGAAAAAAATGGAATTTATTTAAAAGTATTTTAAAAAAAAATTTTAAAAATTTTCTATTTAGAAGAAAAATTGGACGAGTTTTTAGAAGATTTAAAGCTTTTTCAAACAAAAATTTTCTTAGAATTGATATTAGAGTAGCGCAAAATAATATTTTTTGTAGCTTAAATCAAATATCGCCAAATAAAACTGTTATTCCAAAAAATGCAGTTATACCAAAACATATTCTTCGTAGTTTAAAAAGAAATGTACATAATCAAGTTTTATTAAAAGCTTCTGCTGGTGTTTATAAAGTAGATATATCAAAAAAAATTTTACGCTCTCAATCAAGTATTGTTTTAGAGTCTTTTTTAACAAGTATTCGTGAACAACAAATAGCAATTAATAAGCCAATTTATATTAAAATAATTGCTCCTGTATTGATTAAACGTTTTATTTTAAAAAATATTTCGCGTTTTTTTTTAAAAAAATTAAAAAAAAGAAAAACAATAATAGTATATGTTGACCCAAAAAAAGTTTTTAATGGATGTAAAGCACGCAAAAAAACAAAAAAAAAACGTAAAAGCTTTATTATTTATAAATAAGTAAAATACTTTTATAAAAAAATTTAGGAGAGATGGCTGAGTGGCTTAAGGCATTAGTTTGCTAATCTAACATGCGTTAATTATGCATCATGGGTTCGAATCCCATTCTTTCCATTTATATTCAAAAATAACTATAACTAAAGTTATAGTAAACAAATAAAATTAAATATTATGAATATTAATGACATTATCGAATTTATTATTAATTTTTTTTCTGAAACTATTAGCCTTATTACATATATTGTAATCCATTCTGTACTGGTTACTTATTTTTGGCTTAAAAGAAATCTATTTACTTCTCTGCAAGTAATTATAGTTGTTGTTTTTCTTTTAGTAGCTGTTGCGTATTTTACTTTAGCTGAACGTAAATTTTTAGCTACTGTTCAACGTAGAAGAGGTCCTAATGTTGTTGGAATTTATGGTTTATTACAACCATTATCTGATGGTTTAAAATTATTAACTAAAGAGCAAATTCATCCTGCATCGAGTCCTTATAAAATTTTTATGTTTTCTCCTATGCTAAGTTTTGCTCTATCTTTTATAGCTTATTCTATGGTACCTTTTGCAAAATATTCAGCTATGGTTGAAATTAATGTTGGGGTTATATTTTTATTAACAACTTCTTCATTTTCTGTTATTGCTATTATTTTAGCTGGTTGGTCTTCTAATTCTAAATATGGTTTCTTAGGAGCATTACGTTCAACTGCTCAAATGATTTCATATGAACTTTCTATGGGTGTTTGTGTTTTAACTATTGCATTAATGACTGGAAGTTTTGATTTATGTTTTATTGTAAATATACAAGATGAGCTTTGGTTTATTGTTACTTATCTGCCTTTATCTCTTCTTTTTTTAGGAGCTCTAATTGCAGAAACTAACAGACATCCTTTTGATTTACCTGAGGCAGAAGCGGAACTTGTTGCTGGATTTAATACCGAGTATTCTGGAATGATTTTTGCTTTATTTTCATTAGCAGAATATGCAAACATGTTTATGATGGGTTGTCTTCACACTGTTTTATTTCTTGGAGGATGGTATCCACCTTGTGCTTTATTAAATTTTATTCCAGGTTCTTTTTGGTTTAGTATAAAAGTTACTTTGTTTGTTTGGGCATTTTCTTGGTTAAGAGCTGGTTTACCAAGATATAGATATGATCATTTAATGGCGTTAGGATGGAAAATTTTTTTACCTGTATCTATCGCATACTTTATTTTTACTTTTTGTTTTTTAGCTTATATAGATATGTTACCTTTTTAAATTAATTTATGAAAAGTATACAAGTTAAAAGTTTTTGTAAAAATACATTAAACGCTTATGTTTCATTTCTTGAAAATATTTTAAAAAAGTTAAATGTAAGCTATAAAATTGTATTTTTACCAACCAAAGAAAAAAAAATAACGTTATTAACTTCACCTCATGTTTATAAAAAAGCTAAAGAACAATTTAAATTCTCTAGCTTTAAAACGGTAATTTTTATTGAAGAAAAAAGTACCTTAAATCTCTTTTCAACGGATTTAAGGTACTTTATAATTAACAAACCTAAATCAATATTTATTAAGGTTCGAATTTAAAACTTTAGTTCTAAATGAGAGCCCGGAAGAATAATTTTAATGGTAAAATATTGGTCTCCAAATCCAAAATTGTAGGTTCGACTCCTACTTCTTTCGCTTTGTTATTATTCTTTAAAATTAGTTATGAATTGTACAAGCGTAACGATGTTTTTTGACTTATAAAATAAAATATTTAATATATTTATGTTACAAGCTGCACAAAAAATCGGTGCTGGTCTATCAACATTTGGACTAGCAGGAGCAGGAGTAGGAATTGGAGTTATCTTCGGATCTTTAATTTTAGGTACTTCTAGAAATCCAAGTCTAAAAGATGACCTTTTTAAATTCGCTATCTTAGGTTTCGCACTAACAGAAGCAATTGCACTATTCGCTTTAATGGTTGCTTTTTTAGTATTATTCGTATAAAATCTAAAAATAATATAATGTTAAGTTATATTTAGCATTATACTATTTAGATACATCTAGTGTTGATTAGATCGAAAAGTTCTGACCTTTTAGGTCAGAACACGTATAACAAAGTTATATGTACACTATTTAGTGGACACATGCGTTTTTTATCGGGTATTTACTGTTTTGTTTAACAGCAAAGAGTACCCTTATTAAAATTTATTCTGTTTAGTATTTTCAATTAAATTAAATAAATAATTTGGTGATATTAATTTAAAAATTTTTGTATAAATATTATATGTTTTATTAGTATAAAGGTTTAGATCTTTTTTTTTAATAAAAACATATTCGTTTAGCTTTAAAATATTTACGCCAGAACTATTGGCTTTTAGCTCTTTTTCTGATGAAAAAATTGATAAGTTTAAAGGAAATTTAGTTTCTTTGATATTTAAAACTTTAGCTATATTATTATTACTAAATTGTTTTTTTGTTAATTTAAAACTTTTATGCTTTTTTTTATTATTAAAAGTTATGGCAAAAAAATTTTTATTTTTTAGTTGCTCTACTCGAATTGCTGTTTTTAAAGCAGTTTTTAAGTGTAAATAGTTTACCATTTTTATTTATAAGCAAGAAAAACAATACTTAACTTTTCTGTTGAGTTTTTTCTTTTTTTTTTTTTATTTTTAAGTGAAAAATTATTACGAATTTCTAGAGAAAGTAACGAAACGCTTCCTAATCGAAATGGAAGATAGATTGCTAGTAATTCACATGCTTCGTGTAATCCATAAAAAAATAGTTTTAGTGATAGTGTTTCCGCTTTTAAAAATTTAAATAAAACAGATTTAATTAGCGTTTTAGTTACATGACTTTTAGGCATAAATCCAGAAAGCCCTAAACTATAACCAAACATACCACCTTTTACAGGATAAGTAAGAATTAATTTATTTATTTTATCTTTTATAGTTAAAGATTTTAAAAGTTGTAACATTCTTAAAGCAAATAAATAATCTTTACCTAATGAACTGTGGGCTAAAAACCCTTCAAATTTTAAGCTTTTATAGTTTTTATGTTTAAAAAAAGTTGGTTCATAATAAGTAGACTCTCCAACTTTATAGTTGTAATATTCAGGTATAATAACATTTGAATGGTCGGTATAAAAATCTAATAATCCTATTTTTTTTGTTTTTTTTAATTTAAGAATATTTTTTGAATATACATTTTTTCCAAATATTATTTTTTCTATTGAATTAGTATAACTTTGTGTAAGCATTTTTATATTTTAATTGTTTTATTCGTAAATAATTTTAGTATTAATTGGTAATTTTAATTGAGCTGTTTTTAAAGCTTTAATGCCAAGAGCTCTTGAACTTGTTTCAATTTCAAATAAAATTTTTCCGCTACTTATTTTAGCTACCCAATGATCAACTGCTCCTTTTCCTTTACCCATTCGTATTTCAAGTGGTTTTTTACTTATAGGTGTATCTGCAATAATATTTATTATTAGTTGACCAGATTTTTTTATTATTTTATTAATAGATTGACGGCATGTAAAAATATGATCTGAAGTAACTCTTCCTGAATCTATTGCTTTTAATGCAACGTTTCCATTTTTTAAGGTATCTATATAGTTTGGACTTTTAATTCTATTAAGTTTTCTACCTTTTTGTTGTTTTTTAAATTTTGTATTTTTTGGTACAAATAACATAAATTTTATATTTTTTTATAATTAACACTCATTTGAAATCCAAATGTTCCTTGTGAGGTATAAACGTGACGAGTAACTGAAACTGTATCTGCATCTGCTGAATTTAATGATAAAATACCTTTTTCAATAACAACAGAACTTTTACGAGCTCTACCTGATAGTCTTCCACTAATTATTAATCTAAGACCATTCATATTATTTTCTTTCATCATAATTTCAAAGAATAATTTAATAAAAGAAAGAAATTTAGTGTGTTGTCTTTTATGTAAATTTTTAAAAATTAATCCTAAAATTTCTGAAACAACTCTTAAATGAATTTTTTTATCAGCAAATAGTGTTGATATTTTTAAAAAATCAAAGAATCTGTTTTTACTTCTAGCAAATAAACTAGTACGAATTCTTAAAAATGAATTATAATACTTAGACAGTTTTTCTCTACAAATTAAGTTATTTAATACATGTGCTTCTATAATAAGATTTTGATTAAGTTTAGATTGTTTTTTTAAACTTAAGAATAAATTTAATAATAACTTTTTATTTAATAATTTTAAATGTTGTGAGTCTTTTTTAGCTAATACTATTTTTCTTTTTCGTAAGTTTTTTCTATAACGTCCTAATTTATTTGTTTGTAGAAACCCTGTAAATTGAACATAAGTAGTATCGTTTGTTGTTGATATATTATAACTTGAAGTTAAAAAATTTTTACGAGCTAATGCTGCTAAAAGACAATCTTTTGCTATAAAAGATGTTTTAAAACTTTCTGAGTTTAATAAAAGCCCTTTATAAATATTAGATTTTATTATACTTTTTTTTATTTTATTTTGCATAATTTTTATTTATTCTTGGGTGTATATTTTCTTGTTGTTATAAATTCTCCAAATTTATAGCCTACTTTTTTTAAGTCTATATCTAAATTTTTAAATTCTTGCCCATTATGAACCATAACAGTTGTTCCAATTAAAAATTTAGGAATTACACTACGTCTTGACCAAATTTTTAATTTTGCTTTTTTCTCTTTTTTGTTAATTTTAGTTTTTAACTTAAATATTGCATTGTCTATAAAATTACCTTTCCATTTAGATCGTCGCATAGTTATTTAAATATTTCTTTTTGTTTTTTATTACGTTTTTTTAAATAAAATTTTCCTTTTGTTGGTAGTCCCCATGGTGTTACCGAAGGTCTTCCTCCATTAGTTCGTCCTCCGTGTGGATGATCAACAGGATTCATAGCAATACCTCTTACAATTGGTCGTCTATTTAAATTTCTATTTCTACCAGCTTTTCCTATTTTAATTAAATGATGATAAGAATTTGAGACAACACCAATATTTGCATAAGCTTTATTGGATACTTTAATTATTGTGTTTGATGATAGTTTTATTTTAGCATGCTTATTATCTAACTGTACTAATTGTGCTGAAACTCCAGCAGATCTTGCATATTTGCTAATACTTTTGTCATCTGAACTAATATTATTAATAATTGTACCTACCGGCATTTTACTTAATGGAGTTTTAAATCCTAATTTTAGCTCAGTGTTTTCTGCGTTTATTTTTATTAAAGAACCTGAACGAGTATTTTTCGTTGCTATTGTGTTAAAAAAGCATCGTTTATTTAAATCAAAGTTTGTTGATACAAACGCACTTCTGTTTGGATCGTAAGATATTCCAACAGATATTGCTGTTTTAGGGTCATTATTAAACTGAATACTTCTATAAAGACGTTTTTTTCCTCCGCCTTTATGCCAAGATGTTATATGACCTGTTACTGAACTTCTTCCATTTGATTTTTGAAAACTTTTAATAGTTTCCTTAAAACATCTTGTACTTTTTAATAAAATAGATTTATCTATTTTAATTTGATGTCTTGATCCATTTGTAACTGGATTTGAATATATTAGTTTCATTTTTTTTTATAAAATTACATTAAAAAATGTGATACACATCTTAATATAATTAAAACTATTATTTAAACAAAAAAAAAAATTACTTTATTATCTTCTTCGTCTAACGGTTAGGACGTTTCCCTTTCACGGAAAAAACATGAGTTCGATTCTCATAGAAGATACTAATTTTCGATTAAACTATATTTTTAAATATAACTTAAATTTTATGGATACTTTAACACTAAAATCTTTTATTCCAGAAATATTTTTTTCTATAGCTATAGTTTGTCAATTATTATATAATGTTAAAATAGTTAATAATTTAAAGTATAATTTTCCAATAGTAAGTAAAGAAATTTTCTTTCAAACACTATTCATACTTGCTTGTCTAGTTTATATGTATTTTAATTTAAAACTAGAAGGTTTTGTAACTCAGTTTTTAGTTGTTAATGATGAAGGAACTAGACTTAGTAAAATAATTCTTTTATTAACTAGTATTGCTAGCCTATTTATTATTCACGAGTCATTTAAATTTCAACGAATTAATTTTTTTGAGTTTTATATAATCTTAAGTCTAGCTATTTTATCTTTATTATTAATGATTAGCACAACTGATTTGCTACTTTTCTATCTAGTAATGGAAATGCAAGCATTAGCTTTTTATGTTTTAGCAGCTATAAATAGAAACTCAACCTTTTCAGTAGAAGCGGGTCTGAAATATTTTATTTCAGGCTCTTTTATTTCAGGTTGCTATCTTTTAGGTACTTCTTTTGTATACGGATCATTAGGAACTACCAATTTTCATGATATTTGTTTATTAGCGGCGTTTCCAATGACAGACTCTGAAACTACAATTTCTTTAGTATTTCAGATTGGAGCTATGTTAATTACATTTACATTATTATTTAAAATCGCTTGCGCTCCTTTTCATTTTTGGGCGCCTGATGTCTATGATGGAGCACCTATTGGCTCTACTTTAATTTTTTCAGTACTTCCAAAATTTCCTATTTTTTACTTTTTTATTAAGTGGTTACTTGCTTTAAATACATTTGCTAGCAATATTAATATTATTTTATTAGTTTGTGGAGTACTTTCAACTTTTGTAGGTACTTTTTTTGCTTTAAGTCAAACAAGACTAAAAAGACTAGTTATTTATAGTTCTATTGCACAAACAGGATTTTTAGTTGCTGGTTTAAGTACTACTGATACTTTAACTGGTATGACTGCTGTTTATTTTTTTTTATTAGTATATATAATAACTTCTATTTTAATTTGGGGTTTTTTTATTCTATTTCATTCATTCAATATGCGCATTGCTCCGACTGAAAGAAAAGAAAGTTCTTTATATTTATCGAGTTTAACAAATTTTTATAAAATTAATAGTTTTTGGTCTTTTTGTTTTGTAATTGTTTTTTTTTCAATTGCTGGAATTCCTCCTTTTGGTGGTTTTTTAGCAAAAATGCTAATTTTGAATGGTTTAGTTGATTCTGGAACAATCTTTTTATATGGGGCTATAGCTTTAATTATTGTAAGTTCTATTTCTGTTTATTATTATATAAGACTAATAAAAGTTGTATTCTTTGAACCAAAAGCTAGTGATGCGAATAATTTTAATCCTCGTGGCCAAAATAAAATAAATGGATTTACAGTTATATTTTATAATAATGATTTAGATAATATCTATTTTGTATTTGCTATTTTATTATTTTGTTTACTTATTTTATTTTTTTTCCCTTCATTGCCATTAGCTATTTGCCAATATATAGCACTTCATACTTTTGGAGTCTAAAAACTTTTATTAAGAACTATGCAAATTAACAATTTTAAAACACTAAAAAACTTAATACCCGCGTTTTCTTATTCAATAACTAATAATGAGCAAGTATTAAATGTAAGTCATACTGATTTAATATTTTCTTTAAATGTTTTAAAAAAACATGTTAATCTTCAATATAATTTATTAAGCTGCATATCTGGTGTTGATTTATTATTAAATCAATATCGTTTTAGTGTTGTTTATGATTTTTTAAGTTTAACATTTAATTCTAGAATAAGAATTAAAACTTTTACAAACGAAGTAACCCCAATTGAATCTATAGTTCCATTATATATTAATGCAAATTGGTGGGAGCGTGAAATTTGGGATTTATTTGGAGTTTATTTTCAAAATCATCCTGATTTACGTCGAATTTTAACAGATTATGGATTTGAAGGCTATCCTTTACGAAAAGATTTTCCATTGTCGGGATATGTAGAGGTTAGATATGATTCTGTTAAAAAAAGAATTATAGTAGAACCTTTAGAATTATCTCAAGAATTTCGTGCTTTTAGTTATGAAACTCCTTGGTAAAATTATTATATTATGATGTTAAAAAAAAAAGATTTAAATAAAGAATTAAAAAGTTTTACTCTTAATTTTGGTCCACAGCATCCTGCAGCACATGGGGTATTAAGACTTATTTTGGAGCTTGATGGAGAAGTTGTCAAGAGAGCAGATGCTCATATTGGACTATTACATCGTGGAACCGAAAAATTAATTGAGTATAAAAATTATTTACAAGCATTGCCATATTTTGATCGTTTAGATTATGTATCAATGATGGCTCAAGAGCATACATATTCTTTAGCTGTTGAAAAGCTTGGTAATATTAAAATTCCACAAAGAGCTCAATATATTAGAGTTATTTTTGCAGAAATAACTAGAATATTAAATCATTTATTAGCTGTTGGCTGTCATGCTATGGATGTTGGAGCAATGACACCTTTTTTATGGGCATTTGAAGAGCGTGAAAAACTTATGGAATTTTATGAGCGTGTCTCTGGTGCTAGAATGCATGCAGCATATATACGTCCAGGTGGTGTTTCTGCAGATATTCCTTTAGGTTTTTTAGATGACTTATATTTATTTATAAGTCAATTTAATTTAAGACTAGATGAAATTGAAGAAATGCTAACTAATAATAGAATTTGGAAACAAAGACTGGTAGATATCGGTGTTGTAACTTCTAAAGAAGCTGTTGAATGGGGTTTTAGTGGAGTAATGTTGCGTGGCTCTGGTATCCCATGGGATTTAAGAAAAAATCAACCTTATGAAATTTATAATGAGTTAGAATTTTCAGTTCCTGTTGGTAATATGGGAGATTGTTATGATAGATATTTAGTACGTGTTGAAGAAATGAGACAGTCATTAAATATTTTAATTTCAGCAATAAATAAAATTCAAGCTGGACCTATTAAAACTGATGATTATAAAATTAGCCCACCATCTAGATCTGAGATGAAAAATTCTATGGAAGCTGTAATTCATCATTTTAAGTATTTTACAGAAGGTTTTGTTTTACCTCATGGTGAAACATACACTGCAACAGAAGCACCAAAAGGAGAGTTTGGTATTTATTTAATTTCAAATAATACAGAAAAACCTTATAGATGCAAAATTAAAGCTCCTGGATTTGGACATTTGCAAGCACTTGATGTTATGGCTAAAGGTCACATGATTGCAGATGTAGTTACTATTATTGGTACCCAAGATATTGTTTTTGGGGAAATTGATCGATAAATTAAATTATGTTATTAACTTATATATTTTCAACATTATTATTAGGTATTTTTGCTACTATTTTAACAAATAGATTTAACTCGAATATTTCTAAATACGTGGCATTAAGTACTTCAAGCATCTCTTTAGTATTATCTTCATTAATATTAAAAAATTTTAATAGTAATGCTTCTAGTTTTCAAGAAGTTGTAATTTACAAATTAGATACTAACTTTTTAAATATTTCATATATTTTTGGTTTAGATGGAGTTTCAGTACATTTCTTTTTTTTAAGTGCATTTTTAGTTTTTTTATGTATACTTTTTATTTGGAATGAAGCTAATTTTAAAGAATATGCTATTAATTTATTATTGATAGAGCTTTTTTTATTAATTATTTTTAGTACTTTAGATTTACTTCTATTCTATGTTTTTTTTGAAGCTATTTTAGTTCCAATGTATTTAATTATTGGTATTTGGGGTTCTCGTGAAAGAAAAATTCGTGCTGTATATTTATTTTTTTTTTATACATTATGTAGTTCAATTTTATTACTAATTTCTGTATTATATATTTATACTCAAGTAGGTACTTTTAATTTAGAGTATGTATTACAATATCAGTTTAGTTATTATGAAGAAAAACTTTTATGGTTTGCTTTTTTTTTATCATTTGCCTCAAAAATTCCTTTATTTCCTTTTCATATTTGGTTACCTGAAGCTCATGTAGAAGCGCCAACTGTAGGTTCAGTATTATTAGCTGGTATTTTATTAAAATTAGGTGTTTATGGCTTTTTAAGATTTAGTCTTACTTTATTTCCAACAGTTTCATTATATTGTTTTCCATTTGTAGGTGGTTTAGCACTTATTGGAATTATACATGCTTCATTTGCTGCAATAAGACAAACAGATTTAAAAAGAATTATTGCTTACTCTTCTATAGCTCATATGAATTTAGTTGCGTTAGGTATTTTTGCTTTTCATGCAATTAGTATTGAAGGTGCTATTATACAAAGTATTAGTCATGGTTTTGTATCTGGAGGTATGTTTTTACTTGTAGGAATTTTATATGACAGATATCATTCGCGATTTTTATATTATTATGGTGGATTAGTGCATTTTATGCCTATTTATGCCACTTTACTTTTAATTTTTACATTAGCAAATATTGCTTTACCAGGTACAAGTAGCTTTACAGGAGAATTTTTACTTTTAACAGCAATTTATGAGCGTTCACCAGAAGTTGCTATTATTGCTGCATTAGGAGTTATCTTATGTGGAACTTATTCGTTATGGTTATATAATAGAATAATTTTTGGAAATATTAAAGTAAATTATACATTAAAATTTAGTGATATGACTTTTCGTGAATTTTTTATAATGTTTCCTTTATTTATTTTTATGTTACTACTGGGTATTTATCCTACATACTTTTTATCGTATATTCATCTAGCTAGTAATTTTATTTATTCGACTCCTTTTTAAATTTTTATATAGAGTTATTATGTATAGCAAAACTAATTTAGCAAATTATTTATTAAAACTTGATCTAATTAATAAATTACAATTAAAAAGTGTCATTCATTGTCCTGAAGTTGATAGAGTTATTATTCAATTTTCAACAAAACAATTCACAAATTATATAAGACCAGAAGTTGTTTCATTTGAAAAAGATTTACGAAATCAAATTAATTCTGTTTTATTCTATAATCTTTGCATAGGTGTTAACCCAAAAGTACATACTTATGTTGAAAAATCTGCTGTTGAAAATAATGTTACTAAAGCTTCATTTAGATATTTTATAAATAAAGTTGTTTTACGTTCACGTTCTGATATTGATAAGTTTATATTTTATTTATTTGTAGAGAATAACTTTATTCAGGAAATTAATTCATTAGAAGACTTAAAATTAATAGAAATTAAAAGGCCTGCTGATGGAAAAACAATTAGTATTAAATTACCTGTTTCTTTTTCTATTTTTAATGATTTAGCAGAATATTGTAACTTTACTTTAAAAGATACATCTATTAAAAATTTACATTTTAATATTACTTTTAGAATTAAAAATTGTGAATATTTAAATGGTTCTGATTTTAATACTATATTTCCTTTTAGAAATATTAAAGTATAAAATTTTGCTTTTTCTTGGACAAATGGCTGAGCGGTTTAAGGTGTTAGACTTGAAATCTAAAGTATTTATACAGTACCGTGGGTTCGAATCCCACTTTGTCCTTTCATAATTTATAAAAATGTACAAAAAATAATTATGTTATTTTTGATTATATTATTACCAATGCTTGGTTTTCTGAGTGGTAGTTTATTTGGTCGTATTTTAGGTAAAGGAGTTTGTTTCACAACAACTTTATTAACTTTTAGTTCTTGCTTACTTTCCATTAGTTTATTAATAGATGTTGTAAATTCTGGAAATGTTTATATTTTAGTTTTAACAGATTGGATTAATTCTGGTGCATTGAAAGTCAACTGGTCTTTTTGTTTTGATAGTTTAACTTGCGTTATGTTAGTTATTGTTACTTTTATTTCTAGTTTAGTTCATCTTTATTCAACTGAATATATGGAGAATGATCCTCATTTACCAAGATTTATGTCTTATTTATCACTTTTTACTTTTTTTATGTTAATGTTAGTTACTGCAAATAATTTTTTACAAATGTTTGTAGGTTGGGAAGGTGTTGGTGTATCATCTTATCTTTTAATAAATTTTTGGTTTACGAGAATACAAGCTAATAAAGCTGCTATAAAAGCAATGCTTGTTAATAGAGTTGGAGACTTTTTTCTTTTATTAGGAATGTTTACAATATACTTTGTATTTAAAACCTTAGATTATGATGTTGTCTTTAGTTTAATTCCATTAGCTTTAGATACTAATATAGAAATTTTTCATGTTTATCAATTTAATGCAATTGATTTAATATGTGTTTTTTTATTTTTAGGTGCTATGGGTAAATCAGCACAATTAGGTCTTCATACTTGGTTACCTGACGCTATGGAAGGTCCTACCCCTGTATCTGCGCTTATTCATGCTGCTACCATGGTTACTGCTGGTGTTTTTTTAATAATTAGATGTTCATATATTTTTGAGTATTCACAATTAGGGTTAGCTTTTGTAACTGTAATTGGAGCTATGACAGCTTTTTTTGCTGCAACTACTGGTTTATTTCAAAATGATATGAAAAGAGTTATTGCTTATTCTACTTGTAGTCAGTTAGGTTATATGATTTTTGCTTGTGGTTTATCTAGTTATGAAGTTGGAATTTTTCATTTATCAAATCATGCTTTTTTTAAAGCTTTATTATTCTTAGGTGCAGGTTCAGTAATACATGCAATGTCTGACGAGCAAGATATGCGTAAAATGGGTGGTTTAAAAAATATTTTACCTTTTACTTATGCTATTATGCTTATAGGATCATTAGCTTTAATAGGTTTTCCTTTTTTAGCTGGTTTTTACTCTAAAGATATTATTTTAGAAGTTAGTGCTTCAACTTATACTACAGTTGGTCAGTTTGCTTTTATTTTAGGAATTTTAGCAGCATTTTGTACTGCTTTTTATTCTACACGTTTATTATTTTTAGTTTTTTTAAGTAATCCAAATGGTATTAAAAACTCAACTTTACATGCTCATGAGGGTTCTTGGAGAATGACTTTACCTTTATTTCTTTTATCTATATTTAGTGTAACTGTCGGTTATTTATCTAAAGATATGTTTATTGGTTTTGGAACAAATTTTTGGGGAACTTCTATTTTTATTAATCCGTTAAATTATACAATGACAGATATTGAATTTTTAGATATTAATTATAAATTATTACCTTTAATTGTTACTTTATTAGGGGTTGGATTAGCTTATAAGATTTATGTTGAAAAATTAGATCTTTATTACTTTTATAAAACAAATATTCCTGCAATTAGAGATATTTTTTATTTTTTTAATAAAAAATGGTTTTTTGATAGAATTTATAATGAGAATCCTGTTCAATTCTTTTTAAAGATTAGCTATTTTAATTTTTATCAAGGTATTGATAGAAATACTTTAGAATTTTTTGGTCCTTCAGGTATTTCTATTATAATTGCAAATTTTGTAAATTATATAAAAGGTTTTCAAACTGGTTTTGTTATTAGATATCTTTATTATTTTATTTGTTTTGGTATAATCTTAGTTTTAATAGGATTTAAGTTTTTTATTTTATCTTTTATTTTATTTTTAAGTTATATTTTTATTTTTAATTTTATTAAAAGTAATGATGATAAATAAAATTAAAATTTTATTTAATTATACTTTAAACTAATAAGCTAAATTTTGCTGGTGAATATATCTCAATTGGCGGAGTATCAAATTGTGGCTTTGATTGTTGCGGGTTCAAATCCCGTTATTCACCCTTAAAATAGCCCAGTTGGCGGAATTGGTAGACGCGACAGACTTAAAATTTGTTCTTTATCCAAAGGTGTTGGTTCGACTCCAATACTGGGCATATTTAAAATAAAAATAATTATAACAAAGTAAATACATTTGCTTTGTACAAACTTAAATATATATATGATGTCTAATTTGATGAACGCCATTTTTTCTGTTGCTTTTTGTGATGCTGCAGAGCCGTGGCAACTTGGTGTCCAAGATCCTGCAACTCCAGTAATGGAGGGTATGATTTTTTTCCACAACTATTTATTATTTTTTTTAACCATAATTGGTGTTTTTGTTTGCTGGTTATTATCATACGTACTAGTAAATTTTAATGAAAAAGCAAACCCTGTTTCTCAAAAATTTACTCACTCTAGTAAGTTAGAAATTGCTTGGACAATTTTACCTGCTATTCTTTTAGTTTTTATTGCAATTCCTTCTTTTGCACTTTTATATTCTTTAGATGAAGTTATTGATCCATCTGTTACATTAAAAGCTATTGGTCATCAATGGTATTGGAGTTATGAATATTCTGATTCTAGTTCTGTTTTTGGGGACAGCTTAGCTTTTGATTCTTATATGGTTCCAACTAATGAATTATCAAAAGGTTCTTTTAGATTATTAGAAGTAGATAATAGAGTTGTTTTACCTATTAATACTCATATTAGAGTACTAGTTACTGCAGCTGATGTTTTACATAGCTGGGCGGTTCCTTCTTTTGGTATTAAAATTGATGCTTGCCCAGGAAGATTAAGCCAAGTTTCTCTTTTTTTAAAAAGAGAAGGTGTTTACTATGGACAATGTAGTGAAATTTGCGGTATAAATCATGGATTTATGCCTATTGTTGTTAGAGGAGTTTCTTTTGATACTTTTTCTAGCTGGTGTGCTGAAAAGTTAATGCCTTCTAATTCATAAAAATATAATTTAGATGAATAAATTTATGAAAACTAACTTTTTTGACACTCGCTATATTTCAAAAGAAACTAAAGAGAGATGGAATAAAGATCCTTTTTTATCTTTCGTAGATTCTCACATTATTAATTACCCTACTCCTATTAATTTAAATTATTTATGGAGTTTTGGATCTGCTGCTGGAATCTGTTTAGTTATTCAAATATTAAGTGGTATTTTTCTTGCAATGCATTATTGTCCTCATATTGATTTAGCTTTTAATAGTGTTGAGCATATTATGAGAGATGTAAATTATGGATGGCTTATTAGATATATTCATGCTAATGGTGCTTCTATGTTTTTTATTGTTGTTTATTGTCATATTTTTAGAGGATTGTATTACGGTTCTTATATGTATCCTAGAGGAAGATTATGGGCTAGTGGAGTTGTTATTTTTTTATTAATGATGGCAACTGCATTTATGGGTTATGTTTTACCATGGGGTCAAATGAGTTTCTGGGGTGCTACTGTAATTACAAATTTATTTTCAGCTGTTCCATTTGTTGGTGGCTCAATTGTTGAGTGGTTATGGGGAGGCTTTTCTGTAGGAAATGCCACTCTAAATAGGTTTTTTAGTTTACATTATTTAATGCCTTTTGTTATTGTAGGTCTTGTTATTGTACATTTAGCGTTATTACATAAAGAAGGTTCTAATAATCCATTAGGGTTAAATACTAATGTAGACACAATTTCTTTTTACCCTTATTTCTATGTAAAAGATCTTTTTGCATTTTTTATATTTGCTTTTGTATTTAGTTTTTTTGTATTTTTTTATCCTAATGTTTTAGGACATAGTGATAATTATATACCTGCAAATCCATTATCTACACCAGCTCATATTGTTCCTGAATGGTATTTTTTACCTTTTTATGCAATTTTAAGATCTATTCCAGATAAATTAGGCGGGGTAGTTGCTATGATCAGTGCTATTTTAGTTTTATTATTACTTCCAGTATTAAATACTTCTGAAATTAGAAGCTCTAAATTTCGTCCAATATTTAGTATAGCATATTGGTTTCTTGTTTCTGACTTTATTATTTTAGGTTGGATTGGTCAAAAACCTGTAGAAAGTCCTTTTATTGAGATTGGATTAGGAGCTACTGTATTCTATTTCTTATTCTTATTAGTGCTAGTTCCGCTAATTGGAATTGTTGAATCAGCAATGATTCATAACGACGATGGAAACATCGTTAAAGAAACTATTGCCGAGAATGATGTTTATTTTGGAAATTTTGATCCTATATATGATAATCTTGATCTATTAGATGCTGAGGAGAGAATTTGGTTTAGAGATTCTTTTGACCCTATTTATTTTTCGTTATATACGAATGTTCGAATTTATTTTTAAAGTATGATTGGTGTTAAAATTAATGATTTTGAGTTATTGGTAAAATCAAATATCTCTATTTTAGATGCTTGTAAATATTCTGGTCTTCATATTCCACGTTTTTGTTATCATGAAATTTTATCTGTATCTGGTAATTGTAGAATGTGTTTAGTAGAAATTGAAGGTATTGAAAAACCTTTAGCATCTTGCGTAGCGGAAGTAGATGAGGGGATGTCAATTTGGATTGATACACCTTTTGTTAAAAAAGCTAGAGAAAATGTTGTTGAGGCTTTATTATTAAATCATCCACTAGATTGTCCTATTTGCGATCAAGCTGGAGAGTGTGATTTACAAGATCAGACAAAAGTTTATGGAAGCAGCTATAGCCGCTTTTTTTTTGAAAAAAATGGGGTAGAAGATAAAGAGTGTAGCCCTTTAATAAAAACAATTATGACAAGATGTATAACATGTACTCGTTGCGTTCGATATGCAACAGAAGTTGCAGGTATCGAATATTTTGGTACTTTAAACAGAGGTTCTGGTACAGAAATTGGATCTTATGTATCTAAAGTTTTTGAATCAGAAATTTCTGGTAATATTATTGATCTTTGCCCTGTAGGAGCTTTAACAGCGCGTCCTTATGCTTTTAAAACTCGTCCTTGGGAGTTAAGACTTTTAGAGAGTATTGATATAACAGATTCATTAGGATCTAATATTTATGTTAATTCTAAAGAAACAGAAATCTTTAGGGTTTTACCAAAAAGTAATAATAAATTAAATGGAAGTTTAATTTCAGATAAAGCACGTTTTAGTTATGATGCAAATTCTTTAAATCGTATTGATCAAAAATATAAACTTTTAGAAGAACCTGAATCTTTTGTAAGTCTTTCTTGGGATGAATTTTTTGATTTAACTGATTTAATTTATTCAAGTCTTGTAAAATTAGATTTTATTATTGATGAAAAATGTGATTTTGAAACAGCATTATATTTAAAAAAAGTATCTTATAGATATCCAAATGGTATTAAACTATATTTAAGTTCTAAAACTAGGGTTGGTTCTAATTTTTATGTATCATTTAAAAATAACAATATTAATAAAACTATAGATAATTCAGATTTTTTTATTCTGTTAGGGACAAATTTAAGATTAGAACATAGTTTATTAAATGCTAGATTAAGACTTGCTTATAGAAATAAATTTGCAGAGATTATATCGTTAGGTTTAGTTTATGAGGAAAATGTTCCTACAAATTTTGTTAATTTAAATATGTCTAAAATTTTAGAAGTTTTTGAAGGGAAATCTTTAGATGTATCAAAAGCTTTAATTAAATCAAAAGCTCCATGTATTTTAATAGGTGAAAATTTCACAAATCGAATTGATAGCTTAGATAATTTTGTTTATAAATTAAAAAAAACATTACCGAATAAAAATACAAGTATTATATGTTTAAAAAATTCATCTAATTCAGAAGGTTTAGCGCTAATACATATTAAAGAACGTTCTTCTAAAATAAAAAATAGTATTGTAGCCATTAACTTAGATGATAACGTTGTTAATAGACGATTATATTTAGAAAACCCAACAAATCTTATTTGGTTTAACTCGCATGGCTCTTATTTAGCTAGTAAATTTAATCAAATAATACCAACATTTACACATTTTGAGGCAGAGCAAATATATATAAATTTAGAAGGTAGACCACAAAAAACACAAAAAATTGCGTCGCATTCTACAGATATACGAACATTAAAAGATTTAATAATGTCTACATTTTTAATACGTGATGTAAATTATTTTGATAACACAGAATATAGTTTTATTAAAGAAATTCTTGATCAAGGTAAAAAGTTTGATAATTTAAAAGATCTTGATAATATGATAAATTCTATAACAGAAAATAGTTTAAGA
>JACCEA010010454.1_pt1 | contig 28929 bp, 56 predicted proteins | sample 7449851 | NCBI WGS metagenome assembly JACCEA01 (sample SAMN15323453, study PRJNA562643) | freshwater metagenome | isolation source: river surface water | place: USA:Blue River Watershed | collected 2017-08-18
AAAAATAAATACAAGAAAAAAAAAAAAAGGCAAGCCCCCCTTTACAAAAAAGAGAGGCTCGCCCGAGGGCGGGTGGTTAGTCCACCCGCTCCTCGTTTTCGATTCGTGCCAACTCAGCCTCGACCCAAGCGAACGCCTTAGCGCGACCCGAGACGCCACGACCGAACTTCTTGCCAGCCATACCCTCGGCGGCAGCCAGAGCGCTGATGTGGCGGCTCATACGCATTGAGGTGTTCATCTCAAGTTTGAGCATTGACTTGAGGGTGATAAGGCGGTAAACATCTACCGCAGTCTTGCCAGCGAAAGTGTTGTCGCTGATGGTGGAGCCATCTTGGAAAGTAGCCATTTGGCTATCCCCTTTCATTCAGTGTTGCCTTCTTTGTTGCCGTAATCTTTTTGATTACATAAGTAATCTTACTGCCCCCCACTGACATTGTCAAATCGCGACACGCCGAAAAACCCAGCCAGTGAAAAAATAAATACACTGCCGTGCGACTGGGTAAAGCAAAACCCCCGCTCTCGTGAGCGAGGGTTGCTTGGTTTGGGTCTACGCTTCTGCTGACTCCAACGAGTCGCAGTAGTCGCATAGGTGTCCCCACTCTTCTACGAAGTCAATCTCGCACGAGTCGCAGACTGGTTCTTCGTTTTCGAAAACAGAGGCTACGAAGAAGTCCTTGACTCCACCAGCGTAGTCTGGGGCGCAATCACCGCATAGCCAGAAGTCCTGAATCATCTTGCGGTGTTCTGGGTTGCGTATCCCAGAAGCAATCGAATCGTTCACGCTGATTAGGTCAATCGGGTCGCCGTCAAAAGCGACAGAGCAACTATCGCACGACATACTGCCTCTAAAAATTGCCATTTTGTATCCCCGTTCTGTTGCCCCCTTTGAGCAACTATGAAGATACTACAACCCCCCTCTGACATCTATCCGAACTTCACATCAGTTCGCAGAAGTCTAGTGAAAAAATAAATACACGCCGTGGCGAGCGAGCAAAAAAAAAATGCCCGCACTTCTGCGAGCATTTTCGTAAAGCCTAAAAATCGGCTAAGGCTTTCGCCTTTCGAGCCGAGCGAGTTTTCGCACGCTTGGTTCGCTTGTCGCCGTGAGCGCCCGAAGCGTTCGAGCGTGAACGCTCTCTAAGGATTAGAGCCAGCGCACTACGCTCTGCTTTCAGGCGAGCCTGTTCTGCTTTGTTCATTGTTTGCCCCTTTCGACTTGGCTACGCCAAGTCTATCACAACCCCCCGACAAAGTCAAGAGGCTAAACCTCTAAAATTGTATCGGGGTGGAACTTGGGTTCGCACTTACCGCAAACCACAACTTCGCCGTGGTCATCAAAGTCGTAAGTCCCCCGTTGGCTGATAATGCGCCCCGTTTCGTAGTTGTATTGGAAGCCCCAGCGTGGGCGACCAGGGATACGAGTGGCGCATACGCCGCAGTTGTATTCATCATTGCCCTCGTTCTGAGGAGCAACTGAACCAACGATGAAAGTGAACTTGTGAGCCATTTGGAAACCCCTTTTGTTTGTTTGTGATGTCGCCCCGTTTGGGCGACACCACAAGTATCGCACACTCGAACAAGAAAGTCAAGTTGCGGGCTTGCCGTGTGTTAGCAGTGAAAAAATAAATACACCCGCACTCGCACTCGCACTCGCACGCAAAAAAAATTGCCCGCCGAAACGGCGAGCAATCTTTTTGGTTTTGGTGAGAGGCTATGCCTCTGGCTGTGGAGCGTAGTTGAACACGACAGCCTTGTTGCTCTCTGCCTTTGCTTCGTTCAGCACGGCAAGCACTTCACGAGTTTCGATGATGAAACTATCGAGTAGAAACTTGTCGATACCCGAGTGAGTTTCGTCTTTTTTCTTTTCGACCCACGCAATAGCAACTTCTAGTCCAGCGATGTTGCGGTCTAGCATTTCGCTAGTCATTTCAATTCGAGCCATTTCTGGTTCCCCTTTCGGTTTAGTAGTTGGCTTTTTCCAACTAAGAACATACTAGCACACCGCACCGACATTTACAAGTCAAGCCGTGTGTTGCGTGTCGCGTGGTGAAAAAATAAATACACCCGCACCAATCCGCACGCAAAAAAGAACCGCCCTAGCGTTGGGGGAACGCTAAGGCGGTTCGGGTTGTCTGGGGGGTATAGGGGGGAAACCCCCAGACAAGTTTTGCTAGGCTACCAGCACCAACTCGTAGCCCTTTTCAATCTTTTCCCACTTTTTGTCCTGTGCGAACGACTTTGCCTGCCACTCGGTCTGGAAGAACTTGGTCTGGCTCTGTCGCTTGTCTTCTTCTGCCTTGCCCCAGCGAACGATTACTCGTGTGCCGTCTACAACAATCTCGTAAATCTTCTTCTTGCCGTTCTGCCCACGCTCGCCTTGACTACGGCTTGCCAAAATCATTTTGGTCATTTCTGTTCCCACTTTCTTTTCGGTGTTGGCTCTTTCCCTGCCAACAAGACCATTATTACACACCCCACCGACAAAGTCAAGTTCTGCCCCGCCTTGCGTGTCGCAGGGTGAAAAAATAAATACAGAAGGAAAAGGCGCAGGTAAAAAAGAAGCCCCCACCCGTGAGGGCAGGGGCGACTTCCAGCAGGCTAGTTGCCTAGAAGCATACCCAAGCGTAGAGCCAGCAGGGCTACAGCCTTGCGTGCGTCGTCAGGCGAGATGACAGGCAGCCCGTCGTCGTTGAGCGCAGGCTCGTCAATCTCGGCTGACAGGTGTTCGATTACTGCTCCGTAGGCTTCGTAGATGTTCATTGTGTTCCCCTTTGGTTGATGTGCTTTCTAACTACACTTGTAGTTTAGCACCTAGCACTGACAAAGTCAAGTCGAAGCCGTAGGAGCGTGTCGTAGAGTGAAAAAATAAATACAACCGGTCTTCCTGGAACTTCCGCACAAAAAGAAAAACCTGGAAGCATTTTCGCTTCCAGGTTTTTGCTACCAGGTTTTTACCATTTCCAGAGCCACTTCGCGTATCTGGCACAGCCGACCTCGGTGTGTCCGATACGCTTGTCCGTCTGCTTCCAACGCTTACCGCAGTTGCGGCAGTCGTAGAAGTCAATCGGTCCGTCGCCTTTCATCTTGCGTGTCCCGATGATTGGTTTGCTTTTCTTGTTCATTTGTTGTCCCTTTCTTTGATACCACCATTGTAGCAACCCCCTCTGACATTTACCCACTCAAGCCGTGCCAGGTGCGTCGCTTAGTGAAAAAATAAATACAACCCGACCCCGCGCAAAAAAAAACCAACCCACACCTTTCGGCGTGGGCTGGCTTTTCGCTGGCTGGCTATGCCACTAGGGTAAAGCCCAAGTCGGCACAGCGGTAGGTGCGCCCATCAATGCTCACCAAGTCGCCAATGCTTAGTGCGGTGTGCGAGCGGTCGGCTGGTAGGTGTGGCTCTAAGGCGTTCCACACCTGACCCTGATAGGTGTTGGTGTTAGCGAATACACGCTCGCAGAACGACAAGTCGTTCTCGTGTAGGTCGAACTCAAAGCGAGCCGACACATCTGGGCGAACCTGCTCGCCCTTTTCTGCGAGAAACGCAAGATAACTCTCACGGCGCTCGCCGAGTGTTCCTGCGAACACCCAAGTAATCTCGATGGTAGCCACCGACATCACCCCTTTCATCAAGTAATCGTTGTTGATTACATTAGTAATCTTACTCACCCCCACCGACATTTATACAAATCTCGGTGTTAGGGCGTGGCTAGCGGTGAAAAAATAAATACACTTCGCCCGCGCGCAATAAAAAACAACCCCCGCTCGCGCGGGGGCTGTCTCAGTTCGCCTTAGTGATACACGCAGGCTTTCCCGTTTAGGCAGTTCGGGCAGTCCACGTCGCTCGGGCAGGTGCAGTTCGCTGGATAGGCGTGGTGGCAAATCTCGCATTCGCCGTCAACTCGATTTTCCCAGTTGACCTGTTTTTGTAGTTTGACCCAATCGTCATAGGTTCTTACATCGCCAACCTTAGTTAGACCTTGACCCGCAAAGAACAACAACACATCAGGGTCGTGCTCAATGTTCGGAACGGCAATGCTGTCGCGCTGATAAGAAACTATGCCGTCATCATCAACCCACTCGCCATCGACAATTTCCTGAGCATACGCCCAGAAAACCTGGTCGCCGTCAATCTCGCCGACAATGCGGTGTTGTGAACATACGCCACTCTCAACGTGGGCGCAGCCCCCGTCAATCTCCATCTCTACAATCTGAGTAATCATCCCAGTCCTTTCCATTAGTTTTGATTACTAGGCAATGCTACAACCCCCCACTGACACGCAACCATAACTTCGCACTAAGCGCCGCACGCGAGTGAAAAAATAAATACGGGGCGGGGCGGGGCGGCAAGAAAAAACCCCGCCAAGTTCGGCGGGGCATTTCCTAGATTGAGATTAGTAAATCTCTGGCGTGTGGATACGCCCGAGCATACGGCGCAACCGCTGGCGGTTGTTGTTGTCGCGCACGCTCAGGATGTAAGCCATTGCGCTCTCTCGTGGCAACCCACGCACCAAACGCCCTACGAGCGTGCTGGTAGTCTGCGAGCGGTAATCTTCAAGCAGAAACGAAATTGTCTTCGTTTCGGTGTTGTAGCGCAAGATTGTCGTGTTCCAGTGAACAACGATGTAATCAGCGCCCGAGCGAACGGCAACGATAGTTCCGTTGTAGTTCACAAATTCGTTCAACGCTTTCACTTCAGCGTCAATTTTCCAATTTGGAATTCGTGGCATTTCTGCCCCCTTTCTTGATACCTAAACACTACCACACCGCACGGACATTTATCCAACCATTCGCCCCGTGTCGCGTCGCCTAGTGAAAAAATAAATACAAGAGCGGCACAAAAAATTACCACCCTTTCGGGTGGCAACTTTTTCCCTTTACTCCGCTTGGTGAACACCCCAGCAGCGATACAAGTGTTCGTTGTCGTTTTGTCCTACTAGGCACTCAAAGCAATACTCGCAGTTTTCCAACTTGTCGCAGATTTCGTCTGCTTGCTCGTAGCAACTTTCGCAGTGCTTGTCTTTGTCGTATGTTTGTTTTTCACTCATACAAAGACTTTACAACTACCCTCTGACATTTATTTAGCCAGAGCCTAGTTTCCCCCGAACCTAGTGAAAAAATAAATACACAGCGAGGCAACAAAAAATCTCGCTAAGTTTCCCTAGCGAGATTTTTGTGCTGGCTCTATTCCGTGAATAGTTCTATGCGCTCGTATGTGAATTCTTCGTAGCCCATCTCAATTTCCGAGCAGGGAATTCGCTTGTCATCGTCATAGTGTTCGCAAGTTCCGTCAGCGCAATCTTCATACCAATACGACACACCTAAGTCGTTGTTTAGGTTGTTCTTCTTCACGCTAACAACCTTTACGCCCCTACTAATAAAATCGCTAGGGTTCGTAATTAGTTCGCCAACAAACAGGTTTAGCGTGCTGTAATAACCCATTAGTCCGTTGTATCGGGTAATGCGGTAAATCGTGCGCTCGCTAGGGTGTGGCTTTACGATAGTCGGTTCGATTTCTTCAAACGCTATCTTCACTTCTTGTCCGTTCCACATAGGGAAAGTCCTTTCTTTTGACTACCTAAGTAGCCTAACCCCTACCACTGACATTTGACTACGCCCAGACTTGTTGCCGTGTCTGCTAGTGAAAAAATAAATACAGGAGCAGACAAACAGGCAAGCCGAAACCCTAGCCATTGGGGGTAATGGCTAGGGTTCGGGGTCTGCGTTTAGAGAGCGTTCACTCTCTCAACTGCTTTCTCGAACTTGGCAAGTTCAGCTTTCTTGGCATCCTTGATAGCCTTTTGTAGAGCCTTGACTAGTTCGTCAGCCTCGCCTAGTGAGAGAGCCAAGTTCATACCAGACACGATACCTTGTGTAAAGTTGTTCTCTCCACCTAGTAGGTGCGTGTTGGTCGAAACCATAATCGACTTGCCTAGTTCAGTGTGTAGTTCGCTTTCGCCAACTACTGAAAAAGCAAGAATTGTAGTTCTTGACTTAGACATTGTGTTCACCACCTTTCCGCCCCCCTTTGGGACTAATCCCCTTTGGGACTAACTACACACTAACACGGGGGTCAGACATTAGACCCACCCAGAGCCGTGCGGTGTGTGTCTGCGTGAAAAAATAAATACAACCAGCCCGCACAAAAAAAAATCCCCGCAACTTCTGCGGGGACTTTTTTGATTAGCCTTCGTTTTTGGTTACGCCTGTTTCAGCGTCTATCTCGGTGTCGCTGAACAGCCACGCCAAGACTTCTGGTGGCAAGTCGCTTTGCTTTTCGCTCACGCTACCGAAACCCATTTCATCGCCGTGCGGAGCAAGTTGTCGTAATCGCCACTCATACTCTCTCGCATATATTCGTCAATTTCTGCCTTTGGCACGCCAGCCCTTTTCAGTGCGCCAGCAACCCTGCCCATAATTGCGAATGCGTTTCCGTCTTGACCAACCAATTCGACTTCGACTTCTGGATACTTTACTTCGGACATTGTGTCCCCTTTCTTGTTGATACCTATACCTTATCAGACGGGTCGGACATTTATCAACATCTGCCGTGTCCAGCGTGTCTGCCAGCGAAAAAATAAATACAGCCGGAGCCAGCCACGCAAAAGAAAACGCCCTTGCTTTCGCAAAGGCGTTCGCTTGTTCGTGATTAGTCTTCGTATTGACTATCACGCCAGTCGTCATAATCAGCGTCTTCATCACGCTCGGGGATTTCTTCTTCGAACTCCGCACCGCACTCGCAAGTGGCGGTGGCGTTGTGCCCCCAGTCGTCAGTGAGAAACACTAGCGAAACTTCTTTCTCGCAAGTGTCGCAATACTTGTCCAACTCGATTTCCTGAGCGTAGATACCTGAGCCACGCATTGAGCCTTCTGGATAGTTGCTAGACATTTCTGCCCCTTTCTTGTTATGCCCTAATCATACAACCCCCCACCGACATTTATTCGCAACTTCGCATTAGTGTCGTGTTGTCGCCCCGCCGCTGGTGAAAAAATAAATACACTCCAACCCAAAGCGGAAACGAAAAAAGGCGGGGGTTGCCCGCCTAGTTTCGTGTCGTGTCTTGTTTAGACGCTCAACTGAAAATACTCACGCAAGTAATCTTGTAAGCGTGTTAGGTTCAGTTCAGCCCTTTCCGAACTGCCAGCAAGATACATACCAACCAAGTTGTGTATCTGTGCGTTGCTACGGCAAGTTGTCCAAACCATAGCCGTAGTCGTTTCGCTTTGGAAATAGGCACTCACATTTCCGCCGACCATACCTTTCAGCACATCAAAGGCGAAGTCGCCGTAAATCTCTTTCTGCCTGTCGCTCAACATTTGCGACCCCTTTCTTAGTTGGGTTGTCGTGTCCAACTACTCAAATACTACCACCCCCTACCGACATTTAGCCAGAACCAAGCCTAGCGTGTCGGGCTGGGTGAAAAAATAAATACGGGCGGGGGTCAAAAAATCAGGGGCTGTGGCGTGTGCCACAACCCCCGACTTCTATCGGCGTGATGGGTGTCGGTATCGAGCGAGTGCTTCGTTGATGAGTTCGACAACCTGCTCGACCTGCTTGATGGTGAGTGGTAGTTCGTTGCCTTCGTCGTCAGTCTTCGATGAAACCAAGACTGCGTTGCCAACGATGATGTCTGTGTAGACGCCGAACACACGCTCCCAGATAGCCGTAGCGACCTTGTTGATAGGCAAGTTGAGCAACTTGCCTTCTTCGTTCACATAGAGCGAGTAGCCTTCGAATACGCCGTCTAGCGTGATGTGTTCGATGTATCCACCAACGGCGTCGCTTACAGACTTGTAAGAGCCGTCTTCCAACTGAACGAGAGTTTCGTCAGTCGTAATCTGTATCCCTGCGAGCATTATGCCCACCCTTCCCGTGTCGAGCCTTTCTCGACAACAAGGCAATACTAACCCCACCCCCCGACATTTATTGTTAGCCAGCCCCCCGTGTGTCGATGAGCAGTGAAAAAATAAATACAGCGAGGCGACCCCCGAACGCAAACAACCCCCACCCTTTCGGGTGAGGGTTGCGGTGTATCCGTGCCTAGTCCTGCTTTGGCACGTTTACGACCTGCGAGGTCTTGACGACCATAAACGCCTCGTAAAGTTCAGGGTAAGCCTTAGCAAACTCTGCCTCGTCGAAACGTCGTGCCGAACGCTCGGCAATCGAAACAACAACTAGGTTGTTGTGGATAAGGGTCGTGGCGGTGCCAGCGACTTTGAGCAGTTCGGCACGTAGCGCCTCTGCCTCTTTGTTGAGGTCGTTAGCCTCGGCACGAACGATAGCGAGGCGCTGTGCCTTGCTAACGATTACTCGGGAAACCTTCTTAGTGGTCGCCGAGGTTGAGGCTGAACCAGCCTCGGTAATGGCTTTGGCTTTCGCCATAGCAATCACCCCTTTCGGTCAGTTGGTTTCGGCTTTTGCCTCTGCTGCCCAACAACTACACACTAAACCCCCCCTCTGACATTTATTGCCCAGAGGGTCGTGATGAGGGGTTTCGAGTGAAAAAATAAATACAGGCTTCGGTGTATCACAAACGAAAAACCCCGCCCTTTCGAGCGGGGTCTTCGTGCGAAGATTAGTCCTCGTCTTCCGTGCTGCCCTCGAGTTCGTCTTCGTCGAGTTCTTCCTCGACCTCTTCGACCTCGATACTCTCGACCTGACCTGAGAACTTGTGGTCTTCCCAATTCCAGCCCTCAGCCTCAGCAGCAGCCTCGTCGTCAGCCTCGACCTCGTATTCGAACTCGACGACAACTTTGACGTTGTATGTAGCCATTTGTATCACCCCTCTTTCCGCCTCCTTTGAGGCTACTTAGATACTACAACCCCCCTCTGACATTTATTGCGAGGCTGCCTACTAATCGTGTCGTGTGGTGAAAAAATAAATACAGACCCCGAACAAAAAAAGTCGCTCGCATTTCTGCGAGCAACTTCTCCCCTTTACTTCTTTGGAATTGGCAACCCGTGTCTGCGTAGTTGAGCGACCGAGCAGATGTAGGTCTTAGGGTCGCTCGGCGTTCCGCTTAGGTGGATAACGGGTTGCGACTTGTCGGGTGATACGAACTTGTAGTGCCCCTTGTTTGTGAGCGACACTTCCCAGCCGAGTTGCTTGGCTAGAACGATAATCAACTTCATTTGCTTTGCGTAATTTGCCATACTTGTATTCTCGCACCCCCCTCTGACATTTATTGCTTGCCCCCGTGTTTCTAGGGTCTGGCAGTGAAAAAATAAATACGCCCCACCCAGCAAAGAAAGTCTGCCAATTTCTCGGCAGACTTCTCGTGTTGCTATTTCGGCGAAACCTCGAACTCGTCGTCGCTCGCTAGAAACTCGAAATCAACTTCGTCGTTGTGTAGCAACGCCCAAGCGTCGTCCTCAGTATCAGCCTCGACCTCAGCCTGATACTCCTCGGTGCGTGTTTGGGTGATTATGAACTTTGCCATTAGTCCACCTCCTCCTCGTCGTCGTCGCAATCGTGAGCGATTAGCAAATTCATCTCGTATTTGCTGTCCTCTCGAAACAGACGCCCACAGCCGGGGCAACTTTCGTATCCTGCTTGTGCCATTAGTCCTCGTCCTCCTCGTCCTCGTCCTCTGGCTCGTCGTCGTAATCGGCGCACACGCCTTTACAGCCACGCTCGCCACAATCGTCGCACTCGTCATCAGCACCCTGCTCAATCAGGGTCGTGTAGCCGAGATTAGGGTCTTGACCCTCTGGCATAGTGGCGACAGCGTTCACGAAACGCAGTGAGCAAGAAACCTCGAACCAGCCCTTGATAGTCGTGAGCATTTGGTCGGCGTTCATCTGCTCTTTGGTGATTAGGCTGTCTGGGTCGTTGGCGTCGCCGTATCCATAGCCACGCATTTGAGCAACCTGCTCGTCGTCCATCAAGACATAAATCTTGTGGCAAGTGTCCCAAGCAATCGCTTTGGCGTCGTCTAGGTAGTCCTCTACCAAGTCGAAGTCAATCATTTGTGTCCCTCCTTAGTTGGCTTGTCTTTCCAACTACTTACAGACTATACCACCCCTACGACATTTATCCCAGCAACCCATCCAAGTCGTGTCGCGTCAGTGAAAAAATAAATACAGGCTCGCTCAACTTGGCAAAACAAAACCCCGCATTTCTGCGGGGTCGTGTTTGAGTTTGCTACTTGCGTCGTGGTCGTGTCGCTCGTATCTCACGAATGGCGTATGTGCCTAGTGAAAGTCCAGCCACGATAAACGCAACGCCAGCGATTAGTGCGAGTTCACGCATTAGATAGCCCTTTCCAGCCAAGCCACAAAACGCACGAATTGCGGTGCGAATACCAGCACGATAGCCAGCACGATACCAATGAACAAGCCATTACCTATCCACAAGTCAGCGAACGCAGTTGTTGGAGTAGCACCTGCGAACACTAGCAACGAATAGCCAAGCGTGTAGAGAGTGGCAACCGCAGGTGCGATTACCAAGCCAGCGATTGCTCTGCGAATGTAAAACTTCATTTCCTGCCCTTTCGCTAGTTGGTATTTCCAACTAACACTTCTACCTTACAGGCAACCACAGACAAAGTCAAGAACCAATCGTGTCGTGTCGTGGCTGAGTGAAAAAATAAATACAGAGAGGCGTGAGAGAAAAACGCCACCCTTGCGAGTGGCGTATCTCTTAGTAAACTTCGATAGGCTCTGTGTCGAAAACTAGTCCAACATTCTTGCCAAGTTTGGCAACTAACGCATCTATCTCAGCGTCAGTCAGCGTGATAGGGTCAGCCATTACTCCACCTCACTTTCGTCAAGTTTCTCAAACTCAAACAACGCACCCAATTCGTCGTGTGATGCTCGCACAACTTCTAGCGTGTTGTCAGTCAGCGTGAAACGCAGGGTAAAGTCCCCATTCAGCGTGAGTTTGTCTATCAGCGTTTCAGGCGTGGCATAGGCGTAGCCTGAGCGACTTAGCCAAGTCATTCGTGAGCCATTGACTTTGAGTGGCGTATCCATCTCAAACCCATTACGCTCAACCCAAGTCGCAATTAGGTCGTCTTGGATGTAAGTCTTGTCGTCGTCATAGCAACCGAAACACACTTGCGACATAACAACTTCGCCTTGTTCGTCTAACCTGCTCTCGCCTGTTTCTTCGTCGTATTCTTCGCAATAGCAGTCGCTAGACAACTCTGCCTTGATGACTTCTGTTGTTGCCAACTCAGTCCCCTTTCGTTTGGTAATGCCTGAGATTACTTCACTTCATCTCATTACTAATACCTTACTCCCCCCCTCTGACATTATCAAGTTGCGACACACAACCAGCCCACTCGCAAGTGAAAAAATAAATACAGACGCCAGCCAAAAGAAAAAGCGTCAAGGGGGACTTGACGCTCTCTCTGTTGGGTCTGCTCGACTATCGCCCTTGTCGAGCGTTGTATTCATCCATAAGGGTCTGGACTTCTGCCAACATTGGCTCAATCTTGGCGGTCAAGAAACTCGCCAATACAACCTTGTCGCCGAGCGAGTTGCTCTGCTCCACAAGTTCCTTAGTGAGTTCGGTCAGGGTCTTTACAGACGCTAGGCGAGAGTTCATCTCGGCTAGTAGTTCCAGCATTGTGAGTTCCGCTAGGCGGTCGCTCGTCATTGTTTCATTCATACGGCTATGCTACTACCCCCCTCTGACATTTATTCGCAGGTCGCTCCATAGGCGAGCCGTTGAGTGAAAAAATAAATACAGGCGAGGCAAGCCGAGCAAAAAGAAACGGAGTAGCAGTAAGAAGGAAACTGCTACTCCGTTGTTAGACGGGTGGAAAGGGGGGACAAAACACCCGTCTAGCGTCTTGCCGTTAGGTCAAGACGAGCCTACGCCCGTTGCTGGCACGGGTCTTGCCAAGCCGAACGGCTCGGTCTGCCACTCACCCGTATCCGCATTGACGAAAATTGTATCGTTGTCCACCCACGCCGTTGCGTCTGGCAGACCGAATGTGTCTATACCGAACGACAACTCGCCGTCATAGTCGCCACGAACTATTGCGAACTCGTAGAACATCTGTGCCGTGAGATAAGACGGGTCGCCTACCCTGCCCGTGCGAGCCAAGACCGCCTTTACTGCGTCTATGTTGCTCGTGCCCGACCAGTGCCCGTATAGGGTAATCGGTGTTGCGAACTGCTCGCTCTCAATCACAATCAAACTGCGGTCGCCCATTATGCCAATCCTCGCCTTACTTCGTTGTCGAGAGCCTTTGCCTCTGCCCCGAAGAAATCTTCGAGAGCCTCCATTGTTCCGCAAGCCGAGCAAATCTCGGTCTTGTTATCTCTGCGTGAGATAGCCCCTGCGTATGCCCCGGGGGTCTTGTTGTTCGGTATCCAGCCCGAGCATTTCGGGCAAGTCTTGGGTTCCATAATTCCCTTTCGTGTTTCTGGCTCTTTGCCATTACTACGAGTATGCCATACATCAACGCAACTTGTCAAATCTAATGCGAAGTCGTGTTCCTTCTGGTGAAAAAATAAATACAGGTTGTCGTGTGCCAGAAACACAAAACCCCCCACCTTTCGGTGAGGGGTCGTGTGTTGTTGCTAGTCTAGCAGACCCAGCAAAACCTCTGCCAACTCAGGGTCAGATTTCAGTTTGTCCATAAGACGCCTGACTTTATCTGTGTTCTGTCGCTTGGCGGAAATTTTTTCGTGGAGTTCGAGAATGATTTTCTCTAACTCGTCAGCAGGGTAGTAGAACGCTGTGCCATAGACCACAGGCGTTGGTAGCAACTTAGCACGCTGGGCGTGAATGATGTTGTAGGTATAGCCTGAGTGCGTTCTGTCTTGCTCAATGTTTAGTCGAGCAAGCATTTCAGGTAGCGAGGCTACCTCTTTGCCATCTACGAAGTGGCGAATTTGTTTCGCTGTAATCGCAGATTTCGATTTGGTTGTTTGGCGTTTTGCCATAAGCAATCCCCTCTCTTTCTTTCTCTCGGGTCTGCTATGAGATTACCTTAGCAAAACTTCTGCCCTCTTGTCAAATCGAGTTTGCCCCCAGCGTTTCGCGAGTGAAAAAATAAATACAGCCCCTCGACAAAAAAGAACAGGCACTTCGATTTCTTGTGCATCTTTCGCCTTTGGACAAGTCCAAGTTTGCTACTCGTTGGCAAGTTCCTCTTAGTGCCTGTTGCTTTCGGTTGGTCTGAATAAGCACAATGCTTCGTTCTCGCAACGCTAGTTTAGCGAGTTCTCGCTCGGTTTCTCTGTGGAAAGTGTCAGTTTCTAAGCACGACAGCGGGGTCTAGAACACTCTCGCACCGCAACTGATTTACAGCGTCCGTCGGGGAAGTTCCGCCACAGAGAAGTCTGGTCAGCGTCCGTTAGGGGCTGGGGTCATTGAGTTCTCTCCACCACAACATAGCGTCCGTTATGCTCCCGAACCAGCGAGCCTCATACGAGCCGTCCGTTGATAGTTGGATTACGCAAGCCTCTTGCTCGCCGACAATCAGTTCGTAGGAGTGTCCGTCATAGTGGGCGTGAAACTTGTCAGGCATTGCTCGCCTCGCCGTCCGTTGTGTAGAAAGTCCAATCCACTTCGTCCCAAGTCAGCGAGCCGTCCGTCTTTGCGAGTTCGTCTATGTAGTCGTTGATGACCTGCTCGCCGTCCGTTCCGTCTGGTATCGGTTCGTTTATGTATAGGTGGATTACAAGCCGATTTGCCATTTGCCGTCCTTTCTATCAGCCGTGTAAAGACTACCCTACCGCGAGCGCGTTGTCAAGCAACTCCTCTGCCGTGTCGGGGATTGTCTGCCCTGCCACAACTGCCATTAGCAACCCTGCCTTGATGATTAGGTCGTGTGGCTTTACGCCAAGCCCACAGGCAACGCTGTCTAGGATTTCTGATGAAATCTCTTTCTGACCTCGCTCAACCTCGCTCAAATAGCCGAGTGAGATTATTCCCCTGTCCGACAAATCTCGCAGGTTGAGTTTCCGTGTCTGGCGTTCCTCTCGGATAATTTCGCCAAGTGCTACTCGATACAGCATTAGTCTTGCCCTTTCGTGTCGTGTTCCTCTTGCCATTGTATCGCAAGTGCTACTGCCTCGTCAAGTTCATAGATAGGGTCAGAGAAAACATCTGCCTCTATCTTTGACCAAACTTCGAACCAAGGATTGTAGTGCTGATAGAAGTGTTCCTCGCCTTTGTCGTGGTGCGCCTGTAAGTCCTCGTCTGTGTTGATGCCTAGTTTCTCTAAATCATCTGCGTATCTAATCGTGTGTTCGACAAGACCACTAGCGTTCTTGTAGGAAACTTCGATACGCATTTCGCCAGCGCAAATGACCTCAAAGTCTGTCGTGTTGTAGACAGAGTTAGTTCCCTCGCCCCACTTGTAAAACTCTGGGCATTGGCGACTAGCGCAAGAACACTTCTCAAAGGGGTCGTCAGGCAGAGCGCACAGACAAATCTCGCAGGGCTGGTGAACATTACTCATACTCGAAGTTTACTACCCACCTCTGACATTTACAAACTAATACGAAGTCGTGTTCGCCTTCGTGTGAAAAAATAAATACAGCCACAGCCCAAAAAGAAAGACGAAACACCAGCAGGGGAAAGGGGGGAATACCCTGCTGGCGTTTCGCTTGGTGGTGCTAACCCTGATTTACAGGGTCAGCACACGCTTACTTGGGTCGCCCTTTGGCAGAGCGAACATTCCCAAGAGTTCTGGGTTGGTCTTTTCTAGGTGCTTGACCAAAGCAGAGGTGTCGTATTTCGTGGACTTCTGCTCAATGACAAGAACCTTGACAAGACGCTTGCCACGAGCGTCAGTTCCAATCGCTGTGGTAGGCAGGTCAATCGCATTGAGGATTACATCACGAGCCTCTGCGATTTGTGCGTCAATGGTTTTCTCGACAGCGTGAGCCTGTGCGAGAGCCTTTACTGCTTTCTGAACCTTTGGGGTCAGACGAACAAGAACTTCGTCCTTGCTAACAATGGTGGTGCTGGTGGTAGCCTCTGGTGCTACCTGCTTTGTGTTTCCCACTTGATTTGCCTTTCTATTGTGGATTTATCATTGGGGTATTACAGGGTCTATTAGAGCAGGTTTTCTTTCGTTTGTCAAGTTTATTTTTCAGCGTGTTTCCCTGTGCGTGAAAAAATAAATACAAGGCGTGAGGAAAAATAGTGAGGGCTTTATTTAGACACCTGCCCTCATAGGTGTTAGAGCGTAGGCTCTGGGCTTACCAACTGCTGGAATACTCAAACCACCAGCGACCAAATCCTGACCCCTTGTTCAGAGGTGAGGCAGGGTCTAGTAGTTTGTCAAGTGAGTTTCGTGTTTCCTCTAATGAGGAGAAATACCACTCGTCAAGTTCTGTGCCACCAAAGAAAAATCCGCCCTGTGGTGGTAGCAGTTCTCTTGCTAGGTCGTGGTCATTGACAACCTTGTCGCATAGTTCTCGCAACTCTGCCAACTGCTCACGACTTACTTCGTATTCTCGGCAGTTGTCCTCGCCATTTTGGACATTTTCCACAAACCAATTGTGGATAGCATTGGCTTTACGCCAATACATAGCCTGAAACGAAATAGTGGCAGAGCCACCATAGCCAGGTGAGAGGTCTGTCTTACTTAGACCCATTACATCTAGCAGGTTCTCGTAAGTGTTGCCCTCTGGCTCAATGTCTACGCTCGTAGAAACATACTTACGAACATTGAGATACATATCTAATCCCATTGTGAGTTCCTTTCCCTTTTGGATTATGACCTGATTTTACGCCTTATCAGTTCTGTTGTCAAGTTCTGGTCTGGGTGTGTCATAGGCGAGTGAAAAAATAAATACAGAGCAGGGTCAAAAGAAAACCCGAACCGAAGTTCGGGCTTTCGATTAGAGAGTTCCTCGCAGGTATCGCATCTCGGCGATTTTCCTGTCCAACTCCAACAACTCCTCAATCGAGAGTTCTGCGGTTGCTACTGCTCGTCTGATGTCTGGGTCGCTGGTCAGAACGCTATCGGCTGCTCTCCACCCCTGAACGACACCCGTTAGGCGTTCGTTCTGGTCGTAGAGTGCTACGAGAGGTTTGTTCTCTGTTGCGGTTAGTGCGGTTGTCATTTGCTTTCCTGTTCTGTCAAAGAGAGGACAAGCATACCACGACAGGCGAGCCTTTGTCAAGCCAGCCTGTCGCAGTATGCGAGCCGATACCTAGCCGAGTTCGATTAGGTCTGGTTCTAGTTCTGTGCTTGCCGTGTCGGGCATTGGTTCGTGTTCCTCTGGTTCACGGGTGAGAATAGTTCGGGTGTATACAGCAGTTCCGTAGTTGAGGTCGTGCCCAACCGACTCCGCCTCAATCTCAACAGAAGTCCCAGCCCGTTCGCCGTTGTCCCAATCACGCACACGCAACTTGCCACCAACGATAATCCGCTCGCCCTTGTTCACCGAGCCAGCAATGTTGATAGCGAGTTGGCGGAAAGCCACAATCGTATACCAATTGGTTTCCTCTACCCACTTGCCAGAGGAGCGGTCTAAGACCTCGGCACTTACGGCGAGCCGTAGTGATGTGATTGGCAAGCCGTCTGCCGTAATCAAGTGTCGTGGCGTGGTTGCTACCAGCCCACTTACATAGGTTGTTTCCCTAGCCATTGGTTTCCTCCTTGTGTTCAGCGAGAATACGCTCGGCGTCTGTTCGCACAATGTCCTTGACGATTTCCCAGAGGTTCTCGCTGGTAATCGGCAGTTTGATTGGTTCAGCCATTTCTGTTCCTTTCCTGTTGGCTACCTCTACACTTTACGCTATTTCAGGTCTAGTGTCAAGTTGTTTCTTAGTCGTGTTTGTCGTGTGAAAAAATAAATACAGGGGCGAGCCAGAGAAAGAGGGCGAGATTTCTCTCGCCCTCGCTCTGCCTAAGCGTCTAGGTCAATCAGTTCGTCTGTGTCCTCTGTCAGACGAGCAGAGATAGTTTCCTCTGCGAAGTGTGCTTTCTCTGGGTCTGGGCTTTGGAACACAGCAGGGGTTAGGTTCTTGACTAGCAAGTCCTTTGCGTTGTCCTCGCTAGTTGCCTTGACACGATAGACCTGTCGAATGACGACCTCAAACTCTTTGTTCTTGTCTGGGCAATCGTCATACCAATCGTTCTCGTCCTCGTAGTGCTGGCAATTACAACTGCTCTCTCTATCCCTCGCCACATAATCAGCGTGGCAGTTGGGAATGTCCCACTCGGTAGTCATAGAGAGGTTGCCCTCTGTGCCAGCAAACTCCGCACCCCAACCCTGTTCCTCCTCGCACTCAAAGTGAAAGGTGAGTTCTGGGTGCTGTTCGACCATAGCGACCATTACAGGTTCGGGGATTGACCAAGCAGTTTCGTAGCGATAGGTGAGAACATCATTCGCCTCCAACTTGTCCAAGTCAGTTTCCAACTCGTCAGAGCCAGCGTCCCACTTCGTTCCCCAATTTCGGACATTCCAATCATACCAGCCACTACCCTCAAACTTGATGTCGTGTGCTATTCTCTGCTCGATAGTCCAGCCCTCGTAGCCCTCTGGCTTTTCCTCTGGTATGTGTCCAAAGTAGTAAGGCAGTTCCTCGTCAGTTGGTCGAACGAAGTTCCAGAACGAGATAGCGTCTGGCGTTTGGATTTCTTTGGTGATTTCGATTTCCTCGCCTGACTTTGTAGCCCACAAACTTTCGTGTGGCTGTCGTGCTTTCTCTGCGAACGCCAGCAAGTCCTCACGCTTGCCCTCAACATTCACGAATGAATAAACCCAATTTGGCATTGTTATCTGTTCCTTTCCTTGCCAATACTCCTAGACCCTACCAGATTAGGCTGGGTCTGTCAAGCCCTGATTTTCTAGCAGTTCTTGGATTTTCTCAAAGCGAGCCTCGTTCTCTGCGACAGCCTCGCCCATTTCGATTAGGCACGATTTCAGCAGAACGAGCAACTCGTCCTCGTTGTCCAAGTGTTCTGCTAGGTGTATGCCAGCCTCTAAGCCCTGATACAGAAGTGGGTTGCCCCAGCCCTGTTCAGCGTGAGCAGAGGCGATAGCCCCAATGAGAGCCAACGCATTTACAGCGACCTCTCGTTCATTCATTTCGCACATCTGTCCTGTTCCTTTCCTGTGCCTGTCCTAAGAGTATTCCAGATTTACTCTCTAATGTCAAGTAGGTTCTCTGGGTGTGTCGGGCTTTGGTGAAAAAATAAATACAGGGGTCGGTCAGCAAGTCTGGGTCTGCGACTTCGGATTAGTGAGGTGAAGTTTCCGACAGCACACTCGGCACATCAACGAGAGTTGTCGGGTCGGGTCGGGCATAGCGAAACCCCCGATACCGAAAGGGGGAAAGGAGTATCGGGGGTTTCTGACCAGAGCGGAGAGCGGTTAGGGGAAAGGGGGGAACAGACCTAACGCTCAATCCGTCTGGGTTCTATCGGGCGACTACGCTAGGCTCGCCACCCTTGCGAGTGCGGTGCTTGCCGACTTGCCAATCTCGTTGGCGATACTCGCTGTGTCCGTAATCTTGACGAGCGTGGCGTTCGTGCCTTTGATAAGTCGCTCTGCTCCCCCGTCATAGCACTCTTTGGGAACGACCCAGAGAACAGCCACTCCGTTCCTCTGGCACTCTTTGAGAGCCTGTTCGACAAGCCTGTCTTGGTCTGGTCGGTAGTGTCCGTCCGATACGATTACGAGCATACGAACGCCCTCGCCAGCGACCAGATTGAGAGTTCCGTCAAGAGCCGAGTAAGCAGTTCCAAACTCCTCTGTTCCGTCAGGTGCGGAATAGACCGACACCTCGCTCAATCGCTGTCCGACTTTCAGGGTCGGGAATACGCCCTCGCCATAATAGACCATAGCGGTCTTAGCCTGAACTCGGTGTCCAGCCTCGCTCAAAATCCAAGCGATACTTGCCATTGGGTTCATAGCCGAACTCATTGAGGCACTAATGTCCACCATTACGCCGATAGACAGCGTAGGGTCGTCATTGTGCTTGCGAGTTTTGTATCGCCAAGTTGGTAGGTCAGAGCGAACGCCCTTGCTTTCCAACGCTGTTTTCTGAACCAATGCTCTTGGTCGCAACTTGCCATTAGGCGGAACGCTGTCCAGCGTGGTCATAGAACGCTCACGATACTTTGCCTTTTCCAACATCTTTGCCAGAGCAACAGCACCTACTCGCTCCTCGCTCTTTGGCTGGCGAGTTTCGTGTATGCGAGAGCGAGAGCCAGAGCCAGAGCCACCAGACGAGGTTGTAAAGACCTTGCTCGCCTGTTCCTTGTTCTTGCTCTGGCGAGTTGCCTCGCTCTGCTTTGCCTTGACGACCTTAGCGTTCTGCTCTTGGGTCTGCTGGTCAGCGAGTTCATCAGCGACAGCGACAGCATTGTCGCCAGCCTGTTCTGCCATAGCGTCTAGCAGGTCTTGGACTTCTTGTGGGATAGAGCCAGAGCCAGAACCCTCGCCCTCGTCAGAACCCTCGCCAGAACCCTCGCTACTTGGACTTGGGTAGCCACAAACGACAGGCATAGGCTCACTTGGCTTTTCGCCACGCTCAATCGAACGAGCCTCAATCGCCTTGACCCACTCTTTCGCCAACTCAACGCCACGAACGAGGTGAGCAGGGTGAGTAGAGTGTAGCCCCTGAAACTCAACCCAGATAGAACGCAACTTGGCAAGCGTGTCCTCGCCAAGCACTTCGACAATCTTGCCCTCAAAGCCAGCCACATCAAACTCGTCAAGAACGCCAGCAGAAACTCTGGCGAGTGTCAGACCAGCGAGGTTGGCGATAGCCTCTGTCGCATTGACTTTATCAACGAACTCATAAGCCTCGCCAAACGAGAGAGCCATTGACGAGCAACGAACGAACACAGCGTTCTCTGGGTAGAGGGCAACGCCCTTAGCCTCAATGCGACTTTCCTCTAAGAGCCAGAAAGCGTCTTTGACCTTGTGGTTGTTCTCGTAGAGTTCGACCAGACGCTCGCCATTTTCGTTCCAGCCCTCGCTGAAACGAGCGTGTAGGCTTTCGTGGAATAGAACGCCTGTCGCCTCTGGGAACTCATACTGATTATCTCTGTCAGTAAAGTCGCCCACCATAGCAGGGGTAGTCGCCACGCCAAAGGCGTTAGGCAAAGAGATTTCGATTTCTGCTGTGTCGTGGACAAAGCAAGCGATAGCCTGACCCATACCAGCGTCCTCGCCAGCGTAGAGTGCTATGTCGTTGCGACCAGCCCACTCATTAGCAACCTGACCAAGACCAGAGCATACGCCTAGCCACTCGGCAGGTGTGGCACTCTTGCGAGTGCCTAGTCGTGAAGTTTGTTTCATTGTTCCCAAGTTCCTTTCCTGAACCTTGTTTGTAGTCCTGACATTACCAGAGTAAGTGAGGGGCTGTCAAGTGTTTCCCGAAAGATTTTTTGACAGCCCCTCGCTCTGTTTAGCGTAGGACGGAAACGCTAAATCTTGGCTGGCTTGATTTCCTCACCGAATACTCTGGTGAATACATCTGCCACGACAGCCCTGTCCATTTCAGGAGCAACAGCGACCAAGTTTGATACAGCCCAAGAAGTGCCAAAGGTCTTGGCGATTTCTCGGAACGCTAGGAGTTCTCGCATTTGTGGCGACCAAGAGATTTCACCTGTCGCCTGTTTCTTGGACAAGTTCTGGCTCGCTGTGATAGCAGGAGCAGGAACGCCCAACTTCTTAGCAAGCGACCAATCAGTAGTCATTTCGACCTGAATAGTGAAACGAGAGAGCAGAGCCTCTGATAGGCGAACGCCCACAGCGTTTGGGTTGGTTGCCCCAATCACATAGAAACCCTCTTTGGCTTTGATAGTGCCTCGCTCTGGGTTCTGGGTAATCGTGAGTTCATCTCGTCCGTCCATAAGACCATAGACAGCAGAGAGAACCTTTGGGTCAATCAGACCAATCTCGTCAATCAGTAGAACTTTGCCCTGTTCGACAGCACGAACCAACGCTCCGTCAATCCACTCAAAGCCACCACTAGGGGTCTGAACATAGCCACCAATGAAGTCCGAAAGTTCGGTGTCGCCAGAGCCAATGATAGTTTCCAACTCCTCTGGGAACGCTCCCTCAACGAGAGCAGTTTTGCCACAGCCGGGAACGCCATAGAGCAAGACGAACTGACGAGCAGAGCGAGCATTACGCAAGACCTCAATGTCGGAGTGCTGACCCCACTTGCGAGCGTAGTAGTCGTGTCCATTAGGACGAGCATACTTTTCCTCGCCTACGAGAGCGTCAGTTGGAGTTTCCACGCTTTCGACCTTAGCAGATTTCGGTGAGCCTGACTTGCTACGCAAGTTGGCACGACCAGCAACAGGCATAAGAGTTGCGAGGGTTGGCGACACCTTGCTTGGGTCTATCGCCTGACTAGCAACGCTAGTAATGAGAGTTCCCAAGTCTGGGAACAGAGTGTCAATAGTTGTTGTCATTTTTGGTTTCCGTCCTTAGAACAACTTTTCGGGAAAGCCGAGCGATACTCTGGCTTTTTGTAGTCGGCGTAGAGCAGGGGTCGGGGCTTTGTATTCCCTAATGTCTGCGAGGTCAATCGAAGTAATCTCTACAACGATTGGCTTTGAGCGTAGTTCGACCTCTTGACCTGTCAAGTATCGTTCCAACGACTTCTCAAAGCGAGTGGTCATTGTGGTCAGAACATCAGCAGGGAGTTCTGGCGTAGTGCCACTTGGAGTTGCGAAGTAAGCACGATTGTCAATGCCTGACAAGTTGATACGCCACTGCTTGCGTGGCGACCAATCGCTAATCGTGCGAGAGAGCATAGCGAACTGAACATAGTTGCCATTTACATCAAAGCCCTCTGGGGTGAATAGGATTTGGGTGGTTCGCTTGTCCTCTGTGTTTTTAGGCACAAGTTCCAAGTAAAGACCCAATCCTACAATCTGACCTTTTTCGGCAGTTGTCATTTTGTATCTGTTTCCGTCCTGTGGTATCTGCTAGTCAGCCTTTCCAACTAACAAGAGAGAGTATGACACTATTTTTGTTTTCTTGTCAAGTCCTAATGCGAAGTTTCGTGAACTTTTTTGATAACGAAATGATAACGGGCAAACTTCGCACTAAGCACTAATAAAGAGGTATCAGATTTTCAGCAAAGTAGCAAGTTCTAGGCAGAAGTGTCAGGTAGTTCACCCCCCGACTTGTATTTATTTTTTCGCTAGGGATTAGTCATCTAGCAGACGAAAGTCGTCTTCGTAGTCTTCGTCATCAAAGAGCAGGTTGTCATCTGCTAGTGCGAAGTGCGGTTCGAGTACATCAGCGGCACACTCATCACACAAGAACCATCGCGACTCGTCATCTAAACAAATTACGTATGGTACGAAGTTGGCAGACGCTGCTGAGCTTCCGACTCCGTCGCTGCACGCAGCACAGACGGTTAGTGGGAAGTGGTCGTCGAGCAGGCCGCTGCTTACTGCGGCAGCGACGTCCCGTTCATTCTCGACGGTGTGCAGTTCGATGTGTCTCATACGGGTAAGCTTACCCCGTTTTTCAGATGGTGATTTGGGTCATCCGTTATGTACCCAGCGCAGGCCTGATGCGCTCGCCGTTAGTGTGAAGTTACCTGCATCAGAGCTGGCCGCCTTCGAGTCATCCGTTAATTAATGCGAAGTTGTCAGCTGCGCGGGCCGTCAAATCCAAGCCGTTGTCTGAGGCGGGCCGACTGCTGGTCAGGCCACATCCAGTTGAGTGGCACGTTTGTGAAATCCGTCTGGACCAGTGTCCGTCCGATTGCTTGCTCCAAGCATCCGATGCAGAGCATGCCGCGGTTATCGATGGAGGCGTACGCGCTCGCCGCCTTGGCCCAGAGTTTGTCCGTAACCATGTAGTACTCGTTGATGGCAGCGGTGTCGATGCCGCAACCCATGCATTCAAAATCTTTCATGGGCTAACCGTAGCAGTGCGTGCCCGTCATGTCAAGTGGGACCGCCGCGAGCGCGGCCGGTCTCATCTTCGCATTAAAGATTAATCTTCGTCGGACTCGAAGACTTCGTCCATCCAGAAATCCTCAGGATTCTGAACGACACTAGCCAGGTGCTCTTCCGCCCAGGCGTCAGCCTCGGCTTCTTCCATCCCAGCGGGGGCATCAAATATTACGACTGCGTAGTCCGCTACAAAACTGTACGTACGTTTCACTGGTCCGTCTTCTCCTCTACGTAAACGATGTACCCGTTCTCATCCAAAGTCATCTCGCAACCTTGCGGACAGTACTCCTGGTTACCTTCGCAGGTACTGCAGAACGAGTGACAGTCGAAGGCACCGTTGTGGTTTGGGCATTCGGCATGTACGTGAGTGCAGGCCGCTTGCGTCTTGGTCCCGTTGCTCATGCGCTGGGTCTCCTATCCGTTGTGATTCCCCTAACACTAGCAGGCCGCATCCGTCATGTCAAGTGCATTTGGCAGCGCGTGCCGCGGGTTCAACTTCGCACTAGTAAGCAGGCCGCTCCGGCCGCTGCCGATGCTGAGCTGGACATCCGTCCGTTAAGGAGAAGTTCAGTGAAGGCAGGCCGCTGCGGCCGGTTACCATCTTCTCACTAATCCGTTAAAGCTTGAAGACGCCGGTCTCCTGGCCAAGCCGTTGCAATGTGTGGAAGTCGGGCTCGCCGGATGCGTCGTCTCCGACTCGGCCGATGTTCCGTTGATATCTCGCGAAGGCAGTGCGGGTAGCTTCGTCCCAGTATCCGCGACGGGCACCTTGAATGTCTACCCTCAGGCTAAGCGCTAGCTGAACAACTTCGATGTGCTTGTTGCGCTTGCCGGGTTCCAGGTACTGGATGCTGACCAACATCGGATTAGTAGCGGCTTCCTGGATTTCGTCGAGCTCGAGCTTCTCCGCCTTCACCATCTTGAAAAGTTTAAGTAGAAGTTGAACCGGACTCGGTCCCTGGAATTCCTTCGGCCGGATGAACATCATCACATCAGTGAGTCGACGTACGCGAAGGTAGACTCCGTCGCGCTGCTGAGCTTCGTACTTTGGATGTCCGCTGCGGGTATTAGCTTCCACTACCTGGAAGGCACCGTTAGTACTAAGTTCCCGGACGTCGGTAACAATCCCACAGTGTGGCATTCCAAACGCGCTCGCGGAGACACCCTGTGCAGCAGAGTCCGTTGCGAAATTGTAGACAACGATATCTCCTGGCGCTGGCCGACTTACAACTAATCCGTTACGTACAGCTTCAGCTATAGCGGCTGGGGTGTAGACGAAAGACGGTAGATGCAGGCCGCTTTCTCTCGCGACGACGTCGATGAAGGCTCCAGACCAAACCGTTGAATCATACCCTACGCGCTCGCCGAATGCGTTCCGTTGCATGAGTCCGGCTTGGTACCCGATGTATTTCTTCGCGGTTAGTACGAAGACGCTGGCCGCTTCGGCCTGAGCTCCGGCCGTCTTCTTTCTTTTAAACATTAGTGTGAAGTTCTCCCGGATGCAGGCCGCTGCCGTTACTTCTGCAGCTGCTGCGAATTTTGATAGTGGACCAGCTCAGTATACAGGTTCTCCGCTTCCTGGGCAAGGGCGGTTAACCGGACATGCTCCAGTCGGGTTGATGCGTTGTTGATATCCGCAAGTAGGTTCTCGAGATGCACGCGGGCCGCCTCGACAATAACTTCAAAGTTTTGAGGCAAAGTTAGTTCTCCTCCGGAAGCTCTTCCGGTTTCTTCTCTTCGATGGGGGTTACGTCGATGATGTCCTGGTCCGGCTTAACAAGAAGACCGGCCTCTGCCAACTTCGCACTAGTCTCGATAGCTCCCGCTGCGAGGCGGTTAAGTCGTTCGGCGATGATGTTAGCTGCAGGTCTGACATCCAGGTTAACCGTTGAGTCAATCTCGATACCACCACGTACACCAGCACGGTCAAGTATCTCCGTTGCTGCTTTTAGCTTAACAGGTTCTGACTCGGCGTTTTCCATCAAATCCTCAAGCATGTCAACTGCGTAAGGCGCGGCTTGAACTAGCTTGTTGCGAGCACGTTCGATGTCATCCGATGTCTTGTGTTTAACGCTGCGGAGATGTATCCGGCACATGCCGTCATCCTTGGGGCGTCCGCTAGACCAAAGCATGCAGCGGATACCGTCATCCTTGATGTGGGTGCATCGATGCGGTTGGGCTAATGGTTGTCTCTTAGAGCTGGCCGGTCCTCCGGCTTCTTGCTCTTTTAAATATAACCTAGTAGAGTGAATTACCCAGGGCGGGACCAGATAATCCGTTGCGCTTTCCGCTAGTAGGTCCAGGCCGGTTAAAAAATCTGAGTTGTTCGAAGTCGGGTCAACCATGATAGGCCGCTTCTCCGCCAAAGACTGTAGACGCCGTTCTTTTAATGACTCTTGCGAGCGGGCCCTAATGAGACCTGTGGGGACGCCGTTAGTGGAATACACTGGGTCCCAAGACATTCGCGCTCGCCGAAGGATGGCGCGGTTGGTGTAGTTATCTTCACAGACGCCCTTCTCGACTTCTTCAATGCCGAGGGTGTCTAGAGAGACGCGGAGGTCAATCGGTTCATCGATGACATATTCGGCGCGGTCATCTTCTTTGTCGCCGAAGAGACTTAAGTTGTCAGACATCGTATTAATAATCCGTTGTTAAGGAAGACGGCTCCGGTAACTGGGGAGAGGACTGTACCGAAGCCGCCTTCGATATCAAGTCTACCAAACCCTAGTAAGGTTAACCTTCTTCAGTTTTGTGCACAAGTTGTGCTATTAGTAATGATACCGGAAGATTTTTTGGACGAGTTGAGAGAGACGGTTACCTTTTTCTCTTTGCATTAACAACAAATGAAAAAAGCCACCCGTTTCGGGGCGGCCTTAATCAGTTAGGTCAGCCTAACTTTGGGCAGTCTTTTTGACGAACAGCCCTCGTTGGTCCTTCGGGTGGTTGAGGGCGTACTGCCTGAGAACAGGTTTTCTGCCTTCCATCCGTTTCTTCATTTCGACTGGCTGGGCTTTGATTTCATCAAGGTCAACTAGGTAGTGATAGTCATTACCAAGAACATAGTGCTTCTTGATGTAGCCCTTGCGAGCATAGTATCGAATCTCAGCGATGCCGACCCAGAGATATTCGGCAGCCTCTTTCGGGGTCACCAAGTTTTTCTCTGGCTGGCTATTGAATCGAACTTTACTAAACTGCTGTGCGTGTCGAACCTCGTCTAAGTCCACAAGGTACTGCCTATTGTTGTTCAGTACATAGTGCTTCTTGACTTGGCCTTTTCGAATCCAGTAGGCAATCATTCCCGTAGTCACATAGACTGCCAAAGATGCTTCTTTTGGAGTGACTAGGTTCACGACTACTTACCCTTTGGCTTGCTCTTCTTTGCAGCCGAAGTTGCTGGCTTTGATTTTGGAGTTGCCTTTGGAGTTGCCTTTGGCTTTGGAGTTACTGCCTTAGGTTCTTCTTTGTGACACTTGCAGGCGTTGCCTCCGCAGCATGAGTCCTTAGCAGTCTGGTCAAGAAGGCTCTTCTTAACTTTGTCAAATTGCTCAGTCTTGAAGGTTGGGGTTACTACTGCTGGCGAGCTCTTCGTTAGGTAGCTCTTCAGCAAGTTGACTAGTTTCTTCATCGCTAGTTTCTTTCTCTGTTAGTTGGTCGTCATTGGTTTGCTTTTTTCCAAAACACTTCTCGCAGGAGCAGTGCCAAGTTTTTTCGTAGAACACTATAGTCGGTTTACATGATTCATGGTAGCCAGTCATGCACCATCCGCATAGTCGTCCGTTATCGTCTCTGGGCAAAGATAATCACCGCCGTTATCGTAGCAATTATGAATACGATAGACAGACGCTTGATAATCAGATAAATGCGAACCTGCTTGTAGAGTTTACTCTTTCTAAAATCTCTATCAAATTTAGCCCGCCACTTAGCGTATCTTAAAACTTCTTGCTCGTCATGGAATCTGGGGTGTCTAGGCATTGAAGTGCTCCTGACAAATTCCAGAGTCGGTTTCCATGTGTGGTCGAATCGTAACTCCAGTCATTGGGCCACCCACAAAAGACGGGACCCTGCTGTTGTCGTGCGGGTCAATCGGCCACTCTTGTTCTGCCCCACAGGTGCGGCAAGTGATGTGACGAATCTTAGACGCAGTCTTTCGAATTTTTGCCATCTGAATCTCGCGAGTCATTCGATAGGCGGTTCGGCGATAGACCTCAGCAGCATCGTCATAGTTCTCGTAAAGGTACGCTCCACTATCAGCAAGCATCAATTTATCTATCGGTGCTGGTTCATCAAACTCGTCTTCGATTTCTTCGACATACGAATACGGGACTGCCTTAGGAAACATATCTGCCACCAAGGCTCTAGTCGAAACTACGTAGTAAACCTTGTTCTGGTCGTGACCAGCTCGCTTGACGATAACCAGTCGATAATCAAGACCAGTCAAAACATCAAAAGCAGGAATCCCAAACTCGTACTCTTCCAAGTCAAAGTCAGGGTCTTTCAGAACGTTCATTCGAACTCTGTTTTTGGGGAATGCTCCCATTAGTTACCGCCTCGACATTCTACACAAAGCAACTTATCGTACCCTGTCGCTTCGTCCATGATAATACCTTGGCGTGTCACAGCACAAGGGCTCACTTTAGTCTCTTCCCCACACTTGTCACAACGCTGGTCAATCAGCCACTCAATCTCAATTCCATCCTGAACTGCCTGAGCAACTGCTGAACCTAACGCGTGAAAGACACCAGTGCCCATAGTCTTGCGCATAAACCCTCTGGTGTTCTGTGCTCTCAATACTGCACGAACCTCGACACAAGGACAAGGCTGTTTACCTGCAACGCAACTCACAATTCCAGAATCGATAATGTGCCTAGCGACTGAGTGCCCACAAATGCAAATCCGTTTGTCATTTCGACCGGACCGTTCAATCTGCTCCAAACCCTTGCGAGCTTCTTCTTCGCTGAAGTCAAAAAATTCTAAACCGTTCATGCTTCCATCTTCTTTCTCTCGAAAAGTTTTGTCAAGTCCAAAACCCTAAAAACATCCTAACACACCTAAACGACCTTTACACCTATGCAACTAAACTTCACCCCACCCAAGGATGCAACTTTCTTACGCGTATAGGGAAATTACTTACATAGGTTAATAGGTTTACATAGGTTGACATACTAACACAAAACTTTCGTTCAAAATCATCAAATCTTGTTAGTATCTTTTTGCCCATTTTCAGCCACTTTCTTGTTAGTATCTTAGCCAACCTTACCCCCTTCTGCCTCTTTTTACAACCATAATGGCGTCTATCAAAACACTACCCTAGTACATTTCTACTGTCAATCACCCCACAAATCACCCATCCAGACCACTCTCGAACCATTCAAAAACCCTTATAATGGTTCTATGCCAATCCCGCAGAGAGAGCCAATAGAGGCAGCCCTAGAGCGGCTGACCCTCTGTACTTTGACTGTCCAGCAGGCACACTACGAACTTGAAGCACCATCCGACCCCGAACAAAAGGCAGACCTGCTACTAGCAGTAGAAGGGCTTACCTACGAGGTCCTAGACCTACTAAAGACCACAAAGGCTTATGTATGGGGTCTAGAAGAGCAAGAAACCCAACCCACAGAAGAATAAGGAACAGAGATGCTACGCCCGACAAAGGGCGAGGGAGAGCGTCCAAGCAACAAGAAACCAACCAACAAAGACAAAAGACCACTCGCAAAGGCAGTAATCTGCCCCACGGTGGTCTTTTTAGCCGTCAGCCCTGTCTTACTGGCGTCTCACGCTACTAGCGCCTACGCTCTCGACGGAACCTCACAACAGCAACTACAAACGCCCCAACAAAAGGGACTAGCATTCCTACGCCCAAACCAAGCAGGAATGAACCCCAGTCCACAAACAATCTTATCTCCACGTCAATCTCCTCTTGACGACCTTAACAGCCGTCTTTCTACTCTTAAAGCCACTCTAGCACAGGCTCAAACAAAACTCAACCAGGCAACCCAGAAAAAGTCAAGTGCCGAATCAACACTTTCTTCTGCTAAGTCTTCCCTAACCTCTGCAACCCAAGCAGTATCT
>JACCEA010277413.1_pt1 | contig 28910 bp, 24 predicted proteins | sample 7449851 | NCBI WGS metagenome assembly JACCEA01 (sample SAMN15323453, study PRJNA562643) | freshwater metagenome | isolation source: river surface water | place: USA:Blue River Watershed | collected 2017-08-18
ACATATTCACAAAGAAGTTTTACGGGCTACGAACATCACCAAATACTTTCATGATCCCATGACGGTGAAGGTGTTAGACAACATCAACTTCAGTTTGAATCAAAGTGAATTCGTTTCGGTGATTGGTAAATCGGGATGTGGAAAGTCGACGCTTTTGTATATCCTTTCGACGATGGATACCGACTATCAAGGCGATTTGTTCATCGACAACGTAGCCATGGCGACGAAATCCGAAAAGGAATTAGCGCGTGTTCGCAATGAAAAAATCGGATTTGTATTTCAGTTTCACTACTTACTGAATGAATTCAATGTCCTCAAAAACGTCATGTTACCCGGCCTAAAACTAGGAAAATACAGTGAATCCGAGGTAGAGTACCGGGCCTATGAAAAGTTGAAGGTATTAGGTATCTCGAACGAGGCCCTCAAAATGCCCAACCAATTATCAGGTGGTCAAAAACAACGCGTGGCCATTGCTCGCGCGTTAATCAATGATCCATTGTTAATCATGGGTGATGAACCTACCGGTAATTTGGATAAAAAAAATAGTGAAATCGTATTCAAAACCTTTGAGGAATTAGCGCAAGAATTCCATCAAACCCTATTAATTGTGACTCACGACAATGAATTTGCCAATAAAACATCACGCATCATTGAAATGCAGGATGGCAAAATCATCAACCAATAATTATTCCTTTACGATACTAGCCACAAAAGGCTTACCCATCGTTTGCACCACATGCAGGACATATTTCGCGGGACGAAAATTCTGAAAATCAGTTAGATTAATCTCGGTAATTCCCTCAGCATACGTGGCTTCCCACATGACACTTCCTACGATATCATAGATGACCAAATAGGTTTTTGAGGTACTTTTCTCAGAGAATTGAATGCGTAACTTATCCACAAATGGATTCGGAAAAACGGTATATGAAATCGGATTTTCAACGGCTGTTTGTACCTTCAACCCTGACTTTTGAATACTTCGTGCGAGTAAATTCGGCTGTTTAAATCCTTGACGGATCGTGATGCCCGACTTGACCGTTGTCCCCGTCACGACACTGGACTGACCAATTACGTGGGAATAATATCGGCCGTTCACCAACTTAGTTACTCCACCAGAGGAGATGGTTGAATTTTGAGACCAAGCTAGCTGGCCTACCAAAACAAATACAAATGATAATAATAGTCTCATATTTAGAACCAATAGGCGCGAAAGGTACGAAAAATCCTTATCCTGCAAGGTATTTTATCACAGGGATTTTGCGCAAAACCCAAACGATCGCACCAGAAATCAATAAACAGGTAAAGGCTGTTAGTGGAATCCCAATACTTGGGTGCCACATTGCCCCATAAATCTTAATTTTAACCAAGTAAAATAATACAATGATGTGAATTAAATAAATGCCATAACTGTACGAACTGATCCAATCTCGAAAGCCAGCTGTTCCTGGAATCGTTCCCTCATAGGACTTAAATAGCATAAACAATCCGGCCGTCGACATAACCACACTCGGCGAAAAATTGGCATATAACAACCCATAAAACTTTCCGTCTTCCAGCGATTGTACATACGTACCTTGCATGGTCCAAAGCGTACCAATCAAAAACAAAGACCAAGCCAAAATTCGCGAAAATGAATGTTTAGCTAAATAAAAACCCAGAACTAAATAACCTAAATAACCTGTAAAATAGGGCAATTTGACCGGCAGGATCAGCCCGGGAAAATGTGGATTGTCGAACAAAATAGTCACCAGCCACATACCTAGAAAGAAATGTACATGACTTTCACGCGTCTGACGTACCCAAGCACCAATAATAGGTATAAATAGGTATACACCCACAATCATGTAGATGTACCAAAAATGATACGATGCTCCTTCAAAAAATTGATTAAAAATCCACGTTAAACTTTGCGGTCGGCCACTCTGACGGACTTGCCAATTGAACACCGTAAAAATGGTATTATAAAAAAGAAAAGGGACGATAATTCGCAGAAAGCTCTTCTTGAAAAATGAGCCTATCTCCTCCTCTCTGGGCAGCAATAATGCTCCAGAGAGCATCACAAAAATAGGTACGGCATACCGAAATCCCCCATTATATAGGTTGGCAAACCACCAGGCGGAATCTGGTATTTTCCCAAAGTTCAATAAGACATTTGCGGCCGAATGGATCAGCAATACCGCAAGGGTTGCTGTAACACGCAGATTATCTAGATATTGAACTTTGGGAATGGCCATCAATAGAATGGTTGTTTATAGAAACGTTTTTTGGTTGCCGCATAAATCGCATTAGCGATTGAACCACCTGTAGGCGGCAATGCCGGCTCTCCCAATCCCGTTGGGCTTATGCCATTATCCACAAAATACGCATCAATTTTCGGAATTTCATTTCCTCGAATCATGCGATACGCATTGAAGTTGGTCGGACTCGTCACACCCGCCTGAAAATTCAATTTAGCAAACATCGCATGGCCCATGCCATCGATGATCGCACCTTTGACTTGGTTCTCTGAACCACTTAAATTAATCACCTCGCCACAATCCGTTACAGCAGTTACGTGCGTTACCTGTGGTTTCCCATTTTTTACTTGTACCTCAGCTACTTGTGCCACATAGGAGAAGTGTGAATAATACACACTGAATCCTTGGTGTACCCCTGGTTTTTTCTTCCATTGAGACTTCTCAGCTACTTGCTTGATCACCTCCGCAAAACGGTCAGCCTCATAAGTAATTTTACCTACTGGATTTGATTTCACGCGAGCTAATAAATCCAAGCGCATTTGAATCGGATCTTTTCCAGCTGCTTCAGCTACTTCATCCAGGAATGCCTGCTCCGCAAATCCCAAGAAATTGGTAATTGGCGCACGCCATGGACCCGTAGTCACGGCAGATTTCTGATCTACGGATTCGATTAAGACATGGTCAATTGCCCCAACGGGGAAGTTGTCCTGACGGGTTGAATTACCTGCATTCAAACCTACTCCACGTAGATAAAACGAAGTTATATTTCCTTTGGCATCAATACCTGCTTTGAAATGGTAGCGAACAGCTGGACGGTAAATTCCACCCCCCATATCATCTTCCCGCGTCCACATGACCAAGACTGGCTTTTTAATGATGCTCGATAGTTCAGCAGCTTCCAAGGCAAAGTCATTATTTAAGCGCCGACCGAAACCACCGCCCATTTTGGTTAACTCCACTTGCACCGTATTTTCAGGAACACCTAACAACGTGGCCACTGCTTTTTGAGCAGGCTGTGGCACTTGCGTAGGCCCAGCTAATAAAACCGAACCCGGCTTGACATCCGCGAAAAAGTTCATCGGCTCCATCGGACTGTGCGCAATAAATGGACACTCATACGTTGCCTCAATGACTTTGGCAGCTTCCGAAATAGCCTTCGCAAAATCCCCATCTTTCCGTTGGACCGTCGCCTTATCCGACTTCATCCCTGCATCAAACCACGCCTGATGTGTATCATTTCCCTCTAAAGGCGTATCCGATCCATACGAACATGTCAAATTCTGACGCGCCTGCATGATTTCATAGGTACTTGTACCCACGATAGCCACCTTATTTTTAAAGGAAACAACGTCAATAATGCCAGGCATTTTCTTCACATCTTCCGCAGAGAAAGATTTCAATGTAGCACCAAAAGGCGGACGGACGATCTGTGCAAAAACCATTCCTGGCTTACGAACATCAATGCCAAAAACTGGTTTACCAGTAACAATATCTTTATTATCGACGCCACGAACCCGCGTGCCAATGATCTTATAATCTTTGCGATCTTTGAACGTAACGGTAGCAGGAACGGGCAACTTAGCCGCTTCCGCTGCTAACGAACCATACGAGGCTTTCTGGCCTGCAGGACCTAACACAAATCCTTTGGAGGTTTTGCAAACACTTGCATCTACTTTCCATTGATTCGCAGCTGCTTGCACCATCATTTGGCGTACACTAGCACCCGCTTTGCGTAAACGCTCCCACGAATGTTTCAAGGCTCCCGAACCACCGGTCAACTGGCGTTCAAAATTCTGTGTATCTAAATTTGCCTGTAAGACTTCTACTTGCTTCCAATCCACATCTAATTCCTCAGCCACAACCACAGGAAAAGCCGTTTTAATCCCTTGTCCAATTTCTGGATTTGGTGAGTATAAGCGAATTTTTCCCAGCGCATCTATGCTCAAAAAAGCATTAAATCGGCCTGGCTCATTGGCGATCGCCATCCCAGCTCCCTTGGACTCAAACCAATCAAATCCGAGGGTAAACACACTCGTAAAGAGTGCCGTTTGTTGGATAAAATTTCTACGTGTCGTTTTCATTTCTTGACTTTTTTAGAGGCTAATGCGACTGCTTCCTGGATGCGGTGGTAGGTGCCGCACCGACAAATATTTCCGGCCATGCCGTCAACAATTTCTTGTTTGGAGGGATGTGGATTTTTCTTCAATAAAGCGGCTGCCGTCATAATTTGACCCGCTTGGCAATAGCCACATTGCGCCACGTCTAGTTCATCCCAAGCTTCTTGAACCGGGTGTTTTCCCGCAGGATCCAAACCTTCAATGGTGGTGATTTGAGCGTTGCCAACGGCCGAAATTGGTAATACGCAAGAACGCATAAGCTCTCCATTTACCCAAACCGTACAAGCACCGCATTGTGCGATGCCGCAACCAAACTTTGTCCCTAAAAGCCCCACATGATCACGCAAAGCCCACAAAAGCGGGGTATTGGAATCAATGTCCAAGCTTACTTTTTTTCGATTAATCGTCAATGTGATTGCCATGACTTATTTTTTCTTTTTAATGATTTCTTTAATTCGAATGTTCCGAAATTTCAACGGAGACCCATGACCTAAAAACCCAATATGGCCTGTTTTGTTTAACAAACCTGGATGTTCTTTATGATCCGGCGTTCCATCTTTAATGGCCTGAACAATGTCGCCATCCGTAATAACTTCTCCATTTAGAATAACCTTAATACGATTTCCCTCTGCAATCACTTCCTGCTCATTCCACTCGCCTACCGGCTTTAAGAAACCTTGTTTAGCTGGAATGATTCCATAGACAGATCCATGGTATTGATAAGGTTGCAATTTGGCATAAATGGGAGACGTATTATCCAAAATCTGTAACTCCATCCCGACGTAGGCAGCGTCACCTTCTAATGGCGTACGGATACCTAAGCCGTTATTTGCACCAGGTGTCAACTGGAAATCAAACTTCATGTGAAAATCTCCATATTGTTTTTTGGTGTACAAATTTCCTTTGCCACCACGTTTCGGATCTACCACTAATTCGCCGTTGACCGGGTAATAATCCGTTGTATTTCCAGTCCAATTAAAGAGCGAGGAACCGTCGAAAAGCGGCTCAAAGCCAACTTCCTCAGGTGTATATACAGGCTGTGGAGTCAATTCCTTTACGTAAATATTTCTGTACACAATGTGATTCCCGTGCGCTTGTAATTCAATCGCATCCTTGATGAAAATAGGGATTTTACGATCCCAATAGTTTTCGAGAATCACATTGTCCACGACTAATTCACCATTCAAGAAAACAGTTACGCGTTCTCCACGCATGATCACGCGAAAGGTATTCCATTCACCTACCGGATTATCGGCCACTTTTAGTGGATTCTTCGGATTAATTTGATTGTTATACAAACCTCCAGAACCCACTTGTGCTCCCACACGCGTTAAGGCCGTATCCCAAATCTGAACTTGCGGAGAACCACGGAGGTAAAGTCCCGCATCGCCTTCTTTCTCAATTTTCCAATCGATCGTTAATTCAAAATCTTGGTAATCTTTAACCGAACACAAATTGTCGCCATGCCCCGTGAAGTGTAACTCCTCCCCTTGTGCCATCCAGCCTTTACGCATAATCGAATCCGCCTTGATTTGCTTCATCGCCAACGTGTCTGCTGATGTTTTTCTACGTTTGACAGGATTGTCTACTAAACCTTTCCAACCGCGTAAATCGATGCTATTGTACATCGTATAAAAACCTCGACCCGGATTGCTTTTCATTACTTGATCACGAATCGCGGGATCCGAAATTTGCCACTGGTTTTCAAGTGTCCACTCCTTGGTCATTTGACCTTGAAAGGCAGGATTTGCCACATAAAGTGCTGCCAACCCATCTACGATAATTTGCTTAACATTCGGCTCTTTCAATCCCAAATACAAAGTCCGCATGGCAGCTAATGAATTACATTTCACTAATCCTTTATAAATCTGCTCCCGTATATCCAAATTTTGAGTTAAATCTAACGCATTGCGGTAACGTAACACTTGTTGATCTACATTCGCAAATGCACGACCGTTAATGCGTACAAAAGCTTTCAACGCCTCTTCATCTTTCTTTCCCAAAGCATATAACCAGTCCAAATTAGCAACTTCCTGAACGAAAGGCACCCAATTATTTTTGTGTGGAGCTGCTAAGGCAAAGGCTGTAATTTTACTGTTGCGTGAACCATCCTGCTTGATTAATTGCGTCATGCAATTTTGAAGGGCCTTGATTTCATTCGGCAACTGAACAATCGATAATTTCTCAGCAATCAGATCAAAATCTTTCAATTCAACCCAAAATGTCAATGCCTCAAATCCAGCCGCACGTTGCGGGTGATTGGATTGTACGGCCCGCCAAACGAACGTTTTTACCTCTGGCCACTGGCGATCACTTCCGTAAGTCAATAAGACCGTTTTTTGTGCTGTTGACGCCTGCTCATAGAAGCTTAATTTCCCTTTAAAAAATTCATTCGCTGCCAATGTCATACTTAGGTCTGCAATTTTTTGCGCATCCACCTGATTCGATTTTAACATATCCCAAACAGCAGGAAGTCCCTTTGCCCCTTGAACTTGCAATTGGGAAATTATCTGTTCCGTTTTGAAATTTGAATTTTGAATAAGAGGTAAGGCCCAAGCGGCTTTGTATGTACCCACCGCACGAATAAATGCTTTTTGGTGCACCGGATCCCATGTTTTGATATTCATGTTTGTGCGCGGCTTAGCCAGTAATTGCTTTAATATAAATGCCGTAACCTGTGGTTTCGCCGTTGGGTATTTTCCTATTAAAATACTTTCATCTTGTTTAGCAATCAATCCAATCAGTTCGCATTGCGTCGCTTCGGGAAGGTCGTCTCGAAGAAATGCTTTTAATTCAGCCGGATTTTTTGCGTTAGCTAATATGAAAGCTTCTGTCGCCTGCGTAGGTTCGTAGATTCCTTTGCTGGCGTATGCTGCCGCTTTTAGGGCAGGTGTGGCTCCTTGGGTTCGAAAATTAAGTTGCTGCTCGCGGGAAGATTGCGCGAAGGTTTGCCAACTAACCAATACTAATAGTAAATATTTCATGTCGTTTAGAGGATATAAGGTGCGCGCATCGGTTGATTGATAAGACTATTTGCTTCGGGATCGCCGATAAATTCTTGTTTCACGGAGTCAAATTTAAGATTGCGGTGCAAGCGCATGGCAATCAAACCCATGTTGATGAGTGTACACGACCGGTGGCCATTTTCCTCATTCAAGGCAAATTGCGTTCTGTTTTTCACCGAATCAACGAAATCAATTTGTTGGGCCGGCGGCTCTGGAAACTCAGCTAATTTGCGTTCCAAATCTGGGATGTCTGACTTGAAATTGCGGTATAATTTTCCTTTGGGCCCTTCGATGTAGGCTACTTTTTCATCTTTAGCTTCACCGTCAAGGACGATTTGGCATCCATCTGCATAGGTGTACGTAATGCGATTAAAGATTCCTACGGCATCTTTATCTTGTACAGGGGCGTCTACCTCCACATAAACTGGACTTTCGTTGTCTTTACCCAACATATATTGAATGGGGTCCATGTAGTGCTGACCCATATCTCCTAGCGCGCCACCATCATAATCCCAGTAACCACGGAAGGTTTGGTGGGTACGATGCACGTTGTATGGTTTGTAAGGCGCAGGTCCGAGCCAAGCGTCGTAGTCTAATTCAGGGGGAACGGGTTGTGGCGTCAAATCTGTTTTGCCTACCCAGTAGAATTTCCAGTCGAAACCGGTGTGTTTACTTACGGTAAATTTCAGAGGCCAACCTAGAAGACCAGAATCAACTAACTTCTTCATTGGTTTCACTGGGCAATTCAACCCGTAAAAATTACTTTCAAAACGGAACCAGGTGTTTAATCGGAAAATCCGACCATGCTGTTGGACCGCCTCTTTCAATCTTTGTCCTTCTCCAATCGTCCGGGTCATTGGTTTTTCACACCAAACATCTTTACCTGCCCTGGCTGCATCTGCGGCCATGATTCCATGCCAATGCGGCGGGGTAGCCACGTGGACAATGTCCACCTCGGGCATTTGGATCATCTCACGGTAGTCGGAAAAAGCTTTCACGCCTTTCTCCACTTTATCTAACCCGAGTTGTAGGTTTTTCTTGTCGACGTCACAAAGAGCAACGACGCGTGTGCCTGCATATGGAATATGTCCGCGACCCATACCGCCTGTACCGATGATGGCTTTAGTGAGTTGGTCAGAAGGAGCCAGAAAGCCTTTTCCGAGCACATGGCGTGGCACAATACTAAATGCCGCTAAGGACAGGACAGATTGACCTAGGAATTTTCTTCTTGAAACTGACATAATTGAATAGGTTTTGTGATCCTAATATAGGAAATTTTCCGATAGACACTGTCGGGGTCTACGACCTATTCAGCGATTAATTTCGGATGACAACGGTTAAACTTCGTGCACCATGCGCACCTATCACGAGCGATTGCTCAATGTCAGCGGTCTTCGATGGACCGGCTAAAAACAATCCAAAGCTTGAACCAGGCTTTTTTAATTCCTCATAAGCCGCGTGCATGTTAGGAACGATTTTAGAGACGTTAATGACTAAATTTTGGCAAATAAATGGTGCTACCCGATGCGGTAAGGCCTCTTCTGTCAACCAAATCGCCCCATTTTCTGCGACCCCAAACTCCCCATCAATCTCCAACACTTCGATTTCGGCTAAACTCAAGCCATCGATAGTTTTATCAAACCTCCGTCTTCCCGGAAACTCAACTTCCAATGCTTCCGGTGTCAAAACACGTGCCCCAACCACCTCCAAAGAAGCCTTAAAATCAAAATCCTCCGACGCGCCTTGAAAAGCACCCGGATGTTTGATCGGCTCAAGCGGCTGAATTTTCCCTAAAATTTGATCTCTTGCGCTCATCGTTTCTTATACCATTCTTGGAAACTTTCCTTAGGTGCCACAGGCATTTCGCGCTGTTTATACCAAGGATTTAATCGAGAATTTAATAGGGGCGCAAATCTCCTTAGAAGCGACCCGCCTATTCGGTAAATCGCAGGATTCGCTAAGGTGAATGCCATCAGTTTCATACCTATCGTTTTGCCAACAGGTGCTAATCCAGCCGACATCAAATCTTGCCGCCAAAACCACAACTGCTCGTGGATATTGATCTTGACTGGACAAACATTCGAGCATGAACCACACAAGGTCGACGCGAATGGTAAATCCACATTCGCTTTTTTGTCAATGTTCGGTGCCAAAATAGACCCAATAGGTCCAGCAACCGGCTGGTGGTAACTATGTCCCCCACTCCTTCGGTACACCGGACAGGTATTAAAACACGCCGCGCAGCGGATACATTTTAAAGAATTCTTGTATTTCGGATCAGCGAGCTGACGTGTCCGACCGTTATCTAATAACACGATATGCATCTCCTGCCCCTCGCGTGGCTTGTGAAAGTGCGATGAATAAGTCGTGATTAATTGCCCCGTAGCGCTGCGTGCGAGCAAACGCAAAAAAACGGCTAAATCTGCTCTTTTAGGAATAATCTTTTCGATACCCGTACAAGCAATATGGACTTTGGCTAAATGCGCCCCCATATCCGCATTCCCCTCGTTGGTACAAACCACAAATTCACCCGTTTCTGCTACCGCAAAATTCACGCCCGTAATCGCCACCTCGGACGCCAAAAAGTGCCCTCTGAGATGTTGGCGAGCCGCTTCGGTTAAGAATTGAGGATCCTTATTTCCTTTGGGCGTACCTAAATGTTGGTGAAAAGTTTCGCCCACATCCTCCTTCTTTAAGTGAATCGCGGGCAATACAATATGGCTAGGTGCTTCGTTTCGAAATTGTACGATGCGTTCGCCTAAATCAGTATCAACTACGTCGATGCCTTTGGATGCCAAATAGTCGTTCAGATGGCATTCCTCGGTCAACATAGATTTACTTTTGACAATCGTTTTGGATCCTTGCGCGGCGATGATACTATGTACAATCGCATTATGTTCCGCGGCATCAGCTGCCCAATGGACCTTAATGCCGTTAGCTATCGCTTTGGCTTCAAAAGCTTGTAAATATTCACCTAGATTCGCTAGCGTATGATCTTTAATTTGCGAAGCATGTTCACGCATAGCTTCCCATTCAGGTAAAACCTGGGAAGCCTTATCCCGCTTGGCACGCACAAACCACAAGGTTTCATCATGCCAGTCGGTCCGCTCAGCGTCCGAAATAAATTTCTCCGAAGCTTCCGCGTGACTAAGCATGATTTAATATCTCTACGATGTGTTTCACTTGAACCGTTGAGCCTTGTCGGCGCAATATCCCCTCCATATGCATCAAACACGACGTATCTGCGCCTACAATAAATTCCACCGCATTCGCATCGTGTTCTTTGATGCGATCCTGACCCATTTTCACGGAAACAGCTTCTTCAGTCACACAGAAAGTTCCACCGAATCCGCAACATTCATCTGCACGTTCAGGCTTCGAAATTTGAATTCCATCCACCAGACTTAACAAATCTTCTAATTTTGAGAAGGGCTTTTCATTGCGCTCCGACATCGAACTTAAACGCAAACCGCGCTGTCCGTGGCAACTTTGATGTAGTCCGACACGGTGTGGGAATATTGCCGGCAAGCTCGAGATCTTCAAGACATCCGTCAAAAATTCACAAATCTCATAAACGGATGACCTTATTTTCTCCGAAGGATGATGTTCTTTCAAATGCAACACGCAGGATCCTGATGGCCCCACGATGTAATCAAATCCCTCAAAATTTTGGGTAAAATTCGCGTCGCAACCTGCCGTTGATGAGGCAAATCCAGAATTCGCCATCGGTTGGCCGCAACACGTTTGATCTTGGGGAACGACAACTTCGCAGCCTAGTTTCTCCAACAATTCCAAACTCGCCACCGCAACCTGCGGATAGAATTGGTCAATGTAACAAGGAACAAACAGAGCAACGCGCATCCTAATATCGTTTCAATTGAATTAAATTCTGGGGAGTCTCCCCCTCATAAACCATCAAAGCTGCACCTAAAGCACTAGCTTGGGCGACTTCTGCGGCATACACTTCAAGTGTTGGAAAGGCATGTGCCAACAAGCGCATGTACCATTCATTTTTACTAAAACCACCATCTACAAGCAATTGTTTGACTGGTGCATCTTTTAGCAACAGGTTCAAACTAAAGATTTGTTGGCCCACCAAATCTACCATGAATTGATCATACGCCGAAGCCAAATTTGGAAAATCAGCTAAATTTCGTGAAGCAAAGGTTGATTCAAAAACGGAAGATGCTTTCGGTTTTAATTCATACACTTCGTTTGAAAATTTCAAATCCCTGAATGATCCGCCAAAATGTGCTTCCATCCGAGCCACTTGCTCCTCATGAAAATGTCCCCCGAACAAACGAGAGGCCTTCACTGGCTTTCCGTTTGGCTGTAAATAACACAAGACATCATTGGCTAATTCATCCGACGATAAGGGTGATTCATTGAACGGATGCATGGCTATGCACCAGGTCCCGGTTGATAATAGCACAAATTCCTCTTGCAAGCTGCGCAAATAAGGCACTAAGGCAGCCGAGGAATCATGTAATCCGAGACCGTAACGAATCCCGTCAATTTCTAAACTAGGTTCGCTAGAAATAGGTGCTAATTTATCTTCAATAACGGAAACCCAGGGATGATATTGACCTGAGTCGAAATCCCATAAGGCTGTATGGCAACCGATAGATGTAATCTCTGAAAAAAACTTGCCTGTAAATAAAGAAGCTAGGTAATTAGGAAAATGTAACGCCTGAAACACCTCTGACCAGAACGGCTTCAAAGTCGCTCCGTATACTTGCAAACCCGAATTCAGATTCCCTAAAATGGGCGATGCGGTTTTACGAGCAAATTCTGGCTCACCTCCGAAATCGGCATAAGGAAAAGGCGTGGTCACAGGTTTTAAGTAATTATACAAAGGAGCCACCGGCTCCCCCGTACGATCCACATACACAAACGAGGCGCCATAAGCGGAGAAATTCAAACCGATTAGTTCGAATTCGGGCATTTGGCAAAGTTCTGTAAACGTGGTTATAATCCATTGCTGAAGCGCAGCTAAATCCTCGCACGCAAATCCATCCTCATCTGTAATCTCTTCAAAATGCTGCTGCTTCTCAAACACAATCTGAAATGCCGTATCCCAGAGAAAAACCTTTTTATTGGTTTTCCCAATGTCAAATACCGCAATGACAGGTGTTCTCAAACTCATATTACAATCCTGTCGCTACTGTTTTCGCACCGCGTGCCTTGATTAATTGCTCGCGCATTTTTTCCTGGCGGAACAACGCAATCGGATCCAACGCTCCACCTAATTCCAAGCGCGCCTGCGCCACTAAAGCGCGCACATCCGTACGGAACACAGCTTGTAAAATTTCTTGACAACGCACCACATCATTTGCTTCACGGGCAGCTTCCAACGCTTTTCGATCGACTAATAAAGCTTGCGCATAGGCAATTTGAATGGCCTCCACCGATTGCAATAAATCTTCTAAAGGATCTTTTACGTTATGTGAAGCGTCGATCATCCAACCTAGGTCTTTCGTATGATTCATTCCCTTCGCATCCATTCCATCCACCAATTCATTAAAAATTAAGAACAACTGATACGGTTTGATCGAACCTGCAGTTAAATCATCATCGCCATATTTCGAATCATTGAAGTGGAAACCACCTAATTTACCTTCCATCAATAAGATCGATACGATTTGCTCAATGTTGGCATTCGGTAAATGGTGCCCTAAATCCACCAAAGTCTTCGCTTGAGGCCCCAATTTATTCACCATCGAATACGACGCACCCCAGTCACCCACGGTTGTCGAATAGAAATTCGGCTCGTAGGCTTTGTATTCCAAATACAAGGACCAATCAGCCGGCAAAGCGGCATAAATTTCCCGCAAACTATCCACTGTGCGCTCATAGGCGTGACGGAAGTTTAACTGACCTGGAAAACAAGAACCATCTGATAACCAGACAGTTAAGGCCTTTGACCCCAGCTCCACTCCATGCTTAATCACCTCAATATTATGATCAATCGCCTGTTTCCGAGTCGCCGCAGAAACGTGTTGCAAGGATCCAAACTTATAGGAATGCGCTTGATCCGCTTGATCTTGAAAGGTGTTTGAATTCACCGCGTCGAAAGCCAAACCGTGTTGGGCCGCGAGCGTACGTATCGCCGCAGGATCCGTTGGGATATCCCAAGGAATATGCAACGAAATCGCTCCAGAAGATTGATTCAAAGCATGCAATAAACCGACATCCGCGATTTTTTCTTCCAGATTACGCGGTTCGCCTCCGCCGGAGAAGCGACCAAAACGGGTTCCTCCCGTGCCTAGGGCCCAAGAAGGAATCGCGATTTGAAAGTCCTTTAACTTCTGTAAAATCCCGGCTGGCAAATTCACTTCGGATTTTAAAAAATCTAAGCGGCGATTGTGACCAGCCAATAAGGCATCATTATGGGTCGAAATATTCATCATCATTATCTTAAAAATCCTGCAGACACACCACCATCCACGTTCAAGGCATTTCCCGTCGACTTATTTAATAAGCCTCCTACGAATGCGAAACATGCATTGGCAATATCATCCGGCAAAATAGATTCATTTAATAGGGTACGTTTCGCATAATACGCGGGCAATTCAGCCACGGTGATGCCGTATGCTTTGGCGCGACCTTCGGCCCAGCCGCCTGCCCAAATATTCGAATCAGCGATCACCGCGTCTGGATTCACCGTATTCACGCGAATGTGATCTGGACCTAATTCGGCGGCCAATAAACGGGTCATGTGTGCCTGCGCTGCTTTGGCACTTCCGTAACCTACGTTGTTCGGTCCTGCAACAAAAGCATTCTTCGACACGATATTCACAATGTCGCCACCTAAACCCTGCTTGCGCATCACGGCAATCGCCGCTTGCGAAACCAAGTATTGTCCCTTCACTAATATGTCATATAATTTATCCCAGTCGGCCTGCGTATGCTCCAATATCCCTTTCGAAATGGATATCCCTGCATTATTCACAATCAAATCCACTCCACCAAAATCCAAGCAAGCTTGCTTCATCGCTGCCTCAATGGACTCTTGATTCGTTACATCAGCGATGACCGTAGATACCACATCCTTCCCGAACAAGCTTACAAACTCCGCTTTTGCCTCCGCCAAACGCTCCGCATTCACGTCATTTAAAATTACGCAGGCGCCTTCTTGTGCCATCTTTTTGGCAATTGCCTTTCCAATGCCCCCGCCAGATCCTGTCACAAATGCGACACGGCCAGATAAAGCTTTTGGCTTCGGCATACGTTGGAGTTTCGCTTCTTCTAACAACCAATATTCGATATCAAATGCTTCTTGACGAGGTAAGGAAGTGTAAGACGAAATCGCCTCCGCTCCCCGCATCACATTGATGGCATTCGTGTAAAATTCGGCAGCAACGCGAGCCGTTTGTTTGTCTTTGGCAAACGTAAACATCCCCACACCCGGGTATAAAATGACGACCGGATTCGGGTCACGCATCGCAGGGGAATTCGCGTGTTTGCACGAATCATAATACGATCCGTACATGATGCGGTAATCTTCAAATAAAGGAGTCAATGCCTCCACGGAAACATCCGACCCCAAGACCAATGGCGAAATTTTCGTCCGCAAGAAGTGATCCGGACAAGAGGTTCCTAAAGGTGCCAAACGATCTAAATCATTCGAATTGATGAATTGCAAGACACGCTCATCGTCGGAGAAATGACCCACCATCTGCACATGTGAGGAACAAAATCCACGCAAAACGGGTGCTAACGCTGCGGCTTTAGCAGCGCGTTCCTCCGAGGCATAAGAAGACATCCGTGCACCGCCAAAAACCGTTTTCGTTTTCGACTCAATGTATTCCGCACACTTTTCAATGACCTCTAGGGTATTCACGTAACATGCATAAGACGTATCGCCCCAAGTAAACAAGCCGTGTGAGCCTAACATAATGCCACGCAATTGCACACCACGGGATGCTGCCTCATCTAAACATGCTTTTAATTGCAAGCCTAAATCGAAACCTGGTCTTTGCCAGCCTACCCATCCAATTAATCCACCGAACAAGTCTTTGGTAATTTGCTCCCCATCTTTCGATGCCGCTATGGCAATCGCTGCATCAGGATGCAAATGGTCTATATGTTTGAATGGTAAAAAACCGTGTAATGGCGTGTCGATCGACGGAGCTTTAGACGACAAATCAAAAATGCAATGGTTGAACAATTCTACCATCTCATCTTCATGCTCCAAACCGCGGTAGACATTCGTCAACGAACGTAAACGATCCACGTACAAAGCGGCGCAGCCCGACTTCTTCAAGGTTCCGATGTCACCACCGGAGCCCTTGATCCACATCACTTCCGTTTCAGAACCTGTCAACGGGTCTTTATCTTGCAATTTGACTGAGGTATTTCCTCCGCCATAATTCGTGATGCGTAAATCCGCTCCTAAAATGTTGGAACGGTAGATGAAAAGGTCAACTTCATTCCCTGCGAGTGCAGCCGCTTTAGCATCATCCCAGAGATAAGATACGTGTTTGTACATGGTTATTAATTTTTCTTAAAACTACAGAGGTAAAAGTGGCCAACCGTCCTATCCTACCTAGGGACAGTCAATAAATTTTTTCCGGATTTCAATGGGTATTTCTTTCCTTGCCATACAAAGCTTCCATTCACCGTTCCCGGTAAGGTGATCGACGCGCTGCCCGGTTTGTAAATAACTTGTATTTCACCCTGTGGATGTGGCACAACGCCCTCCACTTCTTTGAGTTCCCCTAAATGAGGTTCAATTTTTACCTTGGCAAAAGCAGGTGCATCGGAATCGACGCCTAAAACAATGCGAAAGAATTCAATATTCGGACTGGAGCCCCAAGCATGACAATCCGATCGAGACGTAGAAACATCGGATGTTTCTGCCCAAGTCGTCAATCCCATGTCAATATTTTCTTTCCAGATTGACAGCCATTTCAAGTAGTCGTTGCCTTTCCCTGCTTTGGCCAAAGCTAGATGTAAGTAATACTTAAAATAGATGGTCGTCTCCGCCATATTTTTATCAGCAATTAATTTATCCGCTACACCAGCAGTCGGCATCCCCGCCAAAATCGCCAAGGAATTAGCATGCTGCGAATACTTATCGTGCACCTCAGTATCTGCATACAAACCTCGTGAGGCATCCCAGTATAAGGCGCGCAAGATAGGTTTCAATGCCTTTACTTTCGCCTCGTAACGAGCTGCCAGTTCCGGATAGCCAAAATACCGTTCTATTTCCGCTGCATTTTGCAAGACCCAGATATACTGAAAATCAATTACAGCTGAGCGTCCTGAAGGTCCCACCGGAGCGATTCCCCTCGGCCACGCATTCACCCAATCTGAGAACGTCCAGTATGGAATCTTCTGCAAGGTTCCATCCGCTCCTTCGAAACGAGCAAAATAATCGAGGATGCCTCGCATGCCGGCCAACTTGTTTTTCAAGAAAGCAAGATCTTTTCCATAGCGCAAATAATCATGCAACATCCCGATGTACCATAAAGAGAATGTGGGGATTTGTTGGTGCAAATCCGTCGGGTAGCGACTCAACGTTATCCCTTCCGCAATGCGTGAATGATCCATGTGATCCAACGCTTGACGTACTAAACGTTCATCACCCGCATAATACATACTCACGAGCGCCTGAATCCGGGCATCGCCGATGTACTGCAATTGTTCATAATACGGACAATCCATATACGTTTCCATCGCACACAAACGCGCGGTACGGAAACCCACATCGAGCAATTGAGGAATTAAGGGATTATCTGTTTTCAAAGAAGCCTTCGCCTGAAATGGAAAACCCGTGAACACGCTTTTGAAATCTTGTAAGGTCAATGCCTCCGCCTCCGTCTTCACCGTTAAGCGCACATACCGAAACGTGCGATAGGTCATCGTTTCATAGGTATGCGCTGCGCCGTCGGCAATCAGACTGTCCTTACGCCCTAGCCAATATTTATTTTCGATATCATTTCGATTACCCTTGTGGTTGCTATTTTTAGTCGTTGTGCTCAAAGGCTTCTTTTCATAAAGTCCCTCGGCATAAGTCAATCCAATTTTGGCATCCTTTCCACCGGTAAAAGTTAATTGTGGGTAGGCATTAGTCAATACTCCTTGATCAATCCATAAATCCACCGAACTATTCGCCGGCACAACAAGCGATTTCCCATGAATCAAATCCCCCTCTCCTTTGCGGATGGAAGCAAATCGTTGCTCCTTCAATTCCATGGCCGGAATCGCAGAAGGATATAACATCCAGCCACGGGCATCGATGGAAGCCCCTTTCGTCAATCCAGGACCTAAAGATTTTGCAGAGATGAATGGCGACCAACCTTTACTATATTCCTGTAATTCGCCTGCTCCAGCCACATAATAACCAGGAACTCGAACGGCCAATGGACTCACGCCCATATTTTTAGCTACCTTCCAATCCATGCTTGTATTAAAAACGGCTTGGCTTGCGTCGTCGGCCTGCAGAATAAATCCCGTCGCATAAGAAATTTGGGCTTCAGACTTCCCTTTCCCTTCATTCCAAACCAAAGCCTCCACCGTATTTTCCCCTACTTTTAAATAAGGCGCAATGTCAAGGGTTTCAAAATTCCAGAAATACAAATCGCCACGCGCCGGACCTGCAGAAATCCAGGTGCCATTGATATATAATTTATACCGATTATCTCCGGAAACATGAATGATACAATTGGTAGGTTTTTCAGACAGGGAAATCGTTTTCTGAAATTTAAATACGCCATAGTCTTTTAAACCTTGCAACGAATAAACATGGTTGGCATTTTCAGCATATGTAATCCAAGAAGCCTTCCAAGGTTTATTCCAAAGTTCAGGTTTGATATTTTGGGCGTGGGCCAAAGGGCCTGCCAGAAGAAGGAGGAATAGGATGAGTTTTTTCATAGGTTTACCTTTTACATAATAAACCCCAGGCTGAAGCCCGGGGTTATAAATTCATTTATAACCTCAGACTTTAGTCTGAGGATCTCACAGACTATTTCTTTTTCTTCGGCTGAGCCATATCCATATAGTCAACGACCAAGCTACTTAGGGCTTTCACGCCAACTTGGAATTGGCCTTCGTCCAATTGGAAATCGGGTGTATGGTGACCTGCCACTTCATCCGCCTTTTTATTGTCGGGACGTGCGCCTAAAAAGAAGAAGATTCCGGGAACTTTTTGTTGGAAAAAGGAGAAATCCTCCGCACCTGTATGAGCAGGAATAACGCGGACCCGATCTTTTCCATTCACACCTTGTAAGGTTGGCAACATTTTTTCCACCAAGGCTAGATTATTATACGTAACTGGATAGCCTGTTCCAATGGTAACATCTGCCTTACCACCACCACTCTCAGCGATATTGGTTGCGATTTCCTTAATGCGTTTGTGCACTAATTCGCGTTGTTCGACACCAAATGTCCGAATCGTTCCAATCATGTGTGAAGATTCTGGAATGATGTTTTGGCGTATTCCACTATGAATTGCTCCCACAGTTACGATGGCTGGATCCTCGGTAATGTTCACTGAGCGGGATACGATGGTTTGTAATCCCATAATAATTTGAGACGAAATGACAATCGGATCGATACCCGTCCAAGGATTCGCGCCATGCGCTTGCTTGCCTTTGACTTTAATGTCCAATTGGTCTACGGCCGCCATGGTAGCGCCTGGCTTGTATTCGATAACACCATTGTCTGAACCTGCGGCAATATGTAATCCAAAAATGACATCTACCTTCGGGTTTTCTAAAACACCTTCTTTCACCATCAACTCCGCACCCGAAAGAATCATTTCTCCCTTGTCATTGTAAACACCTTCTTCGGATGGTTGGAATATAAACTTAACCGTTCCTGCTAAGTTGGCCTTTTCAGATGCCAAAATTTCAGCCACAGCCATCAAAATAGCCACGTGTGAATCATGCCCGCACGCATGCATCACGCCTGTTTTTTGGCCATTGAATTCGGTAATAACTTTGGATTTGAAAGGCAAATCGACGCGTTCTGTAACCGGTAATCCATCCATATCAGCACGTAAAGCAACGACTGGACCTGGCTTACCTCCTTTTAAAACACCCACAACTCCGGTGTAAGCAACCTTTTCTTGCACTTCAATACCCAATGAACGTAAATGCGCCGCCACAATTCCTGCGGTACGCACTTCCTGGTTACCTAATTCTGGATGCTCGTGAAAATCACGACGCCAAGAGATTACCTTATCTTTCAAGGCATCCGCTTTTTGAGCTATAACTGGTTTTAATGCGGATTGTGCAGAGGCAAAAAATGGAGCTGCCAGTAAGGCGATAAGGGTTAGTTTTTTCATTCGTGATTTTTTGTTTTTTCAAATACCCCAGGCTGAAGCCTGGGGTTAGCAATTTTACTAAAATCCATTTTTTAACCTCAGGCTGAAGCCTGAGGTTATGGGCATACGCCCGAAGATGGTCTATTTATACCCCCAGCCGCGCATGATGCCGATATTTTCCTTCATGCAATCCAATGGCTTTAATCCTTGGTATGATTCTTGCTCGATGATAAAATGCTTGGTGCCTCCTTCTTTATCGCCCAACTTCACTAAAGCTTGTACATCGATTTGGCCTGAACCTTTTCCTAAAACGGTTGATTCGAATTTTTCATGTCCTGCAGCTGATGGAACTTCATCCTTCACGTGCATGGACACAAAACGACCTGGGAATTTTTTCATCACTTCAGATGGTACCCCACCACCGTTAATCATATTACCAATATCTAATTGTTGGGCCACTAATTTGGAATCCGTATTGTTCAACATGATATCGTATAGCAACTCTCCATCTAATTTCTCAGAGAACTCGAAATCATGGTTGTGGTAGCCAAAACGCATACCTGATTTTTGGCATAATTCACCCGACTTATTAAAGATCTCCATGTATTTCAACAAAAGATTTTTATCCTTACGAATACCCATGTCGATCGATGGGCTAATGACCAATTCTTGGCCCATGATAGCTGCATCTTCAACCGTGTATTTCCATAAATCGGTGAAATCATTTTTGGCATTATCCCAATGGGCCTTACCCATAACCGTGTGACCAGATGGCATTTTGATACCTAAATCGTCCAGGCGCTTTTTGAATTCTTTGGCTTCCCAACCGTAAAACTTACGGTTGATGTAATTCGCATGTTCTACATATTTATAGCCCATTTCTGCCAAGGCATTTAGCGTTCCTTGTGGATCCCTGCGCATGTCATCACGCACAGAATACAATTGAACACCTACTAACTTCTTGTATTTTACTGCGGCTAAACTTTGCAACACGGGAGAGGCAAAGGCCATTGCGCCTAGCCCAAAGGCCGAATTGCGCAAAAAAGAACGTCTTGATGAATTCATAAAATCATAGGTTTATTTTGAACTCCAAGCTACTCAATCTATTTCTATTTTACAAAAATCAAGTAACTTCGAAACATGATGCAACCACTCGCAGAGCGCATGCGCCCCACTACATTGGATGATTACATTGGCCAGGAAAAGGTCATTGGGGCACAAGCACCTTTACGAAAAGCCATAGAGGCCGGGCATCTTCCCTCTTGCATTCTTTGGGGTCCTCCCGGGGTAGGCAAAACAACGCTGGCAACCTTACTAGCCAGCGCCCTAAAACGCACCATTTACACCCTTTCAGCCGTTTCATCAGGTGTCAAGGATGTCCGCGAAACATTGGAGTTAGCGAAAAAGAACCGGATGTTTGAGGCGCAATCGCCAATTCTTTTTATCGATGAGATTCACCGTTTTTCGAAGTCCCAACAAGATTCTTTGTTGAACGCGGTCGAAAAAGGCATCGTCACCTTAGTGGGCGCTACTACTGAAAACCCATCCTTTGAGGTTATATCGGCCCTTTTGTCTCGTTGCCAAGTGTATGTTTTGGAGGCATTGAATGATGTGCATTTACGCCAACTCATCGACAAGGCGATAAGCACTGACAAATTATTCATAAACAAATCCATCACGCTCACCGAAACGGATGCGCTATTTCATTTCTCGGGTGGGGATGGACGGAAGCTTTTGAATCTGTTTGAATTATTGGTTACCACGGAAGGTGGAAATACGCTAGATGTCACAAATTCCCTCGTGACCGAACGTTTGCAAAAAAACTTAGCGCAATACGACAAGGACGGCGAACAACATTACGACATCATTTCTGCCTTCATCAAATCAATACGCGGCTCTGATCCAGATGCTTCCATATACTGGTTGGCACGCATGCTCGCCGGCGGCGAATCGCTTGAGTTTATCGGTCGGCGTTTATTAATCCTTGCCTCCGAAGACATTGGCCTAGCTAATCCCAATGCATTATTGTTAGCGCAATCTTGCTTCGATTCCATTCGCGTCATCGGAAACCCTGAATCGCGGATCATTCTTTCGCAGACGGTCATCTATTTAGCCACTTCGCCTAAAAGCAATTCAGCGTATAATGCCATCAATAAAGCGATGGCCTATGTGGAGCAGACGGGAGATTTACCCGTGCCATTGCATTTACGCAACGCGCCCACACGTATGATGAAGGATTTGAATTATGGTGCTGATTACAAATATCCACATGATTTTCCGGGACATTGGGTGGAGCAAAATTACTTTCCAGAGGTACCTAACCGACCTGTATTTTACAATCCATCGGAACAGGATAAAATTAATCGTGGCACTCCATCAAAATAAGCGCCCCGCTTGCGTAAGAAATTTTCACGAGTCCATCTTGCTTCGTTTCATTACTTGAACTTGTTTGCGTACCCAAGCTTAACAAGGGGTGATTCAAATCGTATAAAAGTCCAGCAGACGTTACCTGATGCGCCTCACCATAGGGGATGAGTGAAATGGGTGTTTTCGCCGGATACCACTTCTCAAACACGGGTGGTAATAAATAGGAGGTCGAATAATCATCGAAGAAGACAATCTTCAATTGCCGACCGTACCGGACCATGGAATGAAAATTATTCAACGTATGATCCATCCGTTTCCCTGATGCCCAAACCACATTAACCGCCGGATATCCTTCGGCCAATAAATATTCAAATGCTTTCTCTAAATCCGTTAAATTTTGGTCAGGCGTATGTACTTTTTTTAACGGATAGTGACTGAAATCTTCGGTGTTCGTATGGTCAAAATCACCCAACCACACATCCACTTTGATACCTAATGAAATCACACGTTCCAATGCGCCATCTAACACAATGACCGTGGGAGACCACTCAAGCAATTGATCCAACATATCCATCGAACACGCCTCCCCATTCGCAATGATCAGCGCAGGTTCTTGTTTATCTCGAATGATATGATGTGATGACATATTAGGCGTTGAAATCGGACTTACCACCCGACTTAGAAATCAATTTGGTTTCTTTAATGACGATGCCTTTAGAAACGGATTTACACATGTCGTAGACTGTTAAGGCGGCAACTGAGGCGCCAACAAGCGCTTCCATTTCGACACCGGTTTTAGCCTCTAGCCGACAAATACATGTAATGATAATTTGATCAGACTGAACCTCCGTTTCGAATTTACACGAATCTAATCCGAGTGGATGGCATAATGGAATTAAATCAGAGGTCTTTTTTGCCGCCATGGTACCGGCAATTATGGCGGTTTGAAGGATACTACCTTTTTTATTTTGCCAACCGGCCGCTTCGAAATGTTGGACAATTTCTGCGCCTAAATACACAATGGATTGAGCTTTGGCTTCACGTACCGTTTCATTTTTGGCACTAACATCCACCATGCCTGGGGTGCCATCTGCATGTAGGTGAGAAAAATCAATGGACATATTCATTTCAAATTTAGCCCACGAAAATACGGTAGATTTGGCAATTTTTAGCGAAATTTATCAAATACGTAAACCCACCAACATGATTAGCCCCATTGAAGCGATTGCCCTTTTAAAAAACATCACCATCCCTTTCCGAACTGAAAAATTACCCTTGGCGAAAACCTTGGGCATGAACTTAGCTGAAAAAATTGTGGCTGACCGTGATTTTCCACCCTTTGACCGCGTGATGATGGATGGCATCGCAGTAAAAGATATTACGGCGCCAACCTGGAAAATAGAAGGTATTCTGTTTGCGGGTGAACCTGTTAAAGCAATAAAAAAAATCGATGGGGCCTTAGAAATCATGACCGGTGCAACGGCGCCTAAAGGAACAGAGGCGATCATTAAAATTGAGGATCTCAGCATCGAGAAAAAAATAGCTACCTACATTGGCAAAGCGCCATTAACGAAAGGCCAATTCATTCATACACAAGGTATGGACGCGAAAGAAGGTACCATATTAGTCAAAAAACGCACAAAAATTGGCCCTGTAGAAATTGCCATTGCCGCAACCGTAGGCAAAGCACATATTGAAGTAGAATCAAAACCCCACGTACATATTTTCTCCACGGGAGATGAGATCGTTGGCCTACATGAAACCCCTGCAGCACATCAAATTCGTAGCTCGAATGTCATGATGATGAAGTCAGTCTTGTTATCGCAAGGGTTTAAGGCTAACTCCAGTCATTTACCGGATTCAGCAGAAAAAATTAAGGCCAACCTAGATAAGGTTTTAGAATCGAATGACATCATTTTATTATCAGGTGGTGTTTCCGCAGGCAAAAAAGATTTTATTCCTGATGTTTTGACGGAGGCTGGATTTGAAACAATTTTTCATAAAATTGCACAGAAACCAGGCAAACCGATGCTCGTGGCCACCCGCCCAGACGGCAAAGTGGTCTTTGCATTTCCGGGCAACCCGATCTCTACACTGACATGTTTTTGGGTCTATTTTTTACCTTGGGTATCAGGTGATTTTCCTGAGTACGCAGAAAAAGAGATTAAATTTCTACCCAAACCATCCGCTGAATTAGACCAATGGATTCCGGTGGAAAACGGTGAGACGTTGGCGCATAATGGTTCCGGAGACTTGATCAACTGGTCTAAAGCAGATGGCTTAGTTTGGCAAAAAGCAGGACAAAAAGACACCAAACTGCCCTTTATTCCACTAAAATAAACGCATATGGAACTGAAGCTTCATCAATTCGACTTGCCGCTTAAACATACGTTCACGATTACACATGAATCTCGTGACGTCCAACCTACCCTCATTGTGGAGTTGACTTGGCATGGCAAAAGCGGTTTTGGTGAAGCAACAGAAACACCCTACTACGGGGTCACCATGGAAAAAATGGTGGCGCAGGTGGAAAGTATTCGACACCTATTGCCGCATGATATTCTCCCGCATCCAACCGATTTTTGGAAGATGCTATCTAAAACCTTATTAGACGATCACCCCTTTGCATTATGTGCCTTAGACGTAGCCTATTGGGATTTATGGGGTAAAACGCATGATAAACCATTATACGAAATTTGGGGATTGGACATCTCAAAAAATCCAATCACCGACTATACGATTGGTATGGATACCGTGGAAAAAATGGTTGCCAAAATGCGTGAAATGCCATTCCCGTTGTATAAAGTCAAGTTAGGCACGGACGATGATTTAGAGATTGTCGAAGCTTTACGAAAAGAAACGGATGCTGTTTTTCGGGTAGATGCTAATACGGCTTGGACGCCCGAGCAAACCATTTATTTTGCGCCTGAGTTAGAAAAATTAGGTGTTGAATTTATTGAACAACCCTTGAAAGCAGACAATTGGGAGGGAATGAGGAAGGTTTTCAAGGAATCCGTTTTGCCGATCATTGCGGATGAGTCTTGCATTTTGGAAGAAGATGTCGCCAAATGTGCCGGATTTTTCCATGGGGTAAATATCAAACTTATGAAATGTGGTGGTTTAACCCCAGCGTTGCGCATGATCAAAGAAGCCAAAAGCCTGGGACTAAAGGTGATGGTAGGTTGCATGACTGAATCAACCATTGGTTGCTCCGCCATTGCGCACTTATTGCCCTTATTGGACTATGTTGACATGGACGGATGTTTGTTAGTGGACGATCAAATCTCCCGCGGTATCACCATAGATTACGGAACGGTTAGCTACGCGAAGGCAGCTGGAACGGGTGCTGAATTAATCCGAAAATAATGTCCTACCAAATCCACGAAAATCACATCCCGGAGCGCCTCGTTTCTTTAGAGGGAAAAGAATACCGTTGGCTTGGAGGCACAAACTACCTAAACATTGGCACCCATCCCCTATTTCAAGAAAAATTACAGGAAGGGATTCGAATTTTCAGTCAAAATTGGGGCAGCTCCCGACTGAATAACTACCGCATGGATGTGTGGCAAAATTTAGAAGAGGTGTTAGCCAAACGTTTTCAGGTGGAGGCTGCTGCGTTGTGCAGCTCAGGCTTGTTGGCCGGTCAAACAGCCATGCAATACATCATGCAAAAACATCCAGATGCACGTATTTCCTTAGCCCCCAAAACACATCCTGCTTTGTGGCGCCATCCACTTACCCCTGCCTCAGGTGCTTTTAAAGATTGGGAAAAAGAGGCGCAAATACTCGGTATGGATGGCATAGGTTCACCCTGGGTGGAAGAATTTTTAACGGGATTTGAAGAAAACTTGTTGGCAAGTCAGACCTTGATTGTAGATGAAACGCACCGGCTGGGAATTGTTCCCATACAAATACAAACTCCTGCTCAATTGATTCAAACTAGCTCATTATCCAAGGCTTTTGGCATTCCAGCAGGAATCATTTTGGGAAAAAGCAAGGATATGGAAGCCATCAAACAAGACCCCTTTTGGATTGGGGCATCGCCGGCAAATCCTGCTTATGTGTTCGCTTGTTTGCAAGCTCAGGAAGCATACGATGAACGAATGATTCAATCAAGTGAACTTGCAAAGGCATTTACTAAAAATACTTCCCATGTAGATTTTGTACCCAATTATCCCGCTTTCAGTTCCGATGAACCAGCGCTTTTTGACCATTTAAAATCTCATGGATTTTTATGTAATCAGTTCGCATATCCAGATCCCAAGTCGGCGCCCCTTTGTCGAGCCATACTGCCTTCATGTTTAATTATGCAGGATATTGACGAACTAACGCAAGCCCTCAGCACCTATGAAAACGCTTAAAGGACTCATTTTATTGACCCTACTTTCTAGTACTTACATTCAGGCGCAAGACCGGGTTATTGAACAGTTATTGAAGGCAAATCCAAGCTATTTCAAACAGCTGACAGATAATCCTTCAAAATACCGGTTACAGATTTTATACACACAAATTGACCGAGATGCGTCTAATCAGGCAACGTTTACGACGCATGCGTATCGGGTAGATGCGAATGAGTATTTCTATCCGGCGAGTACCGTAAAATTGGCTGCAAGTGTGCTGGCCTTAGAGAAAATAAACAAACTAAAAATAAACAAATCGACGACTTTTCAAACGCTGAAAAATCGGCCTACGCAGCTTGAAGTTTTACGCGACACGAGCGCGGCAAATGGGTTTCCGAGTATCGAACATTACATCAAAAAGATCTTATTGGTTTCCGATAATGAAGCATATAATCGCTTGTATGAATTTATAGGTCAAAAAGATTTTAATAAAACGATGGCCTCCAAAGGCTTTGAAGGCGTTCGCTTCACACATCGTTTACAGACATCTATTCCCTTACTTGAAAATCAATACACGAATCCAGTGCAGTTTGTAAATGATCAAGGAAAGGTTATTTGGCGACAAAAAGAACAGTTTAATAAGCAGCAAATTCAAGCTCCGAATCCAATGCAAACCATGGTAGGAAAAGGTGTGATGAATGATTCTGGTCGGGTAATGATGCACCCGGTTACGTTTGGGTTTAAAAATGCGTTTCCCTTACAGGCCCAACATGATTTCTTGAAACGATTAATGTTCCCTGGCTCCTTCGCTGCCAAAGATCGATTCAAATTAAATGACGAAGATTATCGCTTCCTGTATCGATATATGTCGGAATACCCCACAGAATCCAAAAAGCCATCATATTCAGCCGACAGTACCATCGGACCGGCCTATTGTAAGTTTATTTTATATGGTGGGGATAAACATGCGCAGCTTAATCCGGATGTACGTATTTTCAATAAAGTGGGTGATGCCTATGGATTCCTATTGGATAATGCCTATTTCGTTGATTTCAAGCATAAGGTAGAATTTATGGTTACGGCCACCATCTATTGCAATGAAGATGAAATATTGAATGATGACAAATACGAATATGATTCGGTCGGATTTCCGTTCTTTAAACACCTGGGAGAGGTGATTTACCAGCATGAGTTAAATCGGCCTAAAGCAAATCTACCAAACCTAGATTATCTAAAATTTACGTATTCCGATTAAATCACGTTGGCTGATTAGCATTTTTATACGAATAAGCTAACACGAGAACACCAAAAAGCACGGCGGGAATGGAAAGAATTTGGCCCATATTTAGTGTCAAATTATTCTCAAATGTGCTTTGGTTTTCTTTCAGGAACTCGTAAAAAAAACGGAGTGTAAAGAGTACAATCATGAAATAGCCGGTCATCAGTCCGTCTTGTGTTGCTTGCTTCTTTTTCGACCAAAACCACATCAAAACGAAGAAGATAACGAGGCATGAAAGCGCCTCATAGAGCTGCGATGGATGGCGAGCCAACACCAGACTGGGGTCTCCGTATGGATTAAACTCGGTATCTTTTAAAAATTTAAATCCCCAAGGCATTTCGGTGGGTTTACCGATAATCTCTGAATTCATCAGATTTCCCATCCGAATGCAGAAGCCAGCAAAAGCGACGGCTGGTACTATACGATCTGTGATGTATAAATAAGACATCCCTTGATGCTTTCGGGCATAGATATAAAAGGCGGTAAATAAACCAATTCCTGCACCGTGCGAGGCCAAACCTGAAAATGGCGGTGTAATCATTTGCACAAAAAAGCGAACGGGGTCAGCTTGCAACAAGGGAAATTCATAGAAAAAATAATGTCCTGCGCGCGCACCTACGATGGTGGCAACCATGGTGTACATGAGTAATTGATCTGCCTGTTCGGTCGATCTACCCTCCTGTTTAAACATGTAGCTGACAATTTGGAATCCGGCTAAAAAGGCAGATGCAAAAAACAATCCATACCAGCGTACTGGGAAACCAAATAAATCGATTATGGTAGGATCGGGACTCCAAGAAATAGATGCAAACAACATGAACGTTTGGTTTAGACGCTCAAAATTAACGGAAAATTTAGGATTTAGCGCCCTACTTTTTAACGATTACCTGAATTGTCTTTTTAAGGACTTTGGCTGGATATAAGCGAGTGGGCAATCCTAAGGCCAGGACAGATTGACTGAGTAAGAAAAAGGTAGCGACAAGAAGTAATGCTTTGACTTTCATAGCTGTTGATAATTACGAATGCAAAACTATAAATAATTATAGTACTTTGCAATACAAGGTACTGTATATACTGAATTATTTTTTGAATCGGCAAGCTAGATGCATGAACCTCCTGAATGGTTGCATGCTTGTTCCTTGCGAAAAATCTTGCGGATGTGCGCCTTTTACACTTATTTTGAGGCTTATGCAAGAGATCGAGCCTTCCTTTCAATGGGAATCCATATACAATGCGGCACATGATAAAAAATCGCCATTTTATGGGCGTTCCTATTCACAAACGGAATATG